>Ga0153916_10002324_pt1 | contig 13956 bp, 13 predicted proteins | sample Opewatmetagenome_FD_109642 | JGI IMG/M metagenome (GOLD analysis project Ga0153916, IMG submission 109642) | Freshwater wetland microbial communities from Ohio, USA - Open water 3 Core 3 Depth 4 metaG | ecosystem: Environmental > Aquatic > Freshwater > Wetlands | place: USA: Ohio, Lake Erie...
CATCACGGCTATGCCGCCGGTCTCGTGGACGGGGTTTTCCAGGGGCCTTATGGTCTCCCGGTCGTAGACCTTCACGTCCTTGAGGTTCTCCCCCAGGGACTTCCCCGTGGCTGTGATCACGCCTGTGTCCAGCCTAGCCTCCAGGGTCTTCATGACTCCAGGGATGCCGCCGGCTGCGTGGAGGTCCACGATCTTCATGGGGCCCGCCGGGGCCATGTTGCACAGGTGAGGCGTACTCTTGCTGATCTCGTCGAAGAGGCTCAGGGGCAGGTCGATGCCGCACTCCTCGGCGACGGCCTTTAGGTGAAGCACCGTGTTCGTTGATCCACCGAGGGCCATGTCCACCGTAATGGCGTTCCTGAATGCCGCCTCAGTCATTATCTTCCTCGGCGTTATCCCCTTGTTCAGAAGCTCCATGATCTTGAGGCCCGCCTCGTAGGCGAGCCTTGAGCGCTCCATACCCGTTGCCCTGGCCGTGGCCATGTAGGGTATGGTCATGCCGATGGCTTCTGTGAGGCACTGCATGGTCATGGCCGTGAACATGCCGCTGCATGCCCCCGGCCCGCAGCAGATGTTCTCTAGGTACTTGGCCTCCTCCTGGCTCATCTTGCCGCTGACCGTGAGGGCTGCCGCCTCGAACAGATCCTGGACAGTGATCTTCCTGCCCTCGAAGTGGCCCCACGCAGGGCAGCCCGGGTCCATTGGGCCTCCAAGCACGAAGATCGTCGGTACATTGACCCGCGCCGCGGCCATTAGCATCCCTGGGTCGATCTTGTCGCACGTGGTGATGCACACCATGGCGTCGAAGCCGTGGCTCTCAAGCATGATCTCCACGCTGTCAGCTATGACCTCCCTGCTGGGGAGACTCATCTTCATGCCCTCGTGGCCCATGACTATGCCGTCGCAGACCGCGATGGTGTTGAACTCCCTCGCCACGCCCCCCGCAGCGTGGACGCCCAGCTTCACCTGCTCCGCGATCCTGTTCAGGTGCACGTGGCCCGGGTTGATCTCTGTGAAGCTGTTGGCTACCGCCACGAGCGGCTTCTTCATGTCCTCGTCGGCTACGCCCGTGCCCTTCAGGAGGCTCCTGTGGCTTAGGCGGTCAGGTCCATCGTAGACCTTGCTCGAACGTTGGCGTGGATTAACACTCATACGGTGGACACGGTCCTCAGCAGATATAATCCTTACCTGATCTGCTCGGATTAAGCTCAGTGAGCGTCGGATAACTGGGTTTCAGTCCCTCAAAAGGCCTTGGACGTTAAACACGTCCATGATGAAATAATCCGTTTATTTGCCCAAATACGAGGAAAGACTGAAAACGTGAAAAACAGCGACTTCATGAGCCGTTATTGCCTTATACTGTAAATCGCATCGGCGGTAGTTCTAATACTTAAAATAAATTTTCCTTCAAGACTTTGGACACTGATCGCGTCCAAACGTCTACAGGTCGCGCCCCCCGCCTACGCCAACGTTAATAGCAGGCGGACGAATATGGACGCGATGTTCGCCCAGCTGCCCCCCGGCGAGACCAGAAGGGCGGAGACCTTATTCACGGACATGATGCATAACCTCGCCGTAGCTTCAGTACTGTCCGGGGACACAGCCTCAACCGTCATGGTGGACGACGTTGATCGCCCGAGAGCAGCTATGACGTGGTCTGGGTTCCGGATATACGTGGCAGGTGGCGATTCGTTCAACAGCTTAGCAGAGGTCATAGCGTGGAGAGCCGAGGCGAAGAGCTCCAGCGTCTACGTCGTCTACTTCGCGCCTGGAACAAACGTTGACAGGTTCACGGAGCTGGAGGGCTTCAAGGCCGTTCACCGCACCCGAAATTACTACGAAGTGGATACTGCAAAACATAACTGGGTGGCCAAGCCCCCGCAGGGCTACACGCTGCATATGGTCGATAGGGGCCTGCTGTCCATGGGCCTGAAGAACACAGACCTCGTGATCGATGAGATGAGGTCCGAGCGACCCACTGTTGAGGAGTTCATGGAGAAGAGCTTCGGCTTCTGCGCCGTGGCGGGCGGAGAGATAGCCTGCTGGTGCATGTCAGAGTACAACATGGGCGCCAGATTCGAGATCGGCATAGAGACGATGGGAGAGCACAGGCGGAGGGGCCTCGCCCTGCAGACGGCTAAGGCCACCATAGGCCACGGGGTAACCCGGGGCTACAGGTTTATCGGGTGGCACTGCTGGACCGATAACGTGGGGTCCAATGAACTGGCTCGGGCGCTGGGATTCAGCCACGTGTGCGAGTACCCCGCCATCGTACTGAGGAGAGCCACGCCAGCCCCTTGACGTGGTGGCGTTCAGATCGCCTCAGGTTCACAATTTTCAGGCCGTTTACCCTAAGAGGATCAGCGATGAAAACTTTCGCTCACGGCAGTTTTTTCAGGTCCTAGGACAACAGTGGTGCGGTGGGCTACGTGTCGCTGAGATTCGTGAAGGATGAGGTGGCCTCCCGGAGGGGCATAGTCACAGCGTCCACGCCCGAGGCCGCAGGCGCCGGGCTGAGGACGCTCAAGCTTGGCGGAAACGCGTTCGACGCGGCTGTAGCCGTCGGCTTCTGCAACACGGTGCTGGAGCCATACCTGGCATGCCTCGGAGGGCTCGGCTTCATGGTGGCCTACAGCGCGGAGGAGGACAGGGTGGTCTCCCTGGACTTCAACACACGGGCGCCCAGAGGAGCCGCCCCGAACATGTTCAAGGTGGTCGGCGGGTCAGCGGCGGGCGGAACCCGCGTCTTCGAGGTGGAGGGGAGAGAGAACAGCGTAGGCGGGAAGGCCGTCACGGTTCCGGCCACGTGCGCCGGGTTCATTAAGGCCCACGAGACCTACGGCTCCCTGCCGCTCAAGGAGGTCGTTGCGCCGGCCGCCAGGCTCGCGAGGGAAGGCTTCAGCCTGGGCTGGGACCAAGCCCTAGTCCTGGGAGCCCTGGCCAGAGAGGCGATGAGGTGCCCGGCCATTGACGACACCTGGAGCCCCGGCGGATTCCCGGCCTCGCCCGGGACAAAGGTCGTTCAGCCCGATCTGGCTAAACTGTTGGTCAGGATCGGCGAGCAGGGACGGAGCGCCGTCTACGATGGAGAGGTTGCACGGAGAGTAGAGGAGAAAGTGACCTCAGCGGGCGGGGTCCTTGACGCCGAGGACCTCGCCGCCTACGAGCCGAAGCTGGGTGAACCGATCAGCATCAAGTACAGAGGCTCCGAGGTCTCCACCACGAACACACCCAGCGGCGGGGTAACAATGCTTGAGGCGCTCAAGGTGCTTGAGAGGTTTGACCTATCATCTATGGGCCACAACTCGGGTGAGTACCTCCACGTGCTGGTGGAGGCTTCCCGCCACGCCTTCGCGGACAGGTACAGCCTCCTGGGAGACTGGGAGCACGCCGACGTGCCGCTTGAAGGCTTGCTCAGCGATCATTACGCTGACACGTTGAGCAGCCAGGTTGACCCGCACCGCACATACTTCGACAACAACGGTGTGGAGCCGTGGGTCAGGTACCTTGGATCCCCCATCCACTCGCCCGAGACTGGCTCGGTGCACGGGGAGACCACGCACATCAACGTCGTGGACGGCGAGGGAAATGCGGTTGCATGCACCCACACACCCGGCTTCCAGGTTGGCCTGGTTCCGCTGGGGACCGGCCTTCACCTCTCAGCAGCCATGGGCTGGTTCGTGCCGAAGCCCGGCTACCCCAACAGCGTAGCCCCGTGGAAGAGGCCGCTCATGAATATGGGGCCCCTCATCGTGGCCATGGACGGCGCCCCGGTTCTCCTCGTCGGCGCGCCCGGCTCCCGCCGCATAATAGACAGGAACTTACAGGTGGCCCTCAACGTCCTGGAGTTCGGCATGGGGCCCCAGGAAGCCGTGGCGGCGCCCACAGTGGACGCCAGCGGCGCGGAGACCCTGGTTGACTCACGCATCCCTGAGGGATCGGTGAAGCACCTAGCCTCACTCGGGCACACCGTGAAGGTGGTCGAGGAGCAGCCCGGCATGTCATTCTTCGCCCGCCCGTCAGCCATCCAGATAAATAGGGAGACCGGGATGCTGAGGGGAGGCGTCGACCTCTTCAGGAAGTCAACCGCGCTCGGCCTCTGAGAGGAGTCTACCACTTGTTACTGTGAACCCTCTCAGGGTTGTAATTCTGCCTGGGTGGCTTCTGCTCTGAGGGGTACCCCAGGGAGACTATGCAGAGGGGTGTCACGTGGTCGGGTATGCCCAGGAGCTTACGCGTGTCCGCTATAAGCTGCTTCGACGGGTGGACGCCCAGCCAGACGGCTCCGAGCCCCATGGCGTTGGCCGCTATCAGCATGTTCTCTGTGGCCGCCGAGCAGTCGTGTAACCAGAAGTCCGTCTCTTGCACCGAGTTGTCGCCGCATACGACGACTGCCAGGGCGGCAGTCTCCAGCATCTTGCTGTACTGGTGGTACTCCGGCACCTTGTTCAGTGTTGCCCTGTCCCTGACGACTATGAAGTGCCACGGCTGCCTGTTGTGGGCTGATGGCGCGGCCATGGCCGCCTCAAGCAGCTTCCTGAGGGTCTCCTCGCTGACGGGTTTATCCGTGTACTTCCTGACGCTTCGCCTAGTGAGTATGGCTTCCAGCGCTTCCACTCTAATCACCTTAACAGGCTTCTCTCGGCTTCACCGAGTTTAACCTTTGCCCGCTCTACGTCAGCCATCCTGGCGGACCGCCTCTTCCTCTCCTCTGCCAGCCTCCTGCGCTGGTTGCTGATCGTGGCCTTGACGGCGCTAGGCGCGGGCCCGCCCGGCAGGCTTCTCCTGTCGGCGTTGTTCACAGGGTCCAGGGCGGCCTTCAGTTCGCCCACCTTGACGGTGAGGGGCTTGCCCAGCACCTTCACCGATGCCTCCTCCACCATCGAGGGCGTTATGTCCTCAGCCCTGACGCCGTCCCTGATGGCGGCGAGGGTGACCTCCACGACGACGTCGTGGGCCTGCCTGAACCCCACGCTGTGGAGCCTGACCAGGGTGTCGGCCAGCTCTGTCATGGTGGAGTAGCCCTCCCTGAGCCTCTGAAGCATGTTGTCCCTCATGGGCGTGAGCGTCTCCACGAGGCCGCCCATGACGTTCGTGGCCCCGACGGCTGTGTCCAAGGCCACGGGCTCAAGCAGCACCCTGTCCACGATGTGGGTGTGGGCGGTGCCCTTCATGGCGGCCACCACTGACACCATGTTGCCTATGGACTCCGAGGCGTAGCTCTTCACCTGTTCAAGCACAAGCGGGTTCTTCTTCTGGGGCATAATGCTACTGGTCCCCGCGTACGCCTCATCGAAGTCCAGTAGCCTGAACTCGTCGCTGCTCCAAATCTGGAGGTCCTCGGCAAGCCTGCTCAGGTTGCTCATGTGGATGGCAACTGCCGCCGAAAGCTCCATGAAGTAGTCAACGGCTGCTACCGCGTCCTGGGTGTTCTCGACGAGGCCACTGAACCCGAGTAGCTCCCTGACCCTGTCCCTGTCGATGCCCCAGCCGGTGCCCGCGAACGCCGCGGCGCCCATGGGCGACAGATCGGTTCTCCTGTACACGCCCTCAAGCCTGTCGACAGTCCTCTCCGCCGCCTCAACGTGCCCCATCAGGTAGTGGCCGAGGGTCACGGGCTGGGCCTGCCTCCAGTGAGTGTACCCCGGCATGTACGACTCCAGGTTGGCCTCGGCGGCCCTCATGAGCCGCTCCCTGAACCCTATGACTGCCCCTATGAGCCTCTCCGTCTGGTCCCTGTAGTAGAGCCGCCTCTGTGTGTGTCCCAGGTCGTTCCTGCTGCGGGCCGTGTGCATCTTGCCTCCAACCTCGCCAGCCTCCTTGATGAGAGCCATCTCCGTTGACATGTAGACGGTGAGCCTCGGGTCACCCTCGGCCTGCCTCTCTACAACCCTCAGGCCCCTCAGTATGGCCGCGGCCTCATCCCTAGTTATGATACCCCGCTCCTGAAGCATCACGACGTGAGCCCTGTGAATCCACACCTGGCAGTAGTAGGAATCCACGTCGAAGCTTCTGGGGTTGGCCCTCCAGGCGTTGAGCTCCTGTATCTCCGGGGCGCTCTCCTTGCTGGCTCGGCCGAACCTCTCCCAGTCGGGCTTCTTACCTTCAACCATTTAAACCACGTAGGATAGTATCTCAACGGGTATTTAGAAAGTGGGAGAGAGGAGGATTGAATGACCCGCCCCGTAAAGCCCAGATCAGGGACAGGTACGATGATCTGGGTGGAAGGCTCTACGACCTCAGGTACGGTGAGGAGCAGAGGGCCAAGTACAGGGAGTCGCTGAGCCTTGTCTGGCTTGAGCCCTGGATGGTGGCGCTTGACAACGGCTGTGGCACGGGGCTGCTGGAGGAAGAGCTGGACGCATACGTCGTAGGGTTGGACCTGTCCCCAGCTCTGCTCAGGGAGGCACGAGCACGCACAGCCTCCAAGGAGCGCGTCCACCTGGCGCTGGGGGACTCGGAGAGTCTACCCATACGGGACGGAGTCCTCGACGCGACGTTCAGCTTCACTGTCCTCCAGAACCTGCCCCACCCCGAGAAGATGCTCACAGACTCGCGGAGAGCCTCGTCCCCCGGGGCCCACCACGTCGTATCCATCCACAGGAAGACTATGACCCTGGACGAGTTCAGGGCGGTGATAGAAAAAACATGTCTAAAAGTAATTAGATTAATTGACACCGAAAACACGAACGACTGGATAGTGTTAGCTGAGTGAAACCAGAAAATAACCTGAAAAAAGGGCAGGCTTCAGAAAGCTTTTATACAGTGCTCAGATGCACTATTCATTACTTCAGATACGGTGTACTAGTTTGGAGCCAAGAAAGAAGCCACTGAACGTTCTGATAAAGTCGATCGGGAGCAACGTAGCGGTGGCCCTCAAGGGCAGAGGCGAGTACTGGGGTAAGATGACCATAGCCGACAGCTACATGAACATGATGCTCAAGGGGGCCAAGGAGTACGACGACGCCGGTCTCATAGCGTCCTACGGCGACGTGTTCATCAGGGGGAACAACGTCCTCTACATATGCATAGAGCCCACGTCGCCGCCGCCGGGAGAGTAGGCTTCCTAAATCAGTTTATAACGCATAGCTTCCCTATTTAGCTAGGTGCACCTGGGCTTGAGGATCATCGTCGCCGTCACGGGCGCTAGCGGAACCATCTATGCCTTCAGGCTGCTCAAGGCTTGCCGAGACTTAGGCATCGAGACACACCTGATCGTTACGGAGGCCGCCGAGAAGGTGGCCGGCCACGAGATCGGCGGCGCGTCGAAGCTCGCTGAGCTGGCTGACCACACATACGGACCGGATGAGCTTGAGGCGCCTATAGCCAGCGGCAGCTTCAAGGTGGACGCCATGGTCATCGTACCGGCCTCGATGAAGACGATGGGGGCGCTTGCCAACGGGTACGTCCCTAACCTGGTCACCAGGGCAGCCGACGTCCACCTCAAGGAGCGTAGACTCCTCATTCTGGTCCCCCGCGAGACGCCCCTGCACGCAGTCCACCTGGAGAACATGGCCAGGTTGAGCAGGCTGGGCGCGGTGGTTCTGCCCGCCATGCCCGGCTTCTACCACAGACCAGAGACCGTCGACGACGTGGCCGACTTCATCGTGGGCAAGATACTGGACCAGATGAACGTCCCCAACGAGCTCTTCAGGCGCTGGGGCTCCTAGGCCTCGGCCTTCAGCTCCCTCATGAACTCCTCGAGGTACTCCTGCATGTGCCTGTGGCGCCCCTCAGCCAGCCTTTTAGCCTCCTCGGTGTAGAGCATGTCCTTTAGTTTGAAGAGCTTCTCGTGGAAGTGGGCCACGAAATCCTCTTGAGGCCGCATCAGCTCACCGCTGTACATGGCCGTCCTGTAGACGCCTATGGCCCCCATGGCGTCCAGCTTGTCAGCGTCGCTGAGGATCATCGCCTCTAGGGTTGACGCCTTCATGCCGTAGCTGAAGCTGTGAACCCGAATGGCTTCGCAGATCAATGGTATCTTCTCGCGGCTGTACCCGGCTTCCTCAAGCATCTTGGCCGCCTCCCTGGCCCCCTTCTCGGCGTGGTGGGGCTCCTCCCGGGCGATGTCGTGGAGGATCGCGGCAGGCATGAGGACCTCCATGTCGGCGCCCATGCTCTCTCCGAGCCTCCTACACAGCTCGATGACTCGCTCGGTATGCTCGTAGCCGTGGCAGCCGTTCATGTTCTGCCGCCTCCTGGACTCTGTGGCCAACGCGTCCAAGACTCTGTTCACAGCCGTCACCGTTTCTCTACACTTGAGCCCCTGCCCACATTGACCGAGAGCTCTCCCTTGTAGCTCGTAATGAACACGCCCACAAGCCTGAGCATTTCACCGGGCTTGACGCCTCCCAGTTCACTGATCTTCTCGTTCCAAACGGTGAGGCCCAAGGAGCCCGACACATCCTTCACGGTCCCCTCCACGAGGGTGTGCTTTGTCCCCGTGTAGGTCTGCACCTCCCTGGGCTCCTCGACGCTGGTCAGCTCTACTTCTAGGGTCAGGTTCTCCATCCCGGGCCGAAGTTCAGAGAGCTTCATGGGTCGTTACGTGAACAGTTGCATGGGAGCCCATAAAAGAATTGGCATAAGCATAAAACCGGTTGAACGATAGTCTATACGATGAGCCTCCGCCAGAGCCTCATGTGCCTACGATGCGGTAAATCGTACCCGCCTGAGAACCCCAGGCACAGCTGTGAGCGTTGCGGAGGCATCCTGGAGTACAGGTTTGAACCGGGGCAGGTAAGCTTCTCGGGACCCCTGACGTTCTGGAGGTACCGCCCCGTGCTCCCCAAGGTCACCAGAACCGTCAGCCTGGGGGAAGGGGGGACGCCTCTCCAGAAGGCTCAGAGACTGGCCGAGTCCCTCGGGGTGGAGAACCTGTACCTGAAGGACGAGACAAGGAACCCGACCAGCAGCTTCAAGGACAGGTCGGCCGCCCTCATCGTCTCGGACGCCGTGAGCAGAGGATACGATAGCCTGATCTGCGCCACCAACGGCAACCACGGCGCCTCAGTGTCGGCCTACGCGGCCAGGGTTGACATCCAGTGCAACCTCATAGTCCCCAAGGCAGTGGACCTGGGCAAACTGGCCCAGATGATGATGTACGACGCCAAGATCGTGGAGGCAGGCGACAGCATAGAGGAGGCCATAGCCAGAGCTCAGAGGCTTGAAGACGACATGGGCTGGTACCAGGCCACCACCGAGCTGAACCCCCTCAGCGTCGAGGGCCTCAAGACCATCAGCTACGAGCTGGTGGAGCAGCGCGGGGTACCGGACTGGGTCATAGTCGCCATGGGCAGCGGAGCCACCCTCCACAGTATATGGAAGGGCTTCACGGAGATGGAGGAGCTTGGACTCATCCGGGACAAGCCCCGTATAGTCGGGGTCCAGGCTGCCGGGTGCTCGCCAATAACCACGGCCTACGAGAAAGGCTTGATTGAGCCCGAGCACGTGAAAGGTGAAACCGTGGCCTCAGCCATCAGGGTCGTGGAGCCCATATACGGGGAGCTTGCGCTCAGAGCCATAAAGGAGTCGGGTGGGCTCGCGGTCTCGGTCTCGGACGACGACATGGTAGCGGCGGGCAAGGACATAGCGAAGTACGAGGGCATCTTCGCTGAGCCCGCGTCAAGCGCCCCAGTCGCGTGCCTCAAACTTGAAGCCATCAGAGGCGTGATCCCGCGTGGAGACACAGTCGTATGCCTGGTGACCAGCAGCGGCCTCAAGACGGACGACATCCTCAGCAACCTGACGAAGCACAAGAAGGCTCCGCGGCTCGGATCAAGACTCGCGACAAAAGAGAGGATCCTCAAGATAATCAGCCAGCAACCCACACACGGGTACGCCATCTGGAAGAGCCTGGGCAGCGAGATGACCCTGGGCGCCGTCTACCAGCACCTGACCGACTTGGAGAACAGGGGCCTGATATCATCCAGCTCGGAGGGTAAACGGAAGCTCCTGGATGTGACGGAGAAGGGCCGCAGGGTCGTTCAGGCTCTCGACGAGCTCCAGGTGCTCCTTTAAGATACAAATACTATAGTTTCATCTAGAATATTTTATATTATAGTTATAGCTATAGTAGCTCATGGTCACTCTGAATACTCGACAGGTGGCGGCCATAGGCGTCATGGGCGCCCTGGCCACAATCGCGACAATGATCTTCGTGTTCCCCATACCCGCCACAAGCGGCTACTTCAACCTGGGAGACACCATCGTCGTGATAACCAGCCTCACGTTCGGCCCCACGGTCGGAGCCATCGCCGGGGGCCTAGGCTCCGGGCTCGCCGACCTCCTGGGTGGCTGGTACAACTGGGTGATCTTCACTACCATCATTAAGGGAGCCGAAGGATTCGTGGCTGGCACCCTGGCTGGCTCAAAGAAGGGCAGAACCATGAACAAAACCATAGTTGCTTGGGCCGCGGGCGGCATCTGCATGGTGGGAGGCTACTTCCTGGTACAGGTGTTCATGTACGGGTTTACGGGCGCCCTCGCCGAACTCCCGTTCAACGTCGTCCAGATGCTGGTCTCAGGCATCATAGGCATACCTGTGTCCGCGGCCCTCAAGAGCAGACTGGACATCTAATATATTCTCACCGCACCTCTATTCCTGTGTCCTCAGCCGAGAGAGCAGCTCAAGTTCTAACACAGTTGGAGAGCTACGACCTAAGGGCGCTCCAGGGAATAGAGCTGGGAATGATCCAGCACGAGTACGTCCCATTTGACGCTGTGGTCCGGTACAGCGGCCTCAACGAGGGCGAGCTGGAGCACAGGCTGAGGAACCTGGACAGGCTGGACCTGCTCTACAGGCAGAGGACGCCCTACCTGGGATACATAATGAACTACACGGCCTACGACTGCCTAGCCCTGAACGCCCTCGTCAAGGCAGGGTCACTGGAGGCGCTTGGGCCCTCTGTGGGCATAGGAAAGGAGGCCGACGTCTACGAGGGCGCCGCACCAGAGAACCGGAAGGTGGCCGTAAAGTTCCACAGGCTGGGCAGGACCAGCTTCAGAGACACCCGGCGGAAGAGAGACTATATAGCTGACCGCCACCACATCTCATGGCTCTACCAGTCCAGGCTTGCGGCCGAGAACGAGTACAGGGCCTTGAAGCTCATGCATGAGGCGGGCGTGGCCGTCCCTGAGCCCCTTGACCAGAACAGGCACGCCGTCGTCATGGAGTACTTGGACGCCGTCCAGCTCTCAGACGTCGTGGAGCTGGATGAGCCCATGGAGCTGCTGACGGACATACTGGACAATGTGAGGAAGGCTTACGCTGCCGGGGTAATCCACTCAGACCTCAGCGAGTACAACGTCATGGTCAACGCCGAGGGCAGAGTGTGGATCATAGACTGGCCACAGTACACGGCCTCGGATCACCCCAACTCCAAGGAGACACTCGCCCGCGACGTGGGCAACGTTGCCTACTACTTCCAGCGCAAATACGGCACCGAGATGACCGTCGAAGAGGCTGTGGAGTACGTGAAGAAGCCTAGCAGCTGAGGGTCATCTTGACGTCCAGGGCGCTCACGCCCTTGCCGTCGTCGTAGACCAGTATTGGGTTGATGTCCAGGTCCTTCAGGTCAGGCAGGTCCCACACCATCAAACCTATCCTCAGAAGTGCGTCCCTCAGGGCGCCGATGTCGGCGGCAGCCTGGCCCCTCACGCCCTTCAGCAGGGCGTAGCTGCGGGTCTCCTCCATCATCTGCTGGGCCTCACGCTCGTTCATGGGGGCCAGCCTGAAGGCTACGTCCTTCAGGAAGTTGACGTAGATTCCTCCGAGCCCGAACATCACCATGGGCCCGAACTGGGAGTCCCTGCTCATCCCAATGATCATCTCCATGCCCCTCGGCACCATCTTGTCCACGGTGATCCCGTATATCTTGGCCAGAGGTTGGGCCTTCCTGCTCTTCCTCATTATCTCCTCGAAGGCGATACGGACCATGTTGGAGTTGCTGAGGTTCAGCTCGACGCCGCCGATGTCCGTCTTGTGCATGATGTCCGGGCTCACGATCTTCATGACCACAGGGTACCCGATATCCTCGGCGTGCCTCACGGCCTCCTCGGGGTCCTTGGCCAGCTTGCTGCCCGGCGCGTTGACGCCGTAGGCCTCCACGACGGCGATGGCCTCGTGGGGGAACAACACGGTTCGACCGTCCTTTCTCACGGCTTCAAAGATGTTTCTCGCCTTCTCCCTGTCGATGTCCCTGAACTCCGGCGGACTTAGCTTAGGCTGCTTTAGGCGCCTAGCGTACAAGTGTAGAGCATTCAGCGTCTTTATCCCCTTCTCCGGGAAGTTGAAGCACGGGACACCGTTGTCCTTAAGGTACTCAGACGCCTCCGCCACCCAGTTGCCCCCCATGAACACGGCTATCACGGGTTTATCTGGATAGAACTTGGAAAGCTCGTGCACGTGTTTAGCCGTCGTAAGGCTGTCAGTCATAGCCTGCGGCGTCAGGAGCACGACAACGGAGTGGACGTTGGGGTCCTCCAGGGCCAGCTCAGTGGCTATGTGGTACCTGTCAGGCAGGGCGTCCCCCAGGATGTCGATGGGATTCCCGGTGGCCGCGGCCGCGGGCAGACTCTCCTTGAGCTTCCGCCGCGTCTCGTCCGTAAGCTGAGCCATCTTCAGCCCCAGCTTCTCGAGCAGGTCCGTGGACAGGATGCCTGGGCCGCCGGCGTTTGTGACTATCGCGATGCCCTCGTCCTTTGGCAGAGGCTGCTCGGTGAACGCGACGGCGTAGTTGAACAGGTCTTCCATGCTCTCCGTGAGGATGACGCCGGCCTTATCGAAGGCCTTCTGGTAGGCCAGGAAGCTGCCGACGAGGGCGCCCGTGTGGCTGCCCGCGGCCCTGGCGCCTGCGCTGCTGGTCCCCCCCTTGACCACCATGACGGGCTTCTTCTCCACGACCCTCTCAGCCACCTCGAGGAAACTGCGGCCGCGCTCTATGCTTTCAAGGTAAAGGAGTATCACCCTGATGTCCGGGTCCTCGGCCATGGACTCGATAAAGTCCACCTCGTCCAGGTCGGCCTTGTTGCCCAGGCTGATGATGCTGCCGAACCCTATCTCCTCGGCGATGATCCAGTCCAGGATGGCTGTGCCCAGGGCGCCACTCTGAGTTATGAACCCTATGCTTCCCTTGTTGGGGAGTGTGGACGCGAAGCTGAGGTCGTAGGGTACATGTGTGTTGACTGCCCCAAGGCAGTTTGGCCCCTGGATCCTCATGCCGTATCTTCTGGCAGCCTCCACCAGCCTCTTCTCTAGCTCAGCCCCCTCATGGCCTGTCTCCTTGAAGCCAGCCGAAATGATGATGACGGCTTTGACGCCTTTCCTGCCGCACTCTTCAACGGTCTCTAGCACAAACTGGGAGGGAATGGCTATGACGGCTAGCTCAACGTCGCCCGGCGCATCTCCGATCGTCTTGTAAGACTTGTGGCCAAGAATCTCCTCGCCCTTGACGTTTATGAGGTGCACTGGCCCAGGGTATCCGCTCTTGAGGAGGTTGTTGGCGAGGACGTAGCCGACCTTGCCGGGGGTGCTGGATGCGCCTATGATCGCGACGGACTTGGGCCTAAAGATCGCGTCCAGCTTCAAACGTCAGACACCTCCAAGACTTGACAAAGATATACTATTAAAATAAAAACATTGACTATTAAAGCCGTGTAAGCCGTTCCCTCTGTAGCGAAAAGGCTCGTGTCCGGTTTGGAAAGATTGAAGAGGAGACGAACGACAAGAGTACTGAACCTCATTGTCAGCCAATAAGAAGTCGTTCAGTAATCTTGAGAAGGGCGTCTTGGACGCGAGCCTCTGCGTCTCCTGCGGGACCTGCGTCGCAGTCTGCCCCGTGAACGTCCTGGAGCTGGAGGCCGGCAAGCCTAAGCTTGTCGGCAAGTGCATCGAATGCGGCCTCTGCTACAGGGACTGCCCCAGAGCCGAGCTGGACGAAGATACGCTTGATAAAA
>Ga0153916_10002325_pt1 | contig 13950 bp, 11 predicted proteins | sample Opewatmetagenome_FD_109642 | JGI IMG/M metagenome (GOLD analysis project Ga0153916, IMG submission 109642) | Freshwater wetland microbial communities from Ohio, USA - Open water 3 Core 3 Depth 4 metaG | ecosystem: Environmental > Aquatic > Freshwater > Wetlands | place: USA: Ohio, Lake Erie...
ATAAGGTTTTTGGTCCCGGGAATATATACGTCACTGCAGCTAAAAAAAAGGTGTTTGGTATGGTTGGAATTGATAGCCTGGCTGGCCCAAGCGATATAACAATTCTAGCGGATGATTCATCTAATCCTGATTTTATTGCTGCAGATCTGGTTGCACAGGCTGAACAGGCGTGTCCTCCGCTCCATGTCATCCGGGAACATCATCCCCAAGAGCGAGACGGAGTCGATGACGATCCTCTGCGCCCCGAACTTCTTGATGAACTCCGGCAACTCGCTCTTTACTTTCGTGATCGTCGCCTTCGCGTCAGCGGGCTCGAGCTTCACGAGCGCCAGCCTCTTATCCTTCAGGTGGGCGCTCAGGTCCCACCCAAACGACGCGGCATTCGCCCGTACCGACTCGGGGTCCTCCTCCAGGGTGATGAACATCCCCTTCTCCCCGTTGATCAGCCCCTGCATAAGGAACTGCAGGCCCAGTGTCGTCTTCCCTGTGCCGAACGAACCGAGCACGGTGACGACGTGACCCCTCGGCATTCCCCCGCCAAGCATCTGGTCGAGACCCTCAACGCCCGTCAAAACCAAATCCATGATGTCACCTCACGCTATTCTCTCCATGTAGACCACGACGAGGCCGTTGTTGTACGAGACCATCGTCGGGAACCGCGCGATCCTGTCCCTGGAGAGATGCGGGAGGACGCTTGTGAACTTCTCCACGTACATGTACCGCTGCCGCTTGCTGCTCGACAGATAGTTCTTCCATTCGAACGTGAGGCAGCCGTCGACCGAGTCCATGATCATCTGCTCGTACTTCCTGTCGAGAATCCCCCGGGCGAGCATCAGATAGACAATCCCGTCCCACGACTTCGCCGCCCGCTGCAGTCCCTTCAGTGTCGCGATGATGTCCTTCATGTCGACCGCACCCGTCGACACCAGGTCCGTGAGCGAATCGACGATGATCATCGATTCCTTCCCGTCCTCATCAAGGAAGTCCACGAGCTGCTCGAGGATGCCCGTCGTCTTTGATTCGAACGGCGAATCCTGCCTCGTCCAGCTTGAGGGGATGACCGTGTTCTTGAAGTAGCTTGACGAGAAGTCCCGGAAAATCGTCATGTCCCTGAACGCGAAGAAGAAGTCCGAGTTGAACGACGTCGCCAGCTCCTGGAGGACGACCTCGCGAGACCTGGAGAAGGTGACGTAGCATATCCTCTCGGGGATGTGCGAGTTCTCGCAGACGTCTCCGAGCCAGTAATGCCTCGCCTGTGGCTGCGCCCTCGCGAGCGCGAGCTTGCTGGCAGACGTGTAAACGTACTCCTGCATGCCTGCCCCGACATCGCCCAGCAACAACACCGTTGAACCTGACGGGAACCCGCCCTCCACGATGCTGTCAAGGTCAGCGACCCCGGTCGGGATCCTCTTGATCCTCATCGGGTCGATCTCCCTGGTCTGCGGCGCGTCCACGAGCAAAGGCGCGTCTTCCGTTAGAGCCATCCCATCGCGCTAATGCTCCAAGCCGCTCAAAGCCTTTTCGGTGGAATGCCAGTCACGTCTCGCCCACAGGCCCAATCGCCCATCGCGCCGTCCTGCCGAGGTTAGATCTTCTTCATACGTCCGAGCACCGGCTCGTAGACCAGGCCCTTATCCAGGAGGCTATTGATCGTTTCCTCCAGCTTCTCCTTGTCCACCTTTATCTTCTTCGCGCCCTCGAGAATCGCGTCCCACGAGGCGCCCTTCGAGTCCTTGTCCAGACTCGCGATGAGGATGAGGACCTCGTCCTCCGTCTTGTCGTCAGCCGTCGCCACGACCTTCTTCTCGATCACCTTCTCTGGCGGGGCGATGGTCACTGTCTCAGGAGGCGCGGACTCGCGGAACTCAGGCAGCAGGTACCTCACCGACTCGGCCAGCATGGACGAATACCGGCTCAGGTCCACTTTCCCGTAGTGGCCAACCGCTTTAACGAGACCCGCGGATAGGCCCGCGGACACGCCAAGCTTCCTCAGCTCAGCCTCCGTCGGCGGGTTCATCTTGTAAGCCTCCCTCGCCGCTTCCAGCCTTCTCTTGAGGCTCTGGCAGCTCTCCAGCACCCAGTAGTCGCGCAGGTACGCCTCGACGGGCTTCACGATCTCGGGGCGGATCGAAACGTACGTCGTTCCCTCGTCCGGCTTGTACACCCTGCTCTTGCCCGCCACCGCCGCGAACACCGGCGGCTTCATCTTGGACAGCACAGCCGCGGCAACGGGCTGATACTGGCCAGCGTACACATGGAACGTGCCGGTCGGATCGGTTATCCGCGCGCGCCACATCGGTCCCTGCTCCGTCCCGACGTTCTCGATGTCCGTGAGGACGCCGACGACGAACAGCCTATTGATCCTCGCGCCCAGAGGTGTCACAAGGAACGAGGGGCTCCGCTCCCCGCCGTCTGACACCTCCAAATTGCTCTCGTTATACTCTCCAGCGAACACGCGCCACGCCGTCTCCCTATTCACGCGGTGTCCTCCAACCCCTCGAGCTCCTCCAGCATTGCCCTCGCCTCCTGCTCCACGTCGACCTTAAGTATCTTCGCCGATTCGACTATCATCATCAGCCCGTAGTCGTCGATCGTCACGTTGCCCCTGACCTCGACGGGCTGCGCGACGAGTATGTCCGCCAGCTGATCGCGGACGACCTCCTGGCTCATGCTCTCCTTCGCCTCCTCGATGCACTTCTCCAGCGTCTTGCCGAGGAGGCCCTCGGTCAGCTCCCGCCCGAAGACCGCGATGAGAGCGCCGCTGCCGTCGTCAACGACCGCCTTGACCCTGAGATCGGCGGTGCCCTGAACCTCGCCATGTATGCGGCAGGCCATCTTCCTGAGCACCCGTTTGCACTCGGGGCAGCGATAGACGAGGCCGGATCCCTCCTTGATGTCGATGATGATGCCGCGGACCGCCACGTCGACGGCCCCGCCGCGCTCGGCGAGATCCTCGATCCAGACGCGGGGAGACTTCTCAAGCTCCTCCGTGGGAGGCAGCGCAGTCGCCTCGAGCTTGGAGACCTTCGACCGCTCATCGAAGCTGAGTTGAGGAATCCCCCGCCAGACCTTCACGTACCCGCCCTCGATGAGGATGATGTCCCCCTTGGACAGCCCGAAGTCCTTCCACGCGGAGAACTTGACCTTGCCCGTCTCGTCCGCGAGGACTCCTGAGAACACTATCTTGGCGTCCCCGTTCACCGCCACCTGCTTCTTCTCGACGTCGAGGACGCGGACTGTGAGGGCGATATTGCTCGTCCCCTCTCGCAGGTCGATGACCTTGAGGGGCGTCGGCTTCCCCGTCGGCGGCGCGGACTTTCCAGGGTCGTACGGCGGCAGTGCGTCGGGGCTCTCCTTCGCTATCGACGTCCTGTTGCCGAAGTTCACCTGGACTTGGCCCCGGAACTCCTTCGTGTAGGCGTTCCTGATGCGGATGACGTCGCCCTTGTGAAGGGAGAGGCCCTCCGTGACCCAGGCGGTGTAGGGCACCGTGCCCGTTTGGTCCCCGAGGATCCCGTAGAGGATGTCCTTGGCACCGCCCTCGACGTCGATCTGCCTGCCATCCACGCTGACGACCCTGCATAGCAGGTCGACGCTCTGCTCCCCGGCGATCAAATCCTTGATCGTCTTGGAGACGCCCATCGCCAGGTCCGCGGGGTTCCCCCCGTGCTTCCGGACGATGCTCCTCTTCGCCGTGTCCAGGGACACCCTGTACACGTTGAGGTAGTTGTTCAGCTCGTTCTCTATCTCCTTCTCACTCACCTTCCCGCCCAGCGCCCTGCTGATGTCCTTCGCATGGGGCGCGACTTCCTCTGCCATCGGATTTCACATTCCTGAGGCCTGTCGATTTCCGCCTCAGCCGATTGTGATATCGCGGTTCGATTAATACTCCTTTCGCCGAGGTAGCTGAAGCTACGACTACTATCCTGCGGCCCCGAACCCAACAGAATCTTATAGAAATCCAAGGATGTTCCCGCCGCGATGAATCTCCGGGACTGGCGGGTGTTCGTACCGTTGATCATGGCGGGCTACATCGTCGCTCGATTCCTTGGGGTTGCGTTTCATGAGATTGTTGGTCACGATCTCGCCGCCAGCCTCTTGGGGGGGACCTGCTACGCCGTCTTCGTCTCTCCATCGGCGGGCTTCACCTACCTCTTCATACCCCCGGGCACAAGCGCCCCGGCGGACGCGGTTGTGAATCTGGCGGGAATAGCCGTCGAGATCGCCGCAGGCACGCTCCTCCTATTCCTCTACCGCCGGTTCATAGATCCGCTCTCCAGGCTGATGGCGCTCCTCTTCCTCCAGGTCCTCCTGTTCCAAGCGTTCATGTACATGGCCATCGGCGCTTTCCCCGAGACGGGTGGCGACACCTCCCAGGTCGTCAAGGAATTCGACTCGAATGCGCTCCTCGCTGTCTTCGTAATCATCGGCATCGGCCTTGGCGTCCTCATGGCCTACGTTGTGACGCGCGAGCTGCTAAGTCTCCTGGCGCCGACCTTGGAACCGAGGAAGTGGATTCTAATCGCAATCGCGTTCTGGCTGTTCCCCGTCGTCGTCGACATCGCGCTCGAGGGCGTGAGCGGCGTGCCGCCGTGGCCCTTCTTTGTTGCCGCCATCGTCGTGGCGGTGGTGGCAGGCTACTTCATTGGAATGAGATATCGCCAGTATGTCGCGGAACTCTCGCCGACTCCGGTCCGCCCCCTCGGGGTCGCGAAGCGCGACATCATGGCTCTGGGAATCGTCTTCCTGGTCATATCCGCGACGTGGCTCGCCGCATTCGGTCCGAGCACGGCCTCGGCCCACGGCGTCATGATTGGCGAACCGCCGCTTGAAGCGGAGGAGCAATGGCTTGGTTCCTTCGCGATCAACCTCCATGTCCGCCTCGCGAGGACCGGCAATGCATCCGACCCGCTGAATATGAGCGTGGAGTTCAAGATGCGCTCCATCCCATTCTTGGAGTCTCCGCTCGACCGCCAGATCTGGAGCACATTCGATGACAGGGCGTATTTCCCGTTCTACGAGAATGTTGCATTTTTTCTCGCTAACTCCACCTTTAACTCCTCCGGATGGAGCATTGAGTCAGAGGAGATAGACGGCGCGGCATGGGCGCAGGGACAGACCTACGAGAACGCCCGCGTCATCTCCTTGTCAATGAACGCGTCTGAAAGACAGCGGTTGCTCCGCGTCTCCGGTGACAGCGTGACGGTCGTGATGCACGATCCGTACAGGTACCCGTCACCGGCGGCGTTCGAGGGCTACACCGACGAGGTGATCGTTGGATGGGGGGCGGGGCTGAGTCTCGTGGGTCATTCGCAACACGGCGGCACGACAATCCCGGACACCATAACCGGCGAACTGAGATGGCAGAACATCTCCTATGAATCCGCGCCTGACACCTATTCTGTCACGATTCATCTCGACTGACATCCTTCGCCCGGTCAACGCTCGAATCGTTGTCCCCAAGGCGGCAGGATGTCAATCACTCCCTCGGCGACGGTGTCCCGCCCCAGGGTGATGTCTGCATGGATCTGGACCAGATATCGGAGGCTGGAGATCACACCGACGATGGACGGTCTCGCATCCGGCGGGATGGGCAACTGGAATGGGATTGCAGTGGAGTGTAGGGCTTGGACAGAAACGGTCGTCTCCGCAAGCGTCTTCCTGCGCCTTGACTGGCAGCCTTTGGCGATTGCCCATTCCTCCTCGATCAATCGGACCCTGATTCCCCGGATCTTCTTGCCCTCCATGCCGATCACAGCAATACTTCCGACGATGACGTCACCGGCCGACAGCTCGCGGCTTTCCAGCGTGACCTGAAGCCCGATCAGTGGACCGAATGTCCAGGGCGTCCTCTCCGCGCGCCTCAGTTTCGGGAGCACCCGGACTTCCGCCTCTTGAACCGCATCGAGTCCGCGCTCGATCACAATCCGCACCTTCACAAGGCAGCGGACCTTGGCGCTAGACCCGGACCACGAGGGTATTGCGTTCCCGGGGATCTGGAATTCGAACCTATGGAAATACTCTCCTGGAGGCAACGGTTCGCCTCCAGGCCTGCCGAGACCCACCGTGGCGGCGAGGCCCTGAGGGGCCACCTCAAGAGTCTCGTCAACCCACGGGTCCTCCTGGGTGTAAGTCACGCTGTGATCCCCACGGCTGACGGTAACACTTGTCTTCTCTCCTCCCCATATCTTCGCTTCGATCGAGCGCAGACGAATCGGCCGGGTCGGATGGAGAGCAATCGTTCCTGAGACTTTGTCTCCAGGCCTGACCGAGTCGGCATCCAACGCCAGTGTGAAGGTTTCACGTGACACCTTCCTAGTTCGAATGTAGTAAGCAGCGGCTATCAGGAAGCCAGTCAGGAATGGCCCGATGCAGATCGCGGTGAGAATCGGTGAGCCCCCTGCCGGGCTCACAGCGACGGTGATGATCCCGACAATCAGAAGACCGAAGAAGAGCGCGACCGCCATCAACACCGCTCTGGAGCCGACCGCACTCGCTTTTCTTACGGCCTCTTCCACGTCCGGCGGAAAGCAATCAGCTCAAATGGACTTTCCGGAAGTGGTTTGAGGCCGCCAAAGGATGACAAACCGCCCGTCTACTGGCTGTACGTCTCGACCCGCTCGTAGCTCTTCTTGATGTGCTTGATCAGCGAGTCCCTATTCCGCCTCAGGTGGCTCTCGTACCAGGCCCTGACGATGTCGCCCATGATCTCGTGGACCTTGTCGACGTTCAGCTTGTCCACGTCCGCCTCGTAGAGGTTGTGCTGTGCCCAGAGGCGCTTCCATCCGGAGTATTTGTAGTAGTGCTCGCCCTCGCAGTACTCGAATGTCATCTTTAGGCGGGGTTTCCCGTCCGCGCTGACGTACTCGATTTTCAGAGCGTCCCCGATCCTCCCCTGATCCTGCGTCCTGTCGATGAGGGACAGGCTGTTCACGGCGGTGGCGTTGAACCCCGGCCGCCAGTGCCAAGCGCCGTCGGGGAACGGCTCGTCAAAGATTGCGAAGTTGTTATAACTCGGTTCGAGGGAGAGAGTAACATTGATTTTGTTGAACCTCTTCCAGACCTTGAAAAGGTCGTCGATGAGGCTCTTGTTCAGCTCGTCTTTCATGGTGGCCTGCTGCCCGACATCGTGAGCAATCTCCATGGTCTTCTTCTCAAGCTCGGAGTCGAGAGAGTCGAACCAGTCCTTGCCCTGGCCCCGTCCCTTGGGTGACATAGCCATCACATGTGCGGAATAGGGGTGGGTGATAAAAGGCTTGTGGATGGATACCAATGGTTGGATGCGACTTGGACGAGATGCAACAACCGCACCGCCTAAGGCTCCACGACGTTGGGGGTCCCGAGCACGGCTTCGTCAATTCGATATGGCGGAGGTGAAATGCGGGATGCGCGGGGCTCTCGTGATCTTCCCTAGCGTGCGCCCTCACTCGATCTGAGCAATTCGCCAATCCGCTTCCGGAGGATATCGTTTATGACCTTGCCGTCAACTTTCCCGCGCAGTTCCCTCATTGCCTGGCCCATGAGCGCCTTCAGGGCGTCTTCGCCCCGCCGCATCACGAGGTCTCGATTCCGCTCAACGAGGCCCGCCAAGTGCTTCTCCACTTCGGACATCGGCATCGCGCCGATTCCGGCCTCTTTTGCCGCCTCTCCCGGCCCCAGGAGCTTTGAGGCCATGATTCTGAGCAAACGTGGCAACGCCTCTTTGGAGAACATGCCATCGCGCAGCATCCTGAACAGCTCGAACAAATCCTCCCGCCCAATCGCCTCGACGGCGATTCCTTCCCGCGCAATCTCGGGGAAGTTGTAGAGGAGTACTGTCGCCACCTGCCTCGCCTCCGCCCCCGCCGCGACTAGTTCCTCGAAAAGGTCGTCGACGCCATCCTCGACGAGCTGGCAGCACTGCTGCTCGTGCAATTCATACGTTTCCCGAAGGCGTTCAATCTTCACCGCGGGAAGTTCCGGCAGAGACGCCCTCAGGCGGTCGAGCATTTGCCTCTCGATTCGGACCGGCGGGATGTCCGTCTCGGGGTACATCCTGGCTTTCCCTGGGAGAGGTCGCCCGTATACAGTCGACCCGTCAGGTCTGGGCTCCCTCGTCTCCTCCGGCACGCCGTGGATGGCGGCAATGGCCCTCTTCGCCACCTCCTCAATAGCGTTGCGAGCTCTCGCCTCCTCGTCTGCGACAAGGGCGAAGGCATCCTTCTCTCCGAGCCCGAGCTCCTTTCTCACTTCCTCAGCCTCCTCCCCTGAGATCCCATAGGCGGGCATCTCATCAGAATGGAAGATCCCGCCCACTCCAGCAATCCTCGCATGCGCTGCAAGCTCCGGCCCGAGCTTCCCTTTCAGGAGTCCCGCGAAGCCCGGCAACGGGAGCGCGAGCACCTTCCCGCCATGCAACGAGTCGCGGACGATCTTCGAGCGCGTTTTCGAGAACAGATGACTTAGGTCTACCGGCTCTTTCGAGACCGGGATCGCCTTCCTCCTCGCAAGCTCGTTCGCCGCCTCGATGAGCATCAGCTGCCTCTCCACCTCCCTTTCCACGAACGTGGAGACCATGCGGAGGTCCTGTACCCCCTTAATCTCCGTGCGAGCACCACCCCGGATCGATATGTTGAGGTCCTCGCGTATCTTGCCGAGGCCGCGTTTCACCCGTTTTGTCGACCTCAGCAGGCTGCCGATGTAGCCCGCCACCCTTGCCGCCTCCCCAGGCGTCGATATGTCCGGAGTCGTGCTGATCTCGATGAGCGGCACGCCCTGCCTGTCCAGGCGGTAGACCACCTCTCCAGCCCGCTCGGAAATCTTCCTGGAGGCGTCCTCCTCGACCTCGACTGTCGGCACGCCTATCGTCTTGCCGTCAATCTCTACATGCCCGTTCATCGCGACCAGCGAGGTCCGCTGGAATCCGGTCGTCGTGCTGCCGTCGATGACAATCTTCCTCATGACGTGCACCTCGTCGACCGGTTGTGCGTGCAGGAGCATCGCCGCGATCAGGGCGACCTCCATGGCGTCCATGTTCATCCGGTGAGGTGGCTCCTCGTCCGCCTCGACGAGGCACGAGTTCGGTGTCGCCTCGTATCGGAATCGGAGGTTCCTCCTCGCCTCCTCCAGCGCGGCCGCGTCAATCTCGCCGAGCTCGCTCTGCGTCGGCCTCAGGGATCTGACGAACGTCGACGTCACAATCTCCGAGAGCTCGGAGCTGCAGTTGCAGAACAGCTTGGCGGTGTCGAGCTGCTGATGTATCTCGAGCCCGACCTTGAGGCCGAGGGAACGGTAATCCAGGGTCACTGGCGGGCATAACGCCCACCCGTAGGTAAATGTTACCCGTTGACTGGCGCGGAGGTCACTCCGGCGGTTGATCTTCCTCATTTGGCGATTCAGAAGGCTCCCCAAGCTGCTCGGCCTTCTTTCTCCGAGCCGCCTTCATTGCCGGAAGGAGGACGGCAAGAATCGCCACGACAATCAGAACAGGGATGACCACGACCACCACCGCAATTACTTCAGGAGTGAAGAAGCCCTGATTCCCATCGGTCTTGATCAGCTTTGAGGCGGTGATGAGGACGCTGGCGTTATTGTTCTGCTCATTCAATTCCCTGGAGTCGTTGTCTGGATCCAGAGTGACGTTGAGCCACTGTTTCCCCGCCACCACTATCCACCAGACATGGACGACCGCGGTGCTCCCAGCGTGAATGGTTATCGTGCTATTCCACCACTTGACCTTCGACCCACCGGTGTTCAGCGTCACCGAGTACTCGAAGGTGTCATTGTCAGTCCCGATATTGTGAATCGTGATGTTCGCGGTGATGTTGTCCCCCTCCGTGGGAGCATGCGGCGAGTAGACGATGTCCTCGGCCCGCACCTCCAGGTCGGGTAGAGGCTCTATCTGTACAGCTATCGTCTGCTCGTTCGCGTAGCCCGTGAGCGTCCTGTTCGTTACGCTGGCATTGTACCTGTAGGTGCTTATTGCGAGAGGAGCGGTCACCGCAATCTTGCACTCGCCGGTCGCGTTCGTCACCCCATTCCAGTGCTCCGTGCTGCCCACGCGGGTGACGTTCACCTGCGAGTATTCTGCCATGGCGCTCGTGTTGTTCCAGTAGTGAGCGCTCACGGTGAGGTTGAAAAGGCCGCCGGGATAGACCGACCCATGATCTGAGGACATCGTCGCGTTGACGCTCAGAGCGTAGGCTATGTAATAGAGCGCGGTGCTGTTCTGTTCCCCGTTGCCGTTCGTGGCGACTATCTGTATGTCGCCGCCTGTCGCGTTCGCGAACACCGTGAGACTTTTATTGTAGTACTTCGAACCGCCAGCGCTCTCCATGCCCCAGGTCGTGCACAAGCCGCCCGGTATGGAGCAGTAGAGGAGGTTGAGGAAGTTGATTCCTGTCGGGTCCTCAATCGTCGCGGTGACGTTGATCTTATCTCCAGTCGATGGCGGAAATGCGCCCGGCCAAGGATACTTCGGCGACCATGTTATGTCGGAGAAAGTCGGGCCCGCGGCCTTCGTGCGTCCGGGGATGGCCATAAGGACCGCACTTGTGAGAATCAACGCACAGATGACGACCGGCTTGAGCTTCATTGCCCGCAGATTACTGCCGTGAGGGTTTAAACTTTCTCTTGGTACCGGCATGGCGTCAAGCCCAGTCGGGATACTCTTAATAAATGCCCGGCCGTACCACCCCTCGTGCGGAAGAAGGACCTGCTGCGCAGGGCTGTTGAGGACATTGAGGCGACCGACAGCGTCGACAGGCTCGTCTCTGCGATGGGAGCTGCCGGCGGTTTCACCGCCAAGAAAGTCTCCGATGGCGTCGATATCCTCGAGCTGATGAACCGCCATGAGTGCACCAAGTTCCTCTCCTTCCCCGCCGCGCTCATGGCGACAGGCACGAGGGGTGTGCTAAGGACGATGGCGGAGAGGAGGCTGGCCGATGTCGTCATCACCACGTGCGGCACGGTCGACCACGACCTCGCAAGGACCTGGAACAAGTACTACCACGGCGGTTTCGAGATGGATGACGTGGCGCTGCACCGCCTCGGCGTGAACCGCCTCGGGAACGTCCTCGTGCCGAACGAGAGCTATGGCATCGTCCTGGAGAAGAAGGTCCAGCCGATTCTGGAGGAGCTGTGGGACTCGGGAAAGCGTTCCTTTTCCACGAAGGAGCTGCTCTGGGAATTCGGTCGGCGGGCGAACAGCCGCAAATCGTTCCTGTGGTGGTGCTGGAAGAACAGGATACCTGTGTTCATCCCCGCCATCTTCGACGGATCCTTCGGGTACCAGCTGTGGTCTTTCTGGCAGGAGCACAAGGATTTCAGGATAGACGAGTTCAGGGACGAGGCGGAGTTGGCGGACTTCGTGTTCACCGCCAAGAAGACCGGCGCGCTGATCCTCGGCGGGGGCGTTTCGAAGCACCACACGATCTGGTGGAACCAGTTCCGCGAGGGGCTGGATTACGCCGTCTACATAACGACCGCCCCGGAATGGGATGGGTCGCTCAGTGGGGCGAGGATGAGGGAGGGCATCTCTTGGGGCAAGGTGAAGGAGCGGGCCCGCCAAGTCACGATAGAGGGGGACGCGAGCGTCCTCTTGCCGTTGATGATATCGGCTTTGCTGAAGCGGTTGAGCAAGAAAACGAGGCGTTGAGGCGGGACGGGCTCACTTTATGACGTAGTAGCCGGCCGCCTTCTCCCTGGCCTTCCTCTTGACGTAGCCCTTCGACATGAGCTCCTGGAGAGCCTGGAGCACCATGTTCTTGGGAAGTTTGGACATGTGAGTGATCTGATCGGCGTCGCGCATCTTGTCTTCGGTCGTCAGCCCGGCTGACTTCATCGCGTCATAAACCTTATTGGCCCTGTCGGATACGTCTGCAAGCGGTGGCATCGTTCTGCCTCACTTTTTGCGGTAGTAATGGACAGCCATACTAAAGCGTTTCCATAAGGTTGCGACGTCTGAGAATCTCCCCATGGAGACGTTCCCTTGGCGGAACGCTCGGTTTGCCGCGCCCTCTTAAGCCTTTTCCGGGATGGTAGCTGACCTCCCATGAACATCCGCTGGCCTCACATAAGTGGCTGGTCGCTCCTTCATTCTTTGTGACATAAATGCCAACTTGTCGTTTCGCGCGCGCCAGGGAATCCCCGGCAGGGGGGAAGCTCGCGACAGTCTTCGCCGTTCTGCTTCCTATGATGGGGGCTTTGATGGCGGTTCTGGCGGTAGTGCCGATGAAGGCCTCTGCGAACGTATACTACGTCGGCGGCTCAGGGCCGGGCAATTTCACGACAATCCAGGCAGCGATCAACGTGGCGGCGGGGAATGACCTCGTCTACGTCTACAAAGGGACATACCGGGAAAACATCGCTGTCGCCCATGGCGTCATCCTCTGGGGCGAGGACAAGACGTCCACAATAGTCGACGGCGGGGGTGCGGGGGACGTCTTTCGCGTGACCGCGGGAGGCGTTGCAATCAACGGGTTCACGATAACGAATTCGGCCAATGGCGCAGGGATCCGTGCCCTCAATGTCAACAATATCTGGATCACGAATGACATCATCGCGTCCACCTTTTACGGAGTGGCGTTCACGGCCGCCAATCCGGGATTGAACACGACGAGCCTTATCGACAGCAGCATTTTCTCAATGAACACCTATGGCGTCCACGTCTATAATTGCGACAACGTCAGAATCGTGCGGAGCACCTTCCGCCTGAACAATTACGGCGTGCACCTTCGGTCGTCGGAGAACAACACGATACAGAGCAACAATTTCGTGAACAACACCTGGCAAGGGTCGGATAACGGATTGATGCCATGGAATGGCGCCTACCCCGGAGGCGGTAACTACTGGAGCGACTACAAGGGGAAGGACGCCATGAGCGGCCCGAAACAGGACATGCCCGGGGCTGACCTGATCGGTGACACCCCTTACTTCATCAGGGACGGGATGAACGTGGACAACTACCCGCTCATGTACCCGGTCAACTCTCCGGGTGGGCCGCGGAACCTCGCGGCGACGAGAGGCGACGGTCAAGTCGCGCTCACATGGGACGCGCCGTATGATCACGGGAATTGCGATATCACCGGTTACATGATATTTCGGGGCAACTCGCCTGGGAACGAGACACTCTTCGACCAGACCGGGGTCGTGTTGAACTACACGGACCGCGGGCTGTCCAACGGTCAGAGGTACCACTACAGAGTCTCTGCGACGAACTGCAACGGCGAGGGACCGAAGTCCAACGAGGCGAGTGCCACGCCCGCCACGCTACCCGGCCAGCCTTACCTCTACCTGCAGCAAGGGGACGAGAAGATCACCCTCATGTGGTCCCCGCCCGCCAGCGATGGCGGTTCTCCGATAACGAACTACAGCATCTATAGGGGCAACTCCTCCGGCGCTGAGGCGTTCCTCGTCGAGACAGGAGCCGTCGGCACCTACACCGACGCGGGGCTGAGGAACGGTGCAACGTACTACTACAAGATCGCTGCGAGGAATGATGTCGGCGAAGGGCCGAACTCAACTGAGGTATTCGGGACCCCCGCAACCCTTCCCTCCGAGCCGAAGAACCTGAAGGCGACGCCGGGCAACCACAGCGCCCTGCTGTCTTGGTCGCGGCCTGACTCGAGCGGCGGGTACATCATTTACGGTTACAGAATCTATGGTGGGACCACCTCCGGAGGGGAGACCCTGTACTCCGACACCGGCAATGTGACGAGCAGGTTCTGCTCAGGCCTCGCCAACGGGCGGAAGTATTACTTCCAAGTCAGCGCGAAGAACCCGCTTGGCGAGGGGCCGAGGTCGAACGAGGTCGCCGTGACGCCCGGCTGGAAGCCGAGCGCCCCGCAGAACCTGACGGCGGTGGAGGGCAACCAAACGATAACCTTGACTTGGTCACCGCCCGCGGACGACGGCGGCTTCGCGGTCGCCAACTACTCGGTCTACAGGGGAACCACGTCCGGAGGCGAGTCG
>Ga0153916_10002326_pt1 | contig 13944 bp, 14 predicted proteins | sample Opewatmetagenome_FD_109642 | JGI IMG/M metagenome (GOLD analysis project Ga0153916, IMG submission 109642) | Freshwater wetland microbial communities from Ohio, USA - Open water 3 Core 3 Depth 4 metaG | ecosystem: Environmental > Aquatic > Freshwater > Wetlands | place: USA: Ohio, Lake Erie...
CCCTGAGGCTCGAGTTTGACGACCGCATATCCACCCAAATGGTAGATATCTTCCTGGATATCGCCCCACGCCCGTTGAATTATCTGCCCAAATGGTACCCATATATGGTGCGCTTCCCCGAAGTATGGGGATTTAGCTACAGGATAAGCAATGGCACCCGCCGAGCACGGGTAATTGTTGAGAGTGCCTATCCATATGTGCGACGCAACCTGCACAAGGTACTCAAACAATATCCTTCCGATATGATCGTCTGTTTACACCCATTAGCCAACGACCCATTCCTGCATGCTCTCGGAAAGCACCATCCACCCTTCATCACCGTTGTTACGGATTTGGTTACAACCCATGCCCTGTGGTATCACAAAGACGTAGACCTATGCATAGTACCAACCGAGGCAGCATGCCAGCGTGCCCTCTTTTCAGGTCTCAACCCTGAACAGGTAAAGGTTGTGGGGTTGCCGGTGGCAGAACGCTTCTGCCAACCCATCGGTGATCAAAAGCTATTGCGCGATAAGCTGGGTTGGCCTCAAGACCGACCTGTGGTGTTGCTGGTTGGCGGGGGTGATGGCATGGGTCCAATAGAGAAGACAGCCATAGCAATTGCTGAAGCGAACCTGCCGATCACTTTAATTGTCATTGCTGGACGTAATGTGGAACTCAAGCAACGCCTGGAGACTAGGCAATGGCCAATGAAGACTTTGATCTACGGTTTCGTTCACGAGATGCCAGACTTCATGCGAGCCGCGGATATACTGGTCACAAAAGCAGGCCCGGGTACGATCAGCGAAGCACTCAATGCTGGTCTGCCCATGATCCTTTACAGCCGCCTGCCAGGTCAGGAAGATGGCAATGTTGATTATGTTATCTCCGAGGGGGTTGGTGTTTGGGCGCCTAAAACCAGCTACATCGTCAGTGCACTACAAGCCTGGATCTCACATCCAAAGCAACGCGAGTTAGCAGCCGAAGCTTGTTGCCAGGCAGCCCGCCCTCAGGCAGCCCGGGAGATCGCACGCATCCTGGCAAACCGCCTGCAGATTCAGAACTAGTGGCAGCTTATATGGCAGTCACGAATCGTACCCCAGTCCGGTTCAGTCTGTTGACTGTCGTGGTTTGGTTAGCCGTAGCGGCAGGGGTCATCTTCTTGCTCTGGCAGGTAATCACGCGTATCTCCGCCAGCAACCTACCCGTCATCACCACAACTCCAAACCTGACCCAGGTGTACCAGACTATCGCAGCCGTGCTGACGGCACAGCCATCCAATCCAGCTACAACCCCTGCCCAGACGGACACACCCTCAACTACAGCCAGATTGACCCAGACACCCTCCACCCCGCTTCAGTCCCCACATGTTACTTCATCACCAGGTGAGACAACCCAAACCGCCACCCCGGGTGCACTTTGCAATCAGGCAGGCGCAGGTAACCCGATTGACATCACTATCCCGGATAATAGCCTGATTCCACCCGGGCAGAGCTTTATCAAAACCTGGAAGCTGGTGAATATCGGCACCTGCACCTGGACAACGTTATACTCCGCCAGCTTTTTCTACGGCGACCGCATGGGAGCCCCCGATTCGGTGCCACTACAAGCATTTGTCCTGCCGGCCCAAAGCGTGGAGGTTTCCGTTGAGATGATTGCCCCGCAAGTTCCTGGGTCGTACCAGGGCAACTGGAAGCTGAGGAACTCAAACGGCGGGTTGTTCGGCATCGGCCCAAGTGGGGATTCTCCTTTTTGGGTGCGCATCATAGTGGCTGAAAATCAAGCGGTCACTGCAACCGCTACTGGAGAAATCTCAGCCACCAGCAGCCCAACCGATCTGGTCACACCCAGCGCGACACCATTGGGACAGGTAAGCGGTGAGCTCTCCCCCGCTCCTGGTGACACCATCGATCTGGATAGCCTCACGCTAAACAGCGACGATGAAGACCTTATCTACCAAGTGGATGCGGCTCACTTTCACTGGCTGACCCCACACGAACAGGCAATGATCGGCGTATATGGCAACCAGGAGCCTTCGCTCGCCGATTGTCGGTCGGCGAGCATGAGCTCAGCTCCATTCGCAGTGGAAAGCCTATCGATTGGCACCTATCTGTGCTATACCACCGACGAGGAGCGGTTAGGCAGGGTGCTCCTGAAAGCGGTGGATCCGGATGATTTCACCCTGACTCTGGATTTGCTCACCTGGGCACTACCATGAGCACGCTTTACTTAGTGGCTACCCCGATCGGAAACCTGGAGGATATCTCCGCGCGCGCCTTGCGTATCTTGCGTGAAGTGCGACTGATCGCAGCTGAAGACACGCGCCAGACTGCCAAGCTGCTGCAGCGTTATGATATTCACACCCGCAGCATTGCCTACCACGAGCATAACAAGCTGATACGCCTGCAACAGGTCTTGGAAACCTTGCAGGAGGGAAACGTGGCACTGGTCTCGGATGCTGGCACCCCCGCCCTGAACGACCCAGGCTACGAGCTGGTGCACGCCGTCCTGGCAGCTGGCCACGAAGTAAGCCCCATCCCAGGTGCTTGCGCACCCATTGCAGCCCTGGTGGCATCCGGCTTACCCACCGATTCTTTCCTGTACCTGGGCTACCTGCCACGCAAGGCGGGTGAGCGTCTGCGTTTACTGGCAAAAGTCTCCAGCCTGCCCTACACCCTGATCTTCCTCGAAGCGCCCCATCGCCTGCTTGCCTCCCTGCAAGCCTTGCAAGCAGAGCTTGGTGACCGGCAGATTGCGGTGGGACGCGAGCTGACCAAGCTGCACGAGGAAATCTTCCGCGGCAAGTTGAGCCTGGCACGGGAGCACTTCATGGAGAACCCACCCCGCGGTGAATTCACCCTGGTGCTGGCTGGTAATAGCACCCAAACAGAACGCTGGACCGAAGAGCACCTGAATGCTGAGCTGCAAGCACACCTGATCCATGGAGCGCAGGGTACACAGCTGGCTGCCCGGTTGGCTGGCCCATCCGGCTGGTCACGACGGGAGATCTACCAGCACCTGCTCAAAACCCAGGGTAAAAAGACTCTTGAATAATCATAACCATATCTACTCGCTAAACTTTTCATTTCATAGACTATGGATCTAAACAATTACACTTCTTTCTCCAAAATCGACGAGCAAAATTACCTGGCTGAGATCGAAATTTTACCCAACCAGCTTGAGAACGCCTACCAGCTGGGCTTGACATTAAGCCTACCTCAATGGCAGGGGTTCCAACGTGTGCTCATCGCCGGCATGGGCGGCTCGGCCATCGGGGGTGACCTATTGGTGGCTTACACCGCACCACTTTGCCCTGTGCCGGTCGTTGTGCAGCGCAATTACAGCCTGCCAGCCTGGGCGAGCGGACCCGAGACACTGGTCATCGCCAGCTCACATTCGGGCAACACCGAGGAAACTCTGGCGGTTTTTTCACAGGCTTCCAAAAGAGGCTGCCGCATCCTGACGCTATGCACGGGAGGAAAGCTGGCTGAGGCCGCCAAAGCATCAAACATCCCATTGTGGACCTTCAAGCACACCGGGCAGCCACGCGCCGCAGTTGGCTTTTCCTTCGGATTACTGCTGGCGCTACTGACCCGTCTGGGAATGATCCCCGACCCCGCCGGTGAGCTGGCTGGGGCAATCACGGCTATGCGCAAGCAACAAGCCTGCCTAAATGCCGAGGTACCCGTGGTGCACAACCCTGCCAAGCGTGAGGCAGGACAACTCATGGGGCGCTGGGTGATGGTCTTTGGGGCAGACGTACTCGAGCCAGTCGCACGGCGTTGGAAGACGCAGCTTAACGAGCTGGCTAAGGCCTGGGCACAGTTCGAGGGTTTGCCCGAGGCTGACCACAACGCATTGGCGGGCCTACAGCAACCCGAGAGTGCACTCCCATCTGCCATGGCGCTGTTCCTGCGTGCCTCCTCCTACCACCCGCGCAACCTTCTAAGGGTAGAGCTCTCCAAGCAAGCTTACATGCTCGAAGGGCTGAATACCGACTTCGTGGATGCCCAAGGGGAGACAGCGTTGGGACAAATGTGGACGGCGCTGCATTTCGGAGATTACCTGGCGTATTACCTGGCGATGCTGTACGAGATCGATCCGACACCCATACCGATGCTGGAAGGGTTTAAAAGACAGCTGGTGGAGCGGTAACATGTTTAAACGTTGAAATGTTGGCTTTTTTGGTAAAAAAGTATCTATAATCCAACCTCCTAATGTTAAATAAAAAACTTCCGAAGGATGAGTTTCATTCCCTCGGAAGTTTGGGGTTTATCCTGTAATCACGGCTTATGCGCAGTGATCTTGGCACTGAAGACGGCTTCCCTGAGCGGTTTGTCACCCAGGTCGACACCCTCATCCAGCTCGACCACTTTGACTTCCACTCCATCACTCATCACCAGACGCGAGCCTTTTTGGCAACATGATTCAGCGTCAGCTTGTTTCACATATTCATCCACCGACTGCTGGTCGAAGTAGACCGGGGTGAGCTCAATATTGGTAAATCCTGCAGTCTTGAGCGTAGCGAGGTAGTCTTTCACATCCAATGCCCCGGCTACACAGCCCGCCCAGGCACTCATGCTATCCTTGACCACCTGAGGTAAAGGACCATCGGTGACGATATCGCTAAGCGCGAGCCTGCCACCGGATTTCAACACCCGGAAAGCCTCACGAAAGACCTGTGGTTTATCAGGCGAAAGGTTGACCACACAGTTGGAGATGATGACGTCCACACTGTTATCTGCCACCGGAAGGTGCTCAATCTCTCCCAAGCGAAAATCGACGTTCTTGAAGCCCATCTTGGCCTGGTTAGCACGTGCTTTCTCGAGCATCTCGGCGGTCATATCCACCCCAATCACATGACCACTCTCGCCAACCTTCTTGGCAGCCATAAAACAATCGATGCCGCCGCCTGAGCCAAGGTCGAGAACGGTCTGACCAGGCTTTAGCGAAGCCAGGGTGATCGGGTCACCGCAGCCCATGGAAAGCCCAGTGACTTCCTCTGGTAGTGTTTCCAACTCAGAGATGGGGTAGAGCTTACTGGCTGATATATCTTCCACATCTTTCGAGCTACAGCAGCTGGCTGAGGCTTTAGGTGCAAAATCGGCAGCTGCCTTCCCGTAATGTTCACGCACGGTTGTACGGATATCAGCTGGTTTTTCCTGAACGTTTGATTCAGACATGGTCTTTTCTCCTTATTATTAACAATTGTTCGCAGCGCTAAGAGTGATAAATACTATAATTCAGATTATATCCATATTTTTCGATTAGTCAAGAGGAAGAATGTCATATTAATCCATTATTCTCGATGATTTAGTCATTTCCTTGACAATATTGACACATTCTGATAATATATATCCAAAATACATTGATATTTTTGGATGTATTTGTGAATAAGGATAATCATGGATAATATTACCTCCACTTTGATCGCCCAACTGCTGGAAAAGGCATTGGAAAACACACAGGCGGAAGAGCGACTGGCATTTGTGGAAAAGCTGTTTGCCCAGCTGCCACCAGCAGGTCAGCAGGAGTTCTTGCTCAGCCTGACGCGCCTATCGCTTGATACCAGCAGCTGCTCACCGGACCTGCAGGTTGGAATGGATGCAGAAGCACCAAAACCAAGGATGGTAAAGCTCATCCAGGCGTCACCTGAAGATTTCGCCCCCGGGCAGATCTGCTGCCAGGCATTGACCGGGTTTGCCAGGGTGCCCGGCATGGACGAAGACCAGGTGTTGGTGATTGCCCAGATGTTCAACGGATTGGCGGATGAAACGCGGGTTAAGATCGTAAAGCTGCTGGCAAAGGGTGAGTTCACCGTGGATGAGCTGGTGGAATTCTTAGGCGTCGCCCAATCCACTACCTCGCATCACTTGCGGGTGCTTAAGGAAGCCAATTTGATCCAGGGGGAGAAGCGCGGGCGGAACATTTACTATTCGCTGGTGAGACCAGAAACCGCAACGGTTGAGGCTGGATAGTACAACGGTGATTTCGGCAACTTCGTCTTCAGAACTCGCCATTGCAAAATCATATGACTGCCTAGGGGCTGCCAAAGATACGAGTATAAATTTGCTAGCCATAATAAATATACCTTTGTGCTCTTTGAGTCGCAGAACGCACGCTTAGCGCGCCTTTGGGGTACTCTTTTTATTAAATCTACAAACTATACCCAGCCCTCTCTTGACACCCCCCCAACCTCATGTATAATCCCCTTCAATCTAATCCAAAACGACCAGCGCGGAGACGAGTAGCCCACTTGCCTTTCAGAGAACCGCCGGATGATGCGAGGCGGCAGGCACAGAGGTGAAATCCGCTCCGTCGGACCAATAGCGGTCCAATTGCCCCCGCAGAATCGGAGTATTAGCGATATAAGGGAGCCGGGTCAGCCCGTTAGCGCTCATTTGAGGCCTTTCTGATCTCTCACCTCACGGACGGATGATCAAGTAGGCAAAATGCAGGTGGCACCACGGGCGCCCCCTCGTCCTGCTGGAGAGGGGGCTTTTTATTCATCTTGGAGGTGCATATATGTTAGACATCAATTTCATCCGTGAACAACCTGACGTGGTGCGCAAATCCCTGGCGGACCGCCAGATGGAGACTGCCCCCGTCGATCAAATCCTGGAGCTGGATCGCCAACGTCGCCTGACGATTCAGGAGACAGAGAGCCTCAAAGCCCAGCGTAACGCCGTCTCCAAAGAGATCGGGAAAGCTAAAGACCCTGTTGAACGGCAGGCGAAAATCGAAGCCATGCGTCAGGTGGGTGAACGCATCAGCCAACTCGACGAAAACTTGCGCAAGATCGGGGACGAGCTAAATGCTATCCTGGCAGGTATCCCCAACATCCCCGATGGACGCACACCCTATGGGAAGGATGACAGTGAGAACTTAGTATTGCGCGGGGTGGGCGAAATCCCCGAGTATGACTTCGAGCCCAAAGCACATTGGGACCTTGGGCCAGCCCTCGGCATCCTGGATTTTGAGCGGGGTGTGAAGATCACCGGCTCACGTTTTTATGTGCTCAGCGGAGCGGGTGCCAGGCTGCAGCGGGCTATGATCGCCTGGATGCTTGACCTGCACATCCGCCAGGGCTACACTGAGAAGTACACCCCCTTCATGGTCAAGGAGCAGACCATGTTCAGAACCGGGCAGCTGCCCAAGTTCATAGACAATTTGTACCATGATGTGGAAGATGACCTATGGATGGTGCCAACGGCGGAAGTACCCCTGACCGGCTTGCACATGGACGACATACTGGAAGAAGCCAGTCTGCCTCTCTATTACACTGCTTACACACCCTGTTTCCGGCGCGAGAAGATGAGCGCCGGGCGTGACGTGCGTGGCATCAAGCGCGGTCACCAGTTCGACAAGGTTGAGATGTACATTTTCTGCAAGCCTGAGGAATCAGACTTAATGCTCGAGAAGATGCGTGCGGATGCCGAGCAGACGTGCGCTGAGCTGGGACTGACTTATCGCGTCAAGCAGCTATGTACGGGTGATCTGGGCTTCAATGCCCGCATGACCTATGACATTGAGGTGTGGGCAGCAGGTTGTAACGAGTGGCTGGAGGTCTCGTCGATCTCCAATGTGGGAGATTTCCAAGCACGGCGGGCTAACATCAAATATCGCCCTGCGGAAGGCGGCAAGCTGAAATTGGTACACACCCTGAACGGTTCGGGATTAGGCATGCCGCGTACTCTGATCGCCGTCCTGGAGAATTACCAGCAGGCGGATGGCAGTGTGGTCGTACCACCCGTACTCCGCCCGTGGATGGGTGGAATCGACGTGATCCACCCTGAAGCAAAATGATGCAAAATAAGGAATAAGCATGCCTGCCTGGCTTGATACATCTATTTTCTGGATTACCCTGATCATCATGGCGATAGGATTGTTCGGGCTGATCGTCCCTATTTTCCCCGGCATCACCGTCATCTGGCTGGCAGCGCTTGGGTTTGGCGTGGTCACCGGCTTCAGCACCCTGGCATGGGTGCTCTTTGGGATAATCACGGTGCTATTAATCATCGGGGTGACGATCGACAACGTCTTGATGGGCGCCAAAGCACGCAAGGAAGGGGCTGCCTGGTCTTCACTCACATTGGGGTGGCTGGCAGGCATCCTGGGGACCATCTTGTTGCCCCCGTTGGGTGGGATTATCGCCGCGCCGCTGGTGGTACTTCTGCTCGAGTATCTGCGCCAGCGTGATTTCAAAAAAGCTTTAGCAAGCTTGCGCGGCCTGGCGATTGGATGGGGTGCGTCATTTGTGGTGCGTTTCTTTATCGGATTAGCGATGATTGGCATCTGGCTAGCGTGGGCATTGAATAGGTAGGGGAAGGTTAAAATTGAAGGATTCATGTACGGGTGAAGCCGCCTGTTTTACCGAGCTTATCAGGATTTGACATCGCTCGCATAGAACGCTCGCGATGCTTCGGGCAAAGCGCGCCCCCGTTGCTTCACCCCAACGCTAAATTCAACCTGGTTTTGGAAACACCATCCCTAACTTAAAATTCACCCCGGCTTATAAAACACCATCCCCACCCCCATCTTCTCCAACCCCTCATTGGCCCAATATTCGATCAATGCCGATCCATCATCCAAGGCCTCGAATAGCGTTGGGATGGCGCGCTCATCGCCAATCTTGGCCAGGGTGCGCACTACCTCGAGACGAACGATGTGCTCACCTTTCTGCATGACATCCAATAGCTGTGGGACGATCGGGCTCCCAGTCGCCGCCAATGCATCCCCTGCCAGACGCCTAGTCAAGGCATCCTCATCGGAAAGCATACTTATTAACATTGGGGCTGCCTTTTCAGATGGATGCTCACGCAATGCCAAGCCAGCACACCATCGCACCCCCTTATCTGGGTCTGCCAGCGCGCTCACTAACAACTCGGGGACTCGCCCGTCGTGAACTTCAGCCAGCCCTCGTACCATCCACCAGCGCACCTCGGGATCAGGGTTGAGGAGACGCTCTTGTAATGATTCAACCGCCTCAGGTCCCCAGGCGGCCAGGTGAGATAAAGCTGCTTCCGCCCGCTCATCTTCCCCACAGCTCAACTCGGCCAGTAAATCCGAAAACCCTTCCATATTTTCACCACTAAAATAGATGCTACCCAATTTGACTTGTCGGTCAGGGATTAATCATCGGGAGGTGGGACAGGTAAAGCCTCCACAGGAGTATTTACCCACTTATCTCCCTCATCGATCAGCATCACCGGGATATCCTCGCGGATTGGGTACTTGCGCCCGCAGTCGCGGCAGATGAGCCAGGTTTCCTTGTAATAATCCAGCAAACCTTCTTTTTCCCGCACACAGTTTGGACAGCGTAATATATCAAGCAATTCTTGACTGACCATAATCCCTCCGATACTTATATATTAGGTTCTCATTACCTTCAGGCATAATTTTATCGTCCAGATTCTACATGATGTGGAGAAATTCAAAGCCCACAGCACCCGATGCGATCATAAATCTGCCGTTTCAAAAGAATATTCTACCCCAAAAGTCAATAGACTTTCGCGGAAAATTATGGGTGGAGTCAAGTCTTCTGAGGACCGGTTAATTCATTAATTTGATTGAAGATGATTGCTTCCCCCTCGTTATGCCCGTGGCAGGGGTCGCGAGGGACGTTCCTCTCAATGACAATACAATTGGATGCCAGTGCGAGGCGTTTTTTTCCGAAGCAATCTTCCTTTTACATATTGGATAGTCATGACCCAGAACAACGCCTTACAGATGCAGAAGATTGGGTCTGCCCATTCAGAAAAGATTTCTGTGCAATAGGAGCGTATATTATTTATGGATTTGGGGTTGGCTCGGGTGTGGGTATTTCCGTCCCAGGTCCATACTGGTACTTGGCTTGCCAGGGCATGTAATGGGTGTTGAATGTGTCGTCGTGGATGACGACCCCATCACGGGTGACCGTGCGTGTCACGGTCACATCCGCTCCAGCCACCGCCCAGTCCACCTGTTTGATCTGGTCCTTTGCCATGTCGGGGTTCTCTTCGTACAGGGGGTCTGGTGGTTCGACGATGTTCTTCAAGCCACTGGTATTCCAATCCATGCTACGTCCGTCAGAGGTTGAGTAGAACTTCCAGGTAAGGGAATGTGAGCCCACATAGGTTTCCATCAGCAACCAATATGGTGAATCATTGGTGAAGCGGAAGTCCACCTGCGGGGCAAACACAGTGGCATCCAGGCCTGCCAGATTCTCGTCGTGCCCGCCACTGGCAGTTTGTTCATAGTACTTCACCCGATAGGCATGAAACCAGCGCTCGTCCACCTGGTAACCACCGAAGAAGACCGTGCGGAAAAAGGTGGTGCTCACCTGGCACACCCCTCCCCCCACACCCTTGATGGTGCGGTCACCGAAGATGATCAGCGCTTCGGAGTAACCTGTATCCAGGCTAACATCACCCAGGGCAGCCGCCATAGAGAACGATTCGCCTGGCGCCACCAGCAAGCCATGGAAGCGGGCAGAAGCAGTGGTGATATTCTGGATGCGTGAGGCATCCGAGCCATAAAAGTAGGAGGTATACTGACTGGTCAGCTCGGTGATCCCCAGGCTCTCTGCGGTGGCATCGCTCGTCACCGGTGGATTGGTGGTCTGCATCACCAAGTTCACAGAGTGCTCACCGGCCAGGATTTGCTGGTTAATTTGTGCCAGGCTTGAATCCACATCCAACCCTCGTCCGATGACTGCGGATTGGATCAGGTCCAGCTTACGGGTATCATCGTTGAAGGTAAAACGTGCATTTTGCGGATCGCGACTCAGCGCTGGGGCGATATTCAGGAGGAAATTCCTGAGAACATCCGAGCTGAGACCCACCTGGTAAATCTCACCACTATCAGTCTTGACCCGTTGAATGGTCAACATCTGTGCCAGTGCGACGGGTTCGAAGGACCACGGTCCTGGATCTCCTGTTTCAGGATTGGGGATTTGCAGGATAAGCGGAGCAGATAGAATCTGCCGCGCTAGCTCTGCCTGGGTAGTGGCATCCAGGATCACCGGAGGTGTCTCGTTCACCACCAGAGGTACCAGACCATCCGTCATGGTCTTCAGCTGGGCGTCCAGGCTGGCAAGGGCCGCAGGGACATCCAGCTTGCGCCCAACCTGCCCTGAATTGACCACCACCTCCACCCCACTTACTCCCAAGGTGGCTTCGATGATGGGTCGGTCAACCTGTTTGGCAATGCCTTGCAGGTAATTCTGGGCGATGCGTTTATCAAAGACGAACCAAGGAGCCAGGTCGATGCCCGAGGACCAGGCGCGCCATTGGTCAGCCAGCCGCATTGACAGACTGCCAGTCCTTCCGAGGTTGTAAGCTGCCAGAGCGGTAGTTTGGGCATCCAGCAACAAACCCAGGTCAGCCGGTTTAGCAGTCCATAAAGTAGTACCTTCCTGGAAAGCAATCTTGCCCCGCTGGGGGTAATCCAAGCGCTGGGCAAGCAATGTAGCCGCCTGTTGAGAGCTCAGGCCAGATACATCCACGCCTCCCACAGCTACACCGGGGAAGATGCGCCCATCATACATCCGGGAGTAGAATCCGGGCGATAATACGACCAAAAGCGCTAACAAGCCGAGACCTAGGACCAAAGCCATGAGGGCCTGGCCTATCGGTTGGATGGCTGGCGTGCTGGATGAGGCGTGCGCCATGCGTGGACGGTTGTGTGTACCGGTGTTCGGGATCATAGGATGATTTTACCAAAAAGTCTGATGAATTTCACTCTAAATGGGATAAATTTGCTAAGAATTGGATTAGTATCTCCAAGCTACAATTAGCAGGTATGCTTTTAGACGTATAATCATCCAGAGAGGTTCCAATATCCTTGGCAATCATCTTGTCATTGGCTGCATTATGTATTGAAGAAGATTGCTTCGGAGCATAATGCGCTCATCGAAATGACACTTTGAAGGAGCAAGATATGTACCATTTTTCAGCCAGTCACAGCATCGGTACCCTGGTCACCCATGTAGGTGAAGATAACAACCCCCACCATACTCATGTGACCCCCATCTACCAAACTTCAACCTTCAATTTTCCGGATGTAGCCACGGGAGCAGGGATCGTCGCCCGCACGGAACCGGGATATTACTATACACGGCTCGGCAACCCCAACCTGGATCACCTGGCGCGAAAAATCGCTACACTGGAAGGACTCGATTTGATCCGCCTCCAACCGGAGACCGACCCTAACACATTGGTTGCTGGGCAGGTTTTCACCTCAGGCATGGCAGCTATTACGGCGGTGTTGTTCTCACTCCTCAAAGCAGGGGATACCGTCGTGGCCCAGGAGGCGGTATATAGCGCCACGTTTACCTTCCTGAAGGAAATCGCTCCGACTCTAGGCATCCAGGTAGCCTGGGTGCGCGATATCAGCCCGGCTGGATGGGAGGCAGCGTTTGCTGCCCATCCGGGTGCACGGCTGGCATATGCCGAGACCCCTGCCAACCCGACCATGGCCATGGTGGACCTGAAAGCTGCAGCGGAAATCGCCCATCAGCACGGTGCCTGGCTGGCGGTGGATAACACCTTTGCCACTCCCTACTGCCAACGTCCACTCAGCCTGGGGGCAGACGTCGTGGCCCACTCTACCACCAAGTTCTTGTCGGGGCATGGAGCTCTCACCGGCGGTGTGGTGGTGAGCACGCACACCGATTTCATCCAAACCAATCTGTATAAGTTCGTCAAGGTGTTGGGTGGCATCCCCAGCCCATTTGATGCCTGGCTGGCTAACCTGGGTCTCAAGACCTTTGAGCTGCGCATGCAAAGGCATTGCGAAAATGCGATGGAGGTGGCCCGTTTCCTCTCCAGCCATCCAGCAGTGGCAATGGTGTATTACCCTGGCTTGGAGGATGACCCCGGTTATGCCTAGCCACCCGGCAAATGCACGCTTACGGGGGCATGCTGTCTTTCGAGCTGAAAGGTGGAATGCAAGCGGGTACCCACTTGATGGAACGCGTACGCCTGGCCACTCTGGCTGTATCATTGGGCAACGTGGATACCCTGATCGAGCACCCCGCCAGTATGACCCATGGTCCTGTGCCGCGAGAAGATCGGCTCAGCCAGGGCATCACCGATGGGCTGGTACGCCTCTCCGTGGGTATCGAAGACCTGCCGGATATCCTGGCAGACCTGGAGCAGGGCTTGCTTTGACCGATCTGCGCGAGCAGACCGGTAATAATTGCCAATGCTATAATATCTTTGGGAAGGATTCTCCCCTTCCTCAGCTGGAACTTTATTTAACTGTCGCTCTTCCTGAGAAATTGGAACCGGATGAGCGGATAATACGTCTAGGATCATATCTACAGATACCCACTGGAGATATCGATTCTTTCCTAGGTAATCGTGTCGTAATTCGAGGGAAATCCAACAGGCTGTTGGGTAAAAAGGAGAGTAATCTATGCACTCCCCACGCCTACCATCCAAGCCTCACGGCAAGCCATCTGTTTTATTTATCATTTCCACCCTGATCTTGATCTGCCTGGCAATTTCATTAGGGGGGTGTAAAAAGGGAACTCCTACCCCTACCGAACCCCCCACACTGCCAGTGGCCACACCCACCGAGGCAACGCAGACCTTGCCGCCCGCTTTAGTGGAGACTGACCCGCTTCCTGGGGCGCAGATCGCGCTTAAAAACCCAATCACATTCTATTTCAACCAGCCCATGCAGCGTGCTTCGGTTGAGTCCGCACTGACCGGTGAGCCGGCCATTTCAGGCAGCTTAGCCTGGCGCGATGATTCAACCCTTACCTTCACTCCTGATTCCGCCCTGCTGCCAGATACCAGCCTGATCATCAATATTTCCACCGCCGCCCAATCGGCGAAAGGTATGCCACTACAGCAGCCCATCAATCTGTCGTACAGCACGATCGCTTACCTGAGCTTGGTACAAACCCTGCCTGCCAACGGCTCGAGTGATGTGGACCCCACTTCAGCGGTGGTGGCAACTTTTAATCAGCCCGTAGTC
>Ga0153916_10002327_pt1 | contig 13935 bp, 12 predicted proteins | sample Opewatmetagenome_FD_109642 | JGI IMG/M metagenome (GOLD analysis project Ga0153916, IMG submission 109642) | Freshwater wetland microbial communities from Ohio, USA - Open water 3 Core 3 Depth 4 metaG | ecosystem: Environmental > Aquatic > Freshwater > Wetlands | place: USA: Ohio, Lake Erie...
CACCCCTTGAACATCGGTACTCACGGCATAGGTATAGACGGGGTAGTACAGCGGCAGAGCCGGAAGCTCCTGGCTCCAGCGCACCTGGAAGTTATTGTACAGGCGGGTGCGTTCACCCAGGTCAGTAGAAATGCGAGCTTGCTCCAGGTATTCGCTTGCCTGGCGGTCATCCCAGTTGGAATAGTTCTGACCGCTCGAGATCTGCGCCTGGTGCCAGAATGGGTAGGGATCCGGATCTGGCGAGCGCGACAGGTTTAGATCCACGAGGGCTGCCTGGTAGTCGCGCGTATCCAGGTGATCGGCGACCAGTTGTTCGTACGGCATTGCCGCCAATGTCAATTGTACGCCCAGGGTCTGCCAATCACGCTGGATGGCTTTTGCCAGGTCGGTATGTTCGCTGTCATCGGGGTATATCAGCTCGAAGGAAAGCGAGGTCCCGTCTTCACTCGTGCGCACATCCCCGCCTGATGCCGGGAGGCTGAACCCAGCTTCGCGCAGAAGGGTAATAGCCTCGTTCGGGTTATAGGAATAATGTTTAATGCCATCATAATATGCCCATGTGCCGGGAAATATCGGACCATCGGCTAGGATAGCCTGCCCATTCTTCAGTGTATCGATGATCGATTGCCGGTTAAGCCCCTGCATGAGCGCCTTGCGGACATTTACATCTTGAAAAAAGGTTGCTTTCGGATCGTTCAGATTCAGCAGCACCAGGGTCATGGTTGGGAGGCGCGTCGTGTACAGGTTGAGCCCGGTTTCAGTTAAAACTTGCGGTAGAACATCTGCGGTCACGTTTGCTAAACCGCCGATATCTCCAGCTTGATAGGCGGCATAAGCGCTGGCAGCATCTAGGTAATAGCGAAATGCAATCTGCTCAATATATGCCCCCTGGGTGTAATAGTCTTTGAAGGCTGATAAAACCACACCTGTGATTTGCCCGTTATCTGTGATCAGGTGATCGAACTGATACGGACCGCTCCCAATTGGTCGCAGGTTGAATGGATCATTCACCATATCGGTCAGGGTGAGGTGTCCAAGTAAACGGGAGGGCAATATGCCGAAAGTCAGGTAATCCAAAAAAGGAGCGAATGGTTCAGGCAGCTTGAATTGCAAGGTTTTGTCATCCAGGCGCACCACTTCGATCTGCTTCCAGAACTCGCGGATATCGGTGGGCAGCGGGGAATCATCCGAGCTCATCATCTGGATGGTGAAGATCACATCATCGCTGGTGACCGGTTTTCCATCATGCCAGACTGCTTCAGGGTTGAGGGAAAAGTTATAGATTAAGCCATCGCGCGAGATACCCCATGATGTTGCCAGGTCAGCTTGGGGCAATCCCCTATCATCGATTCTCAGCATCCCGCTGTATATCAAGCGATCCACGTCGCGGTCTGCATCGTTGTAATAGTCCAACACGGGGTTCAAGCGCATAAATGATCCCACCAGCCCTTCCGAATATATGCCCCCTTCGGCAGGATGGACCACGGGTGCAGCAATGGGTTGGAGATTATCGGGTTTTTGGCTGATCAGCAGGATTGAAATGGCTGCCAGTGCAATGATGGCGATCAATAATGGCCAGCGGAGTTTTTTCATGGGGACAATATTATCATGATTTAAAAACAAAAAGCGCCGTGGAATGTCCTCCAGCTCGCTGCCTCGTCTGGCATCGGGCGAGCTCCGCAGCGCTCAAGGGTATAGCTGTTATGCGAGTTTGACAGAGAGGATTGCCAGGATGAAGAATACCACACTCAGGATAATGGTTACATAGAACAGGGTCTTTTCCACGCCTCTGCGGGCGGTGAAAATGCCACCGGTGTCTGCGCCAGTCAGTCCACCTAACCCCGCTCCCTTGCTTTGCAGGATCACGCTGAGGATGAGTGCCACTGAAACGATAACTAGTGAAATATCAACTACATTGCCCACAAACTGCCTCCAAAATCCATCCAGCTGGATGGTTCACGACGAAATGAGCTGCCTGATTCCCAAGCTTGCGGATTATACCCAAGGTTGGTAGAATAGTCAAACCCGATGTACGAGATCATCCTCAACCTGCACATGCATACCCGTTATTCCGATGGCAACGGGACGCATATTGAGATCGCCCAGGCGGCGATGCGGGCAGGTTTGGATGCAGTCATAGTCACGGACCACAACGTGCTGGTAGATGGACCCGCCGGCTATATTCAACAAGCTGACCGGCGGGTGCTTCTTATCGTGGGGGAGGAAGTTCACGACCAGACCCGGAAGCCTCAAAAGGACCATTTGTTGGTTTTCGGTGCCAGGCGTGAGATGGCAACCTACGCCTATGACCCCCAGCTCTTGGTCGATACGGTCACGAATGCAGGTGGCCTGGCTTTTATTGCCCACCCCGTTAACCCCGCGGTGCCATTCCAGGGTGAAGCTGATATCTCGTGGGTGGATTGGGAGGTACAAGGCTTCACCGGGATCGAGCTGTGGGATTTCTTCTCCGATTTTAGGGCTCAGCTCAAGACCAAATTGCACGGGATTTATTTTGCCTATCTCCCCAACCGCATCGTGCGTGGGCCCTTACCTGCAGCCATTCACAGGTGGGATGAGCTGCTTTTGCGGGGTAAAAAGGTCGTTGCCGTGGGTGGCTCGGATGCTCACGCTTATCGCATGCACCTGGGACCTTTACACCGGGTGGTTTTCCCATATGAATTCCATTTTAGGGCCATAAATAACCACATCTTGCTGCCTCAACCGTTGGGTTCAGATGCCCAGTCAGACACCAGCCTGATTATGGAAGCTCTCCGCCAGGGGCATTGCTACATTGGCTATGATTTGCCCGCCTCCACGCGCGGTTTCTCCTTCACGGCGCATGGATTACAGCAAACTGCTCAAATGGGCGACGAAATCGACCACAAGGGAGGTATTACCTTGAAGATCCGGCTGCCTCGACGAGCAGAATGCGCCTTGCTAAAGAATGGCGAGATTCTACGTAGCTGGCAAAATCGTGATTTGTGCACCTATATTACAACTGAGCCCGGCGTTTACAGGGTGGAGGTCTATATCCATTACCAGGGTAGGAAGCGCGGCTGGATTTATAGCAACCCGGTGTACGTCAACTGACCCTTCTTTTCAATCAGGGAACAAGGTCGATAAAAAAGCACCTTTTTGTCTAGAACCCTTGTTCTAGCTTCAAGTTTGGGGTATGATATTAATTCTGCTCATTAGTCGGAATTATCCTCGTTTAAGCCAGGAGATATGGACTTTAAACTCAACGCCCCTTTCAAACCCACCGGTGACCAGCCGGAAGCCATCCGCCAGCTGGTGGATGGAATCGGCAAGGGCTACCGACACCAGGTCTTGCTGGGTGCCACTGGCACCGGTAAAACATACACTATGGCGCAGGTCATCAACCAGGTGCAGCGCCCAGCCCTTGTGATGGCCCATAACAAGACCCTTGCCGCGCAGCTGTACGCTGAATTCAAGGAGTTCTTCCCCGATAATGCCGTGGAGTACTTCGTTAGCTATTACGATTACTACCAACCCGAGGCATATGTTCCCCGGCATGACCTATATATCGAAAAGGAGACCGAGCGCAATGAGGAAATTGAGCGCTTGCGGCTTTCAGCTACCACGGCTCTCATGTCGCGCAAAGACGTGATCATCGTAGCTTCGGTCTCCTGCATTTATGGCCTGGGTAACCCGGCCGAGTACGGGCGAGTGGTGATCAATATCGAGCAGGGTAAAATTTATCGCCGCAATGCCCTGCTGCGCGATCTGATCGAAAGCCAGTACGAGCGCAATGACATGGAGCTGAAACCTGCCACTTTCCGCGTGCGCGGTGATACGCTGGAGGTGATCCCAGCCTACCAGGATCGTTTCGGCTACCGTGTGACCTATTTCGGTGATGAAGTCGAGCGCATCGTTGAGTTCGATGCCGTAACCGGTGAGCTCCGCCACCAGCTGGAGAATGTTGCCATATACCCGGCCAAGCATTACATCGCCGCGGAAGACAAACTCAAGCAGGCTATTCTCGATATCGAGTCTGAGATGCACGAGCGAGTCAAATATTACCGGGAGCACGAAAAGCTCCTGGAAGCTCAGCGCATCGAGCAGCGCACCATCTACGACCTGGAGATGCTGCGTGAGATCGGCTCCTGCGCCGGCATCGAGAACTACTCGCGGCATCTCGACCAGCGCGCCGCTGGCACCCCTCCCTGGACGCTGATCGATTACCTGCCTCACGACTACCTGCTCATCATCGATGAATCTCACATGACCGTCCCCCAGATCCGCGGCATGTATAATGGCGATCGCAACCGTAAGGAGACCCTGGTTGAATACGGTTTCCGCCTTCCGTCTGCCCTGGATAACCGCCCGCTTAAGTTCCAGGAATTCGAGCAGCATATGGGCACCACGATCTATACCTCCGCCACACCTGGCCCATATGAGCTGGAGCGTGCCGAGCAGGTGGTGGAGCAGATCATCCGCCCCACCGGATTGGTGGACCCCGAAGTGGAAGTCCGCCCGATTGAGGGCCAGGTGGATAACCTGATCGGTGAGATCCGCCAGCGAGTGGAGGCAGGGCAACGCGTCCTGGTCACCACGCTTACCAAGCGCATGGCTGAAAAGCTTTCCGATTACTTGATGGAATTGGGGATCAAGGTTCATTACCTGCACTCGGAGATCGAGACCCTCGAGCGTGTCGGCATCCTGCGTGACCTGCGCCTGGGAGTTTTCGATGTGGTTGTCGGGATCAACCTGCTGCGCGAAGGATTGGATCTGCCGGAGGTATCGTTGGTGGCCATCCTGGATGCTGATAAGGAAGGCTTCCTGCGTTCAGGCACGGCTCTCATCCAGACTATCGGCCGTGCTGCCAGGCACGTGAACGGGAAAGTGATCATGTATGCCGACAAGGTCACCGATTCGATGCACTTCGCCATAGATGAGACCAATCGCCGCCGTGCCAAACAGGTTGCTTTCAATAAAGAACACGGCATCGAGCCAGTCAGCATAGTCAAAGCGGTACGCGACCTCACCGATCAGCTGGGTGGCAAAGCACAGGCAATCGCCCGTGGGGAGCGACCGGTCAGCCCAACCCAGATGCCCAAGGATGAGCTCAAACGCTTGATTGCCGAGCTCGAGACCCAGATGAAGCAGGCTGCCAAGGACCTGGAGTTCGAAAAGGCTGCCGTTCTGCGAGATGAGATCTTCGAGCTGCGTGGCATCCTGGCAGAGGAGACCCATGCCCCCCCATGGGAGAGAGTCCGTTACCTGGCAGGCGAAGAATAATTTTTCGCTAAAAACACTGGGTGTAATGGGCTAACAAATAGCTACAAACTGGCAGAACGTACGTAATACCTATAAACATATTTTAGGTCTTGACACTAATTGCTACCTGCTTCCTGCTAACTGCTAACAGCTGAACGCCGCATTTCTTCACAATTCCTTCATAAATATTTGGTAGACTATGGATGTAAAAATCCATCCATTATGGATAAAGGTCAATATTAATATTCCTCGGAGGAAAGCCTGATGAAAAAAGCATTGCTTATCGGTTTAATCGTCGCCATAGTTCTGATCGTAATTGGTGGCGCGGGTGTGGCTTATGCCGCTATTCGGGGGCTCGAGCGGAACACTGTGGTTACTGTGAATGCCCCTCAAAGTGGCGATAAAATCGTCACGCCGTTCGTTCCGGGCAACAAGTTGCGCGAATTCGGCAATGTCATCGGCCCGGGCGGAATGATGCAGCGGTTTGGCGACGAATTTAGACCCGGCGGCATGATGCACCAGTATGGCAACGGATTTGGATCCGGCGGTATGATGGGCGGTCAGCGGATTGGACGTGGTGCTGGGATCATGCATGATTACATGATCGCGGCCTTTGCCGATGCTGTGGGTCTTACCGTTGAAGAGGTGGATACTCGCCTGGCCAAAGGAGAGACATTTAAGGAAATTGCCATAGCCCAGGGCAAGGTTGAAGCGGACCTATCGGCCTTGGCAGAACAGGTGCGTAAGGCTGCCCTGGATAAAGCCGTAGCTGATGGCATCATCACACAAACCCAGGCTGGCCGCATGCTCGAGCGTATGGATAACCTCGTTAATTGGGGTTCAGGCTTCGGTGATTGCCCCATGTGGGATGGTGACGAGATCCAACCTTGATCCGATTTAGGGTAATATTGATTCACAGAGACGTGGCGAAAGCCGCGTCTCTGTTTATTGCTCCGATGGTTGAAAGATCATTAACTATTCACACCTCCAGATGACTGAAGTCACTTACCCGATGTAGTTCCTACCATAAAGCTGAAGGTTAACGAGGGATTCATCGTCTTCGAGTAAAGGGTGGATTCCAGCCCGAGCGAGGTACTGGCGGATCGCCTGCTCCAGTTTGAGCGAGGTGTGGAACACTGCTGCCACCACCTCGCTCAGGTCGTCGGAGGCAATCCGGTTGATTGAAAGCTTGCCACAATGGTTGCACTGGTGGATCACCATCAACTCGCCGGCGCAAGACCTGGCGTATTTGTTGCGGGCTGGCTTCACGGTGAGACCGATGGGCTGCATGATAGCCTTACATGCCGATAACCGGTCTCCGGACTGGAAATGGTCGACATGCTGTGACCACAAGCAGTAGGGGCAGTGATTCCGGTTTTGTACACCCGATACTCCTGCCAGCGTGTATACGTATGCTCCGCAGTGAATGCACCAGAATCCATTTTCTGGAACCCGTTTGCGTTTTCCGCGCTGAAAGCTGTGTTTGCATTTCAGCTTTTCAGAGCTTGCGCCAGAAGAAAGCGGATAGGTTTCAGCGAACATATACTTCTTCCTGTTTCAGCTGTAAAAAGCTCTGGTAACGGCGTGGGCTGATCCTTCCATCCAGCACGGCAGCACGGATGGCACAACCGGGCTCTTCGTCGTGCTGGCAGTCCAGCCGGAAACGACATTTACCCACCAGGGGCTGCATCTCCCGGAATAGCAGTGCCAGATCATCCTGGCTGTCCCATAGACCGAACTCGCGTGTGCCGGGTGTATCTACAATGGCGCCGCCTGAATCCAGGGGGAACATCTCCAGGTTGGTGGTGGTATGTCTGCCTTTGCCCGTCACCTGGTTGACTTCTTTAACCCGCAGCCCGAGCCCAGGCTGCAGCTTGTTGAGCAGGGCGGTCTTGCCTACCCCCGACTTGCCCACAAACACCGAGGTGTGGCCGCAGAGCAGCTGCCTGAGCTGGTCAACTCCCTGGTCGGTGACAGCGCTGGTGAGAATATGCGCATAGCCGATATGTGCGTATTCCTCCAGGGCTACCTTGAGCTCGTCCGCATGCCCTTGCACCAGGTCCAGCTTGGTGATGCAAATGAGGGCCTCAATTCCGCCGGCTTCAGCCGAAGCCAGGTAACGGTCCAGGAGATTCCACTTTGGGGTGGGTTGGGCCGCGGCAATCACCGGGATGACCTGGTCTACATTGGTCACGATGATCTGCTCGAAGGGATGCGCACCATGGTGAAGTGGTTTTGGTACTGCACTGCGCCGGGTGAGCTTATTGCGCCTTGGCAGCAGCTCGACAATCAGCCCTTTGCCGTTCTCTGTCAGAATATAGCGGACTTCATCTCCCACTGCCAGCGGATCCATGTGTTCCAGCTCGATCACCTTTTGCACTCGTGGGTGCAACGAGCCCGGGTCAGCTGTCGGGTAAATCAGCCGCTTGCGTATCCGGTTGGAGAGCTCGCATAGCAAAGCCTGCCCATCGGTATGGACCTGATAATTCCCGATCATTTTTTTGTAGACCACACCGGTGAAAGTAGGTCTACCGTCGTACATTTCATTAGTACTAGCGTGCATTTTCAATATCCTGTGTTAAATAAGAGCCAGCCACGTTAAGTTCCCGTGGCTGGCAGGTTGAGAAAACCCTTTATTACTCGCTGCTGATGCGTGCCAATCTATTTCTGCATATGCGCAGGGATATTGGCTAATGCTTAGCAGCTTAAAAACAAAGCCACGGGGCATGGATGCTCCCGTGGCAGGTAGACCTAAAGATGGTGAGCTGGTTCTATCCTAACCGCAGGCGCGTCTCCATGCAATATGTAAGGCAACTGCCGAGATCATATTTAGCATGAAGTTCGCTCCTTTCGTTAGTAGTTTAGACATGCGAGCCAGAGTTTATCATTAGAGAAAACTGCTGTCAAGGGCAGATGGCTCAAAGTTCTCCGCTGGCTGCTTAACGCTGCATTTTTTATCCACAAGCGGTATACTCAATCAATGACTCCTACCCTGCTCATTATCGAGGATGAGCCTGAGCTCGTGCGTGTCCTGCGATCCTATCTCGAACAGGCAGGCTTCAATGTGCTTAGTGCCCTGCGGGGTGATAGCGGCCTCGCTATCTGGGAGGACAAGCACCCCGATCTGGTCATCCTGGATCTCAACCTGCCCGGCATGGATGGATTGGACGTGGCTAGACGTATCCGCCAGAACGAGATCCGCCGTACCCCAATGATCATGCTCACCGCCCGCATCAATGAGGCTGATCAGCTCCTGGGTTTGGAGCTGGGTGCGGATGATTACATCCCCAAGCCATTCTCGCCGCGGATCGTTGTTGCCCGGGTGAATGCCTTGTTACGCCGTTCTGAGGCTATCCTGCCCTCCCAGCCTCATCTCCGCATCGCCGACCTGGAGATCGACCAGGATGCACACACACTCACCCGTCACGATGCGAGCATAGAGCTGACTCCCACAGAGTTCAGTTTATTAGTGACCCTTGCCAGTCATCCGGGTAGGGTCTTCAGCCGCTTACAGCTGCTTGAGGCTGCTCAAGGTGTAGCTTATGAAGGCTACGAGCGCACGATCGACGCCCATATCAAAAACTTGCGTGCCAAAATTGAGCTGGATTCGAAGAAACCGCGTTATATTGAAACGGTCTTTGGCTTGGGATATCGCTTCGCCCAGCAATGAGATAGATCCTTAATCAGAGTGTTCCTATGCGTGTAAAACTGTTCCTTTCCTTTACCATCCTCGTCATCCTATCTGTGATCCTGGTGGCGGTCATTGCCAGGCGAGGAGCTGTCAATGAAGTCGTTACTTTCATGTTCCGGGGTGGGATATATGGCTTGAATGACCTGACTGCCAGCTTGGAGAAATACTACCAGCGGAATGGTTCCTGGGCGGACGCTCAATCGGTGATTGATCTCAATCCCAAGGGAATGGGGAACATGATGGGACAGCACTTGCTGGTGCTTGATCCTTTCGGGAAAGTCGTTGTGGATACACAGGGTTCCAGGCTGGGTGAAATATTAGATCAAACAATCCTGTCATCCTTCATTCCGCTGCAAGTGAATGGAAAAACGGTCGGCTATTTCGGCACGACCGGAGGGATGGCTTTCAATGTTGCTAATCAACAGCTTGTCCTTCAACGCCTCAACCGGGGCGTGATCTTTGCAGGATTGATCGCCGGAGCTCTCGGATTGATCCTGGCTACGGCATTGTCTTACACACTCCTTCGCCCGGTGCGTGAGTTGACCCTGGCCGTGGGAGAACTCGCTAAAGGTGACCTGAACCATCGCGTGGCAATCCATGGCGAGGACGAGCTGGCGACATTAGGCCTGGCCTTCAACCACATGGCTGATTCGCTTCAACAGGTTGAGGAGTCACGCCGCGCCATGACTGCTGATATTGCCCATGAGCTGCGAACCCCTTTGGCGGTCCAGCGCGCCAATCTGGAAGCCTTGCAAGATGGTATCTACCCCCTGACGGTTGAGAATCTGGCCCCAGTGATAGAGCAAAACCACCTGCTAACTCACCTGGTGGAGGACCTGCGTACCCTGGCGTTGACCGATGCCGGTCAGATTGAGCTGGAGCGCTCCTTGATCGACCTGCCCGCCCAGGTGGCCAAGGTGGTCGAACGCTTTCAGCCACAGGCTGCCACCCAACAGGTGAGCCTGATCCTATCCTCACCCGATCCTTCAGTGCCTCCCATCCTGGTCGATCCGATCCGTCTTGAGCAGATGCTCACCAATTTGCTCTCCAACGCCATGCGATATACCCCCGCTGGCGGGCAGATCGAGGTGGCAATTGCCACCCTGCCAGGCGTTGTCCGTTTGACTGTACACGATAGTGGTCCTGGCATCCCGGCTGATTCCTTGCCCTTCATCTTCGAGCGCTTCTACCGCGCCGATAAATCACGCACCCGCTCTGAGGGTGGCAGTGGCTTGGGTCTGGCCATAGCTCGCAACCTCGCCCGCGCCCATGGGGGTGATCTGACTGCCACCAACCATGCATTGGGTGGCGCGCTGTTTACTTTGACCCTGCCGGTGGATGCGCAGAAGCAGTAATTTATTTCCCGGCCCTTTTCAGCACCCGTAAAGCCCTTAACGTGACCCATTTATTGGGCTGTTTCTTTGCTCCAAATTCCACCCAGGTCTTGCCGGCATAATCGTACTCCAGCAGCCATCTGCCAAGATTGTCTTGCTTAGACCGGACTAGATCGAGCGTGTTCGCCAGGCGTGGATCGTTACCATAACCCAGGTTAACCAAGGCTTCGGCTACTTGCAGGATATCGGTGACGTAGAAGACCGGAAAGCCAAACTTCCACCAGTTGCTGCTGGGTTTATTCGTTCCGCCGGAGGGCCATTCTGCTTTTGCCGGGTCTGTGCTGAAGAGAAAATCTACCCCCACCTGGATGGCTTGATTAACCAGCGAGGTCCTGCGGTTTTCCGCAAGCTTTCCCAGTGCCAGCATGACTTTAGCTGCTCCCCAGGCACACGGCAGGTTGTAGTTTGCCCCACAGGCAAAGCGTGGACCGCATTTGTAGGCATAATACCTGCGCTCAGCTTTCTTCTGAGACTTGTCAGCCATGCCTTCGCCGGTCACTGTGCGTGCCATCCATTCAAAGGCTATATCCAGCCTGGGGTCCTCGTAGCCCATTTCCAGCAATGACCAGCACAGGTTACCCTGCAGGCAGTCTATGGTGCCGGAAGGCGCGTCGTTGATGCTGAATTGCCCGCCTGGAGTCATGGCTTTGTCCAGTATATATCCACAGGCACGCTTGATGCGCTCATCCTGGTCTATCCGCCCACCCAATTGTGCCAGCAAGGTGATAGACCAGACGGTCGATCGATATTTTGGCAGGTAGCCTGTGCCCGGTTTAGGCCAATATCCATCTGGGTGCATTTTCCCCAGGATCGCAGCAATCGGTCCCAGTGTATGCGCTGCCTTACATGCCGCCGCCATTTGTGGATCATCTGCACGCATTCCTATCAGGTCTCTGAGAGCCAGGTATCGCGCTCCACTATCTTCAGACTCCAATAACCATCCTAAAACCGTATCAGACAATTGGCTGTTCTGGAGCATAGGCATCTCCTCTTATTGGATCAATCTTTGTTTGGATATTACCCTAACTCTTTCGTCCGAGGGCTGAATATAATCCGATGAACACAAAAATACCTGCCAGAATGCCTATCAAAGGGCTGGTGATCTTCAGAAAGCTGGCGATAGGTCCCGAAAACAGGACTACGGTCAGCAGGGATATCCCCAGGATAGTCAGGATGGACATGCCTCCTCGTCTCCCGCTAGAATCACTCGCAATGCGCTGTCCATATTGCGGTTTTGAATGGGTTTCCAATATCAGTTTGGCATCTCTCCCCGCCCCACCATCTGGATCCAGCTCGATCACCCGTTGAAAATGTTGTGCAGATTGGTCCGCAGAGCTGGGGATGTACAATGAATACAATGAGCCTAATTGGTAATGTGCCTCTAAGAAATCGGGAGCCTGATCAATCGCCTGTTTCAAATAAGATTCGGCTGCCTCAACCTGGTTCAGCTGTAGCGAAAAGATGCCCAGCAGGTACAAACAGGCCGGGAATTCAGGCTTATTCTGCGCTGCCAGCTTCAATCTCTCTATCGAGCTGTTCCGGTCGCGTAGTGCAATAGCTTGCAGGAATAAAAGCTCAGGATTATTGGGATTCTCTCCCAGGGCTTTATCAATGCTGTCTTTCTTCTTGGAAGGCGGAGTGAGGATAAAATGAATGGCCTGAAAATAAGGGTTGTGCTGGTCGACTTCTCGCTGGAACTCACCATACCAGCCGAGCACTGCTTTCCAATCCTTATTGCCCACTGTATCGAGATATCGTTTGTTCTTGATGATGGCAGGGGGATTGATGAACAGGCAGGCGATGTTCTGGATAAATGTGGCGATGGGTTGAGCTGGCTCGGTCTGCAGCCATTCGGAGGCAGTCTTATATAAGCCTTCCCAGTCGCCACGCACCAGTTCATCGTGCAGTCGTGCACTGTATGGATTGGATTGAAGTATAGGTGATATTTTATTTTGATCCACGAATATGTCCTTTATATGTACATAAATATACTCGGAACCTGGCTTCGGAATTGCTCCAGCTATTTTTATTAACAATAATCCACCCAATAGTCTCCTTCACAATTTGTTGAATATACAACATAAATTCTCCCGCGTCCAGCTTAGTTCTTATTCAACAATTTCATATGTTTTACCAGGCCAGTTTACTTGATGGGCTCAGATCATGAATCCATGTGTTGAGTTGTGCACCAGGAAAATGCTGGCTCAAACTACACGGTAATCAGTCCGATCGCCACCAGGCAGAGACCCGCCCCAACCCATTGCGTAACCGCCACTTTTTCTTTTAAGATGATCGCTGCCAGGAGCACCGTCCCGGCAGGATACATGGAGGATAATACCGCGGCAACATCAAGCCGGGTATACTGGGTGGCCAGCAGGTAGAAAATATTCCCGCTTGTATCCAGGATGCCCGCCAGGATGGCTACAGGGTTGGATGTAAGCCTGGGTGCGGGGATATGTCTGAGCTGCAGCATGAGCAGGGCAATCAGAAAAGTCACTGTACGGGCGATGAAGACGGGTGCGAAGACCTGGTTCTTGTCCACCTGGGCGATAAAGATAAAGAAACCCCCGAATCCAATCCCGGAGAGGAATGCCATTGCCATCCCTTCTTTGAAAGTCTTTTCGCCTGCCTGCGGAGATTTGCTTACCAGCCAGAGACCCAAAATAGCCACCACAAACCCTCCCAGCTGGGTGTACTTCGGTAAACCTGCAGTAAGGATCCCAAACAGCACCGGTGAAGCAGCACAGGTGATGGCTGAGGTGGGTGCGATGCTGGCAGTGTGGCCTAAAGAAAGGGCATAATAGAGGGCTGCCATACCCAAGGCACCGGCGGCACCCGCCATGGCACCCCAAAAAATGCTATTCCTTGAAGGGAAGCCTTCTCCCCACAGTAGGGCACATACCACCAGCATCACCATGCCCGAAAGTGCGGCCAGCATGAGCACCTGGTACTTGTGGCTCTTGCGTGCTGCCAGGCCTCCACTGAAGTCGCCGCTCCCCCATGTAGTGGCAGAGATGAGGGCAAAGATAGTACCCAGGATATTGGTGAGGGGCATGCTAGTTCCTTATGGGCATGATTCCCACGTCGGGGCAATGATGTCAGATAAGTGTATCATGCTTACAATTGGTGAAGGAAAATGCAGTAAAATCAAATGAGTGGACGTTGAAGCAGTCGGTTTCTGAAAATGCACGCAGTAAATTGCCACAGAGGCTGCTAATGAACATAATAATCTCGTCTAGTTAGTCTCATGATTACCAATAATATCACCCGTATGTTGGAGGCAAAAAAGATCCCTTACACAACGTACGAGCTGCCAGCAGTAAAGCTAGGGGCCATCGAGACGGCCCGCTTGCTAAATGTCCCGCTCGAACAGGTGTTTAAAACCATTGTGGTAAAGCGGGAGGTGAAGGGCAAACCGGTCCTGGCAGTCGTACCGGGTTCGGCTGAGGTGGATCTAAAATTATTAGCCAAGGCACTGGGCGAGAAGAAGCTTCACCTGCCCAGCGAGGTCGAAGCAGAAAAGCTCACAGGGTTACAGGCCGGAGGAATCTCACCTTTGGCACTGGTCAATAGGGGCTTTCAGGTTGTCGTAGATACAGCCGCACGCAATTA
>Ga0153916_10002328_pt1 | contig 13932 bp, 13 predicted proteins | sample Opewatmetagenome_FD_109642 | JGI IMG/M metagenome (GOLD analysis project Ga0153916, IMG submission 109642) | Freshwater wetland microbial communities from Ohio, USA - Open water 3 Core 3 Depth 4 metaG | ecosystem: Environmental > Aquatic > Freshwater > Wetlands | place: USA: Ohio, Lake Erie...
ACCTCGGTCGCGCCTGCCTGGAGGTGCGCGCCGAGCGTCCCCTCTCCCTGGTAGCCGACGAACAGGATCGTGGCATTCGGGTCATCGATCAGGACACGGAGGTGGCCGACCACGCGACCGCCCGTCAGCATCCCGTTCGAGGCCACGATCATGTACGGGCGCGGCGCCTGGGTGATCGCCTCGGACTGCTTCACGTTGTTTGTGATGATCTGGTTCGGGTAATCGAGCGGGCTGGCACCCTGGCGCAGCAGCCTGGCGGTCTCCTGGTCGTAGTCCTCGGGGTGGTGCCGGTAGACGTCGGACGCCTTCGAGGCCATCGGCGAATCGAGATAGAGCGGCAACTGGGGGATCTCGCCGCGCTCGATGAGCCGGTCGAGCTCCCAGACGACCTCCTGCGTCCGCCCGATGGCGAACGACGGGACGAGCAGCACCCCGTCGGCGTCGGCGACCATCCGAATGGTCTCGGCCAGGACCCGGATCGCCTCGTTCTCGGGCTCGTGCTCGCGGCCGCCGTAGGTCGACTCGACGAGCACGTAGTCGGCCGCGGTGAGCGGGGTCGGATCGCGCAGGATCGGCGTCCCCGGCCGGCCCAGGTCTCCCGAGAAGACGATCAGCCGTTCGTCGCCGGTGCCGTCCCCGTCGATCCTGAGCTGGATGATCGCCGAGCCCAGGATGTGGCCGGCGTCCACGAACGTCGCCCTGATCCCCGGCGCCACCTCGACCTCGGCGCCGTAGCTGACCGGTCGGAACTGCCCGAGTGACCGCTCGGCGTCATCCGAGGTGTAGAGCGGCTGGTCGAGATCGATCGCCAGGTGGGGCGGCTGCGCACGCAGCTCTGCCTCGGGGTCGCGCGGCCAACCCGCGGCGCTCCCGACGCCAGGCGATACGGGCGCCGGCGCAGCCGCGCGCACCGGCTCGATGCTGGTCTCGACGTGCTCGCTGGCTTCGGCGAGGTCGAGCGCAGCCCGGTATTCGTCCTCTGCCTTCCGATCGTCGGCCTCCGCCTGATCCGGATGCCGTTTCTCCCAGCGAGCCTCGCGCTTGGCGAACTCCTCGTGCAGCTTGCCGGAGTCGAGGAGCACGAGGGTCGCGAGCTCGATCGTGCCGGCGGTGGCGAGGATCGGCCCCGTATAGCCCTCCTTGACCAGGAGCGGGAGCAGCCCGCAGTGGTCGAGGTGGGCATGCGTCAGCAGGACGGCGTCGAGCGCGGTCGGATCGTACGCGAATGGAATCCGGTTGCGGATCGACTCGTTCGGGCTGCCCTGGAACATCCCGCAGTCGACCAGCACGCGAGCGCGCGCCGTCTCCAGGAGGTACTGGGAGCCGGTGACGGTCGTCGCGCCGCCAAGGAAGTGGATCTCCATGGGTCCCGGTTTCAGACCGGGATGACCACGAGGGCGTCGATCGCGACAGCGAGGAAGAGCAGGCTCAGGTAGCTGATCGAGTACTTGTAGAGGCGGATCGCGCCGGCCGTCGAGGCCTCCTCGGATGAGCCACGCCGCCAGAGGCCGTAGGCCTGCCACAGGAAGATCGCGCCGAGGACGAGCGCCGCGCCGAGGTAGATGGCGCCCATCCGTCCGACGGCCCACAGGACGAGCGAGATCGCGACCATCAGGACCGTGTACAGCGCGATCTGGCGCGTGGTCTCGGGGATGCCCTTGACGACTGGGAGCATGGGAACCCCGGCAGCCGCGTAGTCCTTGCGGATCCGGAGCGACAGCGCCCAGAAGTGCGGTGGGGTCCAGTAGAAGACAAGGGCGAACAGGAGCAGCGCCGGGACCCCGACGCTCCCGGTGACGGCCGCCCAGCCGATGACCGGCGGCAGCGCGCCGGCCGCTCCGCCGATCACGATGTTCTGGGTGGTCGTCCGCTTGAGCAGCACGGTGTAGACCACGACGTAGAAGCCGATGGCCAGCAGGGTCAGGAATGCCGCCACGAGATTCACGAACCAGGCCATCACGACGATCGAGACGACGCCCAGGACGAGCCCGAACACGACCGCACGCTCCGGCTCGACCTGGTGGGCGGGCAGCGGACGTCGGCGGGTCCGGGTCATCAACAGGTCGATGTCGCGATCGAGGTAGCAGTTGATGGCGTTGGCGCTACCGGCGGCGAGGGTCCCGCCGAGCATGGTCCAGAAGACGAGGGTGCCCCAGCTGGCCCAGTCGGTGCCGGCGCCGGCGCCGCCGGCGCCCGGCAGGTCGCGCGTGGCAAGGACCATCGCCGGCACCGTCGTGACGAGGAGAAGCTCGATGATCCGCGGCTTGGTCAACGCGATGTACGCACGGATCGTGTCCCCGGTCGTTCGAGCGCCGGAGGTGGCGTCGGAATCAGGTCCGGCGACGATGCCTGCCGCCGATCGGGCGGAGTAGTAGCTGGTGACCGTCAACCCGGCCAGGGTTGCCCAGATCGTCGCCCCGAGCGCCAGGTGCAGCGTCTGGGTCCATTCGGCCATGCGGGTCAGCACCTGCGCCCCACCGATCACGACCTGGACCGCGAACAGGACCGCGGCCAGTGCCGACAGCCGGACGAGCATTCGTCGGTCGCGCTGCGTGCGCCACGCGGCAACCGCGACCACCAGGACGATGAGCCCGACGACGGCCGCGACCCAGCGGTGCAGGACGTGGGCACCGGTCAGGTCGGTCAGCGGCGGGACCAGCGTGCCGCCCATCAGGGGCCAATCCGGGAAGATCAGGGCCGAGTCGGTTGCCGTCACCTGCGAGCCGAATAGCAGGAGGGCGAAGGTCGCCGCGGCCGCGAAGGCGGCGAGCAGCGTGAACCGCTGGCTCGTGCCCCGCCTCGGCAGGTGTGCCGGGTAGCCGGCCCGTACCGTCAGGAAGACGAGCAGCCCGACCAGGGCCATCGCACTGGCCAGGTGAGCGGTGACGGATTCGCCGGAGTTGCCGAGCCTCACGGTCTCGCGCCCGAGCCAGGCCTGGAAGCCGACGAGCACGACGGCCCCGAGCGTCGGCCAGAGGATCGACCGTCGCGTCCGGTGGTCACGGACGGCGATCACCGCCAGGCCCAGGATCTCGAAGCCGATGACGGCTGCGATCGTCCGATGGACCCATTCGATCCAGGCCTTGAAGTCACCGACCGGGGGCACGACCTGGCCGTAGCAGAATGGCCAGTCCGGGCAGCCCAGTCCCGAATCGGTGGCGCGCACGATCACCCCGATCGTGACCAGCCCGAGAGCGGTCGCGAGACTGAGCGCGGCGAGCTGCTGGAAGCGGTTCACGAGGCGTCATTCTAGGCGCGGGACGCCGTGGGTGCCGCGCACCCTCCCTTCGGCTTCCGGCGTGCTCCGACGCTCGGCGCTACGCTGTCGTCATGCCGCGAGTCCGACCGCTGATCGTCCTGTGCGCGGTTGCCCTGTTCGTCGCCGCCTGCACCTCTGGAGGCTCGACCGCAACGTCGGGCGCCGTCGTCGCCGGGTCACCCGGAGCATCCGCGCCCGGTGCGGGATCGAGCACGACGTGCCCGACCGCCCCGGAGCCGATCGATATGAGCGCGTGGAGCCCACCAGCCAAGACGCCCACGCTCATTCCGGTCATGGTCACCAACAACGTGATCTGCGGCAGGGCCCGCATCCTGTTCCTCTACCTCGACGCCTCGAACAACGTGGCCAGCGCGCCGGACCGGTCGGCCAAGGTCAGCTTCTATGACCTCGGACGTGACCCGGCCAAGGCCGTCGCGACCGTCGACGGGGCCTTCGTCTGGACCATCCAGGACGAGCGAGGTATGTACATCCTCGACGTGGACCTGCCTGAGGCCGGCCTCTGGGGCGCCGAGTTCAGCACGGCGGCGCCGGGTGCGCAGCCGGAGACGGTGCGCCTGACCTTCGACGTCCAGGATTCGACGCCGACGGTCCAGGTGGGCCAGCCGGCGCCGGCGGCGAAGACGCCGACCCTCGCCGACGTGGGCGGTGACGTCAGCAAGATCTCCACCGACCCGAAGCCGGACCCGGCCTTCTACTCGACGTCAGTCGCCGATGCGCTGGCCGCGCACAAGCCGTTCATCCTGATCTTCGCGACACCGAAGTTCTGCACCAGCGCCCAGTGTGGGCCGACCCTCGATCGGTTCAAGCCGGTCGCCGCGGCCAACCCGGACGTGACCTTCATCAACGTCGAGCCGTACCAGCTCCACGACGTCGATGGGCAGCTCCAGCCGGTGCTCGACGCCAACAACAACCTCCAGGCGACCGCTGTGACGAACCAGTGGGGCCTGCTGACCGAGCCGTGGATCTTCGCCGTCGACCGGGCCGGGGTCGTGCGTGGTTCGTACGAGGTCACGGTCTCCGACTCGGAGCTCAAGACCGTCCTGGCCGAGATCAGGCCCGGCGGCTGAGACTCAGGTCGCGTCTTCCAGCCTGATCGCCAGCCGGACACCGTCCTGCATCCGGTACCAGACCCGGACCGGCTGGCCGGTCGCCTGGTGCTCGACGAGGTGACCCGGCGCGAACTGCGCGCCGTTCTCGAGGGCTCGCAGGTCGAACGTGAGCGACTCGCCTGCGTCGGTCCGCAGGGTGAAGGCGGACACCTTGTCGAGACCCGCGGAGTCGACCGCGACGATGACTCCGACCACCGGCTGCGCGTCCGACGGGCCGGCGGTCCCATCCGTGCCCCGCGGGCCGAGGAGCACGGCCGCACCGACGCCCAGGACGACGACAGCCACCAGGACCACGGCGAAGAAGGCTCGGGTTCGCCGATCCATCGTTCGGCTCGTCAGCCGGCGGTGCTGGCCGCGGTGACACCCGTCCCGCTGCTGCCCGGGGTGTGGAGCGGCGTTCCGTCGGCGCAGCGCGGGCAAGTCGCGACACCCGGCTCGTAGGTCGGCAGCTCGAGCTGCCAGAGCGCCCGCAGCGGGTAGGTCCGGCCGGTCGAGGGCGAGGTAAGAGCGGCCGTGCCTCCGCTCCGGTCGACCAGCACGACACACTCGATGATCTCGCCGCCCATCGCCTCGACCGCCGGCAGCATGGCGAGCAGCGAGCCGCCGGTGGTCAGGATGTCGTCGACCAGCAGCACCCGCTCGCCCGGCTCGATGTGGAAGCCTCGGCGGAATGCACGCCGCGTGGCGCCGTCATCAGCCCGGACCTCCTCGGCGAAGATGGCGCGGACGCCGAGCTGGCGCCCCGTCTCGAAGGCGAGGATGACGCCGCCGGTCGTGGGCCCGGCGACCAAGTCGACTAGCGGGCTGCCTTCGCGGTCCCGTCCATGGTGGGCGATGAACCCGCACAGCTCGCTCGTCGCGGCCGGATCCTGGAGGACCTGGAACTTCTCGACATAGGCATCCCCGTGGCGACCGCTCTTGAGCTGGAAGTGGCCCTCGCGAAACGCTCCGGAAACGCGGAACACCGACTCGGTCCGGGCGGCGATGGCCAGCCGGGCAGCGGCCTCGAGAGCGGGGCGAACGGTGGTCACGGTCGAAGTCTACGCGCGCGCCGGTACGGACTCCGCCGGACCGGATCCGGCGCAGCGAACGGGCCGGGTGCTCTGCGTCCGGATCAGCTTCGTTGAACGTGCTCCGCGGGAACGGGAGAGACCGATTCCTCGCGGTCGTCGGAGCCCGATGAGATCCGCCGAGCAGCCTGTCGGGCGCTGGACCAGCCACGGAAGCCGGTCACGAGGCCGGACAGGATGGAGTCGCCGACTCGGGTGATGGCCCGATCCATGGCCCGCAGCGTCACGGCGAACAAGGTGAGCATGGCACCCAGGATGACGCCAGCGACCAGCGCGCCAATTGGATACATGTACGGGAAGGGCATGGCACGCCTCCTGATCGCCCAATCGTGCGCGCCTGGGCACCGCCCGTCCAGAGTCGAATGGCCGCTATGGGCGGTACTCGACCCCCTTGGCCGACGGCCGACCTTTCCCTGGCGGGAGCGCCGTCCCGATCAGGTCGCGATAGGAGGTCATGCCTCGCCTTGCGCACACAACGGCGAGCTCATCCACGAGGCGGATCGGCACCGTGGGGTCGGCGAAGATCGCGGTGCCGACCTGGACCGCCACCGCGCCGACGGCCAGGAAATCGAGCACATCGCTGAGCTCGGTGACGCCGCCGATGGCGATCACCGGGATCTTCACCGTCTGGACGGCCTCGTACACGATCCGCAGCGCGACCGGCTTGACTGCCGGCCCGCTCAGCCCGCCGTAGATGTTGCCGAGGAGCGGTCGATCGCGGCGCGGCGACAGGGCGATCCCGGACAGCGTGTTGATGGCCGTAAGCGCATCGGCCCCGGCGTCGGCGATGGCCCTGGCGATGGGCCGGATGTCGGCGACGTTGGGTGACAGCTTCACGAGCAAGGGCAGGTCGGTTGCGCGGCGCACGGCTGCCGTGACCTCCCCGGCGGCGCCGGCATCGATGGCGAACTGGAGCCCACCCGCGCCGACGTTCGGGCAGCTGATGTTGAGCTCGATACCCGCCACGCCGGGGACGCCGTCGAGCCGGCGCGCGACCTCAACATAGTCGCGAACGGACTCGCCGGCCACGTTGACCAGGACCGGCGCCCGCCACGTCGCCCAGGTCCGCGCGTACTTCTCGATCACCGCGTCGACGCCGGGGTTCTGGAGGCCGATCGAGTTGAGCATGCCACCCGGTGTCTCGGTCACCCGCGGCGGTGGGTTGCCGATGCGTGCCCTGAGGGTCGTGCCCTTGCAGCAGATGCCACCCAGCCGGTTGACGTCGACGACGTCCCCGTACTCGATCCCGTAGCCGAACGTCCCGGACGCGACCAGGATCGGATTGGGGAGGACCAGGCCGCGGCCGAGGTCCACCGACAGGTCGACCTGGCTCGGCGCGATCTCGACCGTGGCGGGCGTGTCTCGAGCGACCGGGCGAAGGGCCGCGGGGCGACCCGACAATCCTTGAACGGGGGGCCCGGAGCCGCCCGATCGCGGACGCTCGGCGGCCGCCGGGGTCCGCCGGGCGGCCGCCGGACGCCCCGTCGCGGTCATCGCTCGTCGCTTCGGCTTCACGCGTCCACGGCCCCGATCACCAGCCGCCCTGCCAGGCGATCTCGTCATAGGCGAAGACCGGTCCTTCACGGCACACACGCTGAGGTGTGCCGGAGGTGGTCATCACGACACAGCCGAGACACGCCCCCACCGCGCAGCCCATGTTCTGCTCCATCGACACCTGGAGGAACGCCTTGCGCCGGGCGGCAGGCGAGCCGGCCGGCGCCGTCCTGCCGCCGCCGCGCCTCCGGCCGAGCTTGGCCACGCCGAGCCGGTCCCGGCGGCCGGCGACCAGCTGCGCCAGGACGGCCAGCATCGGCGTCGGGCCGCAGGCAAATGCCTGGTCCGCCCAGCCCTCGTAGTCGGTGACCAGTTCGGTGACGAACCCGTGGTGACCCAGGGTGCCGTCATCGGTGGCCACGACGTACTCCACCTCGTCCGGCAGGAGGCTTGACGGGTAGACATCGCGGGCCGATGCCGCCCCGAACAGGAGGGTGACCTGGCGACCGGCGCGGATCGCCTCATCCGCCAGCATCCGGACGCCGGCGATCCCCAGCCCGCCCGCGATGAGCAGGATGTGCTGGCTGCGCGAATCCACCTCGAACGGGCGGCCGAGCGGGCCGAGCAGGTCGATCGCATCACCGGGCCGAAGGTGGGTGAACCATTCCGTGCCACGTCCGACGACCCGGAAATGGATGGTGATGATGCCGGTCGACGGGTCCGCCGTGTTCAGCGAGAACGGGCGTCGCAGGACCAGGCCGGAGAAGTCACCGGTCCGGGCATGGACGAACTGGCCGGCCCGCGAGCCGATCGCCAGGTCCGGGGCATGGTAGGACTGCAGCCACTGGCCGGGCAGAATCTCGCGACTGTCGACCAGCTCCGCCGCCGCCAGCCGCATCGTCACGCGCTGGGCTCGTCCTCGGCGTCAGCATCGGTGCCGGACGGCTCGCCGCTGGTCGCGGCCTCGCCGCCACCGGTCGCGGCCTCGCCGCCACTGGTCGCGGCCTCGCCGCCGCTGGCGGCGCCCGCCCCCCGTTCGGCGTCCGGCGCCACGGCCGGGAAGGCCTCGGCCAGCGCATCGGCCAGGTCGCCGAAGACATCGGTCGGGTCATAGAACTCGACCAGCTCCTCGGCGCCGTCGAGCGTCCGCCACGTCTCCCCGGAGTCTTCCGGGATGACCTCGGCATGGAAGGACCCGGCGGCGGTCAGGGTCAGCCGCTCGTCGTCGTCGTCGACGATGATCAGGTCCCCGATCATCGAGATCAGGCCGGCGGACGCCGACTCGAAGTCCTCGAGCAGGCGCGCCTCGTTGCGCTGACTGCGCTCCTGGTACTCGAGCGCCAGGTCGTACAGGCGCCGCGCGGCCGACTCGTCGTCCTCCTCGCTCAGCGAGATCGGCTGGCCGGCCGCCCAGGAATCTGCGGCCGCAGCGTACGGATCCTCACCGAAGGCGATCGTCTCCTCCGGCGCGATCCCGGCGCTCTCCATGAGGTCGTCCTCGGCGGTCGGCTCGGGTGGCAACCCGGCCGCCTCCCGGGCGGCCTCGCTGAACGCCGCGAAGATGTCGGCAGGGTTGTACAGCTCGACCAGCTCGGACGACGACTCGATCACCTCGGTCTCGCTGACCCACTCCCCCGTGTCGTCGTCGAGGTAGCGGCTGCGACTGCGGAAGGTCAGGTCCGGTGCGATCGACAGGTAGTCGGGTTCCTCGTCGATCAGCGTGAGTCCACCGAGCGCCGAGATCCGGGCGCGATGGTGATCGAGGAACCGATGGAGCTGCTCGGCAGCCTGGCGGATGAAGTCGGCTCGTTCGAGGGCGGCGTCGGCCGCGAGCTCCCCGAGCAGGTCGTTCTGGCTGTCCATGAGGTCGCCTCCGTGCTGCGGGAAGTCTACGGGTGGTACACGAGATCCGGACCCATCCGTTCTCGCAGAAACATCGAGTGATGGCGCTCGAAGATCCATTCGCCGGCCCGGTGGCCGAGAACTCGCGTGCCCTCGTCCGCCTCCAGACGGTCGAGCGTGGCGTAATCGGGAAGGTCCAGAAGGATCACGTTATCGAAATCCCAACCGTGAGCGACGTTGAACCAGCCGATGAAGCGGATGCCGAAGCGCTCCTCGTACTCCTTCACCTGCTTCGGAAAGATCGTGCGCATGAAGAACTTGAAGAACGGATCGCGGCCGCGGCGAACGCTGAAGTAGGTCGCGAGCACGGGCACGTGTCAGTGGTCCTCCCTGGATGGTTGGGTGCCACGGGGCAGCCCGCGCCTATTGTTGCACGGGCCCTCCCGGCTCGGCCGGTGCCTCCGCCGAATCCTCGAGCTCGCCGACCGTCCTGGTTTCGCTCGCCAGCGGCCGGCGGCGGCCGCGTCGGTCGGCCGCCACGAGACGAAGCAGGAAGATGATCGTCTGGCCCGTGACGAGGAGCAGCACGATCACGGCGAACAGGAGGGCGGCACTGACCTCGGACGGCCAGCCCCATCCGACGCTCAAGGGGGTCAGGACGACGAACACGGCCAGCACGGCCAGCTGGAAGCGGAAGCAGCCGAGCCCGGGGCCGCGCTCCGGCTGGAGGTCCTCGCCGCGGTACTGGACGGGTCCGGTGGTCCGCGGCCGCCGCGGTGGGGTCGGGTCGGCGTCCGGGTCGAACGGGAGAGCCGGCGGGCTCGGAGGCTGTGGGTTCGAGGGCGGTTGGACGTCGTCGCCGGGCTGATCGGTCACGAGGCGCAACGATACGGGAGTCGGCCTCAGGGCGTACGCGGGTCCGTCGCCAGCCCCTCGACGATCTCGGTCCGCGGCAGCGCGCGCAGGATGTCCGGTGTCGAGATGACCTTCCACGACCGCGAACCGCCGCCCAGGATGATCCGGTCCCGCGCCATGACCCGGGCGTCGACCCAGATCGGCAGGTCGGCCGGCAGGCCGAAGACCGTGACCCCACCCATCTGCATGCCGGTGAGCCTGGCGGTCTCGTCGGCCGGGGCGAAGGACGCCTTCCGGGTGCCCAATCGATCCCTGACCGTCCGGTTCACGTCCAGGCGATACGGCGCAAGGGTCACGCAGGCGGCAAACCGCGGCGGGTCGGACTTGCCGATCACCACGATCGTGTTCGCCGAGTCCTCCGGCGAGAAGCCGTAGGCGGCACAGAACGCGGCCGTATCGGCCAGGGCCGGATCGCACGCAAAGAGCTCGTACGCCACACCGAGGCCGCGGAGGAGGTCCTCAAGCCAGGCTCGGCCGTCGTCTGTCATGGACGACAAGATACGGCGATTGAGGGCCCGATCGGCTGCGTTCCGGCGCGGGGTCGCGACTCGCGAGCACCATCGGGACTCGCTGACCGCGCACCCGCCGCAACCCGGTCGCGGTAAGACGTCGTGGGTCGAATTCTGTCAGTTGCTCCCCACGCGGGCAGTCGTCAATGGGAATCTGTCAGTTGACCCGCCTCGCAACCCATCTGGCAGGTTTCTTCAGGACGACGGCGGTTCACCACGCTCGGGCCTCCGCCGTCCGCTGGGCGGATCGTTGACGAGTGCCCGCGTGAGGACCATATGGCGGAAACCTGTCCGGTGCAGACGATAGACGGCGAAGCCGCGCGGGATCCCCGGTCGTCTGGAGCGTCCGTCGAAGGGGCCGAGCCGCTACCATCCGGGGCCATGACCGACCGCTCCACGGCCCATCCGACCGCGCCTGCCGACGTCGAGGCCTATCTGGCTCGGTTCGCCTGGCATCCCGAGCCGGAGCTGATCGGCTATCGCGACGCCAACGCCTCGCGCGAGGCGCTCGAGCGGCTGGCGGCGGAGACCTGGGCGACAGCGCTCGACTTCCTGTACGACCACGCCATGGATCGCGCGATGGGCGCGCCGTCCGGGTACGAGGCCGCTCGTCGCTCGTTCTACGGCAATGCCCCGGGGCCATCCGCCGCCCCGACCGGGGCTTCACGATCGGCCGCCGTCCTGGAGGAGTTCCGGACCCGCCTGGCGGGCGGCCAGATGAACGCACAGCACCCTCGCCAGTTCGGCTACTTCACGCCGCCGCCGTTGCCGATGTCGATGATGGGCGAGCTCCTCGCGCAGATGGCCAACCAGGGCGTCGACGTCTGGCACGCGGGTCCGCTCGCCGCGTTCGTCGAGGAGGAGGTCGTCCGCTGGCTGTGCGACCTGGTCGGCTACGGGCCGCGCTCATTTGGCCTGCTGACGTCCGGCGGGGTGATGGCCAACTTCATGGGCATGACGCTGGCCCGCGACGTCCACCTCGGCCGGATCCTGGGTGCCGGGCGCGCCCCCCGCGGCGCGCTGCTCGAGGGCGTCCGCGTCTACACGTCGGACCAGACCCACTTCTCGATCGCGCGGTCGCTCGACGAGCTCGGCTTCCCGCCGGGCACGCTCGCGGTCATCCCGTCCGATCCGTCGTTCCACCTTCGCGCGGACCCGGTCGCGGCGGCCGTGGCCCGCGATCGGGCGGCCGGCCTCACGCCGTTCGGCATCGCCGCCGTGGCCGGCTCAACGAACACCGGCTCGGTCGACGCGATCGGTGAGCTGGCCGACCTCGCCGCGGCCGAGGACCTGTGGCTCCACGTCGATGCGGCGTACGGCGGCGGCGCCAGGCTGTCCACGCGCGACGCCCGGCGCGTCCCCCACCTCGAGCGGGCGGACTCGGTCACGGTGGACCCCCACAAGTGGTTCTTCCAGGCGTATGACATCGGCGGCATCGTCGTGCGCGACGGGACGCATCTCGCCGAGGCTTTCGGCGGACGTGCGCCCGAGTACTACCGGGGCGGCGAGCGCGCCGGGCGTCCGGCGACCGAAGCCGACCAGGAAGCCGACCAGGAAGCCGACCACGAGGCCGACGCCGACCAGCTCAACTTCTACAAGCTCAGCTTCGAAGGCACGCGTCGCTGGCGCGCCCTCAAGCTCTGGATGTCGTGGAAGCACCTCGGCACCGAGGGCTTCGGCCGGCTCATCGAGGCGACCGACGATCTGGCCGCCCACCTGGCTCGCCGTTGCGCCGAGGCCGATGACTTCGAGGCGCTGCCCGAGGTGCCCGAGCTGTCGGTGGTCTGCTTCCGTCACCTGCCCGGCGGTCGCGGCGCGGCTCTGGCCATGGCGCCCGCCGACCTCGACGCCCACCAGGACCGGCTGCAGGCCGCGCTGGAGGTCTCGGGCGATGGCTGGCTGACGACGACGCGGCTGCGCGGCGCGACCTACCTTCGCGCCGGGATCGTCAACTACCTGGCCACCGAGGAGGACGTGGACCGCCTGCTGGCGACGCTGCGACGCCTCGCCGATCAGCCTCGCGACCGAGCCGCCAGCCGATCCTGAAGCCGGAACCACTCGCCGACGAGCGGCAGGAACCAGGGCCTGCCCTCGTATGGCGCCGGCACCAGCGGGAAGGTCAGGCGGCTCAGGACCGGCGGCTCGCCGCCGGCCAGCCACTCTCCGGCCTTCGTGCCGAGGTGGGTCATCAACGCCACTCCCGTGCCGCAGCAGCCCATCGCGTAGGCCACGCCGTCGGGCGTGCGGCCGACGTGCGGCATTCGATCGAACGTGAAGCCGACGTTGCCACCCCAGGCGTAATCGATCCGGTAGCCCGCCAGCTGCGGGTGGACCTCGAGCAGGCCGCGGTGGAGGATCTCCGCGGTGTGCTCGATGGAGGTCGGCAGGAAGCTCGCCCGCCCGCCGAAGACCATCCGGCGATCGGCCGAGACGTGCCAGTAGTAGAGGAAGTTCTTCGTGTCGAAGAACGAGCGGCCGTTGGGCGACAGCTCCTGGGCAAGCGCCTCGGGCAACGGCTCGCTGGCGATGATGTAGCTCCCGATCGGGATGATCCGGCGACGGAGGGTCGGCGCCACGCCGTCGGTGTACCCGTTGGTGGCCACGAAGACGTCGCGGGCGAGGATCGCTCCGCGCTGCGTCTCGACCACGAAGCGTCCGTCGCCCTGGCGCCGGATCGCACGAACGCGGACGCGCTCGTGGAGGTCGGCGCCGGCCCGATCGGCGGCGGCGGCAAGGCCCGCGAAGTAGCGGCCCGGATGGAGGAGGCCGCTCTCGGGAACGACGAGCGCACCGAAGTAGGCATCCGAACCGATCTCGGAGCGGATCCGCTCTCGCGGCAGGACCGTCGTCTCGACGCCCATGAAGGCGAGGTTCTGCCGGGCGTGCTCGAGCTCCTTGAGATGCGACGGGGCGTAGGCCAGCTCCAGGTGGCCGACCTCGCGGAAGTCGCAGTCGATCGCCTCCGCGGCGACCAGGCGCTTGACGGTCTGGTAGCCGTCGAGCGTCTCGCGGTACAGGGCTCGACCGGTCTCATCGCCGTATCGAGCGATCAGCTCGCGCGGCCCCCACTTGTAGCCGGCGTGGACGATGCCGCCGTTCCGGGTCGATGCGCCGAAACCGAGCGTCTCGGCCTCGAGCAGCGTGACGGCGACGCCGCGACGCGCCAGTTCGCGGGCCGCGTTGATTCCCGTGTAGCCGCCGCCGACGACCACCACGTCGGCGACGTCCGGCAGCGCCCTGCCCGACCGGTCGGGCAGGGCCGGCATGGTGGCCTGCCAGAACGGGCGTCGCTCGAAGTCGGGATTGAGGGTCGTGTTGCCCATCGCCGAAGGGTACGCGGTCAGGATGGGCCGACGCCGGTCGAATGCGCCTGTCGCGCCACGCTCGAGCGATGAGGTTCCGAATGACTCAGGCGTCCGGCGCCTCGTAGGCCAGCCGGCCGTCCGCGACCGTCAGCAGCACGCGGCCGGCCAGGTCCATCCCGAGCAGCGGCGAGTTCTTGCCGCGCGAGGAGAGCGCCTCGGGCGTCACCGTCCACGACGCCGAGCGGTCGAAGATCACGAGGTTGGCGCTCGATCCCTCGGCAAGGCCCGCAGCCGTTCGGCGGGACCGGCCCGCCAGCAGGCCCAGCGGCCCCACGGTCAGCGCGCCGATGGCTCGCAGCAACGGCAAGCGTCCGGCGTCCACCGCGGCAAGCAGGACGCCCAGCGCGG
>Ga0153916_10002330_pt1 | contig 13924 bp, 14 predicted proteins | sample Opewatmetagenome_FD_109642 | JGI IMG/M metagenome (GOLD analysis project Ga0153916, IMG submission 109642) | Freshwater wetland microbial communities from Ohio, USA - Open water 3 Core 3 Depth 4 metaG | ecosystem: Environmental > Aquatic > Freshwater > Wetlands | place: USA: Ohio, Lake Erie...
TAACATCAACAGTTGCAATCGAAGCTATGCTTTTGAGGAAATCCGTGATAACAGTAAATCTGATCGGGATGTGCGACCCCATGCCATATGCTGAAAGCGGAGCAGCGTTGGGAGTTTACAGAGAAAGCGATGCTGCACCCACGATCAAGAAGCTTTTCTTGGAAGAGTCTTTCAAAGAAGAACTTGAAAGAAAGATGGAGAGGTTTGTTCAATACCACGTGCTTTACGGGAATGCAACCAAGAACGTGATGAAACTAATCAAAGAAATGACAAGAAACCGGGCAGGTATTAGATGAAAATATCGCGCGAAAGCGGACAACAGAACATGAATTATCCACAGTAACTCCAGGTCAGCACGACAATTCATCGTTGTACTTCAATTCTGGCAGTTCTGTAGTCGAGTCTCACGTGATGCGCGGTCGACGGGGATTGTGATTAAGTTTCTAACATGCCCGCTAGACCAAAAGGAATTTGAACAGGGCGCATGTCTCACCATAGTTAATATACACATGATGTGTGCGGGTGCGGCTAGAAAGACAATTGAAGGTTTTAGTGATAAATCCACCGCTCAGAGTGAGTAAGCCAGCAGATATTTATCCTCTAGGCTTATGCTATGTGGCAGCCTATTTGATAGAGAGCGGCATAAAGGTTCAGATCTTGGACTTAAACGCCTATAGATGGACTAAGAACCAGTTTGCGGAGATATTCAAGAAATCGTCCTGTGACGCTGTTGGTATAGGTGGCTTGGTCACCGCTTTCAACCACGTTGACTGGATTGCGCGACATGTCAAGGAGGTCAATCCACACCTTCCCATCTTCGCTGGAAACACTGTCTCTTCCACAATCCCAGAAATCCTCTTGAGAAACACGTGTGTTGACGTAGCCGTTATCGGAGAAGGCGAATTGACTACACTAGAGTTAGTTGAGAGATTGGAAAACAACGAGAGCCTTGAAGGTCTTAAGGGAATATGGTATAAGGACGCCAAAACAGGTAAGCTCCATGAGAACCCACAGAGAGAACCAATAACCGACATTGATGCTCTGCCGTTTCCAGCCTGGGATTTGGTGCCAATGGACATTTATATACGGAACTTCAAGGAGACGTACGGTTTCCGCGGCATTGCAACATCCACTGTTAGAGGCTGCCCATATAATTGTAGTTTCTGCTGCAAGACTTTCATAGGCTATAGGGTGCGAAGCAGATCACCGGAAAACATGATTGAAGAACTCCAACTGCTACTTAAGAAATACAGGATTGAAGGGTTCCTGCCGTGCGACGACCTATTCACCTACGATAGAAATAGAACGGTAAAATTCTGTGATCTGCTAGTCAAGAACAACCTTCATCATTTGAGATGGATTGCGTCTTCGAGAGCAAACCTGTTAACAATACCCTTGGCTCAAAAGCTAAAGGCGGCAGGCTGCATTTCGCTCAACTTTGGTTTTGAATCTCACAGTCAAGAAGTCTTAGATTACTACAACAAGCAAATCACAGTCAGAGACCAACAAAACGTCATAGACATCTGCAAGAAAGTAGGCATATCCTTTGCTGCTTCATACATTGTCGGAGCACAAAACGAAGACGAGAAGACTCTGGAAGAAACATATCGATTCTGCAAGAAAAACCATTTGCGTTTCAATCCGAGCAATCTACTGATGCCCCAGCCACAAACGAAGATTTACAGAGAATGCATAGAGCGTGGCATCATAAGAAACGAACTGGAATACATCAAGAAGATGGCAAGTGCCGGTGACGCTGACAGGTTTCTAGTCAATGTTACAGAAAAGCTCTCGGATGAAGAACTCATAGCGATCTTTAGCAAGTACAGAGAATCAGGACGCTCCAGAAGAGCCAGACTTCGCAATATGGCGATGAATCCGAGATATTACATGACTCGATTGAGAGGTATAGAATCGAAAGCCATGCTCAGAAAGCTCATGAATCTGCTGAAAAAAGAACAAACACAGGAGAAAACCACACGAAACCGAAACGAATGGCGATAGTGTTGCTATCGGTGCGAACTACAAGCGTGGCAGAGCGCGCGCGATCACGCATTCTGTGGAATCAGATGACTGCGAGTTTTGATGCATGCGTGCATAAATACTTGTTGAATAAGAAATACTTGGAGTGCTGGCAATGAAGTTAATGTTTAGGGACAAGAAGATTCTAGTAACCGGTGGAACAGGCTCCGTTGGTCGCAGAATAATCCATGAACTAATGAAGCACGATCCCAAAGTGATCAGAGTTTTCGACACAGATGAAACTAGGGAGTCCGTGATGCAAGACCATTTGAAGGAACATACTAATGTCAGATTCCTACTGGGAGACATTCGTGACAAAGATCGTCTGTCTCGTGCCGTAGAGGATATCGACATTGTTTTTCATACGGCTTCATTCAAACACGTTTTTTCGTGTGAATACAATCCCTTTGAGGCAGTTAAAACGAATGTGATAGGAACTCAGAACATAATAGACGTCGCCATGAGTGAAGAAGTTGAGAAATTCGTGTTCACAAGCAGCGACAAGGCTGTGAATCCAACCAATGTAATGGGCGCTACAAAATTGCTTGCTGAAAGACTAGTTACTGCGGCCAATCACTACAAAGGACCCCGAAAGACTGTTTTCTTCAGTGTGCGCTTTGGGAATGTTTTGGGTTCAAGAGGCTCGGTCATTCGTTTATTTAAGAAGCAAATACAGAAAGGTGGCCCGTTGACAATAACTGATCTGAACATGACTAGGTTTGTTATGTCAATTTCTCAGGCAGTCAGTCTTTTGTTCAAATCTACGTCAATAGCACAAGGAGGAGAGGTTTTCATCTTTAAAATGCCTGCAGTCAGAATTCTGAAGATCGCTCAGGTCATGATTGAGGAACTAGGCCCCGTTTATGGGTATAAGGCTGACGAAATTCAGCTAAAGAGAATAGGAAAGAAGCCTGGTGAGAAGCTCTATGAAGAGTTGATAACACAAAGTGAGGCTGAACGTTCATTAGAGACGAGAGACATGTTCATCGTTCTTCCAGAGATTAGGGAGGATTTGTTGATTGACACTAGTCGTTATCCTAACGCTAAGCACACCAAATTGACCAGTTACACGTCAAATGACGCAAGATTTCTGACAGAACGGGAAATCAAAAGATTGCTGCAAAGATGCGACACGCCACAAGAATCTCAGGTCAAGCTTACCTGAGCTATCTGATGTGATAATGTGAAGATCTTGGTAACCGGAGGTGTTGGGTTCATAGGAAGATGGGTCGCTAAGCAACTTTTGAAAGATCATAAGGTTGTAGCCTTGGACAATCTGGCTAATAGCAGTGCGGGAAATATCGTAGATTTCCAAGGAAACTGCAAGTTCAAATTCTTGGAGGCAGATATACTGGACCGGGGCTTGATAAAAGACGCATTCAAAGAAGTCGATTTGTGCATACATCTTGCTGCGCAAGTTAACGTTCAAGAATCATTGGATTATCCTGAGAAGTCATTCGTTAACAATGTAGTCGGAACCTACAATATTCTAGAAGAATGCAGAAGAAGAGACGCAAAGCTAGTGCTTGTTGGAACATGCATGGTTTATGATTTTACCCTCTCGCGTGCGATAGATGAGGAACACCCAATCAAACCGGTCTCCCCTTACGCTGGTTCCAAACTCGCTGCAGAGAATCTTGTGATTTCCTACTATTACGGATATGGTTTACCTGTCGTCATACTTAGACCCTTTAACACTTACGGACCCTACCAGAAAAGCAATGCAGAAGGAGGCGTTGTTAGCATATTCATACGGAGTCTTCTGGAAGGAAAGGACATTCTTGTATATGGTAACGGAGAACAAACCAGGGATTTTCTTTACGTCGAAGATTGTGCCGATTTCATCGTTAGAGCCGCGTTTTCTGAGAATGCTGTGGGCGAGGTCATTAATGCTGGAACAGGCAGAGACATAAGCATTAACGATCTCGCATTAATGATCTGTAGAGACGGAACAAGGATAAAACATGTCCCACATCATCATCCGCATTCAGAAATTCATAAACTGGTTTGCGACTATTCAAAGGCGGAGAAGCTTTTGGGATGGAAACCTGAGACGTATTTGACAGAAGGAATTAAGAGAACCATGAACTGGATAAGACGAGTGAATACGTAATGCGGAAGACATTTTTACCCTACGCTTTGCATTGGATTGACGATGAGGACATAGCTGAGGTTGTTAAAGTTTTAAAAAGCGACTGGATAACGACTGGGCCGAAGATAAAAGAGTTTGAGGGTTCTGTTTGCGACTATGTTAATTGCAAGTACGGTGTTGCGGTAAATTCTGGAACGAGCGCTTTGGATATTGCCGTTGCTTCTTTGCGTCTGAAAAGCGGAGAGGTGATAACAACTCCTTTCACCTTTGCCGCAACAGCTAACGCGATCTTGTTCAACGGCTTAAAGCCTGTTTTTGCGGATATAAAGAAAGATACTTACAACATTGATCCGGAAGAAATTAAGAGAAAGGTAACGTCGGAGACAAGAGCAATTATCTATGTCGATTTTGCGGGTCAACCCTGTGATATAAAAGAAATACAGGAGATTGCACAGAAGCATAATCTGTATCTAATTGAAGATGCAGCTCACGCGCTTGGTGCAGAATATGAAGGAAAAAAGGTAGGCGGTTTTGCAGATGTAACAGAGTTTAGTTTTCATCCGGTAAAGCATATTACAACAGGAGAAGGGGGAATGTGCGTTACAAATGACGAAGAACTGAAAGAAAGAATGAGGATGCTAAGGAATCATGGAATTGACACAGGCGCGAGAGAAAGGTATGGCACGCACGTAGATGCATCTTGGGCATACGACCTTAAATTTCTGAGCAGAAACTACAGAATAACAGATTTCCAGGCTGCACTAGGCATTTCGCAATTGAAAAAAATAGAGAGCTTCATAAAGAGAAGGCAGGAAATCGCGCGAATATACAACAAAGCATTTGCAGATATCCCAGAAATAACAACGCAGCACGTTAAACCGAATATAAGGCATGTATGGCATTTATACACTATACTGTTGAAGAATGTTGACCGAGACAAGTTTTTCCGGTTAATGAGGAAAAAAAATATTGGTGTCAATGTTCATTATATCCCTGTGTACAAACATAGTTTTTATCGGAGTTACAATTATGGTGAAGAGTGTTTTTCTATCACTGAAGATGTATTCCAGAGAATAGTCACATTACCTTTGTTTCCAAGAATGACCGAAGAAGATGTTCTTGATGTGGTCAAAGCTGTTGAAGAATCAATTGCTGAACTAAAAACCTGAGTGGAGGAGCTGACTTGATAGAAGGAAAAACAATAAATTTCCGATCTTTAGAAGCGGAGGATTTAAGGCAACTACTAGATTGGAGAAATAGCGAGTTTCTGAGAAAAACATGCAGGGAGTACCTACTTCTAAGCATGGAACACCAAAAAAGATGGTTCGATTCCTTACTTAAGACACCGCCGGATAACATTATGTTCGGCGTTGAGAGCAAGGAAGGAAAACTAATCGGTGTTTGCGGTTTAACGTGGATCAATTGGAAAAATCGTAACGCTGAAGTGAGCATCTACATAGGAGAAAAGGAATGGCAAGGAAAAGGCGCTGCTGCTGATTCATTGAAGACACTAGTCAAATACGGATTTGAGACCCTTAATCTGCACAGAATCTCCGCAGTAATATTCCAATTTAACGAGCCATCAATTAAGTTGTTTACAAAATGCGGATTTAAGTTCGAAGGTAAACACAGAGAAGCTCATTACATAGATGGGAAATACTGGGATGAGATGATATACGGAATATTAAGAGCGGAGTATGATGAGCACTGCCCTGAGAACTGAGTCACTTCTTTTCGACTCGCCATATAAAGGTCAGAGGAAATGAGAAAAATAAAAATCGGTAACAAACTCGTGGGCTTAGGTGAAAAAACGTTTGTTGTGGCCGAGGCTGGCTCAAATCATGATGGAAAGATCGACCAAGCTAAAAAATTAGTCAAGGTAGCTGCCGAAGCTGGGGCAGACGCTATAAAGTTTCAGTCTTTTAGAGCCGAGAAGCTTTATGTTAGGAACGCGGGAAGAGCCGATTATCTTGAGTCTCGCAAAGCAGTCTTTAAGATCATTAAAGGCTTGGAAATGCCCTATGAATGGATTACAGAACTTAATGAATATTGCCGCAAAGAGAGCATTATTTTTCTATCAACACCATTCGACAAAGAAAGCGCTGATAAACTGGAGGACGCCGGGGTTCCAGCCTACAAAATATCTTCTTACTCTGTCACCCATGTACCTTTTCTAAGATATGTTGCTGGAAAAGGGAAACCCATGATTCTCTCCACAGGTGCTTCAAATCTTGGCGAAGTAAGAGAAGCTTTAGAAACCATTTATTCCCGAAATAACGAAGAAGTTATACTTCTACAATGCACCGCTAGTTATCCCGCGCCTTTAGAGCACATCAATCTAAACGTTATGGACACATTTAAACGTGCATTTCAGGTGCCAGTAGGAATATCTGATCACAGCAGAGACCCATTCATAGTACCTTTTGCAGCCACAGCCCTAGGAGCTAACCTAGTTGAGAAGCATTTTACTTTAGACAATTCTCTTCCGGGTCCTGACCACAAACATGCCATCGAACCCGATGAGCTGAAAGCTATGATTCAGGGTATCCGCGGAGTGGAAAAGGCATTGGGCTCATCCATAAAAGAAGTTACTGATGTTCAGAGAGAGCTGTATAACTTTGCGAGAGTGAGAATTCACGCAATCAGGGATATTAAGAAGGGAACCGCTCTCACAGAAAAGAACGTTGCCATCTTGAGGTCGGGAAAAGCGAAAGCTGGCTTAGATCCGAAGTTCTGGGACATAATCTTAGGAAAGAAGGTTATAAAAGATGTTAAAAGAAATGACGGGATAACATGGAAGGATTTACTTCAAGCAGGATGAAAATCGGATAGAGATCAGAAGTATGAATATGCAAACAGAAGGTTAGATAATGAAATACTGTGTCAAATGTGTAATGCCTGACACGCGCCCCCATACTATTTTTAGCGAAGACGGAGTCTGCCAAGCTTGCATAAACTATGAAAAAAGGAAAACAGTTAGTTGGAAGGAAAGATGGACTGAGCTTGGAGATTTGTGTAACAAATACAGAAGAGAAGATGGATACTACGATTGTGTGATTCCTGTGAGTGGAGGTAAAGATAGCCACTTTCTGACATATATTATGAAGGAAAAAATGGATATGAATCCGTTATTAATCTGTGTCGCTGATCCATTTACTAAGACAACCGCAGGCAAGAATAATTTGTACAATTTAGGAGAGGCTTTTGGTTGTGACATCATTGAATTCAATCTAAGTGTTGATCTATTCAGAAGAGTGACAAAGATAGGATTTGAGGAACTAGGTGAGCCATTGCGTTTCATCGAATCAGCGATATATACAGTTCCTTACAAGTTTGCTGTTGCTTTGGACATACCACTAATTGTTTTTGGTGAGAATGCGGCATATGAATATGGGACTACTGCTAAAGAAGACTATGGTGCGAAAAAGTATATTGCAGCAGGGCACAGTGCAGCGGCAGAGAAGCTTGGGAAAGAAGTTCGTGATTTTTGGCTTAGTAGAGACCTTTCGATGAAAGAGATGAATGCCGTGATCCCGCCAACACAGGAGAATGTAGAAAAAGTTAAGCCAGAGCCAATTTTTATGAGTTATTTTGTCCCTTGGGATGATGAGAGAAATTACCAAATCGCAAAAGGTTATGGCTTTAGAGATCTGGTGCATGAATGGAGAAGAGAGGGAAACATCGAGGATTATGGACAAATAGATTCTGTAGCATATATTGTACACCTTTGGATGAAGTATCCAAAGTTTGGTTTCAGTAGAGCAACAGACATAGCAAGCAGGTGGATACGAAGTGACAAGATAACACGGGAAGAAGGAATTAAGCTAGTCATGAAATATGATCATAGGTTAGACAAGAAAGCAATGGAGGACTTTGTGACATTCATGGGATACAGGCCAAGACAATTCTGGGAAATAGTGGAGAAATTCTGGAATCAAGAAATATTTGAAAAGGTTGATGATATATGGAGACTAAAATATCCCTTGTGGAAGCTCGAAAATCCAGCAAGTAATCTTTCTCTGCCAGGATATATAGATCTTAAGGAAGCTCGCTAGTTAGTATGGGTCAAGTACACGGATAGAAATGAGATTCTGATTTCAAAACAGTGACTAATGACTTTAGGCATCAAAGATTGGCTGTAATGTTGGTCATAATAGTCGCGCTTTCTGGTTCCATCAATTTGTCGCGATTTCCCTCAGTTAACACGCTGCAATATACCTCAAACCAAGGGAAGGATATGCGGAGGGGCTTGCTCAAGAATGAGAGTGTTGACTCGAAGTATTTTCAAAGTTGTTTTAACATGTCCCAGTTTTCATCAAAAGAAATTCTGCAAATTCAAAGTCCTTAGGTTCATCAATATCTATTGATTCCCATTTCTTCATAACTAAGAAACCGATCTTTCCTCCAACTATTTCGTTTTGCTTCATTAAAAGGTGCGTCTTACATACATAGACCGCTCCATTCTCTCTTAAGAGAGGTTTGACGAGCTGTCTGTTTCTTATGATTTTGGGATATAATCGTTCATGACCATCCTTTTTTTCAATCCAATAATGTCCTCTATCTTCCACTACACTTAAAACAGAATCAAAATCCTCTTCTATTATCATCCTTATAGCTTCCGACACCTTCTTCTCCGTCAAGAGAGGTGAGGTGGCATACAATAAAACTACTATCTCTGGTCTGTATCTTTCTCTTTCCTCCAGCCACCTTATTGCGTGCTGTAGAACAGGCAAAGTCGGTGTTTTATCTTTGGCAAGTTCTTTCGACCGTATGAAGGGAACCTCTGCGCCATATTTCTTTGCTATTTCTGCTATTTCTTGGTCTTCGGTAGAAACTATTACCTTATCGATTTCTCTTACCTTTTGAGCAGTTTCTATTATGTAAGCGATAAGGGGCTTTCCGCATAGGTTTCTAATATTCTTTTTAGGAATGGTCTTTGATCCTCCTCTTGCAGGTATTATTGCGACCACGTTCATGGAAACCACAGATTAATCTCCTTTTTTCAGTAAGAAAACTTGATCAACTAGTTTTTTGTCCTGCAGATAATGATATTTTATCTCTTTAATCAGTTTTAACTCTGGGAATCTATTAAGATATAGGTTGAGGAAATCTGTCTTCCAGAGCAAATCGTTACATCCTCTGTAATCAACTTCGACGTAGCCCTTTGAGTAATACTCCAAGCCCCATATGTATTTTCTTGAACAACGATAGATCTCGTCTAATGCTTTGTTAATATTTTTGGGTGGAATATGTATCAATACTCCGCTTGTAAACACTAAGTCAAAATACGCATCTTTGAATGGAATGTCGAGAGCAGATGCTTGGACTATCTTAATCCCCATTCGCTTTACTATGTATTTCGACTTTTCTATTGCATATTGATTAATTTCAACCCCGTAGTAATCACACTCTTTGAAAAGCTCTTTCTGCAAGAGTAATAATTGGTTTGCGACATTGCAGCCGATCTCAAGTATGCAATTCAGTCTTAAGCCAGATAGGAAATCCTCAATTTGCTTTGTTCTAGAGATGCCAATCCTGCTTAGGCAAAGTTTATCGTATTCATCTGGTGCCATGTAATTTCTGTCTGTGTATTCCTCACCGAATTTGCCTTTCCAATTCTCCATCTGCATTTTTCCACACATGTGTTTCTGACACTGGCTATATATATCTTGAATTTCCAAGATATCTTATTCCTTCGATCGATTGGTGCGCGCGCATTGTGTCCAGTGGCAGAAGATCTGCAGCCAAGATTGATACAATTGAAAACCAATTGTGGCACGGTCAAATACGCCAAGGAAAAAGCGTCCGCAATGGAAAGAGCAATTAGGAAACTAGGCATTTGATCAACGGGACAGAAAGCACGAAAGACTTAGCGCCGCCATTCGTTTGCTGGGAAGCGCGAGCCAAAAAAAGGATTACGAAAGCTATTTATCCAGATGTTTGATTCCGAAATCTCGAAAGCCCAGAAATCCGGGAGCGAATACATGAACCATCAAAGCTACCGAATATGTAAGAGATGTGTAATGGATACAACAGATCCAGAAATCTTGTTTTACGAAAACGGATACTGCAACCACTGCACACAAGCCCTGAAGAAGTTACGATCGCTGCCTTCTGGGCAGGAAAAGGCAAATAAGCTCTCGACACTAGTCCAAGAGATCAAAGAAAAAGGCATTGAGAAAAAATACGATTGCATAATTGGGGTCAGTGGCGGAGTCGACAGCTCCTTTGTCGCGTACACTGTTAAGCAACTAGGACTCAGACCATTGGCTATTCACCTGGATAACGGATGGGATTCTGAACTAGCTGTCAAGAACATTGAAAACATATGTAAGAAACTTGAGATAGATCTTTACACATACGTGATCGATTGGGAGGAATTCAAAGACCTTCAGTTAGCTTTTCTGAAATCCTCCACTCCTGATTCTGAAATACCATCAGACCATGCAATTACCGCGATCTTATTTCAGAGAGCTCTTCAAGAAGATGTGAAATATATCTTGATAGGAACGAACACAGCGACTGAATCAATCGGGGTCAACGCGTGGTCCCAAGGCCATGCAGACTGGAAATATATCAAGAGTATCCATAGGCAATTTGGCACAAAGCAATTGGAAACATTCCCGCATTACAGCATATTCGACTTGATGAAATGGAAAATACTCAACCGAGTAAGACTGATTCGAATATTGGATTACATCGAATACGACAAACTAGAAGCAAAAAGCATTTTACAGAAAGAAATCTGCTGGAAAGACTACGGCGACAAGCACCATGAGTCAGTCTACACAAAGTTTTTCCAAGCATACATACTGCCAACCAAATTCGGCTTCGACAAGAGAAAATCTCATTTATCCAGCCTGATCTGCGCAGATCAAATTACCCGAGACCAAGCGCTACGAGAACTGAAGAAGGAGCTCTACCCACCACAAGAACTGAAAGAACACATAGATTATGTCATCAACAAATTCGGCCTTAGCAAAGGGGAATTTGACTCAATAATGAACACGCCACCAAAAACCTACTGGCAATACCCAAACTATAAGAAAACCTGGTATTACAAGACCAGCAGAGCCATTTATCGAGTCGCAAAGCGCCTCCTCAACCCTTGAAGGCATTTGGTGGGTAGATGATTGTCATTGTCGATTATAATATGGGTAACACAGGATCAATACTCAACATGATTAAGAAAGCCGGGGGCGAAGCTATAATCTCCTCTGATCCGGAGCAGATCAAGAACGCTGATAAACTTATTCTGCCAGGTGTAGGCGCTTTTGACGCCGGCATGCAGAATCTGGCAAAGCTGGGCTTAATCAACGTCTTCAGAAGACAGGTGACCGAGCAAAAGACTCCTGTTCTCGGAATATGCTTGGGGTTGCAATTGCTCACCGAAAGAAGTGAGGAGGGCATTTTCCAGGGTTTAGGGTTGGTTGACGCGTCTACCGTGCGCTTCAAATTCGTCAGCAGCAGTGGTCTCAGGATTCCGCATATGGGATGGAACAGCGTTGTCGTCAGGAAGGAGAGCCCGCTTTTCTGTGATATGTATCCAGACCCGGTGTTTTATTTTGTCCATTCCTATCATGTTGTGTGCAGAAATGCTGAGGATGTTCTGTCGACGACAAACTATGGATATGACTTTGTCTCTTCTCTGCAAAGTGGCAATATTCTCGGAACGCAATTTCATCCTGAGAAAAGCCACAAGTACGGGTTGAAGCTTATGAAGAATTTTGTGGAACTGGTTCATTGACGTTAAATGTCAGAGTCATTCCCGTCCTTTTGCTCAAGAATGGTGGTTTGGTAAAGACAGTTGGTTTCAAAGACATGACCTATGTTGGAGATCCCATTAATGCAGTGAAGATATTCAACGACAAGGAAGTAGATGAACTGCTGTTTATTGATATTCAGGCTACGAAAGAAAATAAGAGACCCAACTTCGAACTTGTTTCAAGAATAGGTCGCGAAGCTTTCATGCCTTTTGGATACGGCGGAGGGATAAGGAATCTGGACGACATGTCCAGATTGTTTAGGCTGGGCGTTGAAAAGGTTTCGCTGAATTCTTATGCTATTGAAAACCCGGATTTTATGGAAGAAGCTGCACACAATTTTGGTAGTCAAAGTGTGGTTGCATCAATCGATGTTAAGACGGATGCGCTTGGTAGACACTGGGTATTTGATTACCGCAATGGTTCAGCAACGAAGCTTGATCCTGTGGAATTTGCTGTTTTGATGGAAAGAAAAGGTGCAGGTGAAATACTCTTGAACTCAGTCGATAGAGATGGAACATTTGATGGCTATGACATCGAGATTATCAGGAAGGTCACCCTATCAGTGAAAGTTCCCATAATCGCGCTCGGCGGAGCTGGAAAACTAGAGGACTTGGGAAAAGCCGTTAAGATGGGGGGAGCTTCAGCCGTGGCTGCGGGAAGCTTCTTCGTATTCCACGGAAAACATAGAGCCGTTCTGATAACTTACCCTGACAAGGATGATCTAAGAAAGACTTTCTCGAGCTAGGATCAATTGCTTTCCTAGCGACCCTGTTAGCATTTCACAAACATAAGAACAGAAAAAGCGGTTGCAGTCTAAGATCGTAGATAATGATCTCTCGCGCGTCCGCATGTGCAGTGTCAAAATCCGAAAACTTCTCGAACTCTGTTGACAAACATTCTTTTCTGGAAGTTGGATACAAAATCCTTAATGTCTTCGTACTGCTTAAAGGCATTTGACAGATATCCAGCCAACAACGCTGAGCCATTCAACGGATGTCTCAGTCCGACCACAACGGCTCTTCCGACAGCGTATAAGAACCAATAGTTCAGAGCCTTCATTCCTTTACCCCAAAGCTGCAATTTCCTTCTGGAAAGCGCAGTTTGTCTCAGCAGCTTGAATCCCAAATCGAAAAAGACGGCTACTCTGCGACCTTCCGAAAGAGCCTTGTAGACTAGATACACTTCAAATCCATAGTTTGAAGGATACTTGAAACCGATGCTTCTGAACCATTTCGAGTCTATCATACGTCCGCTCCCTCTTGGAGATGACGAACGAGAAGCCTCGCCTTCAGCAATACCTGAGCAGAGAACTATGTTTTGTTCCTTCATTCGACGTATGATCTCTTCGACATAGTTTGGGGGATAAAGTGAGTCTGCCCCGCTCACCAGAACATACTCAACTTGCTGTTCCTTCAGAACGCCAAATCCCGCGTTAAAGACTTCGGCAAGCTCAGGTCTTCCAGCCCAATTCTCCTCATGTGCAGGCAAGTTCACTAAGAAATCCGCATATTCAGAAGCAATTTCACCTGTTCTGTCCAAACTGCCATCATTAACAACAGCCAAGAGCAGTTTGACTGTCTGATTCCTGAGACTTAGAAGACATTCGCCGATTACCTTTTCTTCATTCCGAGCAGAAACCACAACGCCTATGCGCCAACTCGGGGAGTCCTTCACTTCCTAATATCTCCAGTATTCCATGATGTGGTTTCTTATATTTTCTAAGAAAATAAATGAGTTCCTGACCAATAAAACTATGGCGAGCCAGCGCGAACAGAATCTATGGTTAGGTCTGGTACAACAAATGCGCGCATGTTCTGAAATCTGTACCATTCATTGACGAGTTGCTCACATTTATTAGATGCTAAGTGCATCAACTGCTCCTCAACTGAGCGTGATTGACGACTTTGAGCCATGTTGGTCCTACTGCGCAGGTTGCTCGTGGTGCTACATACTTGTTCATCCAAGGATTTGGCGCAGCCTCTATTGGCCTAGTGTACTTCGCAATTCTAGCTCGTGCCTTTGGCTCTCCTTCTGAGCAATGGCA
>Ga0153916_10002331_pt1 | contig 13921 bp, 12 predicted proteins | sample Opewatmetagenome_FD_109642 | JGI IMG/M metagenome (GOLD analysis project Ga0153916, IMG submission 109642) | Freshwater wetland microbial communities from Ohio, USA - Open water 3 Core 3 Depth 4 metaG | ecosystem: Environmental > Aquatic > Freshwater > Wetlands | place: USA: Ohio, Lake Erie...
GGAAAATAGCCATCTCTTAGGTATAATTGTCGGATCATTGAAAATGGGAAAGGAAGCTCTGAACGCGAATTAAGATTTTTTCGGGAACCATTCTTAGCGAAGCGAAGCGACCGCAAATTAAATGTCTGAGCCCGAAGGGCGAGTTTTTAATTTGCAGTGAAGCGAGCTTTAGAGTGGTCGAAAAAATATTTTGAGCAGTGAACAGCGACTTTCCCCAAAATCGCGAACGATATTTAACCTATGAAAGAAACGGTCTGCCTCGTCAGTCTGGGATGTCCCAAGAACTTAGTTGATTCCGAAGTGATCCTCGGTCTTCTTTCAAAGGAGGGTTATCTTTTGACCACCGATCCTTTAAGGGCTGAAATTCTCATCGTCAACACCTGCTCTTTTATAGAAGAGGCGACGAAGGAGGCCATCGAGAGTATTATCCAATTCTCTCGTTTTAAAAAAGAAGGTCGTTGTCGCCTACTCGTCGTGTCTGGATGTCTCCCCCAACGATATGGGAAAGTTCTGGAAAAGGAATTACCGGAGGTAGACCTCTTTGTTGGGACGGGAGACTTTCAAAACCTTCCTGAACTTTTAAAACAGAAACCGAAGAGAAAGAGTTATCTCTCCAGGCCTACTTTTCTCTACGATGAAAATACCCCTCGAATTCTCTCCACCCCCTCTTTCTTTGCCTACTTGAAGATTGCAGAGGGGTGTTCCAATGCCTGCACCTTTTGCACTGTCCCCAGGATCAGAGGTCGTTACCGTAGTAGAAAGCCCCGATCTGTCTTGGACGAAGCAGAAAGGCTGGCGGATCAAGGAGTTCAGGAACTTATCCTGATCGCTCAGGATACCACTGCTTATGGAAGAGACCTCCGTGATGGAACCCATTTAGAAAAACTTCTGAAAAACCTGATCAATGTAGAAGGACTCCGTTGGATTCGAATCCTCTATTGCTACCCCAAGATGGATAATTTCACCGATGAGCTTCTTGGAATGATGGCTCAGGAGAAAAAGATTTGCCCTTATCTCGATCTCCCCATCCAGCACATCGATGATGAAATTCTCAGACGGATGGGGCGAAGACCGAAAGGTGCAGAAATTCGGCGTCTCTTGCGAAAGATCAAAACCTTTCTTCCAGAAGTCAGCTTGCGCTCCTCTCTCATCGTGGGATTCCCAGGAGAAAAGGAGACCCAATTTAAAGCACTACTCGATTTCGTGGAGGAGATTCAATTCGATCACCTCGGTGCCTTTAAATATTCTTCAGAAGAAGGAACTCCCGCCTCCCGACTTTCTCATCCCGTCCCAGAGAGGCTGAAGGAGGAACGCCTAAGAGTCCTGATGGAGATTCAAAAGAAGATCTCTTTAAAAAAATACCAAACACTGGTTGGCCAAAGAAAGTTAGTTCTCGTCGAAGGACCAGTCCATGAACGAGGTGTCTTGCGGGGGAGACTTCAAACACAAGCCCCTGAGATCGATGGTTCTGTCTTACTGAATGGAAAAGCTCGGCCTGGTGATTGGGTAGAAGCCCGAGTGACTCAAGCCCTTCCTTATGACCTAGTTGCCCAGATTGAAAGAGTCCTCTCCTGATCCCTCTGAGACGCCTTTTTCGCCTTTTTCCTTGACGGATATGTGAAAATGGGTTAGTTTGGTAAGTCTTAAATTGTCTTAAATCTTAATGAGATAAATAGTAGAAAGGTTACTATTGGGGATAGAGGAAATGGATGAAACGAGTGATCTGACCCAACAGAGAATCCGAAAACTGGAGTCTTTGCGAAAGGAAGGGATCGATCCCTACCCCAATGATTTTAAAGTAACCCATACCTCCAAAGACCTGCATGAGACTTTCGATGCCCTATCGGATGAGGAATTGAAATCCATTGGAGAAACCTTCTGCCTTGCCGGTCGGATTATGGCGATCCGTGACTTCGGAAAAGCTAGTTTTATCCACCTTCAAGATCGAAAGGGAAGACTCCAGGCCTATTTACAAAGGGATATCGTTGGTGAGTCTGCCTTTCAACTTTTTAAGACGTTCGATATCGGAGACTTCGTCGGGTTGGAGGGTAAAATATTTCGAACGAAAACTCGTGAACTGACCCTCCTGGTGCAGGGCTTCCGGCTCCTAGTGAAGTCTCTTCGGCCTCTTCCAGAAAAGTGGCATGGTCTCACCGACATCGAGGCCCGTTATCGCCAGCGGTATTTAGACCTCATCGTAAATCCTAAGGCCAAAGAGATTTTTCTTGCACGAATCCACGTGATTCAGAAAATCCGCAATTTCTTTAACCAACGGGATTTCATAGAGGTGGAAACTCCCATGCTTCACCCCATTCCAGGAGGTGCAACAGCCAAGCCCTTCAAAACCCATCACAACGCCCTTGACATGGAACTCTACATGAGGGTCGCGCCTGAACTCTTCCTGAAACGATTGGTGATCGGGGGGCTTGAAAGAATCTTTGAGATTAACCGCTGTTTTCGAAACGAGGGGATCTCCACCCAACACAATCCTGAATTCACCATGCTCGAGTTCTACCAGAGTTATGCCACCTATGAAGATATGATGGAGATGACTGAAGAACTCCTCTGCTCCATGGTTAAAGAGATTCAGGGTGGATTTCGCCTTACTTATCAAGGAAAGGAGCTCGATTTTACTCCCCCCTGGAAAAGAATTCCCTACAAAGAATCGCTCCTGGAATATGGAAAGGTGGATCCGGCGGTGTTCAAAGAGCTATCTAAAGCTATCGAAGTGGCCAAGAAGCTGGGCCTCGAATTGAAAAAAGGGACTTCCCATGGAAGGGTTCTCGACGATCTCTTTAAAGAATTAGTTGAACCTCATCTCATTCAACCTACGTTTGTCATTCACTACCCCACTGAGGTTTCTCCTCTCTCTCGTCGGAACGGGAAAGATCCTGAGGTGGTAGACCGATTTGAACTCTTCATTGCCGGTCGAGAAATTGCCAATGGTTTTTCTGAATTGAACGACCCCATCGATCAACGGGAACGCTTTGTCCAACAGCTGAAGGAAAAGGGGGATGAGGCTGATGCCTCTCTCACCCTTGATGAAGATTTCCTTCGGGCTATCGAATTCGGAATGCCTCCTACAGCTGGGGAAGGAATTGGGATCGATCGTTGGGTCATGCTTCTCACCGATGCCCCTTCCATCCGGGAGGTCATCTTCTTCCCTTTGCTTCGAATGGAGAGGTAATATCCCATGAGATATGAATGGTTTATCGGCCTGAGATATCTCAAGGCCAAACGGAAACAGACCTTCATCTCCATCATCACGATCATCTCCATCGTTGGGGTTATGGTGGGAGTCATGGCCTTGATCGTCGTTCTGGCTGTGATGAGCGGTTTTGAAAAGACCCTGAAGGAAAAGATCTTAGGCACTCAAGCTCACCTCGTCCTCCTCAAGGCCAGTCAAGAAGGCATGGATCATTATGAAGAGGTGGCAAAGAAAGTTCAAGAGATAAAGGGTGTGGTCTCCGCCGCCCCATTTATCTTTAACCAAGTGATGCTCTCCTCCGAGTCAAATGTCTCCGGTGTGGTGATCAAAGGTATCGACCCGGACCGAGTGGGAAAAGTAACTGAATTGGCCCACAATTTGAAAGCCGGCCGCCTTCAAGATTTAAAGGGAGGAGTAGAAAAGGATCTTTCAGGCATCATCCTCGGAGTAGAATTAGCCAAGCATCTTGGCGTTTCCCTTAATGATACGATCCAGGTGATCTCTCCTCTTGGTACCATGACACCCATGGGAATGATGCCCAAAATGAAGCGTTTTCGTATCGTGGGTATCTTTTATTCCGGAATGTATGAGTATGATAATACCATGGCTTATGTCTCTCTCGAAGGCGCTCAGAAGTTTTTCAGCATGGGGGCCCGTGTCACAGGGATCGAGATCAAAACTAACGATATCTATAAAGTGAAGGAGATTGGAAAGGAGATCCGCCAAAAGATGGGATTTCCCTTCTGGACAAAGGATTGGATGGAGATGAACAGAAACCTTTTCTCCGCCCTGAAACTAGAGAAGATTGCCATGTTTATCATCCTCGTTTTGATTGTATTGGTTGCGGCCTTCAACATCATCTCCACGCTCATTATGGTGGTGATGGAGAAGCATAAGGATATTGCCATTCTAAAATCCATGGGCGCCCCTTCCAAGGGAATCTTAAAGATCTTCGTCATCGAAGGAGGGGTGATCGGTGTCGTTGGGACGGTCTTCGGAACGCTTTTAGGCCTTGGGGCTGCTTTCAATTTGGAGAAGATCACAGAGTTTGTTGAAAACCTATTTGGATTCAAAATTCTTGCAAGCGATGTCTATTATATTGATAAACTCCCTTCCCAGGTCAATCCCCTCGATATTGCTCTGATCGTCATGACAGCAGTCCTCATCAGTCTCTTAGCCACCCTCTATCCCTCTTGGAGGGCATCGAGACTCGACCCGGCGGAGGCATTGCGATATGAATAAAGGAAAAAAGTCTTTAAAAGAAGAGGCTCAGCGAGCCCTTTCAAGGGGGGAGTTCAGGAAGGCTCTTGAATGCTTTAAAAATCATTGTGCTGAGGAGCCTGGGGATCTCCGAGCCCAGTTGAAGATGGCTGAATTGCTTGAACGGTTGGACCAAAAGAAAGAGGCTATCCAAATGTATCAGAAAGTGGCTGAAGCCTATGCCCAGGATGGTTTTCTGCTTCAAGCCATTTCTATCAATAAGATGATTTTGAGGATGGATCCCGATTCTAAAGATGTCAATGACCGGCTGATACAACTTTATGCAGAAAAATCCAGAGAAGTGAAACCCCTTCGTCCCTTTCCGCACATCCCTCTCTTTTCCGAACTCAACGAACAGGAGCTCCAATCCCTGCTCCCCCATATCCAAAGTAAAATGTTTGTGAAGGGATCCCTCATCTGCCAAGAGGGAGAAGGGGGAGATTCCCTCTATGTCATCAGTCGCGGAGAGGTAGCGATTATCAAACAAACACCACAGGGAAGAGAGGTGTGGATCCGCAATCTCAGGGAAGGGGATTTTTTTGGGGAGTTTGGTTTTTTCACCGATCAAAAGAGACATGCCAACGTCAAAGCCATGACAGAATGTGAGGTTTTGGAGATCCCTCAAAACAAATTGAATGGAATTATAAAGACCTACCCCCATCTGAACCAGGTGCTTCAAAACTTTTTTAAGCAACGGGTCTTAGATCTTTTTCTCGCCTCCTCTCCTTTGTTCTCCTCCCTTACGGCTGCGGAAAGAGAGGAAGTTTTTAAACGATTCCATCTTCATAAGGTCTCCGAAAATACTCTTCTCTTCAAAGGTGGAGATCCTCCTCGCTCTCTGTATATGATCAAAATTGGAGAGGTGGAGATATTTATTCAAGACCGAAATGAGAAGAAGATCTCATTAGGGACGTTGAGAAGTGGGAGTTTCTTCGGAGAAATCGGAGTCGTCTTAAATAAACCCCGAATGGCCTTTGCAAGAACCACTCGACCTTCGGAATTACTGGAATTAACTAAGGAAGATTTGGAGGCTTGTCTCAAGCAATTCCCTAAACTCCAAACCATCCTCAAAGAGATCTCCATGAAGCGCCTCGTCCAAATGAAAGAACTGCTCCCCCAAGAAGCAGTTGAAAAGGCCAAGGAGGCAATGGTTTGAAAGAGTTGATCCAGGTCCAACAACTTTTCAAGTCTTATGGAAATGGAACGAAACGTGTGGAGGTTCTCAAAGGAGTGGATCTTACTTTTTCTCAAGGGGAGAAGGCAGCCATTGTCGGTGCCTCCGGTGTTGGAAAAACCACCCTCCTTCATGTCCTTGGCACACTCGATCGACCAACCGGTGGGAAGGTTCTCTATGAAGGGAAAGATATTTTCAACCTGAATGAAAAGGATCTCGCCCTTTTTCGAAATCGTGAGATCGGGTTTGTCTTCCAATTCCACCATCTACTCCCTGAATTTAATGCCTTGGAAAACACCATGATGCCTTGTCTGATCCAAGGTCTATCTAAACAGGAGGCGTCCTCTCGGGCAGAGGTGATTCTCAACTTGGTGGGTCTCAAAGAACGTCTTTCTCATAAACCAGGGGAGCTTTCCGGTGGAGAACAACAACGCGTAGCGGTGGCGAGGGCTTTAGTGTTGGGCCCAAAAGTCCTGCTGGCTGATGAACCCACAGGAAACTTGGATACCAAAACAGGAGAGTCGGTTTTTGATATTCTTCAAGAACTGAACCAGATCAAAGGGGTCACCCTCATTATTGTGACGCACAATCTAATTTTGGCTGAAAAAATGACCCGCCAGATCCAACTCGTCGATGGAAAAAACATTGAGATAGACAATGCCCCCTTTACAAAAAGGTAAAGATTTGATATTAAATTGAAAATTTTCTCGTCTCATCTTCTTTCATCTAGAAATTGGAACCTGGGGTCCGTTTCGGATTCAAAAGAATGGGAAGGAGTTTAAACATGATCATGAGACAAATAGGGCTTATCCTCCTCGTCATTTCTCTTCTAATAGGGATCTGCGATGGAGCCGATGAAGATATTTTTAAAATTATGATACTAGGAAATGTGAAGGTCGAAGAAGGGGTTATTCAAGGAGCGATCAAGAGCCGGGAAGGAAGTCCCTTTTCTGTTGAAAAGGTCCGGGAGGATCTGCGATCCATTTTCAACTTGGGTTACTTCACCGATGTACAAGTCGATATCAAATCAACCCCGCAGGGCAAGGAAGTGATCTTCATTGTTGTCGAAAAGCCCTCCATCAAAGAGATTCTCATCACCGGAAATGAAAAGGTGAAGTTGGATGATATTAAAGAGAAGATGACCCTCACGGCTCGCTCCATCCTCAACCTCGAAAAGGTGAAGGAGAGTTCCGAGCAGATCCGAAAGCTTTATTTTTCAAAAGGTTATTATGGGGTCAAGGTGGAGCACAAAGTCAACTATTTAGAAACCAATGAAGCGGTGGTTACGTTTGCGATCTCTGAGGGGCCCAAGGGCCATATTAAAAAAATAGTCTTAAAGGGGAATAAATATATCAAATCCTCCGATTTGAAGAAAGTGATGACGACCAAACAGAGGAATATCTTTTCCATCATCACCAAAACCGGAAGATTAGATGAAGACATCCTTAAAAATGATCTTCAACTTCTGAACGCCTATTATATTGATCATGGTTTTATCGAAGCAAAGATCTCTGAACCCAAGCTCGATCTCTCCAACCCGAAAAAAATTCGGATCGAGATTGAGATTGAGGAAGGACCTCGATACCATGTGGGAACTATCGACTTCAAAGGCGATCTCCTCACCACCAAAGAGGACCTTTTCAAAGGTCTCAAAATGAAGCGGAACGATGTCTATAGCAACACAGCCATTCGAAAGGACGTCAATGCCCTCACCGAAAAGTTTGCCAACCAGGGATATGCCTATGTAGAGATCAACCCTGAAACCATGATAGATAATAAAACTCTTTTGGTCCACATCACCTATGAGGTTGAAAAAAAGAAACGGGTCTCTTTCGAAAAGATTCAAATTGTTGGAAATTCGAAGACCCGGGACAAGGTGGTCCGGAGGGAGCTCCGGGTGGCCGAAGGGGAACTTTATAGTGCTACCGATCTGAATAAGAGTCGTGACCGACTGAAAAGGACAGGGTACTTCAAAGAAGTGGATTTCACCACCAGCCGCGGGAGTACGGAAGAAAAAATCAACCTTGATATCAAAGTCGAAGAAGCTCCAACGGGTGCCATCACTTTTGGAGTTGGCTACAGTTCACTGGAAAATGTGGTGGGTTCTGCCTCCATCTCCGACCGCAATCTTTTCGGTTATGGATATCAAGGGGTTTTGAAGTTTAGCCTGGGGGCTGAAACCCGAAATTTTAGATTGAGCTTTACGGATCCCTACTTCTTAGGATATCCTTTATCGGCAGGCATTGACCTCTATCACGAGCGGATGGAGATTTTCGACACTTACTCTTATAAAACCACAGGGGGGGCCCTCCGTTTTGGAAAGGAATTAACCGATAAGATCCGCCTCGATATGACGTATAAATTGGAGCAAATCGATGTCTATGATGTGCAACAAACAGCATCTACCTATATCAAAGAACAGGAAGGGAAGAAGACGACCAGTGCCATTTCTATTTCCCCCTCGATAGATACCCGTGACGACTACTTCAACCCCAGAAGGGGAGCTCGGCACAGCCTTTTTATTCAAAACGCAGGAGGTATTTTAGGAGGGGATAACTATTTCGTCAGGGTGACAGGAGAGACCAGTTGGTTTTTCCCTCTCCCTTTAAATTCAACCCTTAACCTTCGTGCCAAGGCAGGGTTGATTGCTCCTTATGGTGGGAAAAAACTCCCCATCTACGAAAAATTCTTCGTGGGAGGAATCCAAACAGTCCGAGGCTTTGAATACGGAAGGGCAGGACCCATTGATGAAAAAGATGAGCCCATTGGTTCCAAAAAGATGGTGGCCTTCAATGCTGAATGGATCTTCCCTTTAGCCCGTGAGATTGGTTTGAGGGGAGCTTTGTTCTTTGATGTGGGGAAAGGGTTTGACAAGTTGAGTGACGGAAGCCATACGGTTGTAGACCTCGATACTCATAGGATCCTAACCAGGCCGGGTAAAGGACTCTTTCCCTTGAAATTCGGAGCAGGACCTGGAATTCGTTGGTTCTCCCCATTCGGTCCCATCCATATCGATATTGGGTTTAACCTTACTCCTAAGAAAGGCGAGAAAGGAAATGTAATCGAATTTACAGCAGGAACCATCTATTAATAGATAGCGGTGATACACTTTACAGAGAGGAGAAATAAAGATGTACGGAAAAGGGTTGGTGGCGGTCATTGGAATTGTCCTGTTTGGGTTTTTAGGATCGGCTCTGGCTATAGATTTAAAGGTTGCTTATGTCGATATTCAGAAGGCAGTCAATGAATCGAATGCCGGCAAGGATGCGAAAAAAGTGATTACCAAGGAAGTGGAAAAATTTCAGCGTCAAATCGCAGATAAACAGAAAGAACTTCAAACCCTGAAAGACTCCTTGGAAAAACAAGCCCCCATGCTTACCCCAGATGCCAGGGCGACGAGAGAGAAAGAATACCAGAACAAGCTTCGGGAATTCCAGAGATGGGGGGAAGATACCCAAAATGAGATCAATCAGAAACGGGTCGAGATGGAACGAAATATCTCCGTTGCCCTGTTCAAGGTGATTCAGAAAGTGGGGGCGGATGAAGGTTACACCCTCATCTTAGAAAAGAACGAAAATATCGTGCTCTTTGTTTCCAAGACCATTGATATCACCGATCGAGTGATCAAGGCCTATGATGCCCAGAAAAAATAAATCAAGGGTATCAGGAAATCAGGGGATCAGGCTGTAGATTATTGAATTATCGAAAAATCAGGAGGGTAGGATCATTAACCTGATATCCTGGTATTTTGATATCCCTGCCTACCGGCAGGCAGGCTCCCCCTGATAACCTGATCGTTTAACAACCTTGGGTTAGTTGGACAAGAGGATGAAAAAAAAGCTCAAAGAATTGGCGCAGTGGGTAGATGGAACAGTGGTTGGAGATGGAGAGATAGAAATCTCTGGAGTGTCGGGAATCGATGAGGCCCAGACCGGAGAGATCACCTTCGTCGCCAATCCCAAGTACCTTCGGAAGCTCAGCGAAACACATGCCTCAGCGGTCATTGTCTCCAAAGAGGCGACCCGAGGAGAAAAGCCTCTTCTTAGCGTAGCCAATCCCTATTTAGCTTTTGCCAAAATCCTCACCCTCTTTTCACAAAAACCTTACCAACCCAAAGGGATCGATTCCAATGCATGGATCAGTCCCACGGCGAGATTAGGGAAAGACCTGACCCTCTATCCCTTCGTCTATATTGGTGACCGCTGTTCGATTGGGGATCGGGTCACCCTTTATCCCGGGGTCTATATAGGCGAGGACTCCTCCATTGGAGAGGACTCGATCCTCTACCCCAATGTCTCCATTTATTCGGGGACGGTCATTGGAAAGCAGGTGATCCTTCACAGTGGGGTAGTGGTTGGAAGCGATGGATTCGGATATGTGAAAGAAGGAAAGAAGAATGTAAAAATCCCCCAAATAGGAAGGGTGGAAATTGAGGACAATGTCGAAATTGGCTCCAATACCACCATCGACCGAGCTACCCTGGGCAAAACGATCATCCGAAGAGGAGTGAAGATCGACAACCTCGTTCAGGTGGCCCATAACGTCACCATTGGCGAAGATTCCATCATCGTTGCTCAGGTGGGGATTTCAGGATCAACAAAGATCGGGAGTAACGTTACACTGGCTGGACAGGTGGGAGTGGTCGGCCACATAGAAATTGGAGACAATGTGATGGTGGGCGCCCAGTCTGGAGTGCTAAACGATCTCCCTGCCAATCAGGGTTATACAGGAAGTCCTGCTCTGCCCCACCGTGAATTTCTCCGGGCGATAACCCTCTTTCCGAAACTGCCGGAGATGAGAAAGAGCCTCATCGAAATTGAGAAACGTTTAAAAATGATCGAGGAGGCCCTCTCTTCGAGAGGGAAGGAGAAGTAGATGATTGAGATTAAAGAGATCATGAAGATCCTCCCCCACGCCTACCCTTTTCTGCTCGTGGACCGAATTATTGAGATGGAGCCAGGAAAACGGATTGTCGGGATAAAGAATGTCACCTATAACGAACCTTTCTTCCCAGGCCATTTCCCAGTTCGCCCTATCATGCCAGGGGTCTTGATCGTGGAGGCAATGGCTCAAACGGCTGGAGTGCTCGCTTTCAAATCGTTGCCCGAGCAGGAACAGAAAAAGCCGGTCTACTTTTTGGGGATCGATAATGTTCGTTTCAGAAAACCCGTTGTTCCGGGAGACCAACTTCGTCTCGAACTCGAGATCATCAAACATCGTCAATCGATCTGGGGCTTTAAGGGAAAGGCCTTGGTCGATGGAAAATTAGTGGCCGAAGCAGAACTCTTAGCTATGTTAGGAGATGAAAAATGATTCATCCCACTGCGCTCGTCGATTCAAAGGCCGAAATCGACGATGGCGTTGAGATCGGACCTTACTGTGTGATTGAGAAAGGAGTCTCCATAAGCGAGGGGTCGAGGATCGGGCCCCACGTCATCATTCGGGAGGGAACCGAAATAGGAAAAGGATGCCAGATCTTTCAATTCGCTTCGATTGGAGAGGCTCCTCAGTTTTTAGGATACAAAGGAGAGAAAACTTCCCTTCAAATTGGACATCATAATATCATTCGTGAGTTTGCCACTCTCCATCGAGGCACGGTCAAGGGAGGCGGGAAGACCGTCATCGGAAATGACAATTTCTTCATGGCCTACTCTCATGTGGCTCATGACTGCCAAATTGGGAATCAAGTGGTGATGGCGAATGGAGCGACACTGGGAGGACACATCCTCATCGAGGATTATGCGATCATCGGCGGATTGGCTGCGGTCCATCAGTTCTGCCGGATTGGCACCCATGCCATTCTCAGTGGCTTAACGGGCGTGTCCCAGGATGTCCCCCCTTATATGATGGCCGCTGGAAGCCGAGCAAGGCTTTATGGACTCAACACCGTTGGCCTGAAACGCCACCAATTTTCAGAACAAACCATCAGGGCTTTGAAGAAGGCCTACCGGATCATTTTTCGCTCCGGCCTCACTCTGGAGAAAGCGGTCAAGGCCGTTAAAGAAGATGACATTTCTCTGATAAAGGAAGTCCGACATCTCCTCGATTTCATCCAATATTCAAAGAGGGGGATCAGCCGTTAAGTGAAAAAAATTAGGGTGGGTGTAGTGGGTGTCGGTTACTTCGGCCAATTCCATGTAGAGAAATATGCTAAAATAGATGGAGTCGAATTGGTTGGTGTGGTGGATGTCGACACCCCCCGTGCCAGGGAAATCGCTAAACGATATCGAACCCAACCTTTCTCCCATCACGCAGACCTTTTCAATAAAGTTCAGGCTGTCAGTATCGCTGTCCCCACACCTTTTCACTATTCGATGACGAAAGACTTCTTCCTTCGAGGGGTCGATGTTCTTTTGGAAAAGCCTATCTCGAACACCCTGGAGGAGGCTGATGAGCTAATTGGATTGGCCCAATCAAAGGGGTTGATCCTCCAAATAGGTCATCTGGAACGATTCAACGGAGCCCTGTCCGGCCTACAAGGAAAGGTCAGAAATCCATGGTTCATCGAATCCCATCGGCTGGGCCCCTTCTCAGGAAGGGGGGCAGAGGTCGATGTGGTGTTGGATTTAATGGTTCATGATATCGATATCATTTTGAGCCTAGTGAACTCAAAGGTAAAAGAGCTACAGGCTGTCGGCATTCCATTCATCACCCACTACCCGGATATTGCCAATGCCCGCATTGAATTCGAAAATGGATGTACAGCAAGTTTAACCGCAAGTCGAATTTCCAAAGAGAAGGTACGAAAAACTCGGATCTTTCAACCGAATGGAATCTTTTCAATCGACTACCTTTCTCAAAAACTCTCCTTTTCTAAAAAGGGGGGCTCTCTCGGAAAAGAAAAGATTCCTGAAATGGTCACGGAAGAAATTCCGGTTGAGAGGATTGATCTTCTGGAAACCGAGATTCACTCTTTTCTCCAAAGCGTGAAGGATCGGGAAAATGTTCGGGTCTCTGGGTTGGATGGAAAGCGGGCATTAGAGGTGGCACTTCAGATCATCCAGAAGATTGATGACCTCAACGAAAAAAAGAAATAGTGGGGCGACTGACCCGATGAAATCAAAGAAGATCCTGTTGGTCGCTGGAGAAGTTTCGGGAGACCTCCATGGATCCCATCTCGTGGATGCCATCCACTGCATTGACCCGGAGGTTCAGTTTTTCGGTGTGGGAGGGGAGGGCTTGAAAAGAAGTGGGATGGAACTCCTCTATTCCGCTCACTCCCTTTCTGTAGTCGGGATAACAGAAGTTTTTATCAAACTTCGATCTATTTTAAAGGCCCTCCGGCGATTAAAAAAATCCCTTGAGCAGGAGAGACCGGCCCTCGTTATCTTAATTGACTTTCCTGATTTTAACTTTCGGTTGGCCAAAATAGCCCATCGAAGAGGAATCCCGATTCTCTATTATATCAGTCCTCAAGTATGGGCTTGGAGACCTAAAAGGATTCAGTTGATCGCTCGAATGGTAAACAAAATGGTCGTCCTCTTTCCCTTTGAGGTTCCTCTCTATGAGGCAGCAGGAGTCGATGTGGAGTGGGTAGGCCACCCCCTTATCGATATTGTGAAACCCACTCTCTCCAAAGAAATTGCATTCCAAAAATTCGGCCTGGACCCTAAACGAAGAACCGTTGGTTTGCTCCCTGGAAGCCGAATCCATGAGGTTAAGAGACTTCTCCCATCTCTTCTGGCCTCTGCTCATCTTCTCCAAAAAGAGATTCCAGATCTTCAGTTCATCATCCCTCTCGCCCCTGGCCTTCCCAAAACGATCTTATCCTCCTATATGGAAAATATTTCTGTGTCTGTGAAAGTGGTGGAGGGTTTCAACTATGATGTGATGAACCTCTCTGACCTTCTGATCACCGCCTCCGGAACGGCGACCTTGGAGGGAGCGATTCTTGGAAAACCCATGATTATTATTTATAGAGTTTCTTTTCTCTCCTACTGGATCGGCAGGGCCTTGATTCGAGTGGATCACATCGGCTTGGTTAATTTGGTAGCTGGAAAAGAGATTGCCCCCGAATTGATCCAGCAGGATGTCCATCCTCAAAGGATTGCTGAGGAAGCCCTTCTGATCTTAAGGGATCCCATCCTGAATCGAAAAATGACCGACTCCATGGGTGAGGTGCGTCAAAAACTTGGGGAACCTGGAGCAGCTCAACGGGCTGCCCGTATTGTCCTTTCATTATTGCGAGAAGGGGAAGCCTAAAATAGGCATTGTAAATTGATCATTGTAATTTCAAAATTCAAAATTAAGATTAAATCCAAATCTCTTGGTTTCGTTTA
>Ga0153916_10002333_pt1 | contig 13919 bp, 7 predicted proteins | sample Opewatmetagenome_FD_109642 | JGI IMG/M metagenome (GOLD analysis project Ga0153916, IMG submission 109642) | Freshwater wetland microbial communities from Ohio, USA - Open water 3 Core 3 Depth 4 metaG | ecosystem: Environmental > Aquatic > Freshwater > Wetlands | place: USA: Ohio, Lake Erie, Old...
GCTGTGCTGTTCATCGGACTTGGGTTAATCTACACCATGATGGCTATCCCCAGCCGCGCCGCTAATTTCGCTGGGACAGCCAATCTGGACGGGGCCAGTGCGATTGCTCAGGCTAACTCTGATGACTGGGCCGCCATCCAGTGGCTGGATGCGAATGCGCAGACCGGTCTACCTGCCGGGAGTGTGCCCGTGATCCTGGAGGCCCCGGGGGGCTCCTACACGTATGAGGGCCGCATCAGTGCGTTTACCGGTTTACCCGCTGTCTTGGGTTGGGCGGTGCATGAAAGTCAATGGCGTGGCAACTATGATGAGCAAGGCAAGCGGGAGCCTGATATCGCCAGTATTTACACCACATCAGACGGCCAAACTGCCCTCGATTTGCTGCATAAATGGGATGTCAGCTTTGTCATCCTCGGCACGCCTGAAATGAATTATATCCAACGCTTGTGCAGTCAGCCCGCGCAAGCCTGTACCGTGAGCAAAGCCTTGCGGAAATTTGACCAGGTATTACAACCCGTCTTTAGCCAGGGGCAGGTGAAGATCTACAAAGTACCCTGAATAGTGTGGACTGGTGCAGGCGGTATAATACTTTTGTTTGTCCATGAAAGCATATAAAATCACTACCGAGCAATTGCTCTACTGGCTGGCCTTCTTGCTGGCGCTGGTCTTACGCTTGTTTCAGTTGGGGGCTGCACCCCTGACGGATGTTGAAGCAGGATGGGCACTACCAGCCCTGGGTCTGGCTCACGGAGAGGCGCCTGTACTGACTGCTCAGCCGGCATATATCCTCCTCACCAGCCAGCTCTTCAGCTTATTTGGCGACACAAACTTCATGGCTCGTTTTTTCCCTGCCCTGGCAGGCAGCCTGCTGGTTTGGCTGCCATTTTTCTTACGCCGCTGGATGAGAGCTTCGAGCTGGTTACACCGGGCAGGTGTGGTTATGGCGTTCGGCCTGGCGATTGACCCAGGATTGGTATCACTCTCCCGCCAGGTAGGCAGCCCTATGCCTGCCCTCGTATTCACTCTCTTGGCACTTGCCTGCTTGTATAACCGGCATATGATCGGCTTGGGTGTCTGTGCCGGGTTGGCGCTGCTCTCGGGGCCGGCTTTCCTGCAAGGTCTGCTCATCATCGGAGTTAGCTGGGTCCTATTTCGCCTGGTAAGCCGCCGGATATCCGGGGCTCAATCAGACGAAGGAACTGAGCTCTTGCCAGCAGAGCCTATCTCCAATCGATCGATTGGGTTTGCCCTTATCGCCTTAGCAGGTACACTGTTGGTGGCAGGGACGCTTTTCCTGCGTGCCCTGCCAGGCTTGGGAGCCTTGGCCGACACACTCCCTGCCTATCTGAATACCTGGATCACCTCTTCAGGCATTCCAGTTCTGCGCCTGCCTGCGAGCCTGTTGGTCTATCAGCCGTTGGTGCTCATATTTGGGATCGTTGCCGCTGTGCGCGCCTGGTTTGGGATGCGCGAAAAGCCCCTAGTCCGCCAGGGCTCAGTCATCCTGAGCATCTGGGTTGGAGTTGCCATGATCTTACCTTTACTTTACGCTGGTCGCCAGGTTGGAGACATGGCATGGGCCCTGGTGCTGCTCTGGGCATTGGCAGCTGTTGAGATCAGCCGTTCATTGTCCGCCGAGGAGGAAACCAGCACCCGCCTGATTGCCGCAGGGTTGGTGTTCCCTCTGTTCGTGCTGTCGGTTTTTGGGTGGATCAATTTAATTTCGATCGATCGTTATCAGGCAAGTGCATTGGTCTATTGGACTACACTGATCGGTGTTTTATTGGTGAGTGTTATCCTCGTGCTGCTTGTATCCGCAACCTGGTCGACTTTGCCTGCCAGGCTTGGCGTTGTTTGGGTGCTTTGTTTGGTGCTCGGTTTGCAGTTAATTTCAAATACCATTAATATGTCAATCGTGCACCAAAATGGAGCCCAAGAAATGTGGAGCCGCTCACCAACCATCAGTCAGGCAAAACAGCTCAACGCCACACTTGTGGATTTGTCCAATTGGACAACCGGTTTGCGAGATCAGTTGGAAATTGTATCGTTGGTAAATTCACCCGCCCTCCAATGGGATCTGCGCCAATTTCCCAATGCGCGCTCTGCGGCCACCCTCGCCTTCAGTGAAGCTCCCCCGGTCGTCATCACTCTGAAAGACGCTGAGGTTCCCAGCCTGGCGGAAAAATATCGCGGCCAGGATTTTGTTTGGCAGCTTTATCCCGGTTGGCAGGGTGTTTTCCCACCCAATTTCATTAACTGGTTGGCCTTTCGCCAGGCACCTTTGGCTCAGGAACAGATTATCTTATGGGCTAGAGCAGATATTTTCCCTGGTGGTGCCTCCAATCCTGCAGAGAACGCCGCGCCATAAGCATCCCTCTTAGAGATTGATCATGGGGATCCCCAAAATCATCGCCATCGATGGTCCAGCCGCTTCAGGAAAATCCACCCTGGGGCATAAGCTCGCTCAAGCCTTGGGATACCTGTACTTCGACACGGGTGTGATGTACCGGGCCATCACCTGGTTGGCATTGAAACAAAAGGTGGACATCGATGATGAAATTGCCATCACTCGTCTCGCCAGGGTTGCTCAAATTGACGTTCGCCCACCTTCCGTCGAGGATGGACGGGCGTACGACGTAATCCTGGATGGGCAGGATATCACCTGGGAGATACGCCGTCCGGAGGTGGATGCGAATGTCTCCCCGGTATCGGCATATGCCGGCGTTCGTAAAGCCTTATCAGCCCAGCAACGCCGGATTGGCTTGCGCGGGAGTGTCGTCATGGTTGGACGCGATATTGGCACGGTCGTTTTGCCGAAAGCCGGTTTGAAAATTTACCTGGATGCCTCTGTCGAGGAGCGGGCACGGCGCCGCTACGAGGAATTGCGCCAGCGTGGTGAGCCAGCTGACTATGAGGCCATCTTGCAAGCCATGCGTACACGTGACCGGATCGATTCTAGCCGTGAAGTTGCCCCTCTCCGGCGCGCTAAGGATGCCCACTTGCTGGATTCGGATGGTCTCGATGCCGATCAGGTGCTCCAACGGGCGTTGATTTTGGTGTATGGAAAATGACTCGCTATTCAGTTCCTCTATACAATCGAATATTTCGTCAGGTCTTTCGGCCGATTTTCAGGCTGATATTTCACCTGCTCAGCGATGTAAAGATTATCGGCAGGGAGAATATCCCCCAACAAGGCGCTTATCTTATCGCCATCAACCATATCTCTCTCTTCGAGCCGCCGTTGATGCTGGCATTTTGGCCTGTCGCCCCCGAGGGCGCTGGTGCGGTCGAGATCTGGAATCGACCTGGGCAGGCCATCCTGGTCCGTCTATACGGGGGCATTCAAGTGCATCGGGGTGAATTTGATCGGCAAGCCTTGAATGCGATCATTGAGGCCTTGAAATCAGGTCGCCCTTTGTTGCTTGCGCCGGAAGGCAGGCGCTCGCATACTCACGGGATGCAACGGGCATTGCCAGGCGCAGCTTATATAATCGAAAAAACCGGTGTGCCCGTGTTGCCTGTTGGCATTGTGGGAACGACGGACGATTTCTTCAGCCGTGCCATCCGTTTGCAGCGCCCGCGCATCGAAATGCGGATTGGCAAGCTGATCAATTTGCCCCCCGTGGAAGGTAAGGGCGCAGTACGCAGGGAGGTGCTACAGGCTCACGCCGATCAGATTATGCTGGCGATAGTCTCTCTCATTCCTCCTGAATACCATGGTGTTTATCGTTCTACCCAGGAGCCGGCATGATTGAGAAAAGCTTGGTATCCTCCGTCTGGTCATCCCGGGGTTATATCCACTCGAGCTATGAAGCTCGTCGCCGCCTGTGTCGTTTTTTGCTTCGCACGATTGGCTTTACCTTATTGGCAAAAGTGGATCATTTCGAAGGCGTTGAGAATGTGCCTGCCCATGGACCGGCAATCCTCATGATCAATCATATCAATTTTGTCGATCCCTTCGTTGTCTTGCATCTATTGCCGCGTAATATTGTCCCCATGGCAAAAGTTGAGGTATATAATTATCCGCTTGTTGGTATTTTCCCGCGCATTTACGGGGTGATTCCGGTCCAAAGGGAAGAGCTGGATCGCCGTGCCATCAAGGGTGCCCTGGAGGTTTTGAAGGCGGGAGAGATTATCTTGGTTGCTCCCGAGGCTCATCGTGGCCCACAGCTCCGCCAGGGGAAGGAAGGCGTAGCCTACTTGGCAACCAGGGCAAATGCGCCAGTTGTGCCGGTCGCCATCGATGGCACGATCGGTTTCCCCACATTTCGCCTGTTACCTCGCTGGCGAGAGCCAGGCGCCAACGTGCGCTTTGGAGCACCGTTCCGCTTTAAGAGCCTTGGTCAGCGTGCTGGGAGGGAAGAGCTGCGCTTGATGACCGACGAAGCCATGTACATCCTGGCAGCTATGTTGCCCGAATATCGGCGGGGTGTCTATTCAGACCTGTCACTCGCAACCCGAGAGACAATCGTACTGGTTTAGCCTTACAGTTTGGAAAAGCCATCGAAGAAACAAGCTTCTTCGACATAGGGCAGTCAGTAGACATGCTATAATCATTTAAGTTAAATTTAATTATTTCATCCCACAGATATGGTTATTGACTTCACGCTGCTTGGCAATCCCATGTATATCGAGCAACCACAAGATTTGATTGCGTGGGGTGGGTGGCTCGTATTATTAAGCAGTGTGATCTTCTTGTTGCTCAGGTGGAGAAAGCTGAATAAACGTTGGGATCGCATTCACACAGGCATATTCATCGCCCTGTTTGTTCTCCTGTTTGTCACCAACCTGACCTTCGTCGTGCGCTTTCCTGCTGGAGCTACTCTGCTTTTGCAGGGCTTACCCGGTGGTGCTGAGGCCCCCAGCCTGGTGCTGTTCGCAGCTTTGCCCTGGGTGCTGGCTGCTGGATTCCTGGGGGTATCATCGGCTGCCATCTTGGGTGTACTCTCTGGATCTATCATTGCGCTGCTGGATACACATAGCCCATTCACTGCCCTGGAGTATGCCCTTTTGGCGGTCTTGCTCAGCGCAGCCTTCCACCAGCGTTACCGTACCTGGGTCTTTCGTGCATTACGCCATCCGACCTTCTCTGCTCTCCTGTTTGCAGGTATTTACCCATTGCTGTTCATCCTGGATACAACCGTCGCCTCCACGGGGAGCCTGGCAAGTCGCCTGGAATTTGCGTTGTCGGGTGCAGAGTTTTCCTCTCTCGTTGTCGGGATTGAGTTGGCGGTCGGCGGGGTGATTTCTGAAGTCGTAGCGATTGTGTTTCCCCGCTTGTGGGGTTTTACAGGTCCCCTGGAACCCTCTCCAGTCGAGCGCCGGTTGCAAAGCAGGTTCCTATCCAGCCTCACCCCTCTGGCATTTGTGCTGGTGGTCGGGTTAATGGCGGGTGATTGGATCATGGCCGGTAGGGCTGCTCGCAATATGCTCAATGACCGCCTTGAAAACACTGCCAAAATGGCCGCCAACGGCATTCCCTCTTTCTTGGAGACGGGCCAGAACCTGATCCAAATCCTGGCCAAAGACCCCATTTGGACACAAGGCTCACTCAACGAAAAGAATGTCCTCTTGGGTGATAATCTCCGCACCATCCCTTACTTCAGCGAGTTTTATCTTTTGGACGGCAGGGGTCAATCTGTTGTCGGTTACCCCCTGGCAGATTTCTACGCTGCCTCCCCTTCTCCGGAAGAGTATATGGGTATTACCCTGGCATTGAATGGTACGCCTATCCAGATGTACACCCTCCCACCGGCCTTGGGTGGGCTTTCCGCCCGCCTCTCGTTCCTGGCTGCGGTTTACGACGCCGCAGGGGCACGCACCGGGGTTCTGGTTGGCCGGACTGACCTGGCGACCAATCCATTTACCGAGCCAATCATCATTACGCTGAACAGCTTATCCAGTAACAACGGCTTGGGGATGTTGATTGATGATAGTGGCACCATTTTGTATTGCTCCAATAGTGCCTGGGTGATGCAGAAGTACGCCGGTCAGACTTCGCTCCAGGGCATCTCATTCAACGACCAGACACCGGATGGCACTCGTAGCATGATGTATTACCAGCCGGTTTGGAGCCGGCCATGGGCAGTGGTTGTGTCCGTCCCTACCCAGGAGGCTCAAGAAGTTGCCTTGCAGATCGCAGCCCCACTGCTGATTATGATCATCATCCTCTTCTTGATCGCTGCCCTGGTGCTGCGCTTTTCACTCCGCACGGTGACTGCCTCCCTGCAGAACCTTGCCCTCGAGACCAACCGCATCTCCAGCGGTCAATTAGACCGCCCATTGGCGATCGACGGCAATGATGAGGTCGGTCAGCTGCGCCATGCCTTCGAGAATATGCGCTCCAGCCTCAAAGCCCGCCTGGACGAGCTGAACCGCTTATTGCAGGTCAGCCGAGGGGTTGCCTCCAGCCTCGAATTTGAGCAATCGGTCAAGCCGGTAATGGAGGCTGCCCTGAGCACCGGTGCCAGTGCAGTGCGCGTCGTCCTGTCTCCCGAGGCATTGCCCGAAATGAAGGGCGGTTCGACGACTGTAACCCGTTTCGGATTGGGTCGCGGCAACGAGCAGTTCGCCTATCTGGACGATCAAATCCTGCCCATCACGCGGCAAAAAGAGCGCGTCGCCTTGAATAACCTCGGCCGGGTGAGGCTGCTTACCTTCCCACCTAATACCCCTCGCCCCGAGGCTCTTTTAGCCCTTCCGTTGCAGCATGAGAACATGTTTTATGGCGCCATTTGGCTGGCGTATGATACCCCTCACCAGTTCACAGAGGATGAGGTGCGCTTCCTCACCACCATCGCCGGGCAAGCCGCCCTGGCCTCCGCAAATTCCCAGCTATTTGCCAATGCTGAGATCGGCCGCCAGAGATTGGCCGCCATCATTAACTCAACTCCCGACCCGGTGCTCGTCACCGATTACCAAGGGCGCCTGCTCCTGGCAAATCCGGCTGCCTGGCAGGTGCTGGGGCTCCCGGGCGGATCGGTCAACGGTAAATCTATCGATACCATTATCCAGCAACCCTCCCTGCTTCAGCTCATGCAGGTGGTCTCGGAGGAAAAGCAATCGGCTGAGGTGGAGCTTATGGATGGCAAGGTCTATCTGGCTACCGCATCATCCGTCATCGTTGAAGGCCAGCCGGTTGGGCGCATCTGCATCTTGCGCGATGTCACCCGCTTCAAGGAGCTTGATACACTCAAATCGGAGTTTGTCGCCACCGTCAGCCATGACCTGCGTTATCCGCTCACCACCATGCGCGGCTATGCCACCATGCTCGAGATGGTGGGTGAGCTGAATGAACAGCAGACCGGTTACGTGCGCAAGATCCTGGGCAGTGTCGATGGCATGACCCAGCTCGTGACGCGCTTGCTCGACCTGGGTCGGATCGATGCCGGCATAGATTTGCAACCCGAGATGGTGCCGGTGCAGGATGTTGTGGAGCGCGTGATCGGTGCCTTGCAGCTCCAGGCTTCCCAAAAACAGGTGGTCATCACGAGCGATATCTCACCGCACACTGTTCCACTGGTTGAAGCTGATTACGCTCTTTTGCAGCAGGCCCTTCACAACCTGGTGGAGAATGCCGTCATCTATACCGAGCCGCGGGGTAAGGTGACGGTGAAAGTTGAGCCCGATAAAGATCAGATGGTCTTCTCCGTGATTGACACAGGGATTGGCATCGCCCCTGTGGATATTCCGCGCATCTTCGAGAAGTTCTACCGTGGCGGTCAAAAAGAAGCCAAGAAGCGCCAGGGCACAGGCTTAGGTCTGGCGATAGTTAAATCCATCGCTGAGCGCCATAAAGGCAGGGTGTGGGTGGAGAGCCAGCTCGGCAAAGGCAGCACATTTTATATGGCCATCCCTTTCCGGCAGCCAAGAGGGACAAAACCGGATTAGGGTCCCAAAATTCTAATCTTCCTTTTAAGAAAACCTCTTGACCAATGCCTATCATATTAGGTATAATCATCATTTGCATGAATCTAAAGTTTGACAATTAACCGCCTGGCGCTTGAGAAATGAATCTCAAGCGCGGGCTTTTGTTTCGTCTGATCTCCAGGAGGCACTGAGTGGAAACTAAAGGACTGACAGCACTTCGTATCAGCCTGGCATCCCCAGAAACCATCCGCAGCTGGTCGTATGGCGAAGTATTAAAACCCGAGACAATCAACTACCGGCGCTTGCGACCGGAAAAGGATGGGCTGTTCTGTGAAGCCATTTTCGGACCAACCCGTGATTGGCAATGTTATTGCGGTAAGTATAAGAATATCCGTTACAAAGGGATTATATGCGACAAATGCGGTGTGGAAGTCACCCGCTCGTCTGTACGCCGCGAGCGAATGGGCCACATCGAGCTTTCTGCACCTGTAGCTCACGTCTGGTATACCCGGCGTATCCCCTCCTACCTTGGCTTGCTCCTCGATATCTCACGGCGTAACCTCGACCGTGTGCTCTATTTCGCCCAATATGTCGTCACTTATGTAGATGAAGATGCTCGACAGAAGGCGCTCAAACGCCTGGATGACAACATCATCGCTGCCGAGCGTGAGTATGCTGCTCAGATCAACTCCAAGATCGCAGAAACCAAGGCTGGGCGTGACCATGCCCTGGCCGAGCAAGAGCAGCTCCGCCAGCAGATCAACAAACATTACGATGAATCAGCTGAGCTCGATCCCATCATCAAAGAAGGTCAGCGCCTGGAAGGTCTGATCACCGACAAGCAAGGCAAAGTCACCAAGACCGCCATCAACCTCAATACCGATACGGTAGTGGTTGAAGCTGGTGAGAAGGTCAGCAGCCAACACCTGGTTAAGCTCCAGAAAGTGGTCAAGGTGCAATTGGAAGAGCTTGAACACCAGCTGAAAGATCAGAAGCAGCGCGAGCTCGAACATCTCAAGATGGATGTCGAGCACATCCGGGCTGAAGCCGATATGACCATGGAAGGCCTGCGCAACCAGCTGGAAGAGCAATCCGGAACCGTGCGCAGCGAGAACGATAGCCTGCGCGATGAGCTGGTTGACCTGCGACCGCTCACCTTCATGGGCGAGACCCGTTTCCGTGAGTTGAAGACTCGCTGGGGTCAGGTCTTCCGTGCCGATATGGGCGCCGAAGCCTTTTACGACATCCTGCGCCGGCTCGATTTGAACAAGCTGGCAGAGGAGCTCTGGAAGGAGGTTCGCACTTCCAAGAGCAAGCAGAAGCGCAAGAAAGCCACCAAGCGCTTGAAGGTGGTTGAGGCTTTCCGCCGTTCGGGCAACCGCCCTGAATGGATGGTGCTCACGGTCCTGCCCGTCATCCCTCCTGATCTGCGTCCCATGGTTCAGTTAGATGGTGGGCGCTTTGCCACCTCCGATTTGAATGACCTCTATCGCCGCGTCATCAACCGTAACAACCGTCTCAAGCGACTGCTCGAGCTGGGTGCACCCGATGTGATCGTGCGCAACGAGAAGCGCATGCTTCAGGAAGCGGTTGACTCTCTGATCGATAATTCGCAGCGCGGCAAAGCCCTTTCGCGCCGTGGGCGTCGTGAGCTCAAGTCTCTGAGCGATATGCTCAAGGGTAAGAAGGGCCGTTTCCGCCGTAACCTGCTGGGCAAGCGTGTCGACTATTCCGGACGTTCCGTGATCGTGGTTGGGCCACAGCTAAAGCTCTACCAGTGTGGTCTTCCTAAGGGTATGGCCCTGGAGCTCTACCGGCCTTTCGTAATCTCGCGCCTGGTGCAGCATAATTATGCCGCCAATGTCAAAGGTGCCAAACGCTTCATTGAGCGCAACCGCCCGGAGGTATGGGAGGTGCTCGAAGAGGTGATCAAGGACCGCCCTGTCATGCTCAACCGTGCGCCTACCCTGCACCGTCTGGGCATCCAGGCTTTTGAGCCTATCCTCATCGAAGGTTCGGCGATCCAGCTGCACCCATTGGTGACCACGGCCTTCAACGCCGACTTCGACGGTGACCAGATGGCCGTGCATGTGCCCCTTTCTCAAAAAGCTGTCCAGGAAGCGCGTGAGCTCATGCTTTCCTCCCGCAACCTGCTTAAACCTGCCGATGGTGAGCCCATCATTAGCCCTTCCAAGGATATGGTGCTGGGAGTCTATTACCTGACCACCACCGACGATTCACGAAAGCACAATGGAGATGGACGTATCTTTGCCGATATTGACGAGGTAGAGCTGGCCTACAATCTTGGTCAGCTGGAGGTCCACTCTGAAATCCAGGTGATGGTTACCACCTGGTACGACGATAATAACAACCGCTTGCCCGAGCCAGAAGTGCGCTTGCTCAAATCCACTGTTGGGCGGGTCATCTTCAACCGCATCCTACCCCCCGAGATCCAGTTCATCAATCGTAAGCTGGATAAGGGCGAGCTCAAAGACCTGATCGGTGAGCTCTATGAGATCGGCGGTGAGGATAAGACCCCCGAAGTGGCTGATCGCATCAAGGAGATCGGTTTTGCCTTCGCCACCCGCTCGGGTTATAGTATTGCAGTTTCCGATATCACTGTCCCGCCTGAGAAGCAGGAGATCATCAACCAGTCTCTCCAGGAAGTGGAGCTGGTGCAGCGTGACTTCCGCCGTGGCCTGCTTACCGAGCAGGAACAGAACGAGCGCGTGATCAACATCTGGCAGCGAACCACCAACGACGTGGCCGATGCCGTCAAGCGCTACATGGATCCACACGGTAATCTGGCCACCATGGCCAACTCAGGGGCTACCAAGGGTGGTTTCGGTCCTATCTCCCAGCTGGCTGGCATGCGCGGCCTCATGGCTGATCCGTCGGGGCGGATCATTTCTCACCCTATCCGCTCGAACTTCCGCGAAGGCCTTAACGCCCTGGAGTATTTCATCTCCACCCATGGCGCTCGCAAGGGTCTGGCCGATACCGCTCTGCGCACCGCTGACGCCGGCTACCTTACCCGTCGTTTAGTGGATGTAGCCCAGGATGTGATCATCAACGAGCTGGACTGCAACACCCAGAACGGTATCCCCATCCGCAAGTCCGACGACGTTGCCGGGCAATCGATGGGCACTCGCCTGTTCGGGCGTGTCATCGCCCAAAACGTGATCGACCCCAAGACGGGCGAAGTGTTGGCGCAACGCGGTGACCTGCTCGACCATGACCTGGTTCGACGCATCACTTCAGCTAACGTGCCCGAGCTGATTGTGCGCTCTCCCCTCGCCTGCGAGCTCGATCACGGTATCTGTGCCCAATGTTATGGCATGGACCTCGGCCGTGGCAAGATGGTCGAGATGGGCTCGGCTGTCGGTATCGTCGCGGCCCAGTCCATTGGTGAGCCTGGTACGCAGCTTACCCTGCGCACCTTCCATACCGGTGGTGTGGCTGCCGGCGGAGACATTACTACAGGCCTCCCGCGCGTTGAAGAGCTATTCGAGGCTCGCCGTATGCCGAAAGGTGAAGCCAAGGTGGCAGAGATCGCCGGCACTGCCCACATCATGCAATCGGATCGCTACTCCGAGCTGCGCCTGGTACGCATTGAGCACTCAGAGATGGTGAACGACGAATACACCATCCCCGAGAGCTGGACCGTGGCCGTGGAAGATGCCACCGAGGTGGCCCAGGGTGACGTGGTGGCTTTCCTCGACACAGCCACCATCGTAGCCCAGCACACCGGTCGCTCCCGCCTTGAGCAGGGCGATAATGGTACCAAGGTCATCGTTTCTTACGAGGTACACCAGGAGGCTGAGCATGAGATTCCCAGCAATGCCCGCCTGTTGGTGAAGGATGGCGACCATGTGGAGCCGGGGCAACCCATCACCGAGGGATCGCTGAACCCGCACCGCATCCTGCGCATCCAGGGGCGATACATTTGCCAAATGTACCTGCTGACTGAGGTGCAGAAGGTATACCGCAGCCAGGGCCAGAACATCAACGATAAGCACTTCGAGGTGATCATCCGCAAGATGACCTCCAAGGTGCAGGTAACCCGCCCGGGTGATACTAACTACCTGCCCGGAGACCTGGTGGACCTGCTCGAGATCAAACGCGTCAACGAGGACCTGCTGTCGCAGGGTAAGCGGCCAGCCCGCTTCCTGGAGACGTTGCTCGGCATCACCAAGGCTTCGTTGAGCACCGACTCGTTCCTCTCGGCTTCATCCTTCCAGCATACCATCAAGGTATTGGCAGGGGCTGCCATCGCTGCCTCGGAAGACCCGCTGTTTGGCTTGAAGGAGAACGTGATCATCGGCAAGCTCATCCCAGCTGGCACGGGATTCGTCCATGGGCGCTTCGCGGAGACCGAGAATGGGGAAAGCATTTCGCATGATCGCACCGAAGGCGAGTTCGAGGACGATTACGCCTCGGATGATTTTGCCTTGGCCGATGACATTGCCGCCGACGACAACTTCTCGGTAGATTGACACCTTATATCTAAATCAACAGGGCTGGTCTTCCAGCCCTGTTTTTGTTTCCTCGAGATTGGTCGGGTTCATAAGCCCGTGTTTTTATTTCCCAAAAGTAGGGACGCAGGGGTGGAATCCCAGGTAATGTATGATTGAATACCCCTGCGTCCCCGAACTGACAGCTCATCCCATGTGCATACGGGTAGATTTTGGTTGTTTGTTGTTCAAATCCCACCCCGCCTCTTGGTGGTTGATCTTATAAAAAATATCTTTTTGGGCGGCCCAGATTTATTTTCATTATTAGCTCCTCCCCCATATTGCTTTATAGATAGGACAGTCTGGGAGATGCTAGAGTTTATCCCGTGCTGCGGTTATCGAATTTGCAAGGTTTGATGGTTCAGGGCCTGGCCACAGGCACAATAAATAGCCATTTTCTTACATTAAGTCCCCCAAAACCCCCATTTTTTTAATCTTTAACAGACTGTTTAGAGGACAATCTTGTGCTACGATGACGCTGAGGAGGCATTCGCCAGTAAGAAGGAAACAGGCATATTCACCCATTCCATCACGTACGCAGCGGGAGCAGCCTGCTGGCGGGGACGTGGGATTGAAGGTGTGCCGTTAGAGAGACGCCCCAACCCCTCAGGGGCGTTTCTGCTTTAATGCTCCAGGATCTGTGACAGGAATAGCTTGGTGCGCGCTTCCTGAGGATTTTTGAAGATCTGGTCGGGAGTGCCACTCTCCACGATAGTTCCCGCATCGAAGAAGTACATCCGGTGAGCAACCGCCCGGGCGAAGCTCATCTCGTGGGTGACTACCAGCATGGTCATCCCGCTTCTGGCCAGCCCGACCATCACATCCAGCACCTCTTTAATCATCTCCGGGTCGAGAGCGGAGGTGGGTTCGTCGAACAGCATGATTTTCGGTTGCATGGCCAAGGCACGGGCGATGGCCACCCGCTGTTGCTGCCCTCCCGATAGCTGCCCGGGGAATTTATGCGCCTGCTCGGGGATGCCCACGCGTTCCAATAGCTGCATGGCGATTTCCTCCGCCTTATCCTTCGACCATTTCCGTACCCAGATGGGTGCCAGGGTGATGTTTTGTAGTACGGTCAGGTGAGGGAACAGGTTGAACTGCTGGAACACCATCCCGATCTCGCGCCGCACGCGCTCGATATTACGCACGTCATGCGAAAGCTCGATGCCATCGATGATGATCGTGCCCTGCTGGTGCTCCTCCAGCCGGTTGAGCGTGCGGATGAAGGTGGATTTCCCCGACCCCGAGGGACCGAAGATCACTACCACCTCGCCATGCTTAATTTCCATGCTTACACCCTTCAATGCCTGGAAGTTGTCGAACCACTTGTGCACGTCCCGGGCAATTATGATCGGCTGGTCAACGTTGGTCTGATCGCTCATTGCATTCTCAATTCTAGCGCTCGCCGACACCCAATGCTTTCTCTAGCTGCAAGCTGGCATGTGACATAAAATAGCTGAAGACCCAAAAGATCAGGGTGATAAATAGATATACTTCCATCTGCAAGCGGACGAACTCAGGCTTTAGCTTCAACAC
>Ga0153916_10002334_pt1 | contig 13916 bp, 15 predicted proteins | sample Opewatmetagenome_FD_109642 | JGI IMG/M metagenome (GOLD analysis project Ga0153916, IMG submission 109642) | Freshwater wetland microbial communities from Ohio, USA - Open water 3 Core 3 Depth 4 metaG | ecosystem: Environmental > Aquatic > Freshwater > Wetlands | place: USA: Ohio, Lake Erie...
CAACGCGCAGGGGCGCGAGCTCATCAGCGAGGCCTGCGCGATCGACACCGGCGGCCACCACACCCATGCGGTCTATGCCTTTGTCAGATCCAGAAAAGTTCGCCGCGCCATCGCCTGCAAGGGCGCCAGCACGCCGGGGCGCTCCATCCTCGGCAAACCCTCCGCGCAGGACGTCAACTGGAAGGGCATCACGCAGAAAAAGGGCGTGATGCTCTACCTGGTGGGTGCCGATACCGCCAAACACCTGCTCTACAACCTGCTCAACGACGACGCCGACAAGCCTGCGGACGAGCGCCACATCCACTTCTCCAACCAGCTCGATTCCAGCTACTACGAGGGGTTGGTCAGCGAGACCTTCAACCCGCGCAAGAACCGCTGGGAGATCAAGAAAGGCAAGCGCAACGAGCCGCTCGACACATGGGTGCTGTCGATCGCAGCCAGCCACCATCCGGAACTGTACCTGCACAAGTGGAAGGCCGCGGACTGGGACCGCCGCGCCGCGATGGTCGAGCCTGCAGGGGCGGGCCATGCCCGCGAAGATTCCACGGAAACGCAGCCCGTGCAGACGCCTGCACCGCAGCGGCCCACTGGGCATCCGCGCATACGCAGGATCGGCAGGATTGGACGTTAAACGTGAAGAAAGGGGGCGCAAAAGTGACCGAGATACTCAAGTTTTTTGCGGATGAATTCGAGCGGGTTGCCGGCGTCAAGCTGAACGCGGAACAGCGCCGCGAGGTCGAAGTGGCGACGCGCCTGACCTATGCCGGAGAGCGGCCGTATATCGCCGCTTATCCCAAGCAGACACGGGCGGTGCAGATCGCCAAACTGAATGCGCTGGACAACCGGCAGATATCGCAGAATACCGGGCTGTCGATCCGCCGCGTGCAACAGTTGCGCAAGCGCTAGCGAAATTTTTTGCCTTAACCGTTTCGCACTGTGGCCGCATCCTTGCGCGGCCAATGACCGCATCCGTCCCGACCATCGAGCCATTATCCGCCCGCGCAGGTGATACCTGGAAGTGGACGCGCACCTTTGCCGACTATCCCGCATCCGCGTGGACGCTCAAATACCAGTTCAAGCACCCCACCCTCGCCGGGTTCACCTTCACTGCCACCGCCTCCGGAGATGATTTCTCGATCAGCGTCGCCGCGGCCACCACCGCCGCCTTTGCCGCCGGCAGCTATTCCTGGGTCTGCTGGGCAGAGACGCCTACCACCGCCACCGAAAAGCACACCCTCGACACCGGGCAGATGACCGTCGATCCGGACCTGCGCGCCGGCACATCGACGGCCATCCTCGACGACCGCAGCCATGCGCGCAAGATGTTCGATGCGATCGAGACCTGGCTCGAAACGAAAGACCCCGCCGTCGCGGAATACGAGATCGCCGGACGGCGTATGAAATACATCCCGATCGCCGAGCTGGTCAAGCTGCACAACAACTACAAGCTGCAGGTCGAGGCTGAAGACAACGCCAACAAACTGCGGCGCGGAGAAGGTGCCGGCCGCAAGATCCAATTTAGAATTTAGAGGTACCCATGGGCATGCTCGATAGATTCAAACGCTGGATCGGCATCCCGGCCAGGCGCGACGCATCCACCGACAACTACGCCGCCACCTTCGGCGCCGGAAACTCGCTCGGCTTCGCCGGCGGCGCGGTGAGCCGCCTAACCGCCTCGATGAACACCTGGTCGGCAGCGGTCAATCTCGACCTCGATGCTTCGCTGATCATCATGCGCGCGCGCGGCCGCCAGCTCGCCCAGTCCAACGAATACGGGCGGCGCTTCCTGTCGCTGGTCGCCACCAACATCGTCGGCCACGGCGGACCCACATTGCAGGTGCGCGCCTACAAGGACCTGCGCAATCCCGACCCAAAGGTTCAGCCCGCCCTGGACAAGGCCGCGAACGACGCGATCGAGATCCACTACAAGCGCTGGGGCAAGACCTGCGACATCGGCGGGCGCATGCCGCTGCCGCAGCTGCTGCGCGTGATCGCCAAGTCAGTCGCGCGCGATGGCGAGGCCGTCATCAAGTTTGTGGTGGACAAGAATCTGCCCTACGGCCTGGCGCTGCAGCTGCTCGAAGCCGACCGGCTCGCAGAGACCGTCAACCGGATGCTGCCGGGCGGCGGAGCGATCCGCCAGGGCGTCGAGATCGACTCCTCCGGGCGCCCGCTGGCGCTGTGGATGCGCACCACCCATCCCGGCGAGCGTTATGGCGCCGGTGGACTGCAGGTTGAGCGCATCCCGATCGAACAGATCAGGCATGTGTTCCTGCCCGAGCGCGCCGAGCAGGTGCGCGGCTATACCTGGTTCCACGCCATCATCATGCGCGCCATCCAGCTGCATGGCTTCAACGATTCCGCCGTGATCGCCGCGCGCATCGGCGCCTCCAAGATCGCCGCTCTGGAACGCGCAGAAGAGGCGCCCGACGCCACCGCGTCGCTGGCCGATTCCGTCACCACGGGTGCTGCCGGACAGCAGACCGGCTTCACCATCAATGCAGAGGCCGGCGAGCTATTCGAGCTGCCGCCCGGCTACAAACTCAACAGCTGGAACCCGGAATACCCGCACGCCAATTTCGACAGCTTCGTCAAGGCCGCGATGCGCGGCATCGCCTCCGGGCTGGACGTGGCCACGCACAACCTAAGCGGCGACATGACCGACGTCAACTACAGCAGCGCGCGCATCGCCGAGCTGGCCGAGCGCGAGCAATGGATCATCCTGCAGGACTGGTTCATCTCCGCCGTTTGCGAGCCGATCTTCCAGAAATGGCTGCCGATCGCCATGCTGCGCGGCGACATCACCTTCGACATCACCGGCAAGGCGCTCCCCGCGGAAAAACTCTCCAAGTTCATCAATGCGGCCAGCTTCAAGGGGCGCCGCTGGAAATGGGTAGACCCACGCAACGAAGCGATCGCCGACGAGACGCGCCTGGCCAACAGCCTCACCAGCCGCACCGCGCTGGCGGCGGAGGAAGGCCGCGACTTCGACGACGTGCTGGACGAGCTGATCAATGAGCGCGAACGGCTCAAGGCCGCAGGATTCCCGGTCGACGCGGCAACGCCGGCGAGCAGCTCGGTGCCGGATGCAGCGGTCACCAGCAGCAATTGATCATAGCAGCACCCTGCCCTACCGCTGCGAAGTGTCTTGCAGTTTAATTAAACGAAAGGAGAAACAAATATGAAATCGTCATACAAAAAAATTGCAATATTCGCCATAACAGCGCTGCTGTTCATTTCTCAGGCGATGGCGGCCGTGGGATTTTCTACGGCATTGCGCACAGCACGTGCCGATTCGATCACCTCGACAACCGGCAGCGCGGCGACGCTTAAAATCTACACGGCAACTCAACCGGCAACGTGCGCAGCAATCACCTCTCAAACATTGCTTGTAACCTTCACGATGGGCACGCCGTTTGCTGCCGGCGCCACTGCTGGTGTGCTCACCGTCACGCTGCCGTCTGCCACCCCAGCCGGGGCTACAGGGACCGGGACATGGGCGCGGCTCGCTACATCCGGCGGAACCTGCGTTATGGATAGTGCGGTCACTGCAACCGGTGGAGGCGCCCCGATCACATTCAACTCGACCTCATTCACCAGCGGAGTCAACGCCAGCCTGACCTCGTTCACGATCACCGAAGGCAACCCGTAGAGATCGTGTGTCGTAATGGACTTAACTTTTGCCCGGCATCCGGATTCATCCGGCGATCGCGCGGTTTACATTGCCGATTATAGTGCCGCCAACAATGGGTCAACGGATGCCACTTCGGGTGTAGCCGCCGCGCTGTCTGCTGCAAAGGCGGACGGAAGCTACACCGTCAACACGGGGAAAGCGACCGACAAATGGCTGATCACCTATTCGGTCGACTGGAACAAGTGGGGCATCCAGTTCGAGGGTGAAGGACAGATACTCATTGCGGCCAATGGTAATTACCGCAAGATCAATACGGACGGTGATCGCTACCGGGATATTTTCGGACGGGAATATCTGTCGCATTTCCACAAGCGCATCATGGCAGCACAGGCGAACAAGATCACGTTTTCCGGCGATTCAACCACCTACGGCGGCGGCTCGATCTCGACGACTTATTACATGAGCAATGCAATTCCTGCAATGGCAACAAAGTATGGCATCACTGGCATAACGGCAGTGAACGCAGGACATAACGGGGAGACCTCGGAAAATTGGCTGCCGTACGACATAACGACCAACCCGAACGGACTGGACAGGATCACTTCTGATCTGTCCGGCAATCCCAATCTTTACGTGATGCGCTGGTGCATCAATGATCCATTCTGGGGAGGCATGACCGCCGATCAATCCATCACGCGGATTCGCGAGGGTCTGGCGATTTGCCGTGCCGCAAAGGACATATCGCTACAGAGCCTGTGCATCATGTCGCCGAACTCGACCAGCGACAATGTGAACGCGCGCGATTCGCGGTATTACGACATCCTTGAACTTGGCTTGAGACAAGCGGCCCGCGATTATCAATGCCTGTATTTCGGCACGAATAATCTGTTCCGGGATTCGTGGAATGCCTTTGACTGGATGGACTCTCCGTATGGCGGCGGCACGGAGGATCGCCATGTCCACCCGGCGAACTGCATGGCGATGTACATCAATTCCATGCTGTCCGATACCTTGTTCCCAACCATGCTAAGGACTAACGGATGAGCTGGCTGACGGGATGGGACTGGCGGCAAAAGATAACCATCGCCAGCAGCGGCGCTGGGCTATCCGCCAACGTCGCCAATCAACCCATCTCGATTCCGGTAGCCGCAGCGCAGACAGCATTCTGGTCTAACGTCCTGGCGTCAGGCAACGATGTGCGCTTCACCGATTCAGACGGCACGACGCTGCTGAACTATGAGATCGTAAAGTTCGACCACGCAGGGACAGATGCGCGCTACAAGGTGCTCGTCCCCAGCGTCACTTCCGGCGCAGATACCGTAATCTATCTCTATTACGGCAGCGCCGGTGCGGTTGCCGGAGAAAACCGCACCGCAACATGGCCCTCTTCATACAAGGGCGTTTGGCACCTGGATGCCAATAGCTCGCTTGGCGCATTTGGCGACAGCACATCAAACGGCAACAACGGCACAAATACCGCAACAACAGACGCAGCCGGGCAAGATGGCAGGGGAAGGGCATTTAGCGGTACCAGCCAATACATCTCGTGCGGCGACGTATTGGATCAAGCGGCCAACGCCGCATTCTCGCTTGCGGTAAATTTCAAGCGCGGCGACACAGGCAGGCTGCAACAACTGCTGTCGAAGATGGATGCAACAGCCAATCTGCGCGGTTATGAGATCTATTTCAATGCTTCAAACTTATTGATCTTCCTTATCAGGTCGACAAATACGCACTACATCATGAAATACCCGACCAGTGGCTATACTGACACGACCGGCTATCATGACGTGGGCATCGATTACGACGGATCGGCAACCGCCGCTGGCGTCAACATTTATTTCGATGGGGCGCTCGTATCAGCCACAACCGTAGGCAAGGATACGCTGCTTACAACCGACGATGTGACCAATGCGGTCAGCCTGAATTTTGGCGCAGACTCGACGGGTGCCAATGATCTCAACGGCATCGAAGACGAGATAGAGTTCACCAATGCGGTGCGCGGAGCGAATGGCTGGAAAGTTCGCTATCAATCCCAGCTTGGCACATGGCTGACCTACGGCGCGTCAGAAAATGCCGGTATTGCAGCGATCACCACCGATGATGTAACGGTGGCGGCAACCGGCATCGTTGAAAACGTAGGTGCCGCCGCGATCACTACCGATGATGTGACGGTGGCGGGTACGGGCGCAATCGAAAATGCCGGAGCCGCCGCGATTACTACCGATGACGCGACGGTGGCGGCAACCGGCAATTCCGGCGGCAATATCGGAAGTGCCGCGATCACCACCGATGATGTAACGATAGCTGCAACTGGAGAGCTGCAAAATATCGGTGCTGCCGCGATCACTACCGATGATGTAACGGTAGCGGCAACCGGAATCGTTGAAAACGTGGGAGCCGCCGCGATCACCACTGATGATGCGGTCGTGGCCGCCGCAGGTACGGCCGGCACCGTCTCCGAAACGCTAGGATTCACAGCATTCAACAATAGCGGCGGTAAGCAAACCGGCCAGACCGGATACATTGAGGCATACAACAGTTCGCGGCAGCAGTACGATTTCACCGCAAATTCGTGGAAAACCCCGGCAGGATATTATCTGGCATTGACCGAAACCAACCCGACGGGGGATACCGGATACATGTCGGCATCCGCAGATGTGTCGGTATGGGACGGAGAAATATCCATGCGCGGCTGGTATACCAGCACCGAGGATAGCAAGGTCAAGGATTATTGCGCAGTTGCCGAATACGCAAGCGGCGTGAGAATAACTCGCGCAAGCAGGGCGAAGCCGAGCGATATTCCAACTACCGCGCAGATCGTTTCGGCCAAAGACGCGCACGTCATCGATGGCGCAGTGACTGACCTGCAATTGATGCAGAAGCTCCTCGCCTATATCGCGGGCAAGCGCCACGGCCTGGTCGCTACCGGCACGCCGGCGCTGGAGCAGTACTTCATGCAGGACGGCACGACTCCCGCGATCCAGTTCAGCCCGACCGATGCGGCCGGGAATGGCACGCCGGTGATCTGACATGGCGCTGAACCTCGGCAGATTATTCGCAGGCTGGCTGGGCAGGCTGCTTGGACGCGCGCCGTCCAGCACCCATCACGTCCGCAAGCAGGTGCGCGATGCATTCGCTGCGAAGATCACCGGCCTATCCACCACCGGCAGCCGCGTCTTCACCAGCCGCATAGACAACCTCGCCGCATCCGACCTGCCGTGCATACGTCTGTATACCGTCGTGGAGGAAATACAGCACGACGATGTTCTAGCGGTACCCTACATGCAGCACCGCACCGTCGGCCTGCGCGTCGAGGTTTTGGCCAAGCAGGCGAGCGGCATGGTCGATACGCTGAACCAGATATGCCTGGAAGTCGAGGAGGCGATAGAGGCTGAGCCCACGCTAGGCGGGCTCTCGCCGCTGCATGCCTCGTATCGCCATGTGGATGAGCAATATAGCGGCGGCTTATCTTCTGGAAACGCGGGGGACCAGCCCGCCGGCATGGCCACGATGGACTGGCAGTTCGTCGTGCTGACCATGAACGACGCGCCGAACGTGGCCTTATAGTTTTTTGTGCTTTTCCCGTTTGCCTCCTCTTCCGCCTGCGGGAGAGGATTGAGGAGAGGGTTAAAAAGCGAAATTTTTTGCCTTAACCGTTTCGCCTGATTCCCACATCCTTGCGCATATGCCTGATTTTTATTTGGCAAAGGACATGCGCATGAAACTGAACCGCACGATAAACACCGAAGCCAAGCGATCCGCAGACAATAGCGGCCTGATCGAGATGTCTATCTCCAGCGAAGCGCCCTACGAGCGCTGGTTCGGCTTCGAAATCCTCTCGCACGACCCCTCCGCAGTAGACATGACGCGCATCGCAGACGGACGGCATCCGGTATTGTTGAATCACAGTACCGATCAACAGATCGGGGTATTCAAAAAGGCATGGCTTGATGAAACCGACCGCATGGTTCGTGGCGGAGTCAAGTTTTCTCGCTCTCAGCTCGGCCAGGAGATCATGCAGGATGTCGAGGACGAGATCCGCACGCTGACATCGGTCGGCTACATGATCGAAGAGATCGTCGAGATCGAACCGGCGATGGACGGCGACGAGGTCGGCGACGACAGCTACATGATCGCCTCGCTGGGTGCGGCACGCTACAAGGCCGTGCGCAGGCTCAGCGGAGACGAATTCGAAACAGAAATGAAAAAGAAATATGGTGACTTATGGCACCGCAGCGGCCCGTCAGCCAAGCGCGATGCCAACGAGGATCCTGACATGTTCCTGGTGACGCGCTGGATTCCCTTTGAGGGATCCATCGTGCCGGTGCCGGCGGACGTGAACGTCGGAGTCAATCGCTCGGCTGGCGTCGAGAACGATTCCGCAATTGTAGGAGCGGGCCATGCCCGCGAAATAGCACCGGCAAAACCCGCCGCAGCTCCGGCTGCCGCACCCGTAATTATCCAAGTGAAAGGAAACACCATGCCTGAAAATCAAAAATCGCCAGCCGAGCTGGAGATCGATCGCCGCGACGGCATCATGGCCATCGCCGGTCAATACGGCCAATGGCTGACCGAGAAGGAGACCCGCGAGGCGATCCAGAACCCGAAGATGTCCATCGACGCGTTCAAGGACTTCATCATCGGCAAGATGTCCAGCAAGCATTCCGACACCAGCGCGCTGCATATCGGCATGACCGGGCGCGAAATCAAGCGCTACAGCCTGGGCCGCATGCTGGTCGCGCAGATCACCGGCAACTACAAGGACGCAGGACTGGAGATGGAATGCAGCCGCGCGGTGGAGTCCATCATGGGCAAGGCGCCGGAAGGCTTCTACGTGCCGTTCGAATACATGAAGCGTGACTTCAACGTCGGCACATCGTCCGGCGCCGGCAACCTGGTCGCCACCGACCTGCGTAGCGACATGTACGTCGATGCGCTGCGCAACAGCATGGTGCTGGGCAGCCTGGGCGTGCGTTATCTCGCGGGACTAACCGGCAACGTCGACCTGCCGCGCAAGAAGACCGCCGGCACGCTGGCGATGCTGACGGAAACCGGCTCTGCATCCGAGACCGATCCGCTCACCGCTAAGGCCACGCTGTCGCCGCACCGCATCGGCGCCTATACGCTGGTATCCAAGCAGGCGCTGATCCAGTCCGCGATGTCGCTGGAGAATATGATCCGCGACGACCTCGTTACCGGATCGGGTATCCAGCTGGAAAGCCAATGTATCACCGGCGCAGGCACTGGTTCTGAGATCAAGGGTCTGGTCAACGTCACCGGCATCGGCACGCTGGCGGCCGGGACCAATGGTGCAGCGCCAACATGGGGGAATATGGTCGATCTCGAATCCACCTGCGCGAATGCCAACGCAGAGCCGGATTCGTTTGCCGGCTACCTCACCAACACCAAGGTGCGCGGCAAGCTCAAGCAGACGCAGATGGGCACCAACCTGCCGTTCATCTGGCAGAACGGCCCGCAGCCGGTCAATGGATACCGTTGCGCGGTGACCAACAACGTGCCGAGCAATCTGACCAAGGGAACCTCGACTACCGTATGTTCGGGGGCGTTCTTTGGTTCGGACTGGAGCATGGTGACGATCGGCCTGTTCGGCGCACCGGACGTGGTGGTGGATCCTTACACCAAGGCCGACACCGGCCAGGTGAAGATCACCCTCAACCAGTTCGCCGACATGCAGCACCGCCAGCCGGCAACGACTGCGGAGTGCATCGACCTCCTGGCAGGCTAATGGCCAAGGCTAAAGCCAAGGCAAAACAAGCAACACCGGAACCCGCAAAAAAGGCTCCGGTGTTGCCTTTTCCTGCCCAAACTGATGCCAAAACACCGGCACAGCCTTATCCGTGGTGGATGGAATGACTTGGGATCCACACACATCGAATGGTTTTGAGTCTGACAAGATCAGGCTCGACGTTTTACCCTATCTGGCCAAGGGCGGCTTCGACATCGGCTGCGGCCCGAGGAAGGTATGGCCGCACATGGTCGGCATCGACAGCGGCAAGGACACGCAACTGTTCGGCGTGCAGATGAAGCCGGACATCGTGGTCGGCAGCGCCGAGCGCCTCGCGCTGTTTGCCGACCATTCCGCCGCCAGCGTGTTCAGCTCGCACCTGCTGGAGCATATCGCAGACTACAAGGCCGCGCTGAGCGAATGGTGGCGGCTGGTCAAGCCGGAAGGCTACCTGGTGCTGTACCTGCCGCACAAGGAGTTTTATCCGAACATCGGGCAGCACGGCGCGAACCCGGACCACAAGCACGACTTCCATCCGATGGACATCATCGGTGCGATGAATTTCATCGCGGAGGATTTCGACCTGGTCGTCGATGAGGAGCGCAACGAGCGCGATGAGTACTCGTTCCTGCAGGTTTACCAGAAAAAATTGCCCGGATTCGGCCAGCATTATAGTTGCGACAAAACGAGGCCTGCCAAGACCGTCGGCATCGTGCGCATCGGTGCCAAGGGCGACGCGCTGTGGGCAAGTTCGCCGTGCGCGCTGTGGAAAGAGCAGGGCTACCACGTCACCGCCTACGTCGCGCACACCGGCGAGGAGATCCTGCGCCACGACCCGAACATCGACCGGCTCATCACGCTGCCCAACGGCGTGCTGGACGACGAGGAGCTGCTGAACTTCTGGATCAACCAGTCGGCAAAGTACGACAAGTGGGTGAACCTGGTCGGCTCCGTCGAGCAGCGCCTGCTATACCACCCTTCCGCCAACGAATTCTACCTGCCGCAGGAGCTGCGCCACCGCTTCGCCAACGTGAACTACCTGGAGATGGTGCACGACTATTGCGGGCTGCCGCACGATTTCCGCCAGAAATTCTACCCGACCGAGGCCGAGACCAAGGCGGCACAGGAATGCCGCGCGCTGCTGCCGGATGGCCCGCTGGTGGTGCTCAATGTATGCGGCTCTGGCCCTGCCAAGACCTGGCCACACGCGCAGGAATTCATGCGCCGCATGGCCGAGGCCGGCGTGGTCACCGTGCTGCTCGGCGATACGCACAACCTCGAACTGGAAGAAATCCCGCCCTATGCGGTGATTGTCGGCAACGAGTGGCCGGTGCGCATCGCGCTGGCCTTCGCGCAGCTGGCCGACGCGGTGGTGGCCACCGAGAGCATGATCTCCAACAGCGTGGCGATGGAGCCCATGCTCAAGGTCATGCTGCTGTCGCATTCCAGCAACGAAAACCTGACGAAGCATTGGGTCAACACCGCCGCAGTCGAGCCAAAAGGCGTGCCCTGCTACCCATGCCACCGCATCCATGCCTCGCTGGCATTCTGCAGCAAGGACACCAACAGCAGCTGCTCCGCCTGCATGGCCAGCAGCACTGCGCCGATGGTCGCGGAGTTCGTGTTGGAATATCTCAATGTCGGCGCAAATCGCACGCGCGCAAAGGCCGTCGCATGAGCTTCGCCGAGGATTACAGCGCCTATTTCAAGGATTTCGGCGTGATCGCAATGGGCGGCACCTGCACGGTGAACGCAGTCTCGACCGAGGGCATCTTCGACAAGGAATACGGCGAGATATTCAACATGGACGGCAACAAGCCGGTGTTGCTGATCAAGACCAGCGATATCGGCAGCGCAGTGCGCGGCTCTGCCGTCGTGGTCAACGCGGCATCCTACACCATCGCCGGAATTGAGCCGGACGGGCAAGGCATGACCCGGCTGATTTTGGAGGCGTAACAACATGGCCAACCACATCCGCCGCCAAATCCGAGAAGCATTCGCCGCGCAGGTCACCGGACTGGCTACCACCGGCGCGAACGTGTTCCAGAGCCGCATCCAGAACCTCGCCGCGACCGACTTGCCCGCACTGCGCATCTACACCGAGCAGGAAGGCGTGCAGGACGACGACATCCTGGCCGTGCCCTACCTGCAGCACCGCGAGATCACGCTGCGCGTCGAGGCGGTGGCCAAGGCCAGCGCCAACCTGGATGACACGCTGGACCAGATATGTCTGGAAGTGGAGCAGGCGATCGGCGCGAGCCAGTCATCCAGCACGCTCGGCGGACTGGCGCGGCTGCATTGCTCGCTGACCGGCACGCAGATCCAGTTCGACGGCAGCACCGACATAAACGCCGGCATCGCCACGATGAGCTGGAAGGTCACCGCGCTGACGATGAGCAACGCGCCCAACGTGGCAGTCACGAATTAGGAGGATTTATGGACGAAACGAGCAAACCGGAAGTTATCAAGGATGAAGTGATCATGCCGGAGAACGAGGCACAACCATCCATCAGCAATGCACAGCCAGTGCAGACGTCCGCACCCACCTATTCGTACACTAAGCGCAACGAACAAGAGGAGATTGAGCCATGACCGCAACCATTTATTCCCGCCACCTGATGGCGAAGATCGAGACCACCAACGACACCGATGCCGTCCCGGTGGTCGGCACCAACGATGTGCGCATCCTGTCCGGCAAGATCAGCATGCCTCCGGAAATATTGGCGCGAAAAGTAGTCAAGACCACGATGGGGCAGAAGGCGCACCTGATCAGCCCGAAACGCCTGATGCAGCTCGACCTGGAGATCGAACTCAAGCCTTCCGGCGCTGCGGGCACCCCGCCTGAATTCGGCCCGCTACTGCAGGCGTGTGGGCTTTCCGAGACCATCATCGCCGCGACCTCGGTGGCATACGATCCGATCACGAGCGGGATCAAAAAATGCTCGGATTACTGGTACGACGACGGACTTTTGTACAAACTGATCGGTTCGGTCGGAGGCGGAACTTTGGACGCGCAGATCGGAAAAGTGATTATGGTGAAGTTGGCGTTGAAGGCACCGTTCGTCGAGCCGACCGCAGTCGCAGTGCCGGCCACAGCCTCGATGGTATTCCAGTCCGCAGCGCCGCTTGTGATGTCAAGTGCAGATGTAATAAGCGATGGCACTGCGATCAAGGTAGGCGCATTCACATTCGATTTTGGCAACGAGATTCAGCAACATTACACGACCGGACAGAACGTGTTCCGCATCGTAGACCGCGTTCCAAAAATCAAGTTCACCAAGGACAGCGTAAGCACCGCGGCGGAATGGCAAGCGCTGACCGCAGGCACGGATGTTTCATTCTCCGCCACCTTCGGTTCTTCGGCTGGAAATAAATTGGTGCTGACCGCGCCGGCCGCGCGCCGCGAAAACGTCATGCCGGCGAACCGCGGCGACCAACCAACATATGAGATCAGCTATGGCCTCTATGAAAGCGCCGGGGACGACGCATTCAAATTGCTATTCAACTAAACCCCCTCTCCAACTCTCCCCCGTAAGCGGGAGAAAGAGCAAACGTGAAAGGCGAAAAAACTAGATGAAATTACTCAAGGACGAGCGCATCGAGCCCGAGGACGGCGAAGTCAAGCTGACCATCAAGCCGGTCACCACCTCGCAGCAGGCGCGCATGACCGAGTTCGGCAGCAGCGGCAACATCATGGCCGCGATCGATCTCGCGGTATGGTCACTAAAAAACTGCATCGAAAAGATCAGCATCAACGGCACGGCGTTCGATCCGGCGGAGCTGGCCAGCCGCGCAGACCTGTCGGACAACGATACGCGCGCGGTGCTGTTCAAGATCGGCGCAATGATGGACAAGGCCGCATTCCCGAGCTACGAATCCGCAAAAAAGTCGCCGCAGCAGCCCGAGCCTGGGGCGTAAAAAGCTGTGCGAAGTGCCCGCTGTCGCCGCGCAAGCCGTCGGCATGCAAGGCGGAGGCGGAATGGGTGGAAAAGCTGGTCACGGAATGCTGCCCGGTGCTGTGGCTGGAGGAATTTGACACCGTGGTGCGCACGCATGTCTACCTTGAGAAAGGCATCCTGCCGCACGGCGGCGGATGGGCCGAGCAGCCCGCGGTATTGATGGGGCTGGCGGAGATTTTCCGGAGCAACGTGACCATTAAGATGAGGGATTCTGGTGGCTGATAAAAAATACAACGTCGTTCTATCCGCCACCGACGAGACCCGCGCGGCATTCGACTCGATGCGCAAAAACATCGAAGACGCGCAGGCGCCGCTGCTGTCGTTCCAGAACCTGGCCGGGGCGATCGGCGCGGGTGCGCTGATCGCCATGGAGAAATCCGCGATCGACGCCGGCGACGAGATGTTCACCCTGTCGCAAAAGACCGGCATCGCGGTGCAGGACCTCGCCGGGCTGGAACTGGCCGCGAAGATGAACGGCGCCAGCCTGGATTCTGTCGCCAACGGCGTCAAGCACCTTTCCACCTACATGTTCGATGCGGCGTCCGGCACGCAGGCCAACGCCGATGTGCTGCGC
>Ga0153916_10002335_pt1 | contig 13913 bp, 9 predicted proteins | sample Opewatmetagenome_FD_109642 | JGI IMG/M metagenome (GOLD analysis project Ga0153916, IMG submission 109642) | Freshwater wetland microbial communities from Ohio, USA - Open water 3 Core 3 Depth 4 metaG | ecosystem: Environmental > Aquatic > Freshwater > Wetlands | place: USA: Ohio, Lake Erie, Old...
TACCACGAGGCGCTGGTGCACCCCGCCTTCGCCTCGGCCACGCGCCGCGCGGAGATCCTGGTGCTGGGAGGCGGCGACGGCCTGGCGGTGCGCGAGATCCTGCGCCACCCCGAGGTGCGCCGGGTGACGCTCGTGGACATCGACCCGGCCATGACATCGCTGGCTGTGGACGTGCCCCTGATGCGGCAGCTCAACGGCGGCGCCCTTCTCGACCCCCGCGTGCGGGTGGTCAACGACGACGCCCTGGCCTGGCTGGCGTCACAGCCCCCCGAACGCCGCTTCGACGTGGCGGTCGTCGACTTCCCCGATCCCAACAACTACTCGCTGGGAAAGCTCTACACCACCCGCTTCTACCGGCTCCTCCGGCTGCACCTCGCCCAGGGCGGAGCCATCGCGGTGCAGGCCACCTCGCCCCTGCTGGCGCGGACCTCCTTCTGGTGCATCGCCGCCACCATGGAAGGCGCCGGCCTGCACGTCCGGCCCCTTCACGCCGCCGTCCCTTCGTTCGGCGAATGGGGCTTCCTGCTGGCGCGGGCCGAGCCCTTCGAGGCGCCGGCGCACGTCATTCCCGGCCTGCGCTTCCTCACCGACGCGGTGCTCCCCGGTCTCTTCCAGTTCGGCCCCGACATGGAGCGGGTGCCGGCCGAGGTGAACCGCCTCGACAACCAGATCCTGGTCCAGTACTACGAGTCCGAGTGGAGGCGGATCGAGTGAACCGCCTCTCGAGGCGCGAGCTGCTCATGGCGCTCCTCGGTCCCGCCGTCGCCGGGGCCTGCCGGAGCGCCGGCCCCCCCACCCTGCCCTTCGATGGCGCCATCGCCGGCGCCGACGACTCCCTCGGCCACCGGCTGCGCGCCGGAGATCGGCCCAGGCCCCAGGTCGAGGCGCGCGTCGCCGTGGCCATCGTCGGGGCGGGGCTCGCCGGGCTCTCGGCCGCCTGGCGCCTTTCCCGCGCCGGCCTCGACGACTACCGGCTGCTCGAGCTCGACGCCGAGCCGGGCGGCACCGCTCGCGGCGGGGGAAACGCCGTCTCGCCGTTCCCGTGGGGCGCCCACTACCTGCCCTGCCCCCTCCCGCATGCCCGCGCCGTCGAGATCCTCGCGCTCGAGATGGGGGCGGCGGAGCGGGGCCCCGACGGCCGTCTGGTCTTCGACGAGGCGCAACTCTGCCGCGCCCCGCAGGAGCGGCTCTTCGTCGCCGACCGGTGGTACGAGGGGCTCTACCCCCGCGCCGGCGCGACGCCGCAGGACCTCGACGAGCTGGCCCGCTTCCAGGCCGAGGTGCGTCGGCTGTCGGAGCTCCGCGGCGCCGCTGGGCGACGCGCCTTCGCCGTCCCCATGGAGCACGGCTCGGACGACCCCTCGCTCGCCGCCCTGGACCGGATCTCGATGGCCGACTGGCTCGCCTCGCACCGGCTGCATGGCGAGCGCATCCGCTGGTGGGCCGAGTATGGCTGCCGCGACGACTACGGGGCCACCCTCGAGGACACCAGCGCCTGGGCCGGCCTCCACTACCACGCCTCGCGCACCGAGCACGGCGGCCCGGACGACCTGCTGACGTGGCCCGAGGGGAACGCCCACATCGCGGCCCACCTGGCGCGTCGGGCGGGACCGCGCCTCTCGACGCGGACGCTGGTGACCGAGGTGAAGCCGCTGCCGCGCGGCGCCGAGGTGGTGGCGCTCCGCCCCGACATCGGGCGCTGCGAGCGCATCCTCGCCGATCACGTGGTCCTGGCGGTGCCGCGGCTGGTCGCGGCCCGCCTGCTGCCACACCCCAGGCTGGTCGCCGAGGCCCGCGCCTTCCATTCCGGCGCCTGGCTCGTCGCCAACCTCACCCTGAGGCGGCGGCCGGTCTCCCGCGGCTTTCCCGAGGCCTGGGACAACGTGCTCTACGGCTCCCGCAGCCTTGGGTACGTGGTGGCGACGCACCAGTCCGATCGCCACGGCGGCGGGCCGGACGCCACCGTCTGGACCTGGTACCTGTCGCTCGTCCACCGGGACGTGGCCGAGGCGCACCGCTGGCTCCACTCCCTGTCGTGGCGCCAGGCGGCGGAGCTGGTGGTGGCCGATCTGCGGCGCGCCCATCCGGACGTCGAGCGCTGCATCGAGCGGCTCGACGTCTGGCGCTGGGGCCACGCCATGGTGCGCCCACGCCCCGGCTTCGTGTTCGGCCCGGAGCGCCGGGGAGCGAGCGTGCCGATCGGCGACGTCCACTTCGCCCACTGCGACCTCTCCGCCCTGCCGCTCCTGGAGGAGGCCCAGTACCACGGGATCCGCGCGGCCGAGGAGATCCTGGCCCGGCGCCGCGTGCGATTCGAGAGCCTGCTCTGATTGCCGGGGGCTCTCGGGACGGCTCGGGCCAGGGGCGCTCATCGCCGCTGGTGGGCGGCGAGCTTCTCCGAGACCAGCGACCGGAGCGCCTCCGGCGCGAACGGCTTCTCGATCCAGGCGTGGGTGCTCTCGGCCAGGAAGGTGCGAGCCCGCGGCGTGAAGGCCCCGCCCGTCATGAAGATCATGTCGCGAGCCAGCTCGGGCGCCATCCGCGTCAGGGTCTCGTGGAACTCCATCCCCGAGATCCCCGGCATCATCAGGTCGCAGATCACCAGCTCGAAGATCTCGCCCCGGGCGATGCGGCCGAGCGCCTCCCGGGCGTCGGTGGCGAGGACCACCTCCTGGCCAGGCGAGAGCAGGCGCCGGATCGACGCCCCGACGCTGGGATCGTCGTCGACCACCAGCACGCGTCCGGCCACCGCCTCCGCCGGTAGCCCGGCGGGCTGCTCCGAGGCCGTGGCGCTCCCCGGCAGGATCACGCGGAAGGTGCTCCCCTTCCCCGCCTCGCTCTCCACCTCGATGTGCCCTCCGAGCTCGGAGACGATCCCGTGGCAGACGTAGAGCCCGAGCCCGGTCCCGGATCCCACCGGCTTGGTGGTGAAGAAGGGCTCGAAGATCCGCCCGCGCACGTCGGGAGCCATCCCGCACCCGGTGTCGGCGACTTCGATGGCCGCCGCCCCCGAGGCGGTGCGCGAGAGCGTCACCGTGATGGTGTTGGTCTCGGCGGCGCCCTCCGGAATGGCCTGTGCGGCGTTCACCAGGAGGTTGACCACCACCTGCTCGATCCGGTGCTGGCTGCCGATGACCGCCGGCACCTCGTCCGAGATCCTCTCCACCAGGCGCGCCCGGTGCCGGATCTCGTTGCGCACCAGACGGATGGCCGCCGCCACCGCCCGGCGAACGTCGACCGGCTCCCGGCGATCGTCCCGCCTCCGGGTGAAGGTGTTGAGCCCGGCCACGATCTCCCGGATGCGCCTCGCCCCCTCCTCGGACTCCCGCGCCGCCTGGACCGCCTCCTCGAGCGCCTGCGCGGCGCCGCCCTGCGGCAATTCGCCCCGGAGCCGCTCCAGGGTCTCGCGCAGGAAGGCCATGTTGGACCCGATGAAGGCCAGGGGGTTGTTGATCTCGTGGGCGGCCCCGGCGGCCAGGGTCCCGACCCCGGCGAGGCGCAGGGCCACCTCCGCCTGCCGGCGGGCGGTCACGTCCCGCCGGATGCTGACGCAGTACTCCATGTTCTCGGCGCCGAGATAGCTGTCGGACACCTCGACGTTCATGGTCGATCCCCCGGGCCCGCTCAGCGTGCGTTCTCGCTGCAGGCTGCCGCGTTGCCTCAGGATCTCCCAGTCCCGCTTCCACGATTCCTCGGTGAGGCCGCGGTCGATCTCCCAGAGCTTGAGGGTCGCCAGCATCGTGCCTTCCAGACCGGCCATCCGGGCGGCGGCGTCGTTGGCGAAGACCACCGTCCCGTCCGGTCTGGCGATGAGGATGGCCTCGGAGGCCTTCTCGATGGCCAGCAGGGCAATGCGCAGGGCGCTCCGCGTCCGCTGGCTCTGCGCCTCGTGAAGCCGGCGGCCCGCCAGCTGGGCTTCCTGCAGCTTGCGCAGCATCTGGTTGAACGATGTGGCGAGCTGGGCGATCTCGTCCTTCCCGCTCACGGGCACGCTCGTGTCGAGGGAACCGCTCGACGCGATCTGGCCGATGGTGGCGCTGAGATCGCGCAGTGGCCGGGTCAGGCGATCGGCCATCCGCCGCGCGGCGGCGAGAGCCAGGCCCACCGTCGCGAGCGCGAAGGCGGCGAAGCCCAGGCTCAGCCAGCGCAGGGGGGCGAAGGCGGCGGCTGCCGGCACCGCGATGGCCAGCTCCAGCCCCAGCGGCGTCAGCGGCTCGGACAGGTCGAGCCTGCTCGCTCGCCGGATCCAGCCGGCGCCCCCATCCAGCCTCGCCCCGTTGAGCGACCGGCCACGGCCGTCCACGAGCACCCGCTGCATCCCCACGATCTTGCCCGGGGGCATGGACTCCTGGAGTCCGTCCAGGTCCAGCTCCACCGCCACGGCACCTCCGATCGAACTGCCGTCGGGCAGGCGGACCGGGAAGGCGACGAAGAGATGGCTCCGGCCGTTGACCTCGTGGAGCTCGGCGCGGTTCTCACCCCTCGCGACCACGGGGTCCACCCAGCCCGTCCCGCTCAGCGACGGCGGGTCCGGGGTGCTGGTCGCGAGCAGGAGGCTGCCGCGCTCGTCGCAGAGGGCGACGCGCACCGTTCCGGGAACCGAGGTGCGGAAGCCGCGCAGGAACGGCCCGACGTAGCGCCCCCGCCCCTCCTGGTCCACGAGCGCGGTCGAGAGCAGGGGATTGCGCGATAGCTGGCCCACCTCCTGGACCAGCCCGTTGAGGGCCCGTCCCAGGTAGCCGGTGTCCAGGGCCTCCTCGGCGTCGAGCCGCTGGTCGATGGCGCGGCGGAGGAGGGAACGGGAGAGCGCGTAGGAGCCCAGGCCGGCGGCGGCGAGCACCGCCAGGGCGAGCGCCACCGCAGCGGCGCCGACGCGGTGGTACACGCTGTCCCGGATCCAGCGCGGCACGCTCGCCCCCCTCGCGCGGCTCATCCGCCCTGCCCCTCCCTCGGGACCCACTCCGTCCGCAGCCTCGCCAGTTCCTTCCCGTCCTGCTCGCGGAAGATGCCGTGAAGGAGCCGGCGTGAATCCAGGCGCGACGACCGGGCGCGCAAGGCGCTTCCGTGCCGCGCCTCGGCCAGGTAGTGCGCCTCGACGGCGGCCACGCGGCACGACCGCCAGGTGTCGTAGGGCACCGACTCGATGGCCCAGGCGACGTAGCTGGCATTGTTGACGTGGAGATTCCGGTCGATGTCCTGGTAGCGGATCTCGAGGGACCTCTCCGCCTCCCAGCCGGCGGGGTCGGCGAGATCGGCGCCAAAGGCCGGGAAGACATGGGTGCCGTCGCGGCGAAATGGCTCCTGCAGGACCTTGTCCGGCCTCACCGGCCTCCGCCGGGCCAGATCGACGACCAGCCACTGGCTGGCCGCTCGCGCCAGCAGCGTCCCGTCCTGGCGCTTCACCTCGAAATCGCGAAGGGCCGCGAGCCGCTCGACGCCGGACGGCCAGCTCGTGATCTCCAGGAGGTCTCCGAGCCGTGCCGGCAGCGCGACCTCGATGCGCTGCCGGAGCAGCACCCAGGTGAGGCCGCGCCCCATCAGATCCTCCATGCCGCAGCCCATCTCGGCCGCATGCAGGCCGGCCACTTCCTGGAGGTAGCCGGCCAGAGCCGGGAGGGCCAGCATCTCGAAGGCGTCCACCTCGTAGCTCCGTACCGCAAAGGTCTCCCTCCGCACGTCCATGCCCCATCTTCTCACGCCGGTGCCGCGCCCGGAGCGTCCCGCTCCAGGCGACACCCACCTCGTTCCCGATGGGGCCTGCCGTCGGCGGAGCGGCCGCCCCCGCCACGGCCGGGCCCCCGGCCTGGGCCGCTTCGCGGCCTGAAGAGCGGATCGCCGGGCATGGGTCGCGTCCCTGGAGATGCTAGCGGCGCGTCGGCGCGCCCTCGGCCGCGAGCGCCTTCTCGACGGTTCCCTCGAAGGCTCCGACGTCGAAGGGCTTGTGGAGGAACCCGCTGACGTCGAGCCCCTCGAAGCGGGCCATGACGGTGGCGGTCGGATACCCGCTGGTCACGATCACCGGCACGTCGGGACGGAGGCGGCGGAGGGCGCGGAGCGTCTCCTCGCCGCCCATCCGCGGCATGGTGGCGTCCAGGATGACGCAGGCGATCGAGGAGATCTCCCTCTGCGCGATCCGGAGCGCCTCCTCGCCGTCGGCGGCCACCAGGGCCCGGTGGCCCATCCGCGTCAGCAGCCTCGCTCCGAGGCGCCGCAGCTCCTCCTCGTCGTCCACGATCAGGATCGCCCTCCCCTCGCCCTGGCGTGCCCTGGCGGTCCCGGTCGCCTCCGCGGCCACGACCGGCAGCAGCACGGTGATGGTCGACCCCCGCCCCGGCGCGCTCTCGACCCGGATGGCGCCTCCGTGCGCCCTGACGATTCCCAGGACTGCGGCCAGGCCCAGCCCACGCCCGGCGAACTTGGTGGTGAAGAACGGCTCGAAGAGGTGGGCCCGGGTCTCGTCCTCCATCCCGCAGCCGGTATCGGACACCTGGAGCGAGGCGTAGGTGCCCTCGGGCATCTCCCCGCCCAGGGCGCACTCGTCGAGGGAGGCCCGGTCGCACCGCCCGGTCCCGGTCGAGACGCGGACCGACCCCGCCTCGTCGCCGATCGCCTCGGCGGCGTTGGTGACGAGACTCAGGATCACCTGGTGGATGCGCGCCGGGTCGGCCCGCACCGGCCCCACCCCCGGCACCAGGTCGTAGGACAGCGCCACCTTCTTCGGCACCGTGAGGGAGATGATCCGATCGATGCTCCGCACCGCCTCGGAGAGATCGACGAGGCGGGGCTCGAGGAGGATCTGGCCCCCGTAGGCCATCATCTGCTGCACCAGCTCGGCCGCGCGCTTCGAGGCGGAGACCACGTCTTCCAGCGAGGCTCGGAGCGGGGTGCCCGGGGCGGCCTCACCCGCCGCGAAGCTGGCGTTGCCGAGGATGGCGCCGAGCAGGTTGTTGAAGTCGTGGGCGATGCCGCCGACCAGGGCCCCCAGGCTCTCCAGCTTCTGGGTGTTGAGGAGCTGGGCCTCCATGCGGCGCCGGGACTCCTCGGCCGCCTTCCGCTCGGTGATGTCCCGGTCCATGCCGAGTAAGGCCATCCGGTCGCCCAGCTTCACCAGGGCCATCGAGATCTCGAGGGGGAAGACGGTCCCGTCCTTCCGCCGGTGCTGGCCCTCGACCTGGACCGACCCCTTCCTCCTGACCATCTCGACGACCGCCTCGGGATCGGCGCTCAGCTTCTTCATCTGCTCGGTGTGGAGCACGTCGACGTGCTGGCCGAGCAACTCCTCCCGCCGGTAGCCGTTCTGGGCCGCGGCCGCCGGATTGCAGTCGAGGATGTGCATGGTCTCCGCGTCGATGATGAGGATCCCGTCGGCGCTGTTCTCGAAGAGGGCGCGGAAGCGCGCCTCGCTCTCCTGGAGCGCCTGCTCGGCCGCCCTGCGCTGGGTGATGTCGCGGGTGATCCCGAGGACCTCGACGGGATCCCCGGCCTCGTCCAGGATCATCGAGACGGACACCTCGACGTGCCGGATCGACCCGTCCTTGCACGGCTGCGCCAGCACCAGCACGCGGTTGCCCTGGTCGCGCCCGCGGCCGGCCTCGACCTCCTTCCTCCACCGCGCCAGCAGCTCCGACACCTCCGCGTACGAGGCGGCGGTGAGCGCCTGGTCCAGGCGCTCCGCCATCGCCTCGTCCTGGGTCAGGCCCCGGAGCTTCTCCACCGCCGGGCTCACGTAGGTGAAGCGGAGCGTGAACGGGTCGAGGGTCCAGATGACGTCCCCGGCACTCGCGGCGATGAGGCGGAAACGCTTCTCGTCGCGAGCGGTCTGTCCGTCGCGCTTCTCCCCCAGCAGCCGCTGCACAGGACGGCCGGCGATGGCGACGTCCTCCCGCTCGCCATCTTAGCGCCGGGAAGCGCGGAAAGGCATCGCCTCCGGTCAGATCGACGCCACATCCCGGGCCAGGTCCAGGCCCGCCGAGCGATCAGAGCCCAAGGTAGGCGGCCCTGATCGACTCGCTCGCCAGCAGCTCCCTGCTCGAGCCCGTGAGCTTGACACGTCCGGTCTCGATGACGGTGCCGCGGTGCGCGACCTCCAGCGCCTTCCTCAGGTTCTGCTCGACCAGCAGGATGGTCATCCCGTCGCGGTGGAGCCGGGCGATGGTCTCGAAGACCTGGTCCACCAGGATGGGCGCCAGCCCCAGGCTCGGCTCGTCGAGCATGAGGAGCCGTGGCTCGCTCATGAGCGCTCGCCCGATGGCGCACATCTGCTGCTCGCCGCCCGAGAGGCTCCCCGCCGCCTGGCGCCGCCGCTCCTTCAGCCGCGGGAAGAGGGCGTAGACCCTCTCGAGATTGCGGGCCGCGCCGGGCCGGGCGGCGCGACCGTACGCGCCCAGCTCGAGGTTCTCCTCGACGGTGAGGAGCGGCCAGAGCTCGCGCCCCTCGGGGACGAGCGAGATCCCCAGCTCGGCACGGGAGGCGGCGGGGATCGCGGAGAGCGGCTCCCCGCGGTAGCGGATCTCGCCGCGGCGGGGCGGGCGCAGCCCGGAGATCGCCCGCAGGGTGGTGGTCTTGCCGGCGCCGTTCGATCCCAGGAGCGCGACGATCTCCCCCTCCCGCACCTCCAGCCCCAGGCCGTACAGGACCTGGACGTCGCCGTAGAAGACGTCGATGTCGCTGATCTCCAGGAGGCTCCCGCCGCTCATGCCGGGACCTCCGATCCGGTCCCCAGGTAGGCCTCGATGACCCGCGGGTCGCGGGCGATCTCGGCCGGCGTCCCCTCGGCGATCTTCTTCCCGTAGTCGAGCACCGTCACCCGGTCGGACAGGCTCATCACCGCCGGCATGACGTGCTCGATCATGACGATGGAGATCCTCCGGCGATCCCGGATCTCGCGGATGAGATCGGTGAGACGCTGCGACTCCGCCGGGTTGAGGCCGGCGGCGACCTCGTCGAGCAGCAGCACCTTCGGCTCCGTCGCCAGGGCCCGTGCCAGCTCCAGGCGCTTGCGGCCGGCGAGGGTCAGCTCCGCGGGATACTGGCGAGCGCGCTCGGCCAGGCCGACGAAGGCCACCGCCTCCTCGGCCACCCTCTGCGCCGCCCGGTGCGCGCGCCTGGCCCCGTGGACCGCGCCCACCACCACGTTCTCCAGCACCGTCAGGTTGAGGAAGGGGCGCACGATCTGGTGGGTGCGGACGATCCCCGCCTGGACCACCCGGTGCGCCGGACGGCCGCTGACCAGCTTCTCCTCGAGGAACACCTGGCCCGAGGTGGGAGGCTGCGAGCCGGCGATGAGGCTGAAGAGCGTCGTCTTGCCGGCTCCGTTCGGGCCGATGACGCCGAGGATCTCGCCCTCCTCCAGGGCAAGATCCACGCCGTCGACGGCGCGGAGGCCGCCGAAGACCTTGGCCAGCGCCTCGGCCCGGAGGAGCGCCACTAGCCTTCCTCCCGTCCCGCCGGGACGGCGGCCGGGGTCACCGCCAGGTCCGGGCGGGCACGGTATCCGAAGCGCCGGGCCAGCCGCAGCGCCAGGCCGGTGAGCCCCAGAGGCTCGAAGAGGATGATGAAGACCAGGAGCCCGCCGTAGAGGCCGAGGTAGAGCTGTGGATAAGAGGCGAGCAGGAACTGGCGCAGGAGGACGAAGACCACCGCGCCCAGCGCCGGGCCGAGGATGGTGCCCACCCCGCCGATGACCGCCATGAGCACGAAGGAGATGGAGCGGTCGAAGCCGAACATGTCGCCCGGCTCGATGTAGCTGAAGTAGGAGGCGTAGATTCCGCCGGCCACGCCCAGCACCGCGCCGGAGAGGGAGAAGATGAGATCCTGGTAGAAGGTGGCGGAGACGCCCACGTCGGCGGCGGCCTCGACGTCCGACTTGATGGCCAGGAGCGAGAGCCCCAGGCTGGAGCGCCGGATGGCGTAGGAGGCGGCCACCACCACCGCCAGGAGCGCCAGTGCCCACCAGTAGAGCCGGTACTTGAGGGCGGCGTCGATGGGGAGCGACAGGCCGGAGGAGCCGCCGGTGAACTCCTCCCAGTAGGTGAAGCAGAGCCGGGCCGCCTCCCCCACGCCGATGGTGGCGATGGAGAAGTACGGGCCGCGCAGGCGCAGCGTCGGGTGGGCGCCCAGGGCGAAGAGGCCGGCCGCGATCCCGCCGACGATCCAGGCCAGCTGCGGGGGAAGCGAGGTGGAGAGGACGATCTGCGCCGCGACGAACCCTCCGATGCCGAACATGGCGGCGTGGCCGAAGCTCACCTGGCCGAGGTAGCCGCCCATCCAGTTCCAGGCCATCGCCCCGGCCACGAAGAGGAAGGCCAGCGTGACCATGTTGTGGCTGTAAGGCGAGAGCTCGACGGCCGCCGGGAGCAGCGCCAGGATCGCCACGCCGCCGGCGAACCCGGCCACCGCCGCGGGAGCGGCCCACGAGGGAAGGAGGCGACGCAGTCCGCTCACCCCAGCACTCGATGGCCGAAGAGCCCGCCGGGGCGGAAGATCAGCACCAGCACCAGCATGACGAAGCCGACCGCCGCCGTGAGATAGGCGGGAAGGACCAGGATGGAGTAGACCTCGATGACCGCGAGGATCAGGGCGGCGACGCCGAGGCCGACCATGCTGCCGAGACCTCCCATCACCACCACCACGAACGACTTGAGGAGCTCGCCGGCGCCGAAGGCGGGATTGAAGGAGAAGAGCGTGGCCGAGAGCAGACCGGCCAGCCCCGCCAGCGCCGTACCCATGCCGAAGGTGAGCGCGTAGATGCGCTCCACGTCGACGCCCACCAGCGTGCAGCTGTCGGCGTTCTGGGCCACCGCTCGGATGGCCTTGCCCATGTAGGTGCGGCGGAGCAGGAAGTGCAGACCCAGCGGCGTCAGGAGCGCGATGGCGAAGACCACCACCCGGTTGACCGAGACGAAGCTCCCCATGAGCTCGATGGACTTGGTGGAGTAGCTGGTGCGGATGGCCTGGTCGTCGCCGGTGAATGCCAGGTAGGCGACGTTGCGGATCACCAGCCAGACGCCGAAGAGCAGCAGCAGGGACTGGGGGCCACCGGCCGCCCCGCGCGGCAGGTGGCGGACCAGCACCCGGTACATGAACACCCCGAAGGCGAAGGTTGCGGCGACCACCAGCGGGATGGAGAGATAGGGGTCGAGACCGAGCCGGCTGAAGGAGAGCCATCCGAGGTAGGCGCCGGCCATGATGACGCCGCCGTGGGCCAGGTTGACGACGCGCAGCACTCCGTAGATGAGGCCGAGGCCGTACGCCATGGTGGCGTACAGCCCGGCCAGGAGCACCGATGAGATGGCGAGATCGAGGAAGCGCTGCATCCCGCGCGTCAGCCCTTGCAGCGCGGGTTGGGCGCGACGCCCGTCCCGGTGGCGACGTCGGCCGGGAAGATGATGGGGGAGGTGCCGTCGGGGAGGTTCTGCTGCACCACGAACGAGTTCTGGGCCTGCTGGCCGAAGGCCGCCGGGAGCTCGACCGTGCCGCCGGGCAGGAGCGAGTCGGCCTTCATCGCCGCCAGCTTCTGGCGAACCGCCTCGCGGTCGAGCGATCCGGCCTGCTCGATGGCGGCGAAGAGGATTCGCGCCGTCTCGTAGCCCAGCGCCTGGAACCACTCCGGCGACTTGTTGTACTTGGCCTTGAAGGCGTCCACGAACTGCTTGGCCAGGCCTCCCTTCGCGGCGAGCTGGTTCGACCACCAGACCGCGGAGAGGACATAGTCCACGTTCTCGCGCCCCAGGGCGTCGATGGCCCCCTTCTCGCTGCCCCGAGCCCCGTAGCTCACCAGCTTGTTGCACATCCCCGCCGCCACGTACTGACGGTGCATGGCGATGTAGTCGGGGAGGTGGGCGTCGGCGAGGAAGAGGTCGGCCTTGGCCGCCTTGACCTTGCCGAGAAGGGCGCTGAAGTCCTTGCCGTTGAGCTCGAAGGACTCGTCGACCACGATCTGGTAGGCGCCGCCGCTCTTGTCGGCGAATTCGGAGATGCCCTTGCGGAAGTCCTTGCCGTGGGAGGTGTTCTCCCAGACCAGCGCGATCTTGGAGGGCTTGGGGAGCTTCCCGGCCTTCTGCTGCAGGTCGATCCACTGCATGAGCGTGTTCCCGAGCAGCTCGACCGGCGCCAGGAGCCCGAAGACGTACTTGTAGCCGCGGCGGTAGATCTGGGTCGCCGCCCCGCCGCCGTTCAAGTACGGGACCTTGTTCTGCTCCGCCACGGTGCTCTGGGCCTCGACGAGGTTGGTGGCGTAGGTGCCGAGCAGGAAGTCGACCTTGTCGTTGTTGACGAGCCGGTCGGCGAGGCTGGCGGCGGTGGCCGAGGTACTGGTGTCGTCGAGCAGGGTCAGCGCGACCGGGAGCTTCTTGCCTCCGACCTGGAGCCCGCCGCGCTTGTTGGCCTCCTCGAAGGCCAGATCGTATCCCTCCTTGAAGAAGCCGCCGATGCGCGCCTCGGCGCCGGTGAGCGGCAAGGTGGCGCCGATGGAGACCTTGGCCGGGGCGGCCGGCCCGCTCTTGCAGGCGGCGAACGCGGCGGCCAGGACGGCACAGGCGATCTTCGGGAACGTCGATTGGCGGTTCGTCATCGGCATGCTCTCCCTTCGCGGATTGGATCCGCTGGATCGGGGTCGGTGCGGGAGATGCCCTATTAGGGCAGGCGCGCGACCCCTGTCAAACCTGGGCCACATCCGGGCGCGACGCAGTGCGGCACGGCGGAGCGTGCGCCCTGACCCGCGGATATGCTAGGGAGTAGCCCCTTTCGCTCCCGATCGCCGATGCATCCCCTGCTCCCCGACCTCGAGAGGCGCCCCGAGAGACCGGCGCTTCGCGCCGGGGGCGTCGCCCTCTCGTTCGGCGACCTGGCCCGGGCCGCGCGCGCCCACGCCGGGCGCCTGGCAGCGGACGAGGTCGGCCGCGGCGAGCGCGTGGCGGTCTGGGCGACGTCCGATCCCGCCACCGTCGCCGCCGTCGTCGGCAACGCACTGGCCGGCGTGGTGACGGTGCCCCTCAACCCGGCCCTGGGGAAGACCGAGCTGCGCCACGTGCTCGCCGACGCGGCTCCCCGACTGGTGCTGGCCACCGATCCCGCCGCCTTCGCCGGCCGCACCCCGGCGGTGCGCGGGATCGCCCTGGACGGGCCGGCCGCCTCGCCACCGCCTCCCGCGCCGGCCGATCCGCTCCTGGTCATCTACACCTCCGGGACCACCGGCCCTCCCAAGGGGGCGGTGATCACCCACGGCAACGCCGCCTTCGACCTGGACGCGCTGGCCGGCGCCTGGGGCTGGACGGCGGATGACGCATTGGTGCATCCCCTGCCGCTCTTCCACGTCCACGGGCTCATCCTCGGCATCCTCGGCAGCCTGAGGGTCGGTGGGTCGATCGACCTCCTGCCGCGCTTCTCCCCCGAGTCCGTCTGCGGCGCGATGGAGGCCGGCGGCACCATGCTCTTCGCGGTGCCGACCATGTACCACCGCCTCGCCGAGCACTGCGAGACGCACCGGGAGGACGCCCGCCGCCTGGCGCACGCCAGGCTCCTGGTCTCGGGGTCGGCCGCCCTTCCCGTCCGCGAGAACGATCGACTCCTCGAGCTCCTCGGGCAGCGCGCGGTGGAGCGCTACGGGCTCACCGAGACGCTCATCGTCACCGCCGCCCGGCACGATGGACCGCGCACGCCGGGCGTGGTCGGCCCGCCCCTGCCGGGCATCACGCTGCGGCTGGTCGACGAGCAGCGGCGGGCCCTGACCCCCGCGCCGGACGTGCTCGGGGAGGTGGCCGTGCGGGGGCCGACCGTCTTCTCGGGCTACCTCAACCGGCCCGACGCCACTGCCGCAGCCATGGATGGCGAGGGCTTCTTCCACAGCGGCGACCTCGCCACCCTCACCGCCGCCGGCGAGGTCAGGATCGTGGGGCGACGGGCCACCGACCTCA
>Ga0153916_10002336_pt1 | contig 13911 bp, 12 predicted proteins | sample Opewatmetagenome_FD_109642 | JGI IMG/M metagenome (GOLD analysis project Ga0153916, IMG submission 109642) | Freshwater wetland microbial communities from Ohio, USA - Open water 3 Core 3 Depth 4 metaG | ecosystem: Environmental > Aquatic > Freshwater > Wetlands | place: USA: Ohio, Lake Erie...
CCCAGGCCCTTGGCCACCGGCAGGCCGCGCAAGGCCATGAGGCGGTAGGTTTCCAGCTCCAGCAGACGCTGGGAAATGCGGCCGGCGCGCGTCTCGCTGGTCGTCGGCCGGGCGATCACCAGCATGCGCTCGAAGCCGCTGTCGCGCAGCATGAAGTCGGTGACGGCCCAGGAATGACCATTGTTGCCCATGACCGAGGCCACCACCGTGTGGTCGCCGAACCAGCGCCGCGCCTGCGCCATGGTGGCCTCCGGCGTGCTCAGGTCGCCCGGCACCATGGCCAGCTTGATGGCGGCGATGGTGCGCCCGGGGATGTCGCGCAACCACTCGGGGGCGACCACCAGCGCCGACAGCAGCTCCGGATCGCTCACCCCCAGCTGGGCATGGGCCGGCAGCGGCTGCACGATGGAGTAGCGCGTGAACTCGGTGTGGCGCTCCCATTTGACGGTGTACCCCTCGAAGCGCAGGCGCAGGAAATTGCCCTGCAGCCGCTCGAGCGCCAGTTCCTGCTGGCCCGGCAGGCGGCGCAGGTGCGCGCATTCCTGCTCGCGGCTGATGCCTTCGTTGAGCACGGCGACGTAGATCACCAGTGCCGGCAGGCGGATGCGCGCCGAGGGACGGGCGTGCACCTCGTTGTGCAGCAGGCTGCGCTGCAGATCGTCGGCCGGCAACAGGCGGGGCATGGTGGGGGCAAGGCTCGCATTCATGGTCGCCATTGTGCCCGCTGCGGCCGCTGACGGCACGCGCCGCGCTAAGGCTGGGTGAACAGGGGTTGCGTATCCAGCTCGCCGGCCGGGCACGGCCGGCCGAAGTGATAGCCCTGCAGGATGTCGACGCCCAGCTCGCGCAGCGCGCGCGCCGTGGCGTCGTCTTCCACCCCTTCGGCCACCGTGCGCAGGCGCAGCGCTTGCGCCATGCTGACGATGCCCTGCGCCATGCGCAGGCCTTCCTCGCTGTGCACCCGGCGCACGAAGGAGATGTCGATCTTGAGTTCGCCGATCGGCAGTTCGTGCAGCTGCGACAGCGAGGCGTAGCCCGTGCCGAAGTCGTCGATGGCGAGGGTGAAGCCGGCGCCGGCGAGCTGGCGCAGCCGGTCCTCCGCGAACTCCACGTCCATCAGCGCCACCGACTCGGTGATCTCGAGGACCAGTGCGCGCGGATCGAGCCTGTAGTGTTCGACGTCGGCCAGCAGCGTGGGCATGAAATCGGTGGCAAACAGCTGGCGCTTGGAGATGTTGATCGACAGGGTCAAGCCGGGGCGGGTCTGGCGCCAGAGCTGGAACTGTTCGAAGGCCTGGCGGCGCACCAGCAGCCCCAGTTCGCCGATCAGGCCCAGGTTCTCCGCCATCGGGATGAAGCTGCCGGGTGAGATCCAGCCCAGGTCCGGGTCGTGCCAGCGTGCCAGCGCCTCCACGCCGGCCAGGCGGGTGCGGCCATCGGGCATGGTCTGGGCCGCTACCAGCGGCTGGAACCAGACCGCGATGCGGCGCTCCCGGATCGCCTGCGCCAGCCGGGTCTGGATGTAGAGCTCCTTCTTGCCCAGCCCCTTGCGCGACATGTCGGCAAACAGCTGGAAGTTGTTGCGCCCCTGGGACTTGGCGTAGAACATGGCGCGATCGGCCTGGGCCAGCAGGCTGTCGATGTCGCCGTCGCCCTCGTCGTCCGGATAGACGGCAATGCCCATGCTGAAGGTGGCGCTGATGGACAGACCTTCCAGCATCACCGTCTGGCGCATGGCTTCCACCATTTTCTGCGCCACCTGGCGCACGGCATCGGCGCTGGGCAGATCCGGCAGCAGCACGACGAATTCATCGCCGCCCCAGCGCGCCAGCGTGTCGCCGTCGCGCAGGCAGGACTTGAGCAGCTGCGCCAGGGTCAGCAGCAGGGCATCGCCCGCCTTGTGGCCGTAGGCGTCGTTGATGTTCTTGAAGTGGTCCAGGTCGATGAAGCACACCCCCACGCGGTGGCCGTTGCGCGCCGCCTGCTGGATCGCCTGCTTGATGCGGTCCTCCAGCAGCACGCGATTGGGCAGCCCGGTCAGCGCGTCGTGCAGCGCCATATAGGTGATGTGGCGCTCCTGCAGGTAGCTCTTGGTGATGTCGCGCAGCACGCCGCGTGCGCCGCTGATGGTGCCGTCTTCGCCGCGCTCGACGACGAAGCGGCACTCCAGCCACTGCTCGGCGCGCGCCGGGCTCTGGAATCGGTAGCGGCCGCGGAATTCGTCCTTCTTGCCCGTCATCAGGCTGATGAAGTGCAGCTCGAAGGCGCTGCGGTCCTCCTCGTGCAGGTGCTCCATCAGACTCACATGGGCGCGCGGCGTCGAGCCGATCAGCAGCCACCAGCCGCTGTTGGCACTGGCGATGCGGCCACGCGGATCCAGCTCGATGACCGCCTCTTCCAGCAGATCGAGCGTGCGCACGAAGGCGTGCTGCTCGGCGGCGCGGGATTTTTCCTTCTCCAGGGCGAGGTGCAGCGCTTCAAAGGGCTGCCGCACGCTGTTGACGAAGACCGCGCGGTAGATAAAGTAGTAGCTGACGATCTTGTAGACATGGCCGCTGGCGTTGACGAGGTCGGTCACCCGCGCGTAGTGCATGAAGAACAGCTCGGACAGGGCGGCAATGGCGGCAGCGGCAAAGAGGTCGATGTCGCTGCTGTGGTAGGCCGCCCGGCCTTCCGGGTGCAGGAAGCGATGCGCCATCAGGACCGCAGCCACACTGTAGAGCGCCACCAGCAGGTACTCGAAGTGCACCTTGAACGGCGTCAAACCGGCACCCGGGGTGTAGAGGTCCGGCACCAGGCCGGGGCGCAGCAGCATCAGCCCGTACACGCCCGCCACATAGGCCAGCACCCAGGCCATCAGCCAGTAGCGCGCCCGCGCCGAGCGCAGCGGCTGCCAGTCCCTCAAGGCGATCGCCAGCAGGCCGACGGCCACCAGCAGGCGCGCCGGCAGCCAGAAGCCGATGGATTTCTGCGCACTGCCCGGCGTCAGGAGTTCCGGCATGCCGGCATAGGAGAGGGTGTGGCCGAAATCGAGCAGGGCGGCCCCGAACAGCACCCCGCCCAGGATCACGATATTGCCCGGGCGCTCGCGTGTATAGGCGTCCCAGGCAATGCCGAAGCCCAGCATGGCGACGATGATGGAGGCCACCTCCAGCGTGGTGTGCATCACCAGGAATTGCTGGGCGGGCAGGTCGAAGGTCAGCGTGCCGGTCCACAGCAGCGTGCACAACAGGGCCATGATGGCCACGCCGGCCACGGCCGGCTTCCAGTTTCGGACCTCGGCTGCGGAATTCTTCCTGTTCTGCATGTTTCCCGCTGACATCCAGACTCCCTCGCTGCGGTGTTTGTGCATCACCTGCTGTGCCGGGCGCCGGACCCCGCTGTCCCGCGCCACGGCCGGCCTGCGACTCCCGACGACGGCTGGCCATGCAAAATGTGGGTTCAAGCATACCAGCCCCGTTGCCGCTCGAACACCATGCTCAAGTACCTGACCGTGCCCGTCACCGCCTTCGAACAGAACTGCTCCATCGTCTGGTGCGACGACACCCGGGAGGCTGCCGTCATCGATCCGGGCGGCGATCTGGGCCGGATCACGGCGGAGGTGCAGCGCCTGGGCGTGACGCTCAAGGCGATCTGGCTCACGCACGCGCACATCGACCATGCCGGCGGCACCGCCGAGCTGGCGCGCCAGCTTGGCCTGCCCATCATCGGGCCGCACCCGGGCGACCAGTTCTGGATCGCCGGGCTGCCGGAGCAGGGGCGCCGCTTCGGCCTGCCGCCGGCCGAATCCTTCACGCCGACGCGCTGGCTGCACGACGGCGACACGGTGAGCGTCGGCCATTGCACCCTGCACGTGCGCCATTGCCCCGGCCACACGCCCGGCCACGTGGTCTTTCATTCGCCCGAGGCCAAGCGCGCCTTTGTCGGCGACGTGCTGTTTGCCGGTTCGATCGGGCGCACCGACTTCCCGCAGGGCAACCACGGCGAACTGATCCGCAGCATCACGGAACGCCTGTGGCCCATGGGCGATGACACCGTGTTCATCCCCGGCCATGGACCGGAGAGCACTTTCGGGCGGGAACGCCGGAGCAACCCCTTCGTGGCTGGCACTTGAGCCGGCTCGACCGGCCTGTCGCTCGGCACCAACGCCGTCTCGCCGCCGCGCCGCTTGGGTGGATTTTTTTCCGCTGGCGGGCCGCCGCCACGGCAACCGTCCGGAATAATCGGCGTTTTTTTTCAACCGGGAGAAAAGACTTGAAGAGACTGCTCGTCAATCTGGCCGTGCTGGCCACGCTGGGCTCGGCCGCATCGCTGGTCCAGGCACACGACATCTACGCCGGCGTCGGCGTGCCCGGCATCTACACCATAGGCTATGCCCGTTCCATGGCTGCCAGCTGGGGCTTGCGCGGTGATTACGCCGGCGGTCTGAACTGGAGCGGCAGCGGCACGGACAACGGCGTGACCTATGACGCCACGCTCAGGGCCAGCCGTGCCGGCCTCTATGCCGACTGGTTCCCGTTCGGCGGCGGCTTCCGTCTCGTCGGCGGCGTCACGGCCAATGACATGAAGGCGGACATCAACTCGGTGGGCGGCAGCGCCACCATCAACGGCAAACCGGTGTCCATGAGCGGCCACTACTTCAACGTCCAGCTGAAGTACCCCACCGCCACGCCCTACCTGGGCATCGGCTACGGCCACCAGGCCAGTAGCGGGAAGGGCCTGGGTTTCTATTTCGACCTGGGCGTCACGCTGGGCACCTTCACGGCCGATGTCCAGACCGACCTGGTCGGGGTCGCCGGCATCACCCAGGCGGACGTCGACCAGCAGAAGCACGACATGAACGATTCGCTGGCCGGCGTGAAGATGCTGCCCAGCGTCTCGCTCGGCCTGCGCTACAACTTCTGACCGGCGAGGGTAGGGAGGCGAAAAGCGCGGCCGCGGCCGCGCTTTTTTATGGCCGGCCGGTGCGCGCCAGCGGGCTGCCGCCTTGCGCGCGCGCCCGCTCGTAGAGCGGCATCACTTTGGGCAGATTCTTCTCGATGTCGGCAATGCGCGTCTGGCCCGAGGGATGGGTGGAGAGCCATTGGGGCGGCGCGCCCTTGTTGGCGGCGCTCATCTTCCGCCACAGCGTGACGCCGGCGCGCGGGTCGTAGCCGGCGCGCGCCGCCAGCTCCAGGCCGACCAGATCGGCCTCGGATTCGTCGCTGCGGCTGAACTCCAGCGTCAGCAGATTGGCCCCGCCGCGCGCCACGCTGTCGGTCAGGCGCGGGTCCACCCCCAGCCAGGCCGCCACCACGGCGCCGCCCACGCGCGCCACGCCATGGGTCACGGCGCTCTTGCCCATGCGCTCGCGCGCGTGTTCGCGCAGGGCGTGCGCGATCTCGTGGCCCATGACCATGGCCACCTCGTCATCGCTGAGCTGCAGCTGGTCCAGGATGCCGGTATAGAAGGCGATCTTGCCGCCGGGCATGCAGTAGGCGTTAATCTGCGAGGAGCCGATCAGATTCACCTCCCACTGCCAGTCGCGCGCGCGCGGATTCCAGCGCAGGGTCTGCGGAATGATGCGCTGGGCAATCGCGCGCAGGCGCAGCAGCTGCGGGTGGTCGGCCGGCGCGAGGGCGCGCTTCTTGGCCGCCTGCGCCAGCTGCTGGCGGTACTGCTGCCGCGCCATCTGCTCGACCTCCTCGGCCGGCGCCAGCTGGGTGAAGACCGAGTTCTTGCCCACGTCCACGCCCTCGTGCTGCGGCGCGGCCACGCTGGCGGCGGCCAGCAAAAGGCCGCCCAACAGGGCGGACAGGCGCAGGGACGACAGGCTTTGCATTTCGTTCATGGTTCGGGGGCGCGGCAGCGGCTGCGCTTATTATTCCCGCATGACCCCAAGTGCGCCCGAATCGAGCCAACTCAAGCCCGCCGCCAAGCCGTCCTGGGGTGCCACCCTGCGCGTCTACCTCGAGCCCGCGACCCTGCGCATGCTGGCCCTGGGCTTTGCCGCCGGCCTGCCGCTGCTGCTGGTCCTGGGCACGCTCAGCTTTCGGCTGCGCGAGGCCGGCATCGACCGCGCCACCATCGGCCACCTCAGCTGGGTCGGCCTGGCCTATGGCTTCAAATGGGCCTGGGCGCCGCTGGTGGATCGCCTGCCGCTGCCGGGCCTGACGCGGTGGCTGGGTCTGCGCCGCAGCTGGTTGCTGCTGGCGCAGGCCGGCATCATGGCCGGCCTGGTGGGCATGGCGGTGAGCAACCCGCAGGCCGGGCTGGGGCCGGTGGTCTGGTTCGCGCTGATGGTGGCCTTTGCCTCGGCCACCCAGGACATCGCCCTGGATGCCTTTCGCATCGAGTCGGCCGGCGCCGAGCGCCAGAGCGCATTGGCGGCGGCCTATCAGACAGGCTACCGGATGGCCATGATCTGGGCCGGCGCCGGCGTGCTCTGGCTGGCCGCGCGCGCTGAAGGGGCGGCCAGCGGCTACCAGAACGCGGCCTGGCAGACGGCCTACCTGGTCATGGCGCTGAGCATGCTGCCCGGCGTGCTGACCGTGCTGTTGTCGCCCGAGCCCGCCCGCCACCAGCTGCCTGCGGCGCGCAGTGTGGGCGCATGGCTGCAGGGGGCACTGGTCGAACCCTTCGCCGATTTCCTGCGCCGCTACAAGTGGCAGGCCCTGCTGATCCTGGCGCTCATCGCCGTCTACCGCATCAGCGACGTCGTCATGGGCATCATGGCCAACCCCTTCTACGTCGACATGGGCTACACCAAGGACGAGGTGGCGGCGGTGACCAAGATCTACGGCGTCATCATGACCCTGGTGGGAGCCTTCGTCGGCGGCGCGCTGGCGATGCGCATGGGGGTGATGCGCGTGCTCATGCTCGGCGCCATCCTCAGCGCGGCCAGCAATCTGCTGTTTGCCTGGCTGGGCGCGCGCGGGCACGACGTCACGGCGCTGATCTTCGTCATCTCGGCCGACAACCTCGCCAGCGGCATCGCCTCGTCTGCCTTCATCGGCTACCTGTCGAGTCTCACCAACATCAGCTACTCGGCCACGCAGTACGCCCTGTTCAGCTCCATGATGCTGCTCCTGCCCAAGTTCATCGCCGGTTTCTCGGGCGACTATGTCGACGCCTACGGCTACAGCAACTTCTTCGTTTCCACCGCCCTGCTCGGGCTGCCGGTGCTGCTGCTGGTCGGTCTGGCGGCGCGGGTCCCCATCCGCTCCGCCTGAGCGGGCGTTTACCTATCTTTACGCCCAGTTCAAGCGCCCGGGACGCCGAGACCACATCATGGGCGGACAGCCACGCTAGACTAGTTCCATGAGTCAGCCCCTCCTGATGATCGAAGACGATGCCCGCCTGGCAGCCATGGTGAGCGAGTACCTCGCCCAATCCGGCTTCGAGGTCAACGTGGCCGGCACCGGCATGGAGGGCCTGGCCAGTCTGCAGGCGGCCGACCCGGCGCCGCAGCTGCTCATCCTCGATCTCATGCTGCCCGATCTGGACGGGCTGGAGGTCTGCCGCCGCATCCGCGCCCTGCCCTCGACCCTGGCGCAGACCCCGATCCTGATGCTCACGGCCAAGGGCGACCCCATGGACCGGGTCATCGGCCTGGAAATGGGCGCCGACGACTACCTGGCCAAACCCTTCGAGCCGCGCGAGCTGCTGGCGCGCATACGCGCCGTGCTGCGCCGGCACAGCGGCGCCAGCGCCGCGCCGGCCAGCCAGCTGCGCTTCGGCTCGCTCGCCATCGACCGCGACGCCCGCACCGTCACCGTCGGCAGCAATGCCTGCGACCTCACCTCCTACCAATTCGACCTGCTGGTCACACTGGCCGAGCGCGCCGGCCGCGTGCTCACGCGCGACCAGATCATGGAGGCCGTGCGTGGCCGCGAGCTGGATGCCTTCGACCGCTCCATCGACGTGCACATGGGCCGCATCCGCGCCGCCATCGAGGCCGACCCCAAGAACCCCAAGCGCATCCTGACGGTGCGCGGCGTCGGCTACGTATTCGCGCGCCAGCAGGACTAGATGAGCACCCCTCTGACCGAGCGCCTTTACCTGCGCATCTGGCTGGCCGTGGTGGCGGCGGTGGTCGTGCTGACCCTGATGTTCGGCTGGTTCTGGCATCTGGATACGGAGCGCGAGCGCGCCCAGCGGCCCGGGCGCGAGATCGTGCTGCGCAATGCCGAGGGCGAGGTCATCGGCCAGGCCGTGGCCAAGCCGGTGCTGGTACCCGGGCAGGTCCTGGAATTCGTGGTCCCCACGCGCGACGGCGAGACCATCCACGTGCAGCTGCCGCGCCCCGGCAACCGCCCGCTGCCGGTGCCGGTGCCGACCTGGTGGCACCAGCCCTACAGCCTGCTCTGGCTGTTCGGCCTGGTGGCCGCCGCCGTGGCCCTGGGGGCCTACCCCATCGTGCGACGGCTGACCAAACGGCTGGAGGTGCTGCAGCAGGGCGTGGAGCACTGGGGCGAAGGCGCCCTGTCGACCCGGGTGCCCGAGGACGGCCGCGACGAGGTGGCCTTCCTGGCGCAGCGCTTCAACATCGCCGCCGCGCGCGTCGAGGCACTGCTGCTGGCGCACAAGGCGCTGCTGGCCAATGCCTCCCATGAGCTGCGTTCGCCGCTGGCGCGCATCCGCATGGGGCTGGAGCTGCTGCAGGACCGACCCAGCGACACCACGCGGGAGGAGATCGCCCGCAACATCCGCGAACTGGACCAGTTGATCGATGAAATCCTGCTGGCCAGTCGGCTCGACGCCAGCCCGGACGATCTGGGCCCGCTGGAGCCGGTGGATCTGGTCGGCCTGTGCGCCGAGGAGTGCGCGCGCACCGGGGCGGAACTCGAGGCGCCGGCCGGAGCCACCCAGCTCGGGGTCCCGGGCGTGACCCGGCTGCTGCGCCGCGCGGTGCGCAACCTGCTCGAGAATGCCCGCCGTCACGGGCACGGCACCGTCGTGCTGACGCTGCAACGCCAGGCCGCGCAGGCCCGGCTGGCCGTCTGCGACCAGGGGCCCGGCGTGCCGCCGGCCTACCGCGAGCGCATCTTCGAGCCCTTCTTCCGTCTGCCCGGCGCCTCGGAACGCGAGGGCGGCGTCGGCCTGGGTCTGGCGCTGGTGCGCTCGATTGCCCAGCGCCACGGCGGCACGGTGCACTGCGAAGACCGCGTGGGCGGCGGCGTGTGCTTCGTGCTGAGCCTGCCCCTGGCCGATTGAGCGCTTGCAGCGACAGGGCCTCGGTTGAGGCAAACGGGCACAACATGGATTGATCCGTATCCTGAATGTCCTATTTCGCGACAGTCAGGCCAGCCATATCCCCTATTTGTGGGATGTGCGAAATCAAAAACGCCCGTTATAGTTGCCTTCGAGCTGCTGTCACAGTCTCTTGCAAGGAATATTTCGGATCCAGCCTGGTGCTGGATCCGTGGTACAGAACCCAACGACGTCCTTTCGAGGACTTTCAAAGCCACCCTTGCGGGTGGCTTTTTTTTATCCGGCAGCTGGCTTGGCGACTGGCGCTTCTACGCGGCGGCGTGCAGAGCCTGGCGTACACGCGCCGCGCTGATGTCGTGCAGGCAGCGCAGATGCCCCAGCGGGCACTCGCGCTGAAAACAGGGCGCGCAGTCCAGCGGCGGCTGGTAAGCGGGATCCGCCTTGAGCCAGAGCACGCGGGCGCGCTCGCTCAGCGGCGGCGTATGCAGCGGGCTGCTGGAGCCGAAGATGGCCACCTGCGGCACGTCCAGCGCCGCCGCCACGTGCATCAGGCCCGTGTCGTTGGTGACAACGCGGCGTGCGGCGGCGATCAGGCCAAAGGCCTCGGTCAGCGAGGTCGTGCCGGCCAGGTTGCGGCAGTCGGCGCCCGTGGCGAGCGAGACAATCTCCGCGCCCAGGGCCGCCTCCTTGCCCGAGCCGAGCAGCAGCACCGGCGCATCGAGTTGCTGCGCCAGCTCGGCAAAGCGTCGCGCCGGCCAGCGCTTGGCGGGGCCGTACTCGGCACCCGGCACGAAGACGTAGTAGCCGCCGCGCGCGAGGCCGAGTTCGCGCAGCACGGACGCGCATTGCGCGGCATCGACCTGCAGCCGCGGCCGGTCGGCCTCGATGCCCGCCTCGCCGCTGAGCGCGGAATAGAAGGCCACCATCGGCGGGCGCTGGCCCTTGGGCGGATTCTTCAGCCGATGCGTGAGCAGGCCCACGCGCGCCTCGCCGAGATAGCCCACGCGCTTCGGAATGCCGGCCAGGAAGGGCAGCAAGGCGCTCTTGAGGGAGTTGGGCAGCACGTAGGCGACGTCGAAACGGCCCGTGAGTTGTTGGGCCAGCGCGCGCCGCGCCTTGAACTGCAGGCCGCCGTGGGCAAAGGGAAACTCGATGACCTCGGCCACTTGCGGCATGGCCCGGTAGACCGGCGCCACCCAGGGCAGGGCGCCCACGGTGAGCCGCTCGCCGCGCGCGGCCAGCCGGCGCATGAGCGGCTCGCTCATGACCGCGTCCCCGATCCACTGGGGCGCGATCACCAACGCGTTAATGGTGCGCGGAGAAGTGCTCACCGGCCTTGAGCTTGTAGACGGTGCCGCAATAGGGGCACTTGGCCTCGCCGGTGTGCGCGACATCGAGATAGACCTTGGGGTGGCTGTTCCAGAGCTTCATGTCGGCCAAGGGGCTGGGACAGTAGACGCCACCCTGGTCGTTCAGGTCCTTGGCCAGCAATTCAACGGTCTGCTTGCTCATCTTTGCCTTTTTCTTGATCAGTGGGGGTCAGAGCACATCGCCAACGCGAGTGGTCTGACCCGCCTGGTTTCACACCTTCGTCAGCCAGTGGGCGTACTTCGGGTTGCGGCCGTTGACGATGTCGAAGAAGGCGCTCTGGATCTTCTCCGTGATCGGGCCGCGCGAGCCGCTGCCGATCTCGACCCGGTCGAGTTCGCGGATCGGCGTCACTTCGGCGGCGGTGCCGGTGAAGAAGGCTTCGTCGGCGATGTAGACCTCGTCGCGCGTGATGCGCTTTTGCACCACTTCCAGGCCCAGGTCCTTGGCGATGTGCAGCACGGTGTTGCGCGTGATGCCGTTGAGCGCGCCGGCCGACAGGTCGGGCGTATAGATGACGCCGCTCTTGATGACGAAGATGTTCTCGCCCGCGCCTTCGGACACGAAGCCGGCGGAATCAAGCAGCAGCGCCTCGTCGTAGCCGTCGTCGGTCGCTTCCGTATTGGCCAGGATGGAGTTGCTGTAATTGCTGACCGCCTTGGCCTGCGTCATGGTGATGTTGACATGGTGGCGCGAGTAGCTGGAGGTCTTGACGCGGATGCCGCGCTTCATGCCCTCTTCACCCAGGTAGGCACCCCAGGCCCAGGCCGCCACCATCAGGTGGATGGTGTTGCCCTTGGGCGAAACGCCCAGCTTCTTGTCGCCGATCCAGGCCAGCGGGCGGATGTAGCAGCTCTCGAGCTTGTTGGCGCGCACCACTTCCTTCTGCGCCTCGTTGACCTGCTCCTGGGTAAAGGGCATCTTCATGCGCAGGATCTTGGCGCTGTTGAACAGGCGCTCGGTGTGCTCCTGCAGGCGGAAGACCGCCGTGCCGTTGACCGTGTTGTAGGCGCGCACGCCCTCGAAGACACCGCAACCATAGTGCATCGTGTGGGTCAGCACGTGGACTTTGGCGTCGCGCCATTCCACGAGCTTGCCATCCATCCAGATTTTTCCGTCACGGTCGGACATCGAGGTCGGTAGGGCGCTCATCGTAGGTTTCCTTGCAAGATCTGCCCGGCATGGGCGGGCTCAAAAAGGTCATTTTACGGGGCCGGCGGCGGGCCCTGCATTTCATCGGCCGAAACGGGGCGCTGGAGCTCCCAGCGCACCAGGCGACCGTGCTGGAATTCGCAGGTCACGCTGGAGTCGGAGGCATCGGTCCAGCGGAACAACTCGGGCTGGCGGTCCTTCTCGCTCAGCAGCTCGCCCAGCGAACGTGTCAAGGCCATCACATGCAGCAGACTGACGCCCGGCGTGAGCTTGGCATTGAGCATGACGGCGCTGTCGACGAAGCCGAGCGGCCGGTTCGCCGCGCGCTTGAGCACGTGCATGACCCGGTTGTAGTGCAGCAGCAGCCACATCACCAGGGCGCCAATGACCAGGGCCACGCCGGCCCAGCCATAGGCCCGGTAGGCCGCGACGAGCAGCACCACCCCCCCGAGGGGAAGAAGAATTTTCTGAAAACGCATGCCCCGATTTTGACGCATGCCGTTTGCCGGCTTCAGTCCCCGGCGGGCCGCGGCCAGCGCACCGTCACGGCCAGCCCGCCCAGCTGCGTCGAGCGGCCCAATTCGATCTGGGCACCGCTGACCTGGGCGATGCGCCGCACGATGGACCAACCCAGGCCGCTGCCGGACTGCGTCTGGCCAGGCGGCCGGTAAAAGCGCTCGCCCAATCGCGGCAGGTCTGCCTCGGCCAGGCCCGGGCCGCTGTCCTCCACCGCGAGGACCGTCTGGCCGGCCGCGGTGCTCACGCTGACGCGCACCGTGGCGCCGTCCGGGCTGTAGCGCAGGGCGTTGTCGACCAGGTTGCGCAGCAGCACGCCCAGCAGCAACTCCTGGCCCGCCACGCGACAGGGGCCGGCGGCCTCCAGTGCCAGCTGCTGGCGCCGGGCCAGCGCCGTGGGCGCCAACTCGGCCAGCACGCGGCGCGCCAGTTCACGCAAGTCCAGCGGCAGCGCCGGCACTGCAGGTGCGGCTTCCAGGCGCGCCAGCGTCAGCAACTGCTCCACCAGATGCGTGGCCCGGTCGCAACCCGCCAGCGTGGCCTGCAAGGCATGCCGGCGCCCGGCCTCGTCCTCGCCCGCGCCCAGCGCCACCTGGGCCTGGGCCCGGATGGCCGCGATCGGCGTGCGCAACTCGTGCGCCGCGTCGGCCGTGAAGCGGCGTTCCGCTTCCAGCAGGCCGGCGATGCGCTCCAGCAGGGCGTTGAGCGAGCGCACCAGCGGCTGCATCTCGGCGGGCAGGTCGCCCAGCGCCACCGGCTCCAGTGCCTCGGGACGGCGCCGCTCCAGCGTCTGGCTCAGCTGATGCAGGGGTGCCAGGCCACGCTGCACCGCCCACCAGCCGGCCAGCGCCAGCAGTGGCAGCGCGATGACCAGCGGCCACAGCACGCTGCGCAACACGGCGCGCAGGATGGCACTGCGCGAGGCGGTCTGCTCGCCGACATAGACCCGCACATCGCGCTGCGCGCCCTGCGCGGCAAACACGCGCCACTGCGTACCGTCTTCCAGGCGCACCGTGGCAAAGCCGCTGTCGATCTCGGCCATCGGCGTGACGCCGGCCTGCGCCGAGTGCATCAGCAGCCGACCCTCATGGAAGACCTGGAAGGCCACGCGCGGCGCGTACTTGTGCAGCGGCGGCGCGTCGACGTGCTCCCCCTCCTCCAGCTCCATCGACTGCTGCACCACCAGCAGCGCGGCCGCCTGGGCCAGGTGGCCATCCAGCAGCTCGTCGAGTTCATGGCGCGCATCGCGCCAGGTCACGAGGGCTGCGCCCAGCCAGACCAGCGTCGCCAGGCCCAGCACCAGGGCCAGCAGGCGGGCCTGCAGCGAATGCCGCCTCACGGCGCCTCCCGCTCGCGCGGCACGGTGTAGCCCACGCCGCGCACGGTCTGGATCAACTCGGGCGGCAGCTTGCGCCGCAGGTGGTGCACGTGCACCTCGATCGCATTGCTCTCCACCTCATGGCCCCAGCTGTAGAGCTGCTGCTCGAGCTGCTCGCGTGTCAGCACGCGGCCGGCGTTGCGCATCAGGGCATGCAGCAGGTCGAATTCGCGCATGGACAGGGCCACCGGCGCGCCGTCCCGGCTGACCTGGCGCGCCGCCGGCTCCAGCACCACGCCGCCCCAGCGCAGGCTGTCCTGCACCTGGCCATGGGCGCGCCGCACCAGCGCGCGCAAACGGGCGCC
>Ga0153916_10002337_pt1 | contig 13897 bp, 9 predicted proteins | sample Opewatmetagenome_FD_109642 | JGI IMG/M metagenome (GOLD analysis project Ga0153916, IMG submission 109642) | Freshwater wetland microbial communities from Ohio, USA - Open water 3 Core 3 Depth 4 metaG | ecosystem: Environmental > Aquatic > Freshwater > Wetlands | place: USA: Ohio, Lake Erie, Old...
ACGGTCGCAGCCGGAACAGACTCCTCGTCCATCACCCTCGATCCCTCGGGCAAGTACGCCTATGTGGCGAATTACACCGACAACACCGTCTCGCAGTACACCATCGGCACGAACGGCGCGCTCAGTCCGATGACCGCCGCCACAGCCGCGGCCGGAACGAATCCTATATCCATTACGACCGCCGGCACCTGGCAATAACGACCGGGCCGACACAACACAGTCTGGCGGCGCAAACCGCAGACTATCGAAGGGGAGAAGATGATGTTCAAGCAACGCAAGCAGTTCATTGCGGTCTGGTCACTGATGTTCGCCATCGCCGCCGCCGTCTCGGCCTGCAGTGGCGGAGGCGGGTCACCAACCCCGAACTCGACGACTTACACTATCGGCGGGAATGTCTCGGGCGTCTCGGGCAGCGGGCTCGTACTACAGTTGAACGGGGCGAGTGACCTTGCTGTCTCCGCCGATGGCCTGTTCACCTTCTCCACCGCCCTCGCCAACGGGGCGGCCTACAGTGTTACGGTTGCCACACAGCCAACCAACCCTGCCCAGACCTGCACGGTCAGCAATGGCTCGGGCACAGTGGGCGGTTCTGCCGTCACCGGCATTGCCGTGAGTTGTGCCACTCACTTTGCGCGTTTTGCCTACGTCGCCAACTCCGGCGACAACAGCGTCTCGACCTACGTGGTCGACGCCACCACCGGCCGCCTCAAATACGTGGGCAAGGTCGCGGCCGGGTTGGGGCCGCTATCCGTCACCCTCGACCCTTCCGGCAAATACGCCTATGTGGCGAACAACGCCGACAACAGCATCTCGCAGTACACCATCGGCGCGGACGGCAGCCTGACCGCGATGACCACCGCCACGGTCGCGGCCGGGACAACGCCGGTGTCGATCACGGTCCACCCCTCCGGCAAGTTCGCCTACGTGGCAAACCTCGGCCAGGTGGCAGGCTTTGACAACGGCAACGTTTCGCAATACACGATTGGTGTCGACGGGAGCCTGACCCCGATGGGTACCGCCACGGTCGCGGCCGGGACAAATCCCCAATCCGTCACCGTCGACCCCTCCGGCAAGTACGCCTATGCGGCGAATTACGGCAGCAACACCATCTCGCAGTACACCATTGGCGCGGACGGCAGCCTCACCGCAATGACTACCGCCACGGTCGCGGCCGGGAGCCTCCCGTACTCCGTCACCGTGGACCCCACCGGCAAGTACGCCTACGTGGCGAACCGGGGCGGCACCGTTTCGCAATACATCATCGGCGCGAACGGTTCCCTCGCCCCGCTGGCCACCCCGGTTGCGGCCGGGATGGATCCCTTTTCCGTCACGGTCGATCCGTCGGGTAAGTATGCCTACGTGGCGAACGCCACCAGCAACAACGTCTCGCAGTACACGATCGGCACGGATGGCACCCTCACGCCGATGAGTACGGCCACGGTCGCAGCCGGGGCGGAGCCCTGGTCCGTCACCGTCGATCCCTCCGGCAAGTATGCCTACGTGGCAGACCACGGCAACCGCGGTGTCTCGCAGTACACGATCGGCGCGGACGGCAGCCTCACCGCCATCGCCCCCGCCACGGTCGCGGCGCAGACCTCGCCGGCCTCGCTCGCGATGACCCAGGGTACGACCCCGGTCACGGCGGTGCCGAAGTGTGCGTATGTGGCGAATCTTCTCGGCAACAACGTCGTGCAGTACACGATCGGCACCAACGGCAGCCTGACCGTGATGGCCACCCCCATTGTCGCGGCCGCGAACCAGCCGATCTCCATTACCGTCCACCCCTCGGGCAAGTATGCCTACGCGGCGAACCAGAGCCAGAACACTGTCTCGCAGTACACGATCGGCACGGACGGAAGTCTTACGCCGATGGCCAGCGCCATGGTCGCGGCCGGGACGGGCCCCCACTCCGTCACTGTCGACCCGAGCGGCAACTACGCCTACGTGACGAACAACAACAGCAATGACGTGTCGCAGTACACGATCGGCAGCGACGGCAGCCTGACCGCGATGGCCACCGCCACGGTCGCGACTGGAACGATTCCTATCGCCGTCACCGTCGACCCTTCCGGCAAGTACGCTTACGTGGCGAACTGGAGCGACAATACCGTCTCGCAGTACACGGTCGGAACGGACGGCAGTCTCACGCCGATGACCACCGCCACGGTCGCGGCCGGGACCAACCCGGCCTCCGTCACCGTCGACCCGAGCGGCAAGTACGCCTACATAGCGAACTACAACAGCAACAGCGTCTCGCAGTTCACGATCGGCAGCGACGGCAGCCTGAGCGCGATGACCACCGCCACGGTCGCGGCCGGGGCGGGCCCTGCATCGGTTACCACAACCGGCACTTGGCAGTAACGGCCAAGCCAACGCAACACGTCAGGCGGCGCAAGCCGCCTGACTTCTTGGTGCAAGGAGCAATGCCGGTGCTGCGCAACAATGCGATGCAGCCTTGTTCAGGCCCTGCACGGTTGGTGCTGCGGCGGCCGGCTTGATGAGGAGGACGAGACCCAAGTGGCGCGACGCCTGTCCGGTTCGTGCTCAGGGTGCTTCCTGCGCGGGTTCCGCCGCGGCGTGGCGCACTGCCTGTTCCAGGCTTTCCAGCCTTGCCTCGCACTGCAGCGCGCAGTGGTAACGGCCATTGAGGTACAGAAACAGCGCCGGCAGGTGAAACACGCCAAACTCCCGGGTGAGCGCGAGATCGCGTTCGGCGTCGACTTCAAACACGTGCGTCTCGAGGTGTTGCCGGCGGTAGTCGGCGAGCAGGTGCTTCCAGGCCTTGCAGCTGGAGCAGCCGTGGCTGGTGAAGATCACGATCGTGAGCCCCGGCGTCTGCGCCAGGCGATGGTGGAACTCGAACTGGTCGAGCTGCGGGAGGTTGCGCGCGGGCATACGGCCATTCTGCCACGAGTCGCACCGTACCGCAGCCCGTGCGGCCCTGCCAGCGCGTGCTCAATGCATGATCGCCATCACCTTGTTGGCGGCCGCGGTCCGGGTCTCGACGCCGAGCTTGATGTAGACGTGCTCGAGATGTTTGTTGACCGTGCGCGGACTCACCCCCAGGATCATCCCGATATCACGGTTGGTCTTGCCCTTGATCACCCACAGGATCACTTCCGCCTCGCGCTGGGTGAGGCCAAGCAATGCGGTCACCGCCGCCGGTGACGGCGCGTGGGCTGGGTTCTCTTCCAGGACCAACATGGCGCGAGCGCTGCGCGTGCAGGTGGCGGCGCGGATTATCAGGTGCTTCCCGGTCCGGTCGGCGGCCGAGTGCGGGTGTGGGGTGCGCGGAAACGGTTCGCCTGCCGGCCCGTGCACGGCCAGCAGGTTCTGGATCGAGTCCGGCAGGCTCATGCCCTCGACGATGTCGGTGCCGAAATACTCGCGGAGCAGGCTCTGCGCCGGCGGCGTGATCAGCGTCACGCGCACCTGATCGTCGAGCGCGACGAATGCGTCGCCACTCACCTCGACCGCGTCCTGAAACTGGCGGATGGCGCGCGAGCAATGCAAGCGGGTCGCAATCCGCGCCAGCACCTCTTGCGGGTCGACCGGTTTGGTGACGTAGTCGACGGCACCGAGATCGAAGCCGCGCACGATGTCCTCGGTGCCGTCGAGCGCGGTCATGAACACGACCGGGATATCGCGCGTCGCGTGGCTGGTCTTCAACCGCCGACACGTCTCGAAGCCGTCCAGCCCGGGCATCAGGATATCCAGCAGAATCAGGTCGGGGGTGATGTACTGCAGCTGGTCGATGGCGTTGTAGCCGTTGGCCGCGACCAGCACCTTGTAGCCGACCTGGTCGAGCGCGTCGGACAAGAACGCCAGATTCGCCGGGGTGTCGTCGACGATCAGGATCGTGCCGGGCTCAGGCATTGACATGGGTGTCCTCCAGTTGCGCAGTGACGAACTCGGTGATTTCGGTCAGCCGGAACTCGTTGGCCAGGCGCCGCACCTGGCGCACGAACGGCAGGTAGCGCGGGTCGAGCCGTTCGATGCGCTCCAGCCGTTCGAGCAGTCCCTTGACGTAACCGATGCGCACCACCTCGAGCAGTTCGCGCAGTTGCGCGGCCGGCAGCGTGACGGGCGTACCCGTGTCGCCTGGCTCCTCCTCCACGGCGGGCGCCGGTTCGTGGATCCACTCGAGGCCCAGCTGGGTCTTGAGCGCGGCGAGCAGATCGGCGAGGTGGATGGGCTTGGGCAGGAAGTCGTTGCAGCCGGCGGCGATGCTGTGCTCGCGGTCCTCGGCGAAGGCGCTGGCCGAGACGGCGATGATCACGACCGTGCGCGTGGCGCGGTCGGCGCGCAGCCGGCGCGTGGCCTCGAGTCCGTCGATCTCCGGCATCACCAGGTCGAGCAGGATCGCGTCCGGGGCGAGCGCGGCGGCGCGCTGCAGACAGTCGCGGCCGTCGACTGCTTCATGCACGCGGAACCCGAGCGGCTGCAGCGCGCTCGCCAGCCATCGGCGGTGCGCCGGCTGGTCGTCGACCACCAGGACGGTGCGCCGCGGTCCGTGATACCCGGTGATCGGATGGTCGGCGACCGGCGTCACGTGCGGCGTCTGTACCTCGGCCAACGGCAGTTTCACGCGAAAGGTGCTGCCTCGACCGAGCGTGCTGTCGACGTCCAGCGCGCCGCCCATGAGTTCGGTGAGCATGCGGCTGATGGTGAGGCCGAGGCCGATACCCTCGCTGCGCCGCGCGCTGGCGTCCGGGCCGCGCTGGAAAGGCTGGAAAATGGTCTCCAGGTCCTGCGGCGCGATGCCGCTCCCGGTGTCACGGATCTGAAAGCGGGTCATCTCGCGCTTGTAGGCGACCACCATGGCGACCTCGCCGCGGTCGGTGAATTTCATGGCGTTGCTGAGCAGGTTGATCAGGATCTGACGCAGGCGCTTCTCGTCGCCGCGTACCACCCGCGGGAGCGTGCCTACAACCTGGTAGCGGAACACGATGCCTTTGTCCTCGGCCTGCAGGCGGAACATGCGCACGATCTGCTCGAGAAACTCCGGGAACCGGATCTCGTCCTGGGCCAGCTTGATCTGGCCGGCGTCGTTGCGCGCCACGTCGAGGATGTCGTTGATCAGCATCAACAGGTGCTGGCCGCTCTGCTGGATGATGCCGAGACCCTGGCGGCGCGATTCGGCGGTGACGCGGTCGTTCTGCAGCAGTTGCGCGTAGCCGAGAATGCTGTTGAGCGGCGTGCGCAGCTCATGGCTCATGCCGGTCAGGAACCGGCTCTTGGCCTGGTTGGCGCGTTCGGCCAGCTCCTTGGCCTGCTGCAGCTTGGCGTCGGTCTTCTGGTGCTCCTCGATCTCCTGCTGCACGAGGCGGGTCTGCTTGTTGGACTCTTCCTGTGCGAACAGGTGGCTCTCGTGTTTCAGCGTCAGCCACCAGGCGCCGATGCCGATCGGCACCAGCAGGATCATGAAGGTCTTGGTCAGCGCATCCTGCAGCGCGGTCAGGACCGGCTCGTGCATGGCGCTGTGCGACAGTGCCTCCTGGTAGTAAACGACGCTGAACACCGAGAGGCCGAGCAGGCTGACCGCCAGGAAGCGCAGCACGAACGCGCCGATGCGGGCGCGCAGCCGCGATGAGTAGCCGTCCGGAACGAACAGCCTGACGAATGCCGACAACTGGTCGCGCAGGCTCGCGCCGGTCTTGCAGGCGTCACCACAGCGCGCGTCCAGGGTACAGCACAGCGAGCAGATCGGGCCCTCGTAGGCGGAACAGAATGCCATGTCCGCCGGTTCGAACGTGTGCTCGCAGATGCAGCAGCGGTTCGCGTGGGCGCTGTCGGTCGATTCGGAGCGGCGGGCGATGTAGTAGCGACCGCCGGTGAGAGTGGCGATCACCGGTGACAGCACGAAGGCCAGCACCAGGGCGATGAACGGTGCCAGCGCCTGGGCTAGGGGGCCGAACGCTCCGGTGAAGGCGGCCACCGACACCACCGAGGCGATCAGCATCGATCCGACACCGACCGGGTTGACGTCATACAAATGGGCGCGCTTGAACTCGATATGCGGCGGGCTCAGGCCGAGCGGTTTGTTCACCACCAGGTCGGCGACCAGCGCACCCACCCAGGCGATGGCGACATTGGAATACAGGCCGAGCACCTTCTCCAGTGCGCCGAAGATGCCGAGCTTCATGAGCAGGATCGCGATCACGACGTTGAACACCACCCACACCACGCGTCCCGGGTGGCTGTGCGTGAGCCGCGAGAAAAAATTCGACCAGGCGAGCGATCCGGCGTAGGCGTTGGTGACGTTGATCTTGATCTGCGACACGATCACGAACAGCGTTACCGCGGCCAGTGCCAGTCCCGGGTCCGAAAACACATAGCGAAAACCGACCAGGTACATCTGGGTCGGCTCGCTGGCCTTGTCGATGTCGATCTCGTGCTGCAGCGCGAGGAACGCGAGGAACGCGCCGCCCAGGAGCTTGGCGGCGCCGAGCACGATCCAGCCGGGACCGGCGACCAGCAACGCGCTCCACCAGCGCGCGCGGCGCTGCGGCGTGCGCTCCGGCAGAAAGCGCAGGAAGTCGACCTGCTCGGCGATCTGGGTGATCAGCGAGAAGGCGACGGTGGCGGCGGCGCCGAACAGCAGCGGATCGAAGCGCGTGCCGTTGTCCGGTTTGCCGCCGAAACTCGCCAGGTCGGAAAACGCCTGCGGATTCTGGTAGGCGACGAAGGCGTACGGCAGGATCATCAACACCAGCCACAGCGGCTGGGTCCACAGCTGCAGGCGGCTGAGAAACGTCACGCCGTGCGTGACCAGCGGAATGACGATCAGCGAGCAGATCACGTAGCCGATGCCGAGCGGGATGTCGAAGTACAGCTCGATCGCCATCGCCAGGATGGCGGCCTCGAGCGCGAAGAAGATGAAGGTGAACGAGGCGTAGATCAACGAGGTGATGGTCGAGCCGATGTAACCGAAGCCGGCGCCGCGGGTCAGCAGGTCCATGTCGACGTTGTAGCGCGCCCCGTAGTAGGCGATCGGCAGGGCGGTGAGGAACACCAGGGCGCTGACCACCAGGATCGCCCAGAACGCGTTGGTGAATCCGTAGCTGATCGCGATCGATCCGCCGATCGCCTCGAGCGCCAGGAACGAGACGGCGCCGAACGCGGTGTTCGCCACCCGGAACTCCGACCAGCGCCGAAACGACGACGGCGCGTAGCGCAGCGCGTAGTCCTCGAGGGTCTCGGTCGCCACCCAGGAGTTGTAGTCCCGCCTGACCTTGATGATGCGTTGGGTCCCGGACGATTGCATGACGCCAGCTCCTTCGGATGCACAGCCACCGGTGCACGGCACCGGGGTCGCGATACCAAGTCCAATGGCAACTCTTGTGCCAAGGCCGCCGGGCCCGCGGTGCCGCCGGTAAGTACCGGAACCCGCGACGCAATCGATACGGCACCCGCGTCACCCGCCCGCGGCCCGCGACATGCCGTGCACTGCCACGAGTCAGGCGCTCGCCGGACTGCACCGTTTTAGGTCCGGGCACGAGGCGTCGCGTCGGAGTGCGTGGACGCGAGCGGGACGCGTGGATCGATTCGCTCTACGTCGATTGACGTATTGGCCGGCCGCGCCGGCCCGAGTGAAATGGGCACCGTCGAAGCCCAACGGAGATCCACCATGATCGTGACACCGGTTACCTCGCCATCGAAGCGCGCGGGTCATCCATCGAACCAGCGCCGGCATCATGTGTGCGACACACGGCGTGACGGCGTCGAGTCCGCCGCTCCAATCGCGCGCGTTTCGAATTCAAGCAACCCAACAACAGGAGAAACGTCCATGTCTACCGATTACCGCCGGCCGGTCGCACGTACCGGCTTCCTCGCATCGCTCATGTGGTCGTTGGCGGCGCTCGCCGTGGCACCGGCATTCGCGGCCGGCCCGCCGACCGCGCAAGTCAACACCACCAAGCTCGCCGTCACCGACACCACCGTGACTGTCGGCGACCTGCACTCGGCGACCGGCACCATGGCGATCAGCGAGATCGGCTCGATCCAGGCCGAGCTGCTGGCGATCGACCAGATCAACGCCATAGGCGGCGTGCTCGGGCGCAAGATCCAGGTGATCAAGGAGGACGGCGCCAGCGACTGGCCGACCTTCGCCGAGAAGTCGCGCAAGCTGCTGGTGAACGACCGGGTCGCCGCGGTGTTCGGCTGCTGGACCTCGGCCTCGCGCAAGGCGGTGCTGCCGGTGTTCGAGAAGGAGAACGGGCTGCTCTACTATCCGACCTTCTACGAAGGCCTCGAGCAGTCGAAGAACGTGATCTACACCGGCCAGGAGGCGACGCAGCAGATCCTCGCCGGGCTCGATTGGGTCGCGAAGACCAAGGGCGCCAAGACCTTTTTCCTGATCGGCTCCGACTACATCTGGCCGCGCACCTCGAACAAGATCGCGCGCAAGCACATCGAGAACGTGCTGCACGGCAAGGTCGTGGGCGAGGAGTACTACCCGCTCGGGCACACCAACTTCCGCTCGCTGATCAACAAGGTCAAGCTCGCCAAGCCGGACGTGATCTACAGCATCGTGGTCGGCGGCAGCAACGTCTCGTGGTTCAAGCAGCTCGAAGCCGCCGGCGTCAAGGGCGACAACACCACGCTGCTCACCATCTCCACCACCGAGGACGAGGTCAAGGGCATCGGCGGCGAGTCGGTGGCCGGCTTCTACTCGGCGATGAAGTACTTCCAGGCGCTCAAGAACCCGAACAACGAAAAGTTCGTCGCCGCCTTCAAGGCCAAGTACGGCGCCGACAGCGTGATCGGCGACGTCACCCAGGCGGCCTACCTCGGCCCCTGGCTGTGGAAGGCGGCGGTCGAGAAAGCCGGCAGCTTCGACGTCGACAAGGTGGTGGTGGCTTCGCCCGGCATCGAGCTCAAGACCGCGCCCGAGGGCTACGTCAAGGTCCACCCCAACCACCACCTGTGGAGCAAGCTGCGCATCGGGCGCTGGAAGAAGGACGGCCAGGTCGAGGTGGTGTACGAGTCCGGGCTGATCGAACCGAACCCGTTCCCCAAGGGTTATCAGTAACGGCGTAACGACGGGCGGCACCGGCGCGATCCAGGGCTTCACGGACCGCGCCGGCGCCGGACCGACCCAGTCTGACGGAGATCGAGACCATGAGTAACGAGACCTACACATTGTTCGCCACCTTGCTGATGCAGGGGTTCGCGGGACTGAGTTTGTTCAGCGTGCTGCTGCTGATGGCGCTCGGGCTCGCGATCATCTTCGGCCAGATGGGCGTGATCAACATGGCGCACGGCGAATTCATGACCATCGGCGCCTACACCACTTACCTGATCTCGACCTTCGCCGAGACGCACGGCTTTCTCGGCGAATCGTTTTTCCTGTCGCTGATCGCGGCCTTCGGCGTTGCGTTCGCGGCCGGCTACCTGCTGGAAATCGTCTTGATCCGGCGGCTCTACAAGCGCCCGCTCTACACGCTGCTCGCCACCTGGGGCGTGAGCTTGGTGATGCAGCAGGTGTTTCGCCAGGCGTTCGGCGCGCGCGAGGTGAGCCCGGCGCTGCCCGAGTGGCTGAGCGGCTCCTACCAGCCGGCCACCGGAATCGACCTGCCGGTCAGCGGCCTGATGTTGCTGGTGCTGATGCTGGTCGTGACCTTCGGCGTGTGGCTCCTCATGTACCGCTCGCGCTGGGGCATCCAGGTGCGCGCCACCACCCAGAATCGCACCATCGCCGGCGCGGTCGGCATCAACACCAAGCGGGTCGATCGTCTGACCTTCGCGCTCGGCTGCGGACTGGCCGGCATCGCCGGCGCGGCGTTCACCACCATCGCCTCGACCGGACCCACGGCCGGCGGCCTGTACATCGTCGACACCTTCCTCGTGGTGGTGTTCGGCGGTGCCGCCAGCCTGTTCGGCACCATCGCCTCGGCGTTCTCGATCGCCCAGGCGCAGTCGGTGCTCGAGTTCCTCATGACCGGCTCGATGGCCAAGGTCCTGACCCTGGTCACGGTGGTGCTGATCCTGATGATGCGCCCGGAAGGTCTGTTCTCCCTCAAGGTCCGCAAGTAACGGAGGCGTCGCGCCATGGCAAACTTGAAGCAATTCCTGACCGGTCTCACCCGCGGCCGCGCCGACCTGCGGAACGTCGCGCTGCTCGCGGCCGTGATCCTGGTGGCACTGCCGCTGACACTCGATATCTTCCGGCTCAACCTGGTCGGCAAGTATCTGACCTTCGCGTTCGTGGCCGTGGGACTGGTCTTGTGCTGGGGTTACGGCGGCATCCTGAGCCTCGGCCAGGGTATCTTCTTCGGCCTCGGCGGCTACTGCATGGCGATGTTCCTGAAGCTCGAGGCCTCCGATCCGGTCAGCACCGCGATCCAGTCGACTCCCGGCATACCGGACTTCATGGATTGGAACCAGCTCAAGGCGCTGCCGTGGTTCTGGGAACCGTTCCACAGCCTGCCGTTCACGCTGCTCGCGGTGCTGGTGCTGCCGACGCTGTTCGCCTACCTGATCGGCGTGACCATGTTCAAGCGCCGCGTCGGCGGCGTGTACTTCGCCATCATCACGCAGGCGATCGCGCTTATTCTCACGGTGTTGATCGTCGGCCAGCAGGGCCTGATCGGCGGCATCAACGGCATCACCGATCTCAAGACCCTGCTCGGCTGGGACATCCGCACCAACTCGGCGCGCTACATCCTCTACTACGTCAATGCCGCGCTGCTGCTCGGCGCCATTCTGCTCGGCCGCTGGATGCTGTCCACCAAGTTCGGCCTGTTACTGGTCGCGTTGCGCGACAAAGAGGAGCGCGTGCGGTTCTCCGGCTATGACGTCGCGGATCTCAAGATCTTCGTGTTCTGCGTGGCGGCGCTGTTTTCGGCGGTCGGCGGGGCGATGTTCACCCTGCAGGTCGGCTTCATGTCGCCGTCGTTCGTCGGCATCGTGCCGTCGATCGAGATGGTGATCTTCACAGCCGTCGGCGGACGGCTGTCGCTGATCGGCGCGGTGTACGGCGCACTGCTGGTGAACTTCGGCAAGTCCTATTTCTCCGAGTCATTCGCCGATCTGTGGCTGTACCTGATGGGCGCGCTGTTCATCGGCGTGGTGCTGTTCCTGCCGAACGGGCTGGCTGGGTTGTTCCGCGAACCCCGCCAGGCGTGGTTGCAGCTGCGCCAGCAGGCGCAGACCTGGGTGACGCGGCTGTGTCCGCGCTGCCTGCCGGCCGGCGGCAAATCGGAAAAGGGGGCGGTATGAGCAAGGCCGAGGTGTTACTCGCGATCGAGGACCTGACCGTGTCGTTCGACGGATTCCGTGCCGTCGACGCCGTCAACCTGTACGTCGACAAGGGCGAGGTGCGCGTGATCATCGGCCCGAACGGCGCCGGCAAGACCACATTGCTCGATCTCATCTGCGGCAAGACGCACGCCACCGCCGGCACCATCCAGTTCAAGAACATCGAGCTCACGCGCCTGCGCGAACACAACATCGTGCGCGCCGGGGTCGGGCGCAAGTTCCAGACGCCGTCGATCTACGAGGACCTGACCGTTTATCAGAACCTCGAGGTGTCGTTCCCGCGCGGGCGCAGCGCCTTTGGCAGCCTGTTTTTCAAGCGCAGCGAGGACGTAGCGCAACGCGTCGAGGCGGTCGCCGCCGAGATCCAGCTGACCGACCAGCTGCACCAGTCGGCCGGGCTGTTGAGCCACGGCCAGAAGCAGTGGCTGGAGATCGGCATGCTGCTGATCCAGGACCCGGAGCTCTTGATGCTGGACGAGCCGGTGGCCGGCATGAGCGTGCGCGAGCGCCAGCAGACTGCCGAGCTGCTCAAGCGCATCAGCGCCAACCGTTCGGTGATCGTCATCGAGCACGACATGGAGTTCGTGCGCGCCATCGCCCACCGCGTCACGGTGCTGCACCAGGGGCGGGTGCTGGTGGAGGGCTCGATGGAATCGGTGCAGTCCGACGAGCGTGTGATCGAAGCCTACCTGGGCCATTGAGTGGAGAACCGTCATGTTGAATGTCTCGAATCTGAGTGTGAGCTACGGGCAGAGCATGGTAATCAGTGACCTGCAGATGGCGGTCGGCGAAACCGAGTCCGTCGCCATCCTGGGGCGCAACGGCATGGGCAAGTCGACCTTGTTCCGCGCCTTGATCGGCATCCTGCCGGCGCGCACCGGCAGCATCGTCTTGAACGACCAGGATTTGACCCGCGCCGAAAGCCACGAACGGGTGGCGCGAGGGCTCGCCTACGTGCCGCAGGGGCGCGGCATCTTTCCGAGCCTCACGGTCGAGGAAAACATCAAGGCCGGCATGGAGAACACCAAGGACCTGACGGTCTTGAACGAGATCTACTCCTTGTTCCCGGTGCTGTTCGACATGCGCCGCCGCAAGGGCGGCAACCTTTCCGGCGGCCAGCAACAGCAGCTCGCCATCAGCCGCGCCCTGGTCAGCAACCCGTCGATCCTGCTCCTGGACGAGCCGACCGAGGGCATCCAGCCGTCGATCATCAAGGAACTGGCCAAGGCGCTGAACGAGATCAAGCGGCTGCGCCAGATCGCCATCGTCGTGTCCGAACAGGTGCTGAGCTTCGCCCTGGATGTCGCCGACCGCATCCTGGTGATCGAAAAGGGACGCTTCGTTCATGAGGAGGCGCGCGACAAGGTCGATGCCGCGAAGCTGAGCCAATACCTATCTGTCTAGAGAGACCCCCAACCGGAGACCACCCATGCTAGAGACACTCATCGAAGTCGACGTCAACAAGGCCCCCGCGGACCAGGGCGGGGTGTTGCACAACCGCTGGCATCCCGATATCCCGATGGTGGCGACCGTCAAGCCCGGCGCCGAGTTCCGCGTCGAGTGCATCGACTGGACCGGCGGCCAGATCGCCAACGACGACTCGGCGACCGATATCCTCAAGGTCGATCTCACCAAGGTGCACTATTTGAGCGGCCCGATCGGCGTGGATGGCGCCGAGCCGGGCGACCTGCTGGTGGTGGACATCCTCGACATCGGCACGCTCGCCGATTCCGACTGGGGCTTTACCGGCATCTTCGCCAAAAGCAACGGCGGCGGTTTTCTCACCGAGCACTACCCGGACGCGCGCAAGGCCTGCTGGGATTTCCACGGCATCTACGCCAGCTCGCGCCACATCCCGGGCGTGCAGTTCGCCGGCATCATGCACCCGGGACTGATCGGCTGCCTGCCGTCGGCCGACTTGCTGGCCAAGTGGAACGCACGCGAGCAGGCGCTGGTGGCGACCGACCCACAGCGTGTCCCGTCGCTCGCGGCGCTGCCGTATGCCGACACCGCGCTCATGGGGCGCATGCCGGCGGCCCAGGCCAAGGAGGCCGCCAAGGTCGGGGCGCGCACCGTGCCGCCGCGCGAGCACGGCGGCAACTGCGACATCAAGAACCTGTCGCGCGGCTCGAAGGTGTACTTCCCGGTGTACGTGAAAGGCGCGGGGCTTTCCATGGGCGATATCCACTTCTCCCAGGGCGATGGCGAGATCACTTTCTGCGGTGCCATCGAGATGGCCGGCTGGATCGAGCTGCGCGTCAACCTCATCAAGGGCGGGGTGAAGAAGTACGGCATTACCAACCCGATCTTCAAGCCGAGTCCGCTCGAGCCGCGCTATGCCGACTACCTGATCTTCGAGGGCATCTCGGTGGACGAGGCCTGCAAGCAGAACAATCTGGATGCGCACGTCGCCTACCGGCGCGCCTGCCTGAACGCCATCGAGTATCTGAAGAAATTCGGCTACAGCGGCGAACAGGCCTACGCGATCCTCGGCACCGCGCCGGTGGAGGGGCATATCAGCGGCATCGTCGATATCCCCAACGCCTGCGCCACACTTTGGGTGCCGACCGAGATCTTCGACTTCGACATCCAGCCCGGTGAGGCCGGACCGATCAAGCACCTGCCGGGCGGCGTC
>Ga0153916_10002338_pt1 | contig 13897 bp, 14 predicted proteins | sample Opewatmetagenome_FD_109642 | JGI IMG/M metagenome (GOLD analysis project Ga0153916, IMG submission 109642) | Freshwater wetland microbial communities from Ohio, USA - Open water 3 Core 3 Depth 4 metaG | ecosystem: Environmental > Aquatic > Freshwater > Wetlands | place: USA: Ohio, Lake Erie...
GCCCGGCTCGTCGACGCCGCGCAGCGCGGCGCCCTGTACGACCCGACCACTGGGTTGCCCAACCGCGAGCTCCTCACCGACCGGATCGCCCACGCCCTGTCCACCGCCCGACCCGACGGGGCGGACCAGGTCGGCGTCATCCTGCTGGACCTCGATCGGTTCAAGGTCATCAACGAGAGCGTCGGCCACAGCGTCGGCGATCGCCTGCTGGTTGCCGTGGGGCAGCGTCTGGTCGCGAGCCTGCGACCCGGCGATACCGTCGCGCGCTTCGGGGGCGACGAGTTCGGCATCCTGCTCGACGAGGTGGCGGGTCCCGACGAGGCGCACAACGTCGCCGAGCGGATCGGGTCGGAGTTGCGGGCACCGTTCCCGATGGGCGCCCGCGACTGGTTCATCAGTGCCTCGATCGGGATCTCGCTCGGCCGGCCAGGGCGGGCGACCCCGGAGGAGATGCTGCGCGAGGCGGAGATCGCCATGGTCCGGGCGAAGCTGGACCCGGCCAGGCGCCACGCCCTCTTCGAGCCATCCATGTCCGATCAGACGATCGAGCGGATCGACCTTGAGAACGACCTGCGCCAGGGGATCGAACGCGGCGAGCTCCGCCTCCACTATCAGCCGCTGATCGACCTGGCGACCGAGCGGATCGTGGGCTTCGAGGCGCTCGTTCGCTGGCAGCACCCGGTTCGCGGTCTCGTGCCACCGATGGCGTTCATTCCGCTGGCCGAGGAGACGGGGCTCATCCTGCCGCTGGGCCGCTGGGTGCTCGAGACCGCCTGCCGCCAGGCACGGGCCTGGCGCGACGCCCGGCCGGACGGCCCGGACCTCTTCATGTCGGTCAACCTGTCTGCTCGCCAGTTCGTGCAGGTCGACCTTGTCGACCAGGTCGCGTCCATCCTGAACGACACGGGCCTCGACCCGCGCGGCCTCGAGATCGAGATCACCGAGAGCGTCCTGATGGACCAGTCAGAAGCCGGGATCCGGACGCTCAGGCGGTTGCGCGAGCTCGGCGTCAGCCTGGTCCTCGACGACTTCGGCACCGGCTACTCGTCACTCTCGTACCTGAAGCACCTGCCGCTCGACACCATCAAGATCGACCGGACCTTCGTGGCCGGGCTCGCCGGAGAAACCGACCGGTCGATCGTCGAGGCGGTCGTTGCCTTGGCGCGCGGCCTTCGGATCGGCGTGGTCGCAGAGGGGATCGAGACCGAGGCCCAGTTCGAGCTGCTGCGCGACATTGGTTGCGACGTCGGGCAGGGCTACCTGTTCTCGCGACCGCTGCCGGCCGCCGAGGCTGCCCGCCTGCTGTCGACTCGCCGAGCGACCGCGGTCACGCAGTCGCGGCACCGCTCGAGCCCGCGGGCGACGGGCGCTCAGCGCAGCAAGCGAGCCGTCGCCTAGCCCCGACCCCGGGTTGCGGAGCGCTGGCCGCGGCCCGCGCTGCGGACCGTCAGTTGCGCCCGCCGAGCAGGCGCAGCATGAACAGGAACAGGTTGATGAAGTCGAGGTAGAGACGGAGGGCGCCGATGACGGCCGCCTTCTCCATGGATCCGGTCATCGCGGCGAGATCTCCGGCACCGATCCGCTGCACGTCGTAGGCGGTCAGGGCGGTGAAGATCACGACCCCGGCGACCGACACGAGCCACGTGATCGCGGTGCTGGCCACGAACAGGTTGATGACCATCGCGACGAGCAGGCCGACCACGCCCATGACGAGGATCCCGCCGAGACCGGCCAGGGAACGCTTCGTGACGGCGCCGTAGATCGCCGCCGCACCGAACATGGACGAGGCGCTGAGGAATGCGGTCACCACCGACGCGCCGCTGTACAGCGACACGATCAGCCCGAGCGTGATCCCGAGCGTCGCGGCGTAGACGAAGAAGAGGAGCAGGGCGAGGCTGGCGTTGATCCGGCTGATCGCGCCGCTGATCACGAACACGAGGGCCAGCTGGCCGATGAACAGCAGGAAGAAGTAATCACGGGCGAAGGCGAGGAGCTGCTCGTTGCTCTGGACAGCCCAGGCGACGCCGGCCGACAGGAGGAGGCCGGCGAACATCCAGACGAATGCCTGGGTGAGGAAAGCCGAGGCGAGACGGGCGTCCGGCTTGACGCCGAGCATCGACGGCGTGACCGGCGAGCCTGAGAGCTGGTTCGGGATGGGGTTCTGGTTCATCGGGGCGGGGTCTCCGTAGGGGTTGTGCTCACCACATCAGGCCGGCATCGCGCGGATCCCAGCGCTCTGCCAGCAGGGTCACCTTGACGTCATGCTCGACGACCGACTCGGCCTGCTCCTTGACCTGCGCGATCATCGAGCCGGCGTAGGGGCAGAACGGCGTGGTCAGGATCATCTTGATCTCGGTCGAGTCGGGACCGAGCAGGATCTGCTTGATCAGGGCCAGCTCCACCACGTTCATCCCGATCTCCGGGTCCACCACGGATCGGAGCGCGTCGAGGATCGCCAGCTCGGTGGCGCGGCGTGCGGCGTCGAAGGCGGTGGGTGCGGCGGTCGTCGAAGATGCAGCCGCCGCGGAGGTCGTCTGGATGGTCTGATCGGTCATCTGGTTCTCCGGGTGCTTCGTCTGAGCGTACACCAGGTCGCCGAAGGACTCGCCCGGGACGCCCGGTCAGGCGACTCGCTCCCCCACCGTGACGACGCCAGGGATCCGGTACTGGGCGGGCAGGCCGGCCGCCTCGGCGTCGCTGTAGCCGGGCCCGATCAGCGATCCATCGTCGGCGAAGAAATCCGCGTAGCGCTCGCGGTGGGCAGCAGCGTAGGCGAACGCGGCGGCGACACCCACGACGCGCAGCTCCGGATGGTCCTTGAGGATCCGGGTCAGGTCGTAGCCGTTGGCCCGCTCTTCGAGGAGCTGGCGAACGGTCAGCCGCGAGTTGTAGCAGAAGGGCTCGCCGTTCATGACGAGTGGGTCCTGCTGCACCCACTTGATGGTCATCGTCAGCCGCCCTTGTACAGGAACTGCAGGAACGCATTCTTCCTGCGTGCATCGCCGGCCAGGCGTCGGTGCCAGCGATAGGCCTCGATCGCCTGGTCCAGGGCGGCTGATGCCGCGGCCAGCTCGGCCGGGTTCAGCAGGCTCGGCAGCGCAGCTCGAAGGCCCTCGCACAGGGCCACGAGGTCGTCCATCGGCACGCGCCGGCGGCGATAGAGCGGCGCCGTCCACTCGGCATACTCATGAGCCGGGCGGGGGTTCGCCGCGGCGACGCACACCGCGATGCGCTCGGCCAGGAGGGCCGCGTCGCGGAGGAGCTGGCGCTGGCCGGTTTCGCCGTAGCGTTCGGAGATCGTGGCGTCGGCGTCCATCGCAACGGCGAGTGCCCGCGCCGCGAGCCTGTCCCTGTTCGCCCGGATGCGGCCGGCCGCGTCCGGGAAACCCGCGGTCAGGTCGAGCGGCGGCAGGCCGAGACTTGGATGACTCACGCTCGGCAGTCTAGCGTAGGTCGGCGGCGGCGGGTCGAGGTCGGCTGCGGCGGGTCGAGGTCGGCGGCGGCAGAGTCTTCCGCTCGTCCGATTCGAGATCGTTCCAGCCAACTGGGACGACCCGGAGATCGTTCCGCGTGGCTGGAACCAGTCGAGATTCGGCCTGGCCGATGCACCACGCCCGCGCGTCGCGGACCGCTACGATGGCCCCATGGCCGACCCCGAGAACGCACCCGGCGAGCGACGCCTCGCCCGCCCGCCGTCCGACCGCTACCGAGCCGCCGACGCTGCTCTCGCCACGCAACCCCACCGCGCGACGTCCCGTCGCGGCCTGGCGCTTGGCGCCGTCGCCGGCATCGCCGGCGCGGCCGCCATCGTGATCCTGGGTGGTGTCCTGACCGTGACGGCCGGCCTCCTGGTGATCGCCGCGGTTACCGGCTGGGCCATCGGGATGGCCCTGGGCGGCCGCGCCCGAACGGCAGTCACGCTGGCCCTGGTGGCCGTCGCGCTCGGCCAGCTCGGGTTGTGGGCGTACGCACTGACTCAGGGAGGTGTCCTGGGGCCGCTCGATCTGCTGTGGCAGGTCTATGGCGGCCTCGTTCCCCTCGAATTCGTCGCCGCCGCGATCACGGCCTGGATCGCCGCCCGATGAGCGCGACCACGGACCTCCGCTTCCGGCGGCCGGTGGAGGCGGATCACCGACGTCTCGTCGGTCACGTGGACGACTGGTGGGGCGGCCGTCGCCTCCATCCGTTGTTCCTGCGCCAGTGGTTCCAGCATTTCACCGGGACCTCGTGGGTGGTCGAGGACGCCGGCGGCGAGCTCATCGGCTTCCTGCTCGGCTTCATCAGCCCGGACCATCCGGATCGTGCCTACATCCACCTCGTCGCCACGAGCCCGAACCATCGACGGCACGGACTCGGCCGGATGCTCTACGAGCGCTTCTTCGACGACGTATCGAAGCGTGGCGTCCGACATGTCAACGCCGTCACGTGGCCGGGCAACCGGGTGTCGGTCGACTTCCATCGGGCGATGGGCTTCAGCGTGGACGACGGACCCGGCACGCAGCGCCTGTACGGGACGCCCGCCTACCCCGACTACGAAGCCGATGGCGACGATCGGGTGGTCTTCAGCCGGGATCTGTGACCGCGGCGGGCGTCAGCTGCTCGTGGAGGAGGCGCCCGAAGCGCGCCGGCCGATCAGCCTCGGGGACCGCGTCCACCCAGCGTGACAACAGCGCCTCTCCCTCTGCATAGACGAAGACGTACGTGCGCCACAGCGGATGCTCGATGAACTCGAGGCGCTTGGCGGCGACGGTCGGCGCGTAGCGACCAACCACCTCGAGGTACTCGAGCACCTCCTCGTGCGAGCGACCGTCGGTGTGGCGCAGGACGGCGGCATTGCCGCGCACCGCGGCCAGCGTCCTGCGCGGCCCGGCCAGGTCAACGGTGCGTTCGGCGGCGTCCCCGGCCGCCGCCGGGTCGGCGGCGACGGCCAGCCCGGCTCGCTCGTAGAGCTCCACGAGGAGACCGGCCTGCTCGTCGGGGCTGACGACGAACCGGCGGCCGAGGTTGGCCAGGCCTTCGCTGATCAGGCATTCGGGCGTGTTGATGAGCAGGATCGACGACTCGAGCCGCCCCTGGCGATCGACGAGATCGGCCTCCTTCCAGGCGTGCTCGAGGTGGTGGCCGGGGTAGGTCTCGTGGGCGATGGTCGAGATGAGACCGGCGGCATGCAGGGGCAGGTCGGTGTTGATGTCCACGCGCGATCGGCGACCGCCATCGAACCAGTTGTACCCGGTCCACGGCTGCCCGGTCACCAGCGAGACCCGCAGGTCCTCGCCCTCCGGCAGCCCGAACAGGGAGGCCGCCCGTCCACGACAGCGCTCGACGAGCCAGGCGAGGATCGCCGGCAGGCGCTCGACCGGCACCTCGAACCGCTGGTCCCAGGCCGCCAGTCGCTCGGCCACCGAGCCGGGGCCGGGCAGGAGCGCATCGATCCTGGCCGCGGCGGCATCGAACTCGGCATCCGGCCGGCGCGACGGTGCGAACCCGAAGCAGCGAGCGACATGCTCCAGGTATGGGAGCTCGTCGCCGGCGAGCGCGGCCGCCTGGGTTTCGAGGGCGACCAGCTGCGCCTCGAGCCAGGCCCGACGGTCCACGTCCTCGACCTCGGTCGCCAACCGCCCGCGCAACGCGGCTGCCTCGTCGCGCAGGCGACCCGCCGCTCGAAGCTGCTCCATGTCGACCTGGGCCTTGAGCTCGGCCGGCCCGAAGTAGCCATCCACGAGACCGGGAATCCGCTGGTCCAGCCGCAGGGCCAGGAGGAGGTAGTCCCGGGCGATCGGATCGGGCGCCGGAACGGTCCGGGTGCCACCGACGGCAGGAACGCGTGCGCCCTCCGGTACGCGAGGCTTCGGCCCGCCCGCTGCGCTCGTCCGGTCGGGACTCAACGCTGCATCCGGTCCGGTCGCGGCGCCCGGCGAACGCCGTGGTCGAGATGCTGATCGGCGCGCCGGCGTGCCTCGGCCAGGCGCTCGCTCAGGGTGGGATCGAGCGGCAGGCCGTGGCGGTCAGGCGGCCGGTCCCGACGATCCACGGTGTCGTCGCCCACGCCCTGCTCGGCCGGGTCCCCGGTTCCTCGACCGCCGGTCTCGCCGACGAACGGCATGTGCTGGCGTTCGACGGCGTCCAGGCTCATCTGGAGGGCGGCCGTCTTCTGCGATGCCACCTCGCGGACGTAGGCCGCCTCCTCGTCGGGGGTCATCGGCCGGCCGCGGACGATCCCTTTCGGCTTGCCGACCATGAGCCACGCCAGGTGGTAGCGATCCATGCTGCCCCATGCCGTCGACAGCAGGTCGTCCGACCGCTGCAGCCACATCTGGAGCGAGACCAGCGACGGGCTTGCCCGTAACCGGTCGCCCTCGGCGATCAGCTGGTGCGTGGCGGCGATCAGCTCGTCGCGGGTCATTCGGCGGCCTCGCCCCGGATCATCGCCTCGCGGTCGGCACGCGCCCGGCGCGTCCAGGACCCAGGTTGGCCCGTCCCGATCGGCATGCCCTCGAACCGGGTCACCGGCAGGACGCCGGCCACGCTGGACGACAGGAACGCCTCGTCCGCACCGGCCAGCTCGTCGCGCGACAGGCGGGCTTCGACCGGACGCAGGCCGACGCGCGTGGCCCAGGTCAGCAGCCACGACCGGGTGGTCCCGGGGAGGATCGCGCAGTCGAGCGACGGCGTTGCCAGCTCGCGGGCTCCGTCCGGTGCGAGGCGGACCAGGAAGATGTTGGCGGTCGTGCCCTCCGACAGGTGGCCGTCGATGGTGAGGAAGATGGCGTCGTCGGCGCCTGCCCGCCGCGCCTCGAGCCGCGCATAGACGTAGTCGGCTCGCGACGTGGTCTTGAGCGAGACGAGCGGGTTGGCGGGATCGCGCCGGACGGCCGAGGCAACGACGTGCAGGCCACGCTCCAGGTGCGCCGGTGCGGCCGGGACGACCGGCCAGGCCTGGATCGCGATGGTCGCCGGCACGACCTCCCCCGCCGGGAGCAGCCCGCGCCCGTGATAGGCCCCGCGGGAGATCGTGACCCGGACGGAGGCGTCGCCGTCGTGACCGTCGAGGCCGTTCGCCGTCAGGAGTTCGGCGATCCCCTTCGCCAGTCGTGTGTCGAGATCGGCCGGCAGCGCGATGTCCAGCCCGCCGGCCGAGCGACGCAGGCGAGCAACATGCTCGGCCAGCTCGGTGGGATGGCTGGCCCGCACCCGCAGCGTTTCGAACACGCCGTCGCCAAGCTGAAAGCCGCGATCGAACACGGACAGGTGCGGGGCGCCCGCCGGCAGGAGTCTGCCGTTGACCCAGACGTAGCCGGACCCCTCGGCCCCGCCGGACATCGTCGTCATTCGACCTCCACCCCGCCGATCGCGCCGAGCGGGCCGCGCGCCTTGACCACCGTCTCGTCCCATTCGGCGACGGGATCGCTCTTCCAGGTGATCCCGCCGCCGACATGAAGGGTGAGCCGCCGTCCGTCGGCCACAAACGTGCGGATCAGGATGCTGGTCTGCATCGCGCCGTCCGGGCCGATCCAGCCGAGCGCACCGGTGTACGGGCCGCGCCGAACCGGTTCGAGGCCCTCGAGGATCTCCATCGCCCGGATCTTGGGGGCTCCCGTGATCGATCCGCCCGGGAACGAGGCCGCCAGGAGATCGAACGTGTCGCGATCGTGGGCGAGATTGCCGGTGACGGTCGAGACGAGGTGCTGCACGGCCGCCGTCCGCTCGAGGCGGCAGAGGCGCGGCACGCGAACGGTCCCCGGCCGGCAGACGCGACCGAGATCGTTGCGCAGCACGTCGACGATCATCACGTTCTCGGCCCGATCCTTGGCGCTCGCCAGCAGCCCCCGGGCGAGCGCGCGGTCCTCGGCGACATCGCGGCCGCGCGGCCGGGTGCCCTTGATCGGGTCGGTCTTGACGTGGCCCTGGGCGTCCACGGACAGAAACGGCTCGGGCGAGGCCGAGAGGAGCGCCCGCGGACGACCGGTGAGCTGGCTCGGTCCAAGGTCGAGGAACGCGGAGAAGAGTGACGGATCGCCGGTTCGGAGGCGGCGGTACAGCTCCCACGGGTCCGAGTCGAATGCCGCCTCGAGTCGACGGGACAGGTTGGCCTGGTAGAGATCGCCCTGCGCGATGTGCTCGCGAACCCGCTCGACCGCGACCAGGTACGCCTGACGGTCGAGGCTCGAACGGAAGACCAGGGACGGGCTGACCGGAGCCGGCAGTGCGGTCTCGCCACGGGGGCCGGGCCCGGTGGCGCCCAGGGAGGCCCGGGCACTGCCGGTTGCGACGGCGGTGCCGGTCGCGACGGCGCCATCGGGTCGACGCGGCCAGGCGCTCAGGCGCGCGTGGACGTCATCGAGTCGGCGCGCGAGACGCCGTCCGTCGCCGTCGAGCGCCCGCCCGCCGAGCCAGGCGTGCCCGGTTCGCCGATCCCAGGCCACGATCCAGTCGTGGAGCGCAAACCGCAGGGGTGGCAGGTCCTGGTCGGCCGGTGCGATGGATGGCAGGCGTTCGAGGACGCCGCCCAGGTCGTACCCGATGAACCCGACCAGCCCACCGAGAAAGGGCGGCGCATCGGCCGGGACGATCACGGTTCGATCCAGGCGTGCGACCAGGCGACGCGCCACCGCAAACGGATCGGGACCCGCCGCCGGCGACTCGAGGACCGCGACCGGGTCCGCGGTCAGGTAGGTCCATCGGGCGTTCCGACCGGGTCGGGCGCTCTCGAGCAGGCAGAGCCCCGGCAGGTCCCGGAACGACTCAGCGATGTCGATGGCACGGGCGGCCGCGATCGAGTCGCGCAGCCGGCGAAGTCGAACGAGGGCGCTGCTGCGCGGTGACGGGATCACCGCCGGATGATACGGCCGAACCTCGGCGGTCACGGCTCGGTAGGATCAAGGACATGCGCGCACGCGACCTCGGAATCGTCATCGGACGGGGCCGGTCAGGCCCGCTCAATGCGATCACCGACGTCCGTGGCGTCCGCGTCGGACACACGACACTGATCCGCGGTGACGGGCCACTGGTCGTCGGTCGCGGGCCGGTTCGAACCGGCGTCACCCTGGTCGTGCCGCACGATGGCGATGTGTTCACCGAGACCGTCTATGCCGGCAGCCACCGGCTGAACGGCAACGGCGAGATGACCGGTCTCGAGTGGATCCGGGAAGCGGGAGGCTTGAGCGGGCCGATCGGGATCACCAACACGCACAGCGTCGGGATCGTCCACGACGGCATCATCCGCAACGCCGTCCGAACGCACCCGAACGGTGGGTCGTTCTGGTCACTGCCGGTCGCCGCGGAGACGTGGGACGGCCTCCTCAACGACACGGATGGGTTCCACGTGACAATGGATCACGTGGACGAGGCGCTCGCCGCCGCGCACGACGGCCCGGTCGCCGAGGGCAACGTCGGGGGCGGGACGGGCATGGTCTGCCACGAGTTCAAGGGCGGGATCGGGAGCGCATCGCGGGTGGTCCCGCCGGCGTTCGGCGGCTGGACCGTGGGCGTCCTGGTCCAGGCGAACTACGGCCGACGCGAGCTGCTGCGGGTGGAGGGCGTGCCTGTCGGCGAGGCGATACCCGTTACCGAGGTGCCCAGCCCCTACGGGCCCGAGGACGAGGAGGGCCCCATCGAGGGACCGCCTCCCGGATCCGGCTCGATCATCGTGATCGTCGCCACGGACGCGCCGCTGCTGCCCCATCAATGTGAGCGCCTCGCCCAGCGAGCCGGCCTGGGAGTCGCCCGGATGGGCGGCACGGGCGGGAACTCGAGCGGGGATCTGTTCCTGTGCTTCGCGACGGGCAACCGCAACCTGCCCGGGATCACGTTCGCCCGCGACCCGCGGTACGTCGTCGACGTCCGCGCGGTCAACGACCACGTCATCAACGGCCTGTTCGATGCCGTCATCGAGGCGACCGAGGAAGCCATCCTCAATGCCCTCGTCGCGGCCGAGACGATGACCGGGCGCGACGGCATCACGGCCTATGCTATCCCGCACGATCGACTGACCGAGGTGATGGAGCGCTACGGCCGGGGGCCGCGCCGCAGCTGAGCCGGCGGGGTCCTGGCGGACCGCCGCGTCGGGCCGCCCATTCCGTCCCGCCACGTCGCGCGCTGCCACGCGCGAAGGCGCCGGGTCACGGCCCTCGCTGCGTTTCTGCCAGATGCTCACCAGGCGAACGTTCGATAGCCGCCGGGCGGGGTTCGGCTCTCGACCCGGACGATTCCACGCTCGGCAGTGATCGTGCGGCGTCCCCGCTTCCGCCATTTGCGCCCTGGTGCGGCCAGATGGCAGGAACAGCCTGCCGAACGCTCACCTGACGAGCAGATGGCGGAAGACTCGGTCCAGGACGTGGCCTCGAAGCGGTAGCTGGCGCGTGCCCGGGTCATCTCGCCGCGGGAGGCAGCGGCCCGCCCCGCCCGAAGCCGAGGCGACCGCTTCTGGCGGACCGAGCACCGTCGGCGTGCCGGCCCGCCATCCCCAGGAAGACCTCAGCCGGCGGCGACCGCGACCGGCTTCTCGATCGGGACGCCGATCAGGCTGCCGTACTCGGTCCAGCTGCCGTCGTAGTTGCGAACGCGGCTGTAGCCGAGCAACTCGTGCAGGACGAACCAGCTGTGGCTGGAGCGCTCGCCGATCCGGCAATAGGCGATGACGTCCTTGTCGGGGGTCACGCCCTTGGCCTCGTACAGCGCGGCGAGCTCGTCTGCGCTCTTGAACGTGCCGTCCTCGCGGACCGTCTGGGCCCACGGGATCGACGCGGCGCCCGGGATGTGACCGGCCCGCTGGGCGGTCTCGCTCATGCCGGGAGGCGCGATGATCTCGCCGTTGAACTCGGCCGGGCTGCGAACGTCGACCAGTGCCAGCTCGGCGTCGCCAAGACGCGGCAGGATGTCGTCCCGGAAGGCGCGCAGGCTGAAGTCGGGCTCGGGCAGCTGGTAGCCGGTCGGGGCGTACGACTGGACGTCGACGTCGAGGGCCAGCCCCTTGTCGAGCCAGTACTTGCGCCCGCCGTTGAGGATGCGCACGTCGCGGTGGCCGTAGAGCTTGAGCTGCCAGTAGGCCCAGGCCGCGAACCAGTTGTTGTTGTCGCCGTACAGCACGATGGTCGTGTCCGGCCCGATCCCGGAATCGGACAGGAGCTTGCCGAAGTCTTCACGGCCGGCGATGTCGCGGCGGATTCCGTCGGCCAGCTGGCTCGTCCAGTTCCACCCGACCGCGCCCGGCATGTGGCTCTGATCGTAGGCCGTCGTGTCGACGTCGACCTCGACGAAGCGGACCTTCGGGTCCGTCAGGTGCGCGAGCGCCCAGTCGCTGTCGACGAGGGCGGTGTCGCTGGCATATCCGTGGTTGCTCATGGGGTCGAATGCCTCCAGACGATGACTCGAGAAGTCGTGGGACGGTGGCTTCGCGGCCCTCCGAGGATCAGCCGCCCGACGTCAGTCGATCGCGGCGGCTGAACTCGGCGAGCCGCTCCGTACACGCGGCCGCCACGCGCCGCGCCTGGCGAACGATCCATGGATCCACCCGGCTCGAATCCTCGATCGCGATCGTCGTCCCGTACGGCCCGTCGTCGACGACGATCCCCGAGCTGTTCCGGTAATCGGCCATCCAGTTCGACTGGAGCTGGAGGGCCACGTCGGCCACGACCGCCGGGCTGAACAGCCAATCGAGGTAGGTCGCGTTGAGCCGGTCGGCGATATCGGCCACCCGGACCGGCCGGCCTCGCTCGATCCGGGCGAGCAGGTCGATCACCCGGATCGTCGCGAACGGATCGCCCGCCTCGGCGACCGTCGGTGGCTGGATGATCGGATCCGGCAGGCCGCTCGGCGCCGCGCGCAGCGCACCCAGGCCGATGGCTTGGACGATGGTCTCGGTCACGGGGTCGGTCATCTCCGACTGTTTCACTAGGGATTGACCGGAAGCCTACCACCGGATCGCGCGGCACACCATCGCGCGTCGTACGAACGAAGCTTCACCGGCTGACCCACCCGGTCTGAACCGTTCTGGGGCATGCTTGTTCATGCCGGGCCTGGTGTCCGGCGACCGGCTCGCGCCGCGAGGCGGTCGATCGTCAGCGCGACACGAGCACGATGCCACCGATGGATCCCGACTCGATCCCGACCAAACCGATCATCGATCCCGGGCCGCTGGACGCGACCGCTGTCGCGCCCGGCCCCTCCCAGGTTTCGGGGTCACCGACGGCCGGTCGCGGACGCGGGACGGCGATCCGCCGGGCGGTCATCGGGCTGGCGCTCGCGCTGACGTTCAGTGTCGGGATCGGGGTCGGGCGCCTGGTGCCGTCCGTCGAGGGCGGCGCCGACACGACGACCCCGAGCCCGACCGGTCATCCGACCTCCGCCCAGGAGCTCGCGCTGATCGGGCAGGCCTGGGACATCCTCCACGACCAGTACGTCGGCAAGGACCAGCTCGACGACCAGTCGCTGGCGTATGGCGCGATCCGCGGGCTGACCGACGCGGTCGGCGACACCGGCCACACCTCGTTCCTCACGCCCCAGGAGCGGGCCGCGCGCGCCGACGAGCTGTCCGGTTCCTACGTCGGAATCGGCGTCCGCATCGACACGGCCTCGGATGGGCTCCCGGTCATCGACGAGGTGTTCAAGGGCAGTCCGGCCGAGACGGCCGGACTCAAGGCGGGCGACGAGATGACCGAGGTCGACGGCAAGGTGACCAGCGGACACGACCTCGACGAGGTCGCCGGTTGGGTTCGGGGGGAAGCCGGCACCACGGTCAGGATCGAGGTCCGGAGCGGTCCGAAGGGCACCGAGCGAGAGGTGAGCATCGTCCGCGCCGCCGTCGCCGAGGTGGTCGTGTCGTGGACGATGGTGCCCGGGTCGAAGACGGCGTTCCTGCGCCTCGAGCAGTTCTCGAACGGTGCCGCCGACGACGTGAAGGCTGCTCTGGGCGAGATCAAGGCCGCCGGCGCGAACCGGCTGATCCTGGACCTGCGCGGCAATCCCGGCGGGTACGTCAACGAGGCCGTGGGCGTCGCCAGCCAGTTCCTCTCGAGCGGCGACGTCTACATCGAGCGCGACGCGGCGGGCCACGAGACGCACCATCCGGTCTCGCCGGGCGGTGTGGCCACGGATCTGCCGCTCGTCGTGCTGGTCGACGGCGGTACCGCCAGCTCGGCCGAGATCGTGTCCGGTGCCCTCCAGGACGCCGGGCGCGCCCAGATCGTGGGCGTCAAGACGTACGGGACGGGCACGGTCCTGGGGGAGTTCCCGCTCGCGGACGGCTCGGCGCTTCGCGTCGGAACCGTTGAGTGGCTCACGCCCAAGGGCCGCCGGATCTGGCACGAGGGGATCGTCCCCGACGTGATCGTCGATCGCGCGGCCGACGTCGCACCGTTGGGGCCCGACGACGTCCAGTCCATGACGGCGGCGCAGATCGCCGCCCTGACCGATCCCCAGCTGGCCCGGGCATTGACCGTCGCCGCTGCCGCCTCTTCGCCGCCGGCCTGACTCACCGTCCCTCGGGCCGAGCGTCAGGCCTCCCGAACCGTCAGCTGGCCAGCGAGCGCCAGCTCCAGGTCATCTCGGCGATCAGCGGCCGCCCCGGCTCAACGATCGCCGGACCCAGGTTGAGGGCATCGGGTGGGGCCGTCTGGGGCTCGACGCAGAGCGCCTCGGTCGGGACCGTGTAGACGACCCATTCCCGGCAGCTCGATTCGATGGTCAGCTCGAGAAAGCCGGGCCAGCGCAGCACGGGTGGCCGGCGGAGGTCGGTGAAGCAGTCGTCCCAGGGGCCCGGGACGGGGGCGATTCGATCGGCCGTCGTGATGCCGTCGGCGTCGCGCCGATACATCGAGCACGCGTCGAGGTCGAGCTCGACCGGTGGCGTCGGTGGGCCAGACGTGGCCCTGTCGACGGCCGTCGGCTGCCGGAGGAACCA
>Ga0153916_10002339_pt1 | contig 13891 bp, 11 predicted proteins | sample Opewatmetagenome_FD_109642 | JGI IMG/M metagenome (GOLD analysis project Ga0153916, IMG submission 109642) | Freshwater wetland microbial communities from Ohio, USA - Open water 3 Core 3 Depth 4 metaG | ecosystem: Environmental > Aquatic > Freshwater > Wetlands | place: USA: Ohio, Lake Erie...
CCCAAGGTACGCCTGCCTGGCTCGGGCGGCTCGATGGAGATTGCTGCCTGGGCAAACCGTTGCTACCTGCTGACGCCTCACTCGAAACGACGCTTCCCAGAAAAATTGGACTTTCGCACCTCAGCAGGCTTTTTGAGTGGCAGGGCGGAGCGCCAGGCAGCTAATTTACGCGGCGGGGGTATGCTGGCGGTAGTCACGGACCTGGGCTTTATGGAGCCGGACGAAACGGGTGAGCTTATATTGACTGCACTGCACCCTGGTGTGACGGCTGAACAGGTTCGTGAGAACACCGGTTGGCAGTTAAAAGTAGCCCGCAGCCTTAGAACGACCTTGCCACCCGACCCTGAAGAGCTGCGTATCCTGCGGGAAGACCTGGATCCGCAAGGAATCTACCTGAAGGGCAGCGCGTAAAATACTAGATAATAACTACCCTAATATGAACTTTGTTATCCGCATTACAAGGTTGGCTTAGGAATTATGCTTACCTTTTTATTAGCATTGATCCCCATATTGCTGATCCTGGTACTGATGCTGGGCTTGCGCTGGGGGGCAGTGCAGGCCAGCATCGCTGGCTACCTGGCAGCCCTGGTGATTTCCGTTCTTTTTTTCGGCAGTGGGGTTGAGCTGCTGGCATACGCACATATCAAAGCCCTGCTCTCCAGCCTGGATGTGCTATTGATCATTTGGGCAGCTTTCCTGTTCTATCGTGTGACCGATGAAGCCAAGGCGGTTGCCCAGCTCGGTGAAGCTCTACCCCATCTGACAGCAGACCGGGGGATGCAGGCTTTGGTGATTGGTTGGGGATTTGCCTCCTTCTTGCAAGGGGTGGGAGGGTTCGGGGTACCGGTGGCTGTCGTGGCACCCATCCTGGTCGGGCTGGGCTTTCCACCCATATCTGCCATCATCATCCCTTCCATTGGGAGTGGGTGGGCAGTGACCTTCGGCTCGCTCGGGTCCTCTTTTCAAGCCTTGCTGGCGACCACCGGCTACTCAAGCAACGAGCTGGCATTTCCAGCTGCATTCTTTCTGGGGATAGCGGCGGTAATCACCGGTTTATTAGTCTTGCACAACGCAGCTGGCTGGCGTGGTATGTACCGCCTGGCACCGGCAGCCATTGTGCTGGGAGTAGTGATGGGCTTTGTCCAGCTCATCGTGGCCGTTAATGGACCCTGGAATACTGCTGCTTTCCTGGGTAGCATGGCGGGATTGCTGGTGAGTTTTGGTTTGGCACGCTTCTACCGCGGAGCGCAAAGTCAAAATGGAAGCATGGATGGCAAGGTGCTGGCGGTGGCCCTTTCGGGTTATATCATCCTGGTCGTCGTCACCCTGGCAGTCCAGATGGTTGCAGCTGTCAAGCACCTGCTGGGAGGTGTGGTGATTCAAGTGCAAATTCCACAGCTTATCACCAATCTGGGGTACATCACACCCGCAGCAGCCACCAAGCCTATCTCATTGCTTAACCATGCAGGGGCGGTCTTGCTCTACGCATCCATCCTGGCATATCTGGTTTACCGGTTGGCGGGCAGGTATAAGGCGGGTGCCGTCCACAGCATCCTGGTAGGTACGGTGAAAAGGGTACGGGCACCCAGCCTCAGCATCGTATTAATGGTATGTATGGCGGTGGTTATGGAAAACACCGGTATGACTGCGGCGTTAGCGCGCGGGTTAGCTGACTTTGCTGGTATATTATTCCCTCTCATCGCACCCTGGATTGGTGCACTGGGTGCCTTTATGACGGGCAGCAATACCAACTCCAACGTCGTGTTTGCATTATTACAAGTACGCACAGCTCAGCTGCTAAGCTACCCGGTGGCAGTCATCCTGGCAGGGCAAACGGCCGGAGCTGGTTTGGCAAGCGTGGTGGCGCCTGCCAAGATTGTCGTCGGGACGAGCACGGCTGATCTGGCAGGCAGGGAGGGCGAGGTGATGCGAAAGATGATGCCATACATCATTGTATTAGTCCTACTCACCAGTGTGCTGACTGCTGTGGGTATATGGATTAAATTCTAAAATGCGAATGCATTCTATAATATTATTTATTGTGAGGGTATATGGATCAATCCAAAAATAAACAATCAGTTCCCATCAACCAACCACTACGTAAAGATCGCGCTAAAGATGATGCATGGATCAAAGCTTTTCTGCAGCGGGTGCCATTCGCGATGCTTGCTACTGAATATGAGGGTCAGCCTTTTATCAAACCCACACTGTATGTGTACGATGAAGCTGAGAATTCCATTTACATCCATGGAGCACTGGTCGGACGCATGCGCACCAATCTCGAGAAAAACCCTCGCATCAGCTTTTGCATTGCTGAGATGGGACGCCTGCTTCCGGCTGATACTGCCATGGAAGTGGGGGTCGAATATGCCAGTGTGGTCGTCTTTGGCAAGGCAGAGCTGCTGGCGGATGCTGATCAAGCCAGGCATGGCTTGCAGCTGCTGTTGGACCGGTACTTCCCCCACTTGAAACCTGGAGTCGATTACCGTGAGATCCTCCCGCAAGAATTGGACATCACCTCGGTCTACCGGATCAAGATTGACTCTTGGAGTGGTAAGGAAGACCATGCCATGCAGGATTTCCCTGGTGCATTCAGCTACCAGGCTCCCTGAACATTTCACCGTAAACTGGTGACAGGTCAGAATGGGAACCATCAGGGATTAAGGATAGGACATGAATTTAGTCTCCAGCTTCGAGCAGAGATTTGGACGACCACCGAAGGTCGAAACGCGCGCTCCCGGGCGGGTGAACCTACTGGGTGAGCATGTGGATTACAACCAGGGTGTCGTCCTGCCGGCTGCGATCGACCGGGTGGTGACGCTTACAGCAGCACCCACCTTGGATGGTATGGTGACTTTATTGGCTACCGATTTGGGTGAACAAGTATCCATCAAATTAAGCGAGATTGAGAAGCGTTGTGATCCAGTGGGGAATCCCTTGCCAGGTTGGGCGCTCTACCCGGCTGGGGTAGCCTGGTCCTTACAGCAAGCTGGGCTCTCCCTATGCGGGATGCAGGCAGTTTATACTTCCGATGTTCCGATCGGAGCAGGATTAAGCTCATCTGCCGCGGTGGAGGTGGCATTCGCCACCACCTGGCAGGCATTATCTGGCTGGAACATTGATAAACTCAGCCTGGCAAAGTTATGCCAGCGAGCGGAGAATGAATATGTGGGGGTTTCCTCGGGTTTGATGGACCAGTTTGCCAGTGCCTGTGGGGTGGAAGGACATGTGTTGTGCTTCGATACGCGCAGCCTGGAATGGATGCCACTTGAGCTGCCACCTGACACGGCCATCGTCATAGCTGATTCGGGCATTCGGCGTAGCCTAACGACATCCGCATACAACGATCGCCGGTCAGCCTGCGAGAAAGCCGTTGAGCTGCTACGGAAATATCTACCAAGCATTCAATCCCTGCGGGATGTCTCGACAGTCGAATTTGCGGCTTACTGCGTGTATTTACCCCCTGAGATAGCCAAACGGGCAGAGCATGTGGTTAAGGAAATCCACCGGGTAGATCAGGCAATCATTGCCTTGAACCGTGGTGATGCGCGTATGTTCGGCGGGTTCATGTTTGCCAGCCATAAAAGCTTGCGCGATTTGTATGAGGTCAGCCTTCCAGAGCTCGATAGCATGGTAGAAATTGCACGCAGATTACCCGGGATTTACGGGGCACGCCTGACCGGGGCTGGGTTTGGGGGGTGTACGGTCAACCTGGTCGAGGAAAAGCAGGCAAATTTCTTTGTGCAGGGATTGCGTAACGAATACCTACACCAGAGCGGGCTTGACATTGCGATTTTCCAATGCCGTGCCAGCGCGGGTGCTTCTGCTGAAAAATTCCTGGAAAAGTAGTATCCAGCTCTATTTTATATAGTTCCCAACCTGATAAATCTCGCCCATGAGTCTCAGCGGGTCATGGATCTGGATAATGCGGATTAATGTCAACTCGCGGCAGGCAGCGGAAAATATCTGCTTTTCAGTAGAAAAGTGATGCTGGCGAATATCCGTGCGCAGTAGACGGAATAAAAACACCATTAATGGTCGTTCAACAGGTACACCATAGACCACCTGCCCCCCCGGCTTTAACACCCTTTTTATTTCCTGGAAGGCTTTAGCCTGATCTTCGGGTTGAAGGTGTTCAAGGATACTGATCAGTAAGACTGCGTTAAAGGAGTTGTCTGTATAAGGCATATGAAGGACGCTCCCATTCCGCAGAGCAGTATGAATGGATCGATTGTTAAAAAAATTCTCGATTTTGGCAATATCAGCTGTCAAATCGAGCCCATAAATCTCCTGGTATTTGTCGTGCAAGTTAAAAAAGGTGACCCCTGATCCAAACCCAATCTCCAGGATGGACTCACCACCAAGCAACTCACCCAGACACAGCTCGATCCGCTGGCGGTACAAATTACCAATCACTGGTAGAGAATAAAATCGAATGGGATCATCACGATTTACCCCAACATATTCTCGCACAGGCAGCATTTTCAGCTTTGGAGGATTCATCACTACCCTCATAAGAGCCTAAGAAGCTTGACTTATCAATGGATCTACGAGCGTACTTACCCGTCCGTCCCAATCAGCGTATCCCTTCCCGGTTGAAAACAGAATCACAATTAAAAAAATGACTTGCATAGCCAGGATAAAGGGATATTTATTCGTCAGAACAGCAGGCAGCATGGTATAGGAACGGTTAATAAAAAGCATTAGTACCATCAAACCAAAAATTTCGGCCAGCTCTAGAAGCTTGCCGCGTTGTGAAAAATTTAGTATAAGAAAATACAATGCAATTGCCAGGGGGGATACCAGGATAACCGATTTATAATCATAGCTAGTGCTGGGAATAAGCTCCATTAGAGGGACTGAAAGGATAAATAGTGCGAGGGCGTTGGTAAGCGAGAATTTTCTTAGCCATAGAACGATAGCCCCGATAGCCCAAATTAACAAAGGCAGCAAATAAAATAATATGGTTGGAACAGTAATTCCCGCATGTTTCACCAGGTAATCGTTGACCATTTGGCCAAAAGAGGCGGCGGAATGGTTCGCTGAAATTATATTGGGATTCTGAGTGACGACAATAATTCGCTGGATGAATTCCCAAGCTCGTATTGGCCCAAGCACAAGCAGTAACGCCACATTCGTTATAATGATTGGAAAGATACTTCTCCATCTAAATTTCCAAAAAATCACAAAAAGAATGATCGCCGGATAAAACTTTAGATGGGTGGCGATCGAGATGAACACTACCGGTAACCATAGTGATTTTGGTTTATTAACTATAAACCACAATCCCAGCACTACAAAGAACTGCGCATAGATATCCGAATTACCACGCTCAATACTGAAGAAGAAAGTATAGCTGGTAAATAACAGAAAAGCTAAGAGTGGAAAAAGTCCATAGGCTATCAATTGAGCGGAATTGTCCTGTTGATTCTGACCTTTCCCGAATACTGCCCAGGCAAGCTGGAGGGAGATCCAAATGGTGGCAGCATTTAACAGGAAAAGAAACACTACCTGGACCAGATAAGCTTGATCAACCTTGAACAATCGGAATGGTATTGAAAATACTGCTGAGAAGGGGGGATAGTCGAAGGTGTAGTCCACATATGGATCTTTTCCCTGCAGCACAATCTTGGCAGGATAGAAATATCCCTCCCGGAAATCATCTCCAATGGGCTTGATCAAGGGCATTATGGTTGGATATTCCCATAACTCGGTTTGGAGATTAAGCATGGGCCGGAGGTCATTCCAAAAGTAGGAGAATAAAACAAAAATGCTAATCGTAAAAAATCCCAAGCCCAGGCGTTTAATCGGGTCTTTTATAAAAGCTTGCCATCTTGAATGGATGAAATTTAGCATGTTTTAATCTCCCTCTCAAACGAATTTCAATCGCAGTGCGGCGAAGACAAGCATCTTCAATAAAAGCCATCCATGCTTCCAACGCTGGATATTGGTGGTTCCATACCTTCGATCCCGGTAGCGGATAGGCAGGTCCACAATTTTAAGGCTTAACCGCGTCGCTCCGAATATCAAATCAAAATCACCGAATGGATCAAAATCGCCAAAGTACGACCTGTTTGACGCAATCCGCTGATAATCCTCTCTCCAAAAGGCTTTGGTTCCGCACAACGTGTCTTTAATCGGCTGTCTTAAAATCCACGAAAAAGCCAGGCTGAAAAACTTATTGCCCAAAAAATTGACCATGCGCATCGCTTGTTTTTCCATGGGATAAACCAGGCGGACGCCGTTAATAAAGTCACCTTTCCCCACAGACAGGGCTTGGTAAAAACGAGACAAGTCTTCAGGGGGTACAGTCAGGTCAGCATCCAAGATCATTATCACCTCACCGCTTGCCTGAGTAAAACCAAAGCGGATCGCATCGCCTTTGCCAACGCCAGTTTGTTTCAACAACTTACAAGGGCGCTGAGGATATTGAGCCATCCGCTTCTGGACCTCCTGGTAAGTTTGGTCAGTAGAATGTCCTTCAATAAAAATTAGTTCTGTGCTGCTTCCCATTTTGGGTGTCCGAGTAAAGATCTCAGCGATATTTCCCTCTTCATTGCGAGCTGGAATAATCACCGAGACTCTCGGGTTCACAGGCAGCATTGAAGGATCAGGTTTCGGGCGAAAAACAATAAAATTGGTGAGCCCCAAGTGGTTGATTGGCCACAAGTTCACTAAAAATTTATTACATAATGGGCTGAGTAAAACGGTACCAAAAGGCCAAAGGATTTCCTGCCAATGCGAAATAGGCTCAAAATTAGCCAGATGACCAAGATTAAGTATATCTTCAACCGTCAACCAATTTTGCTGCAAGACCAACCCAGCAAAGCCAAGCCTTCGGGCTACGCCTAAAGGTAACTCCCAGAGGCGTGAGTAAGTATTAATAATTATCCGCGTTCTCGATCCACAAAGATGTTGGGCTTGTTCGAATACTTTTTGGACATCCCAAGCATCATTGAGAAGATCAGACAGAATAATATAATCGAATTTATCCTGCAGATTAATGGAATGGACATCCACTTGTATAAAGTGCAACTCAGGGTGGATTAACTCGCCCCGCCGGATCATTTCTGGGGAAAAATCTAATCCGACGCCATAGGACGGGTTCAAAGACGCAAGCAGATCTCCCTGACCGCTACCAAATTCAATCACTCTACACCCAGGCGGGATAAGTTTTCGGTAAACCTGGGATAACCGGTGATGGTAATACCCCCCAAGGCTTTTCGAAGTATCTTGCAAGTGAGCAAGCCGTTCCCAATGAGCCAGACGCTCCTGCCGGTATTTATCAATAGCTGGATCAAGGGGCACGTCAGAGGTATACTCCATTTTATTCACCTCTCGAAAGAACTTATAGAAACATCATGGTAATCTAGCGACGAATATATACAATTGTCCTGCTGGATATCCATCATACTGCAGAGCCCCTACGCCAAACTCTGCCAATTTCACACCAGGATCCGTAAAGCTGGTCTGCCAAATTGTACCGGCTATTGAGGCAAAATCTCCCCCAAAACGATCCGTTCCAGCCACCATGGTAACTTCCTTTGCTTTTAAATCTTCTATTGTGTCGCTTGCGGGAATACGCACATAGGAAATCCCCCGCGCATCCAGATCATTTTCAACCCAAGGAATCTCACTTAGGATCCCAACCTTATCCCCGGAGGCCATGTGGCTGCTTAAAAATTCCGCAGCCTTTTCCTGAGGTACTTTATAGTTATGAGTTCGATAAATATATCGGAGTGTCAAATTAAGCTGATGACTTGATATTATCAAAAAAAATATCAGGATGAGAGCGGGAAAACCGCCAGTGAATAAGCTGGCCTTTGCTTCCCGTTTCGTCTTGGATAACAGACGGACAAACAATGACTGTGCCCCCTCAACTATCCAGCCTAATCCTGCCCCGGCGAAAATGCAGATAATTGGATAAAGCACGAGCGAATGCCGGGTATAGCGTAGGATGATTGTAGAGATTAAATATAAATGGAATGTGATAATAACTAGCATCAATATCGCTTGGCGTGGGAAGCGGAGGAGCAACTTGCCTATGCCGAATATTGCTAGAAGACCCACTACTAAACCCAGCCCGACGCTACCCGCGCTAGAATCCACGTAACTCGAGTTAAACCCGGGCATAAATGCGCCCTTAATATAATAAACCAGTCCAGTTAGTCTGTTTGCTAGGCTCAAGTCATATGACCAAGTCAGGCCTGTTACTTTTGCCAGATAGGATGGCAGGTCGATTAGTGCATATGGGGAAAAGAGTAAAAACCCCCCAGCGATTCCGGCAATACTCACACAAAGCTTTGCAAAGAAATGCTTCTTATTTCGTAAAAAAAATATTGCCAGAATTGGCACCGAAATTACCAGTAAAACACGGAGGGTGAGGCTGACCATCATCCCGGCTAAGAATCCATTGAGAAGGAAAATCCCCAAACGATCACTTTCGTCTTCAATACTCTTCCATGACGTGATCAACAAGAAAATTATCAGGGTCGCGGTTAATGCATCCGGAAGCATATAAGACGAATAATATATAACATCACGCGAGAGTATCGCGAATATAAATCCACCACCGAAAGCCGACCAGTGATCTACCTGCAACCCTTTGCGAAGTGCAATATAAATTCCCACGGGCGCCAGGCTGTTCAATAAAGCAAATAACATTCGGGGAATCTGAAGGGGGAGCCCCGAGACATTCACAGCTGAAATAATGGATTTGACTCCCTTGGGCGGAGCAACATACTCTTGAACTGAAGAAACGATCCCTGCCCTCAATCCATCAAAAAGTCCAAGTAGCTCGCCACTAGCGGCGATGTATGTCACCAAATCTCCATAAGAAGCCTGACCATAGCCCGGCACATTGGCAGAGGGCTTCATCCCCGGGGTGGTCAGCATGTTCACCGCTGGGGTATACGTTACGACCTCATCCCAAACACTCTGATATGGCAATGCATATGCAGTCATTTCCATGCGAGACCATAGGGCAATGAGAAATAGCAGCCCAGCTGCCAGGACATCCCATGTCCAAACAGGAATCCTAATCTCATGGCGCTTCCAGACCCATAACCAGATCAACCAGAGTTGGACCCATAGAAGTCCCAACCAAATAAACGGAGGTGCCAGACGGATAAGGTAAGCTTGATTCAGCCTTATGAAATCCTCCGAACGATAAAGGATGACAAAGGTCCCGGCTAAAAATAGTAAAACCAGAATGGCAATGGAAAAATATGGAACTACGCTCCGGTTGTCAATAATTTTCCCGGACCACTTTTGTGACCACCGCTGGTCTTTCTGACCTTTGATCGCTAAATACAATACAAGCAGTGTCGGGAGCAATAAAATCAGCAGGACCAATAGCCTGGAGCGGGTGAAATTTAAGAAAATGCGATTTTCAGGGTCAGAAGGCAAGGTTAAGAGATAAAGGGAAATCAAAAATCCTTCGATTACTGCTATCCAAAGATAACCGGTCAGCCATCGCCGCTTACGCCAATCGGAGATAAGATTCGATATCTTTGACTTATTCATGCTGATAAATCTCGCCATTTTCTATGTTTTACCATTCAACTTTCATGGTTTGGTCGGATTCATGAATAATTCATAACTGCCAATTTTGAGGAAAAAGTTCTGATCTCTGACCATTTGCCCACCTTGTAAACAACCCTCACAGATGAACGCGCATGGCTGGAAATTTTTGGGAGCGTACTTATCAGAGTAACTTCCTGCTACATTCCACTCCAATCGAATTGAATCATCTGGTGCTCCCATAGCATTCCAGAACAGATACTCTGGAGAATCGCCATACAGCATAATCCCAATCTGGGAACAGCCTTGGTCTTTAATCGCTTTTGCTATTTGATGGAATGCAATATAAGGGGTGCCCTCAACACCGGCTGCATTTGCATAATACAGGTTCTCGCGCGGCACCAGCAAGATACTCCGGCTAATTAATTGGCCGGGTTTATCCAATATAGGTCGGCTAGAGATTTGAAACAACCAGGGGAGGGAAGCAATAAGTAATCCATATGCCACAATCAGACCCAGCTTCAATTTTTCAATTTTTCCCCATACATAACCTACAAATGGTATGCAAAGAACAAAGAAGATAAGTTGATACCTGACTGCAAAAACATTCCACTTGAATAAGAAGCTGAATAGCACATATCCGCTAGCAACTATTGTGAAATAAAGAAAGCCAATCCAGCCAACCTTTTTAGCAAAGAATAACGAAAGTGGAAAAGTTATCAAGATAAGGGCTGCATGGAAAGGATTCGTAGTGAGATCTTCTGCCGTGATCGGCGCAAAGACTTTAAAGGGACCCTCGTTCGTTGTACGAGGATCCTGTGGATCCACGCCAAGTTTCACGTGTACCTTCAAAATATTCAAGTCTAGCCAATTGTTCCAGGCGGGCAAGTTTGGCATGCCCGCTTGTTGGCCCATATTGCGCAATAGGTTTGATATCGTTCCGGGGATGTTACGCATTTCGTTTAGGTGCTTGTGTGTATCGATTGGACTATAGAGGGCACCATATGTCTGGTAGTTGCGGGAAAAGCAAGCGGTATTTACCAGAATCACCAGCAGAAAGGATGTAAAACCCCAACGAACAGCCTGGATTGGTTTGTTCCAACGTAAAATCAGAATCGCTGCCCATAATGCCATGGGAACAAGAAAAGGGACTGTTGTTGACTTTGTCAATAACGCCAGCCCTGTTGAAAGGCCCAGATATATTAGGCTATCATTTTTGTGCGTCTTATAATAATGCAGCGTATTTGCTGCAGCGCATACCACCCAAAACGTAGCAGCATAATCTGTAATAGTACTGGATGACTGAACGATGCCCATGGGTACGGCAATTGCAAAGCAAGCCGATAACCATTGGCCATATTTTTTTGCACCCAGATAACTGGCTATTACTGAAACGCCAAGCACACTGCCCACCATAGCAAACCACTGGGTAAAGGTTGCCAGTCTATCTCCCTGTGTTAGAACGTAAAAATTGAGCGTGATCATCTCAGCCCCAGGATTCATGCTGTTTTGACGATCTATCCCTGTCATATAATGTGCCACCGAGTGATTCTGTGCCCAATGTGCCACTCTGCTAAGATGATATGAGAGGGAATCCCAGGTTTGCGGAGGCGATAGCCAGGCAACTATAAAAGTAATCACCAGGACGAATACAATCAACAAGAGCGACAGCCATCCACTCCAATCATCTGGGGATGTTATGTGCGGTAGACTGAGACTTTGCCCGATTAACTTGAGGCGTGCAAAATACACCCCCAAGATCAAAATCAATAACAACCAACTGGCGATTAGCCCAATACGCGTGATCCCATGGAAAAGGCTTAAGAACTCCTCGATCAAGACGATGTAAATGACAAAAAAAATACCCGCCTGTAAGAGGGTCTGACGAAGATCCTCGCCTTTATTACGGTTGTAAATAAAAATAACCAGGCCGAGGTACGCCACAGCTGGGATCAAAGCATAAAAAAGTCCGATGTTCATAGTAAAATACGATCCGGGCGGAGTTTATAAGCTAAAATTATAACATTGTTAAAATCGAAAATTAGAATCGCATGAATTTTGATAAGATCACTGAAAACTTATATATTGGCACATCGCCGAAAGCACGAGATTATGACATTCTACATAAGCTGGGGGTAGGGCTCGTGATCAACATGCGCATTGGTTTTCCGCCCAGACATGACCCCATTTCACCACCAGTGAGGAGCCTGTGGTTGCCATCGATTGACTCCCCCATTTTCCCCATCCCCATCCGCATGCTGCAAATTGGAGTGCGTGAGGCGCTGAAGGTTATCGAAAACGGTGGAGCTGTGTATGCCCACTGCTCCAGGGGCAGACATCGTGGTCCTGCTATGGGGGTGTGTATCTTAATTGCCCAAGGGATGTCACCGCAGGATGCGATGAGCTTGATCGAGCAGCAAAGACCGGTGGCTGACCCCCATGCCTGGTATATCCAGCGACGGATCATGAAATTCGCGCGGGAGTGGGCACGCACGGAACATAGATAAGCAGAGAATAATCGCTATTTATGACCATTACCCCAATACTATACATTGGACCAGTGAGAGCAGGTAAATCAACTATTGCTCACCTGATAACTGCGCGTCTCAAACTTCCTCACATCTCCCTAGATGAATTACGTTGGAATGATTACCGCGAAATTGGTTACGAAGAAAACCTGGCTAAACAAATCCGTGCTCAAGGAGGTTTTCTGGCATTAATGTTTTATCGGATGCTTTTTGATGCCTATTCTGTCGAGAGGGTATTGAATGACTACCCAGAAGCAGGCATTGATTTTGGTGCTGGGATTGGGTCATTCGAAAACCAAGTACAGCTCAAACAAATCCAGTCCTTATTCGATCCAATCCCCAACATCTTCTTACTTTTACCATCCCCAGATATTGATGAAACCCTGCAAATCCTACCCCAACGTGACCCTAACCCTCCAGCTGATCTGAAATATGACATCAACGCACATTTTGTGAACCATCCAGGTTACTGCTTGATCGCAAAGCATATCGTTTACACCAAAAACAAAACCCCTGACCAATCCTGCTCAGAGATGTTAGGACTAATTATGCAATGTTTTGAAGTTTTATAGAAGAAAATGAACAAGGAAGTGCCAGGATTCAGCACTTTCCTGGCACTTCTGCATTGTGGGGTTAGCGCCTAATGAATGGTAAATAATTTTGATAACCGTAGTATAGTTGCCAAATTTCGCCTCCAGAACTGTGGTTCTCCGTACCCACGATCAGGTGTTGCTCGAATTCAATCGTGGAACTGTTCCATAGCAAAAACTCGTTGTTGCTATCACCGAACCCATCGATATTGATCTTGTTCCATGCTAGGCCATTCGTAGATTGCCAAATCTCGGTACCGGTTTGTTCATTATCTGTACCCGCAAACAGCATGTCACCAGCCTTATATAACATTTCAATCTTGTAATTATTTACATCCCCAAAGCCATCCGCGAGAACGGGGAACCAGGTCGTTCCATTTGCTGAGCGGAAGATCTGTGCACCGGTGACATCATTGCGCGTTCCCACATAGAGATATCCGCCAAAGGTAGTCATCCCGCCCGTTTGAGTGTTGTCTGGATCACCAAATCCACCGCTGGCGACAGGTGACCAGTTGGAACCATAATCGGTCTGCCAGATCTCGGCGCCATCGGTAATATTTTCAACGGCAGCATATAAATGACCATCGAATTCTATGAAACTGGTGACGACATAATTATTCGGGCTGCCATTTCCGGCAGTTACTACTTTTGCCCACTCACCAGGGTTACCTGTAGAACTACGCCAGATTTCTAGCCCATTCGCTGTGTTCTCTGTTCCTGCGTAAATCATGCCCCCATAGATTCCAAATGGAGCAACTAAAAAATTATTAGGGTTCCCAAATCCACCTGCAACCACCTTATCCCAGGCAGTTCCATTGGTTGTGCGCCATATCTGACCAGGTAAGCCGGCCCATCCAGTTCCTGCATATAGTTTTCCATCAAACACTGTTAAGTCCGGGATGGATCGATTGATAAGGGAATCCACACTACCGAAGCCAGGCTCATTAACCGCGGTCCAGTCTCCATTGGTTTCCAGCCGCCATACCCGACCGCCAATAACATAGTTGGAAGAGGTAGCGTAGAGGCGACTGTTAAAGATTTCGAGCGCGTGAATTCCGGCATTAGCTGGATCTCCAAAACCATTCGTATTGACTTGCTTCCAGAGTGGAACTGGTGGTGCAATCAGGGGCTGCGTGACAGGCTTAGCCGATTGCGCAATACTAGGAATCGTGATCATCAGCATTCCAATGATGACAATCATACTAATCGAGATATACATTATGTTGCGTTTCATTGCATCCTCCCTACAAA
>Ga0153916_10002340_pt1 | contig 13890 bp, 9 predicted proteins | sample Opewatmetagenome_FD_109642 | JGI IMG/M metagenome (GOLD analysis project Ga0153916, IMG submission 109642) | Freshwater wetland microbial communities from Ohio, USA - Open water 3 Core 3 Depth 4 metaG | ecosystem: Environmental > Aquatic > Freshwater > Wetlands | place: USA: Ohio, Lake Erie, Old...
ACAGCGATCCAGGCACCGCCCGTGGGGCGTGGCATCGTCCGGCGCCAGATTACGGATCGCCAGGGCAACACGTTCGCCTACTCCTTTCAGCTCTGGAAGGGAGTCCTGCTCAGCCTTGGCGTGGGCTTCATCAGCAGCCTGCTCGGCATCGGGGGCGGGATCATTCACGTCCCCGTGATGGCAACGGTCCTTCATTTCCCGGTCCACATCGCGACCGCAACGTCGCATTTCGTCCTCGCCTTCATGTCGGGGGAAGGGACCGCATTCCACTTTTTCGACGGCACCCTGGGCTGGAACATCGCCCTCGCCCGGGCCGCACTTATCGGGGCGGGAGCGATACCGGGCGCACAACTGGGCGCGGTGCTGTCACGCCGTCTTCACGGTGTCGCGATCATCCGGGCACTGGCCGGTGCCCTGGTCCTCGTGGGCATCAGGCTCGGGCTGAAAGCGATGACCGGCTGATCATCCCTAAAGCAACGGACGCTGGCGCTCCCCGGTCAGATCTGGTCCTGCTCCAGGTCCCTCAACCGCCGCCGGCGGCCGGAGTCAATGAGAACATCGAGCGCCGATGTCAGTGCCTGGAGTTCCTGGTCGTTCATCGATTCCATCAGGCTGCCGACATACTCGCGCAGCTCGGTGCGCAAGCTGGCGATGACTTCCTGGCCCCGGTCTTCAAGCCAGATGCAAATGCCGCGGCGGTCCACCGGCGATATTTCCCGGCGAATGAACCCACCCCGCTCGAGCCGTTCGAGCAACGCGGAAATCGACGGACGGGTGACATACAGGCGATCGGCCAGTTCGGCATTGCTCACACCCCCGTGGTCGCGGAGTTGAAAGAGCAACCGGAGTTGGGTAACCGTCAGACCTTCACGATCCCAAATCGCCAGGCGAATTGGGTCGAGCAAGGCACTGGCGGCGAACACCGCACGAACCGCGGGCTGGAGTGACTCCCGTTCGGGGAGTACTTGCGTCGAAAACGACAGGGTCTTTCCTGGGTTGCCAGACGACAAGTCATGGGGTAACACGGGATCCACGCGCATTGGCCTCTCCTCGCAGCGAGTGGGGGTATCTCTTCGATCAGACTGGCAGACGTGCTGGTAGACGACAGGACCAACGGGCCACAAGAACCGGTTCTTGTGGCCCTAATGTTTCATCAGTGCTCAGTAGTTGTTGTCGCGTCAGATCGTCATTCGACGGTGACCATCGCTCGATCCTGTGACGCAAAGTCCGGCTACGTTAACGGCTCTGCCTCACCCGCCGGAACGGCGACCTCGAATATGTTCAGCGTCATCGAGACCAGGCCAGGCTGCTATGCCCCAGTTGATGGGACCGCGCTGGAGCATGCTTCGCGCACGATTCGAGCGAACTCGTCCGGGGCTTCGGCGTACGTGACGTGGCCTACCCCGCGCATCTCGACCAGGCGACCACGCGGCAAGTTGTCGGCAATTGTGCGGGCAACGCGCTGGAGGACGGGGTTACTGACGGTACCAGTGACCATCATGACTGGCGTTTGGATCTTCTCGAAGTCCGTCGCGGAGACCTGGTAGGGCGGCATTTGCAGATCGGGGAGCAGTTCGTCGCAGTTCGCCCGGTATGGCTCGCGGCCTTCGTCGTCGAGGTGCGACCAGAGGCCAGGGCACATGTAGTCGAAGAATGCGTCAACGGCTGCCCTGGGCCCACCTGAGGTCACCGCAGCCTGAATTTGAGGCTGTAACTCGGCCATGATGCCCCCACCGCCCTTCTCGGGATCGAGGCCGAAGATCGGGGGCTCCGAAAGGACCGCACCGAGGAACAAGGTGGGATAGCGGCGGATGAGATCGACCCCAATCCGCGCGCCGCCGCTGCTGGCAACGAGCAGACAGGGCGCGATGCCGAGTGCCTGTACCAGTGCTGCTACGTCGTCAGCGTGAAGTTCGACGGTACGCTGGGTGACGTTCCCGAGGGGGCTGCGAGTGTGGCCCCTCCGGTCATAGGTGACGCAACGAAGCTGGTCCGATAGGCGTTCGACCTGCCCGTCCCAGACGTTCGCATTGCCGCACATCCCGTGGACGAAGAGTGCGGGCAGGCCCTTGCCCCTGTCCTCGTAATACAAGCCGGTGCCGTTGACCTGACACACTGACAACCCGATCACCCCCTGAGACGCATCGGAATGGATGGCGCCTCTTCCTGCCGAGCGAATTATCGAGACCGGCGCGAGCCTGTCACCACCCAGGACGCGAAGAGACAGTCGTACCCGCCTGCGGCGGTGCGATGGGGGGCCAGTGCCCGCTTCATCTCCTCGAGGAACGCCTCACGTCGTTCGAGGGGAAGTGCTCCGAAAGCCGGCCCGACAGGGAGCGCCGCGATCTGTTCGATCGCGAACTCTTCCAGGGGAGGGAGCGAAACCCGCCTTACTACCTTCTCAACGACCACGTCGTCCAGGCCGGCGGATTCAAATGCACGGACCGCAGTGGCCGGAGCCAGATCGAAGGCCACGGCGATGGACGCAACCGCGTCACCGATAAAGGTACGTAGCCCTTCCACCTGCGCTCGCATGAAGGTCTGGTCATCAAGCGGAGCCCAGAAGGACACCGCGACACGCCCGCCAGGGACCAGGACGCGCACCATCTCCCGCGCAGCTCGTGGAAGGTCCGGGAAGAACTCCACCCCCTGCTGGCAGATGACTGCCCGGAACTCGCGGTCCGCAAAGGGCAGTTCGAGCGCGTTCCCTTCGTGCCAGACTATGCGCCCGGGGGCCGGCATCTCGATGCTGCGCGCTTTCGCCAACATGCCGGGATTGAGGTCGAGTCCAGCCACACGTCCAGACGCGCCCACGATTTCGGCGGCCCGCCGCGTCGCCAGCCCGGTCCCACAGGCGACGTCGAGGACGCTGTCGCCGGAGCGGATTCCGGCACCAGCAATCACCGCCTCAACGAAGGGCGCCATGATGATGGAGGTGTGGCGCTCGTAGTAGTCGGGCGCGTTGCCGACGATCTGAAACCCTGACACCTGGGTCATTTGCCCCTCCGAGGCACCCTCGGGCCCGGTTCTCACAAGCGGGCCCAAGCTTCGCAGGAATGTCCTCGATAGTAGAGCCAGCCCAAGGGGACATTAATACATTAATGCGCGATCAATGCATCTACAGCGCACCCTCTTGCTGCGACACTCCTCCGCCTGGAGGCCTACCGCACTGGCAGGTCGGCCCGGGAAACCACTGGTCTGCCATCGGGATTCGACCGCACCGAGGCTCACCCCACCGCGAAGGCGAGCACCATCGCCACTGCCGCGGATGCCATGACGACCGTCGTGACCAGGCCGAGCAGGTTCGACACCGGACCGTTCCGATGCGCGCCCAGGAGCCGCCGATCGTTGCCCACAATCATGATCGCGGCGATCAGGATTGGAGCGATCAACCCGTTCAGGACGGCGGCGACGAAAAGGGCCCGAATCGCACCGAGCCCGGACAGGACGACCAGCAGACCAACCAGCGTCCCGAGGACGATGACGACGTAAAACTGCGGCGCTTCGACAGGCTTGCGATCGAGGCCTTCACGCCAGTCGAAGACTTCCGCCAGTGCGAATGCGCTGCTTCCGGCGAGGACGGGGATTCCGAGCAGTCCCATCCCGATCAGGCCAACCGCGAACAACGATGCAGCGTTATCACCAGCCAGCGGACGTAGCGCCTCCGCCGCCTCACGCGCCGTGCCGATGTGGTGGATGCCCGCGGGATAAAGGGTCGCCGCGGCCGTCAACACGATGAACCAGGCGGCGACGTTCGCGAGGATCATGCCCGCGTCTACGTCGAAGCGCGCCCGGCGCAGTTCTGCCTCATCGCCCGCCCTCACGTGGCGCTGATGCATGTCGGCGATCTCGTCAGAGGTCTCCCAGAAAAAGAGGTACGGGGTAATCGTCGTCCCGAAGTTGGCAACGACGGTTGCGAGGAAGGCAGCATCGAGCCGGATGGTCGGAACGAAGGTGTGGCGCAGAGCCCTGGACCAGTCCGGGCTGACGACGAAGGCGTCGACTACGTAAGCGAAGAGGACCAGCGTGAGCACACGAAGGTAGCGGGCGAAGAGTCGATAGGGCACGAGGACTTCGGTGGCGGCAATTGCGATGCCAATCGGGAGCGCGATCGCTTCACTCTTCAGCCCTGTCAGCAGTTCCATTCCTTCGGCGACGGCAACGATGTCTGCCCCGACGTTGACCATGTTCGCGACAAGCAGCAGCGAGACCAGGGTCAGCAACGACCAGCGCGGGTAATGGCTCCTGAGCGAGGTTGCCAGGCCAGATCCAGTGACCAGGCCGATTCGCGCGCACATCTCCTGGATCGCGGAGCCGAGCGGGATGAGGAGGAGGTTGGTCCAGAGGAGGCTGTAGCCGGCCTGAGCCCCGGTTATCGCATACGTCGCGATCCCGGAAGGGTCGTCGTCAGAGGCTCCAGTGACTACCCCCGGCCCGGGGATGCGCGATATTTCGCGGAGCGCCTTCCGAACTCTTGTCACACTCCGATCGCTCGCCGGGCGCACGGGAGGACTATACGTGAGGATTGGAGGGGGCGCGGAGGAGCCTGCGGCCTGTTCCGGAAGTGAAAAGGCGTCCGGTGCTCTCGGCCAGGCTGCCACCCGTGCTCACGTCGGGCCATCAACACCACAATCAAATCGTGTCGAAGCGGGGCGGAGCATCGCGCATCAGTCAGGGCTTTGTCTCCGCGCCAGCGCTCGTCGTCATGGCAGTGGAGTCGTGCGGTTCGGCCCGCGAGATTGGCGCGTAGACCAGTGTCTGCCATTTGGCGGGGTCGGGCTCCTGCATCGGGTCGGTAAGGTAGACCTCCCACATCGCACCCGCGGCCTGGGCACCGTGGGCCCTCATCCAATCGGCCATTGCCCCATATGCGGCGCCCAACTGGTCATACGGGCCGACATGGAGAACCTTGACGACATCGCAGGCGGGGATCACTCCCCCGATGACCCGCACATTGCCAACCGCCTCGACCGAGAGCGGAGCTCCCAGCTCCATCTCGCATTCGTCCGGGCCGACAGCGAGATACCTCGCCCAGGGCATGCCTGCCGGAGCCAGACCCTCCTCGCCCAGCCATCCGAAGAGTTCGCCATAGAGGGGCCCCATGACCTCACCGATGCGGTCGATGCGGACAGTGGTTCGGATTGCGACGTAAGGCTGCCGAATCAGCCGCTCTGATTCGATCTTGTACTCCATCACGACCTCCAATCAGCACCAGCAGTTGCTCGGACTCGTCCTGGCATATTCGTTCCGGCACGGACTGACCGGCACGGTCCAAGGGTGCCGAGATCAGAGCCGTCCGGTCTTGGCGGTATGGCGACGTTGAGCTAGACGCGACCCGATGATCACGTCGTGCAGGTCAGCAGGAGTCACGAGAGGCTCCCAACCGCAGTCGGCGGCCACGTGGTCGGCAGGTCGCGCCGCTCCCCTGTGCCAGGGCTAATCCGCGAGGGGGCGCAAGAGCACCCGCGCTGGCGCGCCGTCGGCCCCCGCCACGAGGAGCGGTAGACAGCGAAGTTCGTAGGCGCCAGGCTCCACCTGGCGCAGGTCCAGCCCTTCCAGGATGACGGCGCCGGCACCAAGGAGCGCGAGATGCGTCGGTGCCGGGTTCCCCATCGGCGCGATCGAAAGGTAGTCCATCCCGACCAGCCGCACGCCGCGCTCCAGCAGATACCGCGCGCCGTCCGCTGTCAGCCCGAGGAATTCTGGAGAGAAATGCGGCAGGTCCCAGAGCCGGGAGTTCGAAGTCCGGAACAACAACCTTTCGGTCCCACCCGGGATCGCCATTTGCTCAAGCGTCGGGCGATCGAAATCGGCAGTCGCGTCGCGGGCGTCGACGACCAACGCCGGACCCATCAAAGCTTCAAGAGGAATGGTTTCGACGCCGGCGCCCCCCTCGATAAAGTGGACTGGTGCATCGACATGCGTGCCTGTATGCACTCCGAACCCCAGGCGACTCAGATTGCAGATCCCGCCCGTCGCGATGCTCTGGACACGGTCGAGGGCAACCGCCGGGTCGCCGTCATACACGATCATCCCGGCCCGTATGGGCACTGTGGCGTCAATCCATTCCATGACCGCGCCTCCTATCGCCTGCCGCCCGGTTGCTCGCCGACCAGGTGGACCGGGTGCCCGCCATAGCCGTGGCGAAGGAGCGCGACCGCCTTGGCGGCCGGCCAGTCCAGGTCGCGGTACTCCATCAGTGCTGCCTGGGCATCGCTGATGACCGGGGTGGGAATGTCCTGTTCCAGGGCCCAGGCGAGGACCCATTTCACTTCCTGGGTGTCCTCGACGTACGTCGAAAGTTTGCTCATGTCCGGAGTCGATTCGAGGGCGTCCGCCATCAACTCGATCAGCCAGCTGCGGATGACCGAGCCGTGGTTCCAGTTTCGGAGCAGCGCCACGAGGTCCAAATCGAAGCCGGAGCGCTCCAGTAACTCGACCCCTTCCCCGATCGCCTGCACCATGCCGAACTCGATCGCGTTGTGGATGAGCTTGGTGAAGTGGCCCGTCCCGGGCGCACCGACAAAGAGTGCCGCCTGGTCGTCGGTGGCGAGATCCTTAAGGATGGGTTCGATGATCCCGTAGGCGTCCCTGTCCCCACCGACCATGAAGCAGGCACCGTGGCGCGCGCCGCTGACACCCCCGCTTGTACCCATATCGAGAAAGCGGATGCCGGATGCCGCGAAAGTCGCGTGGCGTCGTTGGGAATCTGACCAGTGTGAGTTCCCGCCATCGACCAGGATGTCGCCCGGCGCGAGAAGGAGCCGCAGTTGCTCGCAGGCCGCTTCGGTCGCGTCTCCGTGTGGCACGTAAAGGAAGACGATCCGCGGCGACGGGAGCTTCGAAACGAGGTCCGCTGGCGAGTCCGCCAGTTCCAACCGATCGCTTCGTAGCGCCGCATCGGCATGGGGGTCAAAGCCAACAATCTCGTGCCCCTTGTCCACGGCATCACGGGAGAGATTCGCTCCCATGCGCCCGAGACCGACAACTCCGAATTTCATTGCTATCCTCCAGACGTTCTCGAAGCGAGCTCGTAATAGACTCACAGTGTCTCGCATCGCGTCTGTCGGTTCTTTACTGATGGACTCACAGCAAAGAGATACGGTGAGCGGGCATGAAAGTACTTAGCGTCCTTCCCGGTACGCCGGGCCTGCGTCTCGGCGAACGGCCCGAACCGAGGCTCACCCGACCGGATGATGTGCTCCTCGACGTCCTGCAGGTTGGTATCTGCGGCACCGACCGCGATGAAGTCGCCGGCGGCCGCGCTGACCCACCACCAGGCGCCACAGGCCTGGTAATTGGCCACGAGATGATTGCCCGCGTCTCAGCGATCGGGGCGGGGGTGACAGCCGTCCGCCCCGGAGACTATGCGGTCCTCACGGTTCGACGGCCCTGCCCGGGATGCCCGGGCTGCGACGCCGGCCGACCCGACATGTGTTACACGGGCGACTACACGGAGCGCGGGATCAAGGCGGAAGACGGCTATCAGGCTGAAAGCGTTGTCGAGCGTCAGCAATACGTCATCCCAATACCCGCCAGTCTCAGCGGGACCGGCGTTCTGGTAGAGCCACTCTCAATCGGCGAAAAAGCCATAGAAGAGGCCCTGCTGCTCCAGAAGGCGAGATTCGCCAGCATCGCTGCACCGGAACCCGTCGCGCTCGTCGCGGGGCTTGGGCCGGTGGGACTGCTTGCCGCTCTGGCGCTCCGCCTCCGCGATTTTCGGGTGGTGGGCCTGGACGTTGTCGACGCAGCCTCGGAACGGGCGCGGCTGGTCACGGACCTCGGTGGTGAGTATGTCGACGGCCGTTCCACCCATCCCGACGACCTCCGAAGCCGCTGCGGGCGCATTGACATCATCTTCGAAGCGACCGGGGTTCCGGCCCTTGAGTTTGACCTGGTTTCGGCGCTCGCCTTAAACGGAATCTACGTTCTGACCGGCATCGCCTCGGGTAGCCGGCCCGTGACGATCGATGGGGCGACATTGATGCGCGGGCTCGTGCTCGGCAACCGGTTGATGTTCGGGAGCGTCAACGCCAGCCGTCACCACTTTCAGGCCGCCGTCACTGACCTGGAGCAGGCTGAGCGCCGCTGGCCCGGCCTCGTGGCGCGTCTCATCACGGACCGGCTGCCGCCTGAAGAAGCGTCACGGGCATTCCCTGAGCACCCGGACAACGCGGAAATCAAGACGGTGATTCAGTGGCAGAAGTAATGGAAGGCTCCGCCCCGGACAATGCCCCCGGCTGGCCGGGAATCGAGCCCCGCTGGACGAGCAGCGCCAAGTCCGCTCTCGGGACTTCCGCGAGCGCCTCGAGCCACGTCTGGTTCACGGTTTCCCACGGCATACTCAACGAGATCTACTTCCCCCGGGCCGACATCGCGAACACCAGGGACCTCGGATTCCTCGTCGCCGACGGGGCCTCGTACTTCTCGGAAGAGAAGCGGGACTGCGAGAGCAAGGTCGAACTCCTCGCGCCGGGCGTGCCGGGATTCCGCATCGAGAACAGGTCTCGCGACGGTCACTACCTCATCGAAAAGAGCGTCATCACCCACCCCCATATGGATGCGGTGCTACAGCGGATCCGCTTCTCGCCGGGCATTCCCGGCCAGCACCTTTACGCCCTGCTCGCGCCCCACATAGAAAACAGGGGCAAAGGGAATGACGGCTGGGTTGGTGACTACAAAGGCATGCCGATGCTCTTCGCCCGCCGAGGCTCGATCACGATCGCGATGGCTTGCTCCGTTCCGTTCCGTGCACGGAGCGTGGGCTACGTCGGGACGTCCGACGGATGGCAGGACATATCCGCCCATCACCGGATGACCTGGCAATTCGATCAAGCCCGCGACGGCAATATCGCGCTGACTGCCGAGATTGACCTCGAATCATCCGGCAACGAGTTCGTGCTCGCTCTGGGCTTCGGCGGCACGCCTACCGAGGCGGGGCAGGTCGCTCGCCTCTCGATCGAGCAGTCCTTCGAGCACCTGGCGGAGCATTTCATCGGCGAGTGGCTCCTCGCCGGCAAGGACGACCACAAACCAGAGATGGTGCCGCCACCTGCCGGCCCCCTGGTTCCGATCAGCCTTGCTGTCCTCCGGGCCCACGAATCCAAACGGGTGCGCGGTGGCTTTGTCGCGAGTCTCTCGATCCCATGGGGGAGCAGCCAGGGTGACGACGACCTGGGTGGGTATCACCTCGTCTGGCCACGCGACCTGGTCGAAACCGCCGGAGGCCTGCTCGCTGGCGGTGACAGCGCGGCCGCTCGTCGCGCGTTCCAGTACCTGGTGGCGACCCAGGATGCAGACGGCCATTGGCCACAGAACATGTGGCTGGACGGTACGCCCTATTGGGCCGGCATCCAGATGGACGAGATCGCGTTCCCGATCCTCCTTGCCGACCAGTTGAAACGAGCCGACGCGCTCGGGAGCGTGGACCCGTGGCCCACCGTCCGAAAGGCCGCCTCTTATCTCGTGCGCAATGGCCCCGTGACCCAGCAGGACCGCTGGGAGGAGGACCCTGGCTACTCGCCATTCACCCTCGCCGTGGAGATCGCCGCCCTGGTGGTCGCCGCCGACTTCGCCGACTCCGCCGGTGCCCACCAGGAGGCCACGTACCTTCGAGAGACCGCGGACATCTGGAACAGCAACATCGAGAAATGGACGTACGTGGCCGGCACCGACCTGGCCCGGTCACAGGGAGTCGACGGCTATTACCTCCGCATCGCTCCGGACGCACAGGATGACGGCTCGCCATTAGCCAAGTCCATTGTCTGGCTGAAGAACCGTCCTGCCGCACTCGCGGGCGAGCCGGCAGGCGCGATCGTCAGCCCCGACGCGCTGGCCTTCGTGCGCTTTGGTCTGCGCCGGCCCGACGACCCCCGCATCCTGTCGACGGTCGCCGTGATCGACGCAACGCTGAAGACGGAGACCGCGACTGGCCCGGTCTGGCATCGTTACGGCGGTGACGGGTACGGCGAACACGAAGACGGCAGCCCATTCGACGGGACCGGCGTCGGTAGAGGATGGCCGCTCTTCGCAGGAGAGCGCGGACACTACGAACTCGCGGCCGGGAACCGTGCCGGCGCGGAAGCCCTGCTCACCACCATGGCTCGCCAAACATCCGAAGGGGGCCTGCTCCCGGAACAGGTTTGGGATGCGCAGGACATCCCAGAGCGAGAACTCTTTAACGGCAAGCCAGCCGGCTCGGCGATGCCTCTCGCCTGGGCCCATGCTGAGTACCTCAAGCTCGCTCGCTCGTTGAGCGATGGGGCCGTGTTTGATGCCCCTCCACAGACCCTGCAGCGCTACGGCGGCAAACCGGTTCGTTCGAACCTGTCCTCGTGGCGCTTCAACAACAAATGCAGATGCATCTCAGCCGGTTCCCAACTGCGCATCGAAACGCTCGCCCCGGCGACCGTAATCTGGACGGTCGATGATTGGAAGACACAGACGTCGACCCGGTCGACCGATACAAGGCTCGGCGTTCACGTTGTCGATTTGCCCACGGAATCTCTCGGCGATGGGTCCGCAATCGAGTTCACGTTCCGGTGGCATGACGCGAACAGCTGGCAGGGTGAGAATTTCCGCGTCGCGGTGATTCCGGCTATCTGAACTCCAGTGCACGGCCGAATCGGCCGCTCGCATGAACCCGTGCCGTAGGGGTCATCAGGGGCCGGGTCTCACGGCACAGGATCGCCGGTCACTCATACCTGAGTGCCTCGGAGATCGGCACCGAAGCGGCTCGCCGGCTCGGCCACCAGGTCATCAGGAGCGCCACCCCGAAGGCGAGCGTTACCTCGATGATGATTTCCACCCAGGGGACGTAGAAGGTGAGGTTATTGATGCCGATCGAGCCGCCTTCGATAAGTTGCCAGGAGAGCAAGGTGGCCCCAACGACGCCGGCGAGGATACCCATCATCGCGATGAAGCCCGATTCGAGGAGGAAGCTCAACGCGACCGTCCCTCGCTGGAAGCCGATCGCCCGCAGCATCCCGATCTGCTGGCGCCGTTCGACCACCGAGCGGAGGGCGATGACCCCGAGCGCTGCAATGCCGACGAACAGGCCGAGCGCCATGAACGCCTGGAAGAGCCGCATGAAACCCAGCGAGGAGGAGACGGCAGCATCGATCTGTTCTTTGATCGACTGGGCCTGCACGCCCTTCGTCACCAGCGCCGCCTTGATTGCCTTCGCCGTGCGGACCGCGTCGGTGCCCGGCGTGAGGCGGACGAACCTGTTGTAGTAACCGGGCTCCCCCAGGATCGGCCGGTAGGTCGCTTCGTTCGTGTAGACGCCCATGAAGAGGTTGGGCGCGATTGCGGCCGACAGGACACCGACCACCGTGACGGTCGTGCTGGCACCCGTCACCTTGTCGCGGATTTCGACCGGGAATGGCTTGAACGTCCCGGAGGTGACGGTCACACCGCTGACGCGCAATCCGCCCATAGTTGTCATACCGGCCTGCGCCTGCATCGGGAGATAGTCGATGAATGCCAGCCCGGGAGTCGCGCCCACGGCATCGTAGACGGCGCGATCGCTGGCGTACCCTTCGGCACGGCTCTCCAGCTTCATGCTCGCTGCCTGGTAGAAGGCGGCATCCCCGCTGATGATCGGGTAGGCGGTCCAGTTGCCGCCGGGCTGCCTGGTCTCCTGGACGTTGTCGTCGAAGGTCGTCACGCTCCCCACCGCGGTGATGGGCGCGGTGTCGAAGCCGGCCTGGCGAAGGGCGGCCGGCAGGTCCGGGATGGGGTTGCCGGGGTTGGTGCTGACCTGGACGTCCCAGCCGGCGCGGCCATCGCTGCTGGTCATCAAGGCCATGCTGCTGCCGTTGATGATGCCCATCACGGTGATCGAGAAGATCACCAGTGAAAACATCGCGATGGTCATGCCGGTCCGGAAACGGTTTGCGAGAGGATAGGCGATGGCCATTTTGAATGCCGGCGCGAAACGGTTGAAGCGCACCGCGGCCAGTGAGAGTGCAGCAAAGATAGCGAAGAACGCGGCGACCAGGTAGGCGAGCTGGCCGAGGTCCCCGGCGAGGCCACTTTCGAGCAGGCCGGTGAGGAGCATCGCCACGGCGACGAAGGTGAGAAAAATGGGCGCCGCATAACGCCGCGCGCCCCGGCGCTGGGCCGCGAAGACCGTCGTCAGCAGCCGCGCATTGAAAACGATCAGCAACGTGAGGCCGAGCACGATCATGACGCCCGAAAGCACGAACATCTCCATGCCGTACCCCTTGAACTTGCCAAAGATCGCTTCCGCCGCATCATTCGGGACCAGCCAGAAGATGGCGAGGAGAAGGCCCGCAAGCGACCACGCGAGCCGCGAGCCGACCCCGTAATACTGGGCGATCGCCGCGCCGCAAAGGATCACGAGCGAGACTCCGAGGGTGTACGGGAAGACGACGTGACTCATTCCGCCGAGGATCGTCAGCGCAACTCCGGAGAGGAGGCCGCCCGGGCCGACGATCCATGCCCAGGGCATCCCGAAGCCACGCCGGACGATCAGGTAGAGCCCGAGGGGCGGCACGATCAGCGCGGGCACGCCGAGGAGGATCCAGAGCCACCGATTCCGGTGCTTGGGCTCGTGGCGAGGACCGGCCCCCGTCTCGCCCCGGATCGCAGTGACGATATTGAGCTGGCTGATGCGCAGCGAGGAGATCACCACCGTGATGAAGGTGATGACTCCACCCAGGCAGAAGCTCACGACGAGCGACCGCGGCACGATGTGCGGCTGCATGATGTCCATTCCGCCGACGAGGAGTCTCGCCCCCATTACCAGCAGGATTGCCGCGCCGACTCCGAGCGCGACTCCGACGAGGCCGGCCATGAGGTCGTACACAGCGCCCTCCGCGACGAAGGACTGGAGGAGGTGCGAGCGCTGGGCGCCTACCGCGCGCGCGATTCCCATCTCTGTGCGCCGCTCGGAGGCGAGCATTACGAACAGGGTGAAGATCAGGAGCGCCCCCGAAGCGATCGAGAAGAGCCCCAGGACGAGGAAGAGGGTTGTGAAGACGCTCGCCGCGAGCTTCGACCCATCGACCGCGTCCTGCTTGATCTTCTCGACCTGGAAGGCCGTACCGCCCAGCCCGATCTGTGCCTTCGCGGTTTGGTCCTGCTCAAGCGCGTCCAGGCGCGCGGCAGCGGCACCCGTGCGGCCGAGGCTGCTGCGAACGGTGCCGCGAAGGGCGATGTTGATGGTCGAGATCTGGCCGGCGTGGCCGGTGATGCTTTGAACGGTGGCCAGTTTCGCAGCCATGCCCATGGCGGTCGCGCCCGGCCCGAACTCGAGCGTTCCCGACGCTCGCTCGTCTTCAACAATCCCCGCAACCCTCAGCAGGGTCGGCTGGCCCTGGGCGAAGACCGTGACTGTGTCTCCGACAACCGCATCGAGCTTCTCCGCGATCTTCTTGCCGAGGAGGACCTGGTCGTCGGCAAGGCCCTGGATGTCGGCGCTTCCCCCGCTGACAAGGTGGAGCCCGCCGAAAGGCTGGAGGCGCGCCGCATCGAATCCCGCGAGGGTGACAACCGGCTCTGACAGGCTCGTCCGCGGGTCCAGGATCGGGACGGACTGGTAGAGGAAGGGCATGAAGCCTTCGATGTCAGGATCAGCCGCGAAGCGCTGCTCGAGGCCGGCGGTAACGCCCTCCGGGGCATAGCTGTCAGCAGCAGAGCCGCCGCTCAGCGGCTGAAAGTGGTGCAGACTCAGGTCGGTGCGCTGGAGGTTGTTGTAAGTGACGGTGGTGGCCGAGTAGTCGATCGCGTCGCCGGTCGAGAAGGCCGCGGTGATAATCACCGTCGCGAGCATGAGCCCGGTGACCACGAGGACAGACTGCGTCCGCCGCCGCCGAACGTTGCGAACGCCCATGCGGAACATGGAGCGGCTGGCGAAGAAGATCC
>Ga0153916_10002341_pt1 | contig 13882 bp, 8 predicted proteins | sample Opewatmetagenome_FD_109642 | JGI IMG/M metagenome (GOLD analysis project Ga0153916, IMG submission 109642) | Freshwater wetland microbial communities from Ohio, USA - Open water 3 Core 3 Depth 4 metaG | ecosystem: Environmental > Aquatic > Freshwater > Wetlands | place: USA: Ohio, Lake Erie, Old...
CAGAGTGCGTTGGAACATCTTTATGGAATTCCAGGGGGACGAGGTGTGGCACTCCGCTCAGGAAGAGTTTGTTTTAAACACGGGCTGAGAGAGTTTGGCATAAAGCTAGGATTTACGGAATCTACCTTTCGCCTGCTGCCCTTGAAAACCAAGATGCAGACATGGGGAGAGACGTTGGTGAAAGGGTTTAATGAGAATACGGATCAGCGGGTAAAGCTAGTGGAAACAGAAAGTCATTATCAATGGGTGATTGAACGTTGCCCGGTTTGTTGGGGACGCCATGCTGATCGCCCTATCTGTCACATGATGGTTGGGCTGCTTCAGGAGTCGTTTTATTGGGTTAGTGGTGGTAAATTCTTCCAGGTGGAAGAGGTTGATTGTATTGCTAAAGGTGATCCAACCTGCCGGATCCAGATCGAAAAAGGACCACTGGAGTAATCGTTCTAATGCTAAAGATCATCCTCCAGGATTCTCACTATATCACGCCATTCAATGAGCGAGCCCGCGACCTGCGGATCGTGAACAAGCCGTTGTGGCTCAACCAGCGCGATGTGCTGGCTCCCTACACCGATCATGAGCTTGAGTTACCGTTGGGTTCGGTGTTGCCTGAGACTACTGAACCTTGCCTGGTATACCGGGATAACCTGTACTTCGACGCGGAGTTTATTCAAGCCTTCATGGCAGAAGCCAAGCGCCGTAAGCGCGCTTGCCGGGTGGCATTTTCAATCGACGATCCCCCTTTTCGCGAACACGCCTTACCGCTCTCGGTTTCTTATACGCCAGCAGGAAATATTTATCTGGCGGATTTCTGGTACTATCCAAATGGACCAGAACCGAGTGCTGAACCTGTAGTGGTAGATTTATTATATACAGAAGCCGGTTATTACCATGTTCCTACTTACATGGCTTTCGAGCAGGGCGACCTGGTTTTCAATGTACCCAAGCGCAGCATGCTGGCAATCGATTCCTGGGTACATATCTTCATTGCTGACGTAGTTTTCGGGTTATTCACGCGTGGGGCTCGGTTCGAAGATCGCTTGAAGAGAGATCCGTTTTTTAAGCTGCATATCCTCTTCCGAGGGATGTATGAAGGTAAACAGGTATTGGAATGTTCGGATACGGTAAAAGTTGGACATAATTGTGTGATCGACCCGCGGGCAGTGATCCATGGACCCAGCACGATAGGCAATAACGTTACCATTGGGGCAGGGACGGTGATTGAAAACTGTATCATTGGGGACAATGTCAATATTTCTCAAGACTGCCAGCTTATGCTCTCAGTGGTAGGAGATGGAGCCTTTCTGCCCTTCCGAGCAGCTTTGTTTATGACCACCGTCATGGATAACAGCATGGTTGCCCAGAACACCTGCCTGCAGATGTGTGTAATTGGGCGGAATACATTTGTTGGAGCGGGCTCCGTATTCACAGATTACAACCTGTTGCCTGCCCCGATCCGTGCCCTGGATGGAAGTGGTGTATTGAAGGATTCTCATCGTCCTGTTCTAGGGGGATGCGTGGGGCACAACTGTCGGCTTGGGGCAGGTATCATCGTATTCCCAGCTCGCACGATCGAATCAGATGTCGTGCTTTATGCCTCCCAAGAACGGCGCGTCATCGATCGGGATGTTCGTTTTGAGGATAGCGATCACCATAAGCTGCCCTTTAAGGATCTGCATCTTCGCCTGTACCCACGTCCAGGCGAAAAAGGTGGCGATACCTGGTAGATCTAAAGGCTTTCCGGAGTTAATTTCTAAAATTTGCTGGTGAATTCCAAGACTTTAACCTGCAATTTGAGCCACTTTTGGTAAAATGAAGCTTGGTGGATACTTTTGCATTTGTCATTCATCCGATTCATCCCAAACGGGATATCAGTCGGAAATTTCCTCTGCTAGGTTGGATAGCCAACGATTTTACTATCCGAGCATTTGCCCCTCTTTTCCCACCCATTTACATATCTGAAATCACTGGGATAACTTCTTCCAGCACCGGTAAACAGATCCAGGGCTGGTTTATTGCCTGCCCACTTACACCTAAGCTTATTTTAGAGTTGCCGGAAAAGACAGTTTATCGTAAGATTATAGAGACGGGTCGCATGGCTGAACGGCTCGGTGCTCAAATTTTGGGTTTAGGGGCATATACATCGGTGGTGGGAGATGCCGGGCAAACCATTGCCAGTGTTTTAGATATTCCCGTCACCACGGGAGATTCATACACCGTGTCGGTAGCTGTGCAAGCAGTTAATAAAGCTGCCGAAGTGATGGATATTTCGCAAAAGACAGCCTGTGCAGCCGTGGTGGGCGCATCGGGAGCTATTGGTCAGGTGTGCGCCGAGTTGATGGCTGAACAGGTGGCAAAATTGTATTTAATTGGAAGGCGACAGGAGGCACTGGAAGCACTTCGTGATAAGATAGTCAAGGAGAATACGAGTACTGGTCATTGTGCTGAAATTAATATCAGCACGAATCTGGAGGTGATTCGCGAGTCGAACCTGGTATTAACAGTAACCAGTTCATTATCAACCGTGATAGAACCGGATTACCTGCGTCCTGGCAGCGTTGTCTGTGATGTGGCTCGCCCGCGTGATGTGTCCGAGAAAGTAGCTGCTCTGCGGGAAGATGTTTTGGTGATCGACGGTGGCATGGTCGATGTGCCAGGCCCGGTGGATTTCCACTTCGATTTTGGATTTCCAGCCGGGAAAGCATATGCCTGTATGGCGGAGACTATGGCTCTCGCCCTGGAGGGACGTTTTACGGATTATACTGTGGGTAAACAGATATCTCGGGCAAAAGTGGATGAGATCACGATCATCGCCCAGAAACATGGTTTCAAATTAAGTGGTTTCCGCTCTTTTGAACATGCAGTAACAGAAGAGCAAATTGAAAAAGTAAGACGAAAAGCTAAACAAAACGCAAGTTTAAACTCTCGGCATAAGTGACCATTATCGTTTAGAATCTTGTGGAGGTAGAAATATTTCTAAAGGTAACTTAAAAATCCTGACCAGTTTTTACAGCGGAAGTAACCATTTTCCGATAGAATAATAAAATGACCCAGGTCAAGAACAAACATCAATTTTCGAATAGTAATTCTGTGGGAGGCTGAGATGGGAAAATCCCGGCTTTTGATTGTAGAAGACGATTTTGATATTTCAAACATGCTGAAGATCTACTTTACAGGTCAGAATTATGAAGTAGATATCGCTCCGCGCGGTATGGTGGCATTGGATAAAACGCGCCAAAATATGCCTCACCTGATCGTGTTGGATATCATGCTGCCTGACATAGATGGCTTTGAAGTTTGCAAAAATTTACGTACCAGCACACGTACTAGCCATGTCCCGATAATCTTTCTAACCCAGAAAGATGAACGCAGCGATAAACTACAGGGATTGGAGCTGGGCGCGGATGACTACATCACGAAACCCTTCGATATTGAAGAGTTGAAGCTGCGTGTCCAACGCGCGATTACGCGCGCCGAGCAACAAAGCCTGACCGATCCGCGTTCAGGCCTTCCTGCCGGTCGCATGATTGAAGATCAGTTACGGCAGATCATTCGCAAACAGAACTGGTCGCTAATGGATGTGCGTATCAACCACTTTGAGCCGTTTAAAGAGGTGTATGGTTTTGTTGCTGGTGATGATGTCTTGCGATTTACAGCTATGTTGATGGGTGAAGTAGTGGATGAGCTAGGGACCATCAACGATTTCATCGGGCACGCGGGTGGTGATAACTTTATCATCATTACAGCAGAAGAGTCGGCTTCGATAATCAAGAAGCGCCTGAAAGACCGTTTTGCTGAAGAGGTGCTCAGTCATTATAACTTCATGGATCGTGAGCAGGGGTATATCATGAGTACCGATCGCAGTGGACAGCTCATCCAGACACCCCTGATGCGTTTAGCGGTTGGTATTGTCGCTCCTTCACAGCACCAATTTGCAGATATCCGCGAAATTACTGAGTTGGCTGCTGAAGCCCGGCGTCACGACAGCTAGCCGGATATTGAAGCGGCGCTAATTTTAATATGGGCTCAGGCGTTATTGGGATAGTAGCAGTTATCTTCGGGATAGCGTTATTTGCGCTAGCCATTCTCATGCTGCGTACTGTTCCACGCGTCCAGCCGATTACAGAATCGCCCGTAACCCCTCCTGTGCCACCGGGGGTGACATCAACTGCAGATGCAGTTCTGCTGGTGCAAGCGGGTGGGAGAGTGCTCTACACCAACCAGGAAGCACGTGAATGGTTTGGATTATTAGAAGAAGATCCGAATCTGGAACGCTTGGCTCGGCGCGCCCGACCGAGCGAGGTGTTTTTAGGGCTTTGCGCTACAGAGGGGACAGGTCGTTTCTCATTAAATGGAGTTTTTGTCGAGGGATCTTCTTTTTTTGTGCCATATGACGGTAGCAGCGCCATACTGGTGACTCTGCATCGCCCACAGGTTTCCACATTAGGTACGGGAGAAGGGGCTTCGGGAGAAATTTCAGCACAGGCGTTGAGTATCTTTGCAGAGTTAAGTCAGGCAATGGCTGCCAGCCTGGATATAACCACCACTTTAAAGGCGGTGTTGGAAAGTGTTGAGCGTTTAATCCCGTCTGATTATGCTGAAATCTGTACATGGGATCCGGAAAATGAACACCTTATTCCATACCGGTTTGTGGGGTTGCCCGGAGTGGATCGCCGGCTCGAAAAGTCGAACCTGCGCTATAAGTCAAACGAGGGATACGCCGGGTTTTTGATCACCCGCCACACTCCTCTATTAATAGGTAATGTCGATACATATCGAGCAGTCCGTCCCGCAATCGACCGCAAACAGTACCCCTTTAACTCCTATATGGGTATCCCATTACTCCTGGCAGGCGAGGTAGTGGGAACCCTGGAGCTTTCCTCCCTATCCAAGAACGCGTTCACCGAGAACGACCTGGAAATCTTAAATGTCCTCTCAGGTCAGGCTGCGGTAGCGGTACACAATGCACTTCTATATGAGAACGAACAAAGCCGAGTCCTGGAATTATCTGGTTTGGCTCAATTAGCGCATGCGGTAGGGTCACTGTCTGAGCCAGTTGATTTATTCTCTCGTTTGGTAGATAGCATCAAGCCTTTAGTAGGGGCAAGCATCATCGGTTTCTGGATTTACGACGATAACCAACACACCCTGGAAGCTCAATTGCCGTTTCAAGGCATCCCGCCCCAGTTTATCGAATCGTATCGTTTTACAGTACCCACCAGCGCCCGGGCAGATGAGATCATGAAAAAGCAGGAAGTGGTTTCCACCACGGAAGCTCCTAATGATGCAGATATGGAATCCCTGGGTTTAAACAACTGGTGCCAGGCAACCGGGATACGGACAACCATACTCCAGCCACTCACGGTCGGTGGTAAATTGCTGGGTTATCTCCAGGTAGCTAATAAACATGATGACCTGCCCTTTGATCAAAATGACCGGCGTCTGCTAGCGATCGTCGCTGGACAGGCGGCTATTATTATTGAGAATGCTACCCTTATCCTGCAATCTCAGAAGAGGGCTCAACGCGCCGAAGCATTGCGCCGCATAGCCAGCCTAACCGGTTCGGCGGCAACAGTCGATGAAATTCTCCAGTTTTCTCTGAAGGAGCTGGCACGTTTATTATTAGCCGATATCGGTTTGATCCTATTATTAGAAGAAAGCCGGGGAGACTTACGGATTCACCGTGAATCATTATTTGGTGTGGAAGACGAGACTCTCACGAAGATTGGTCGTTATTCAATTGAAGTATCGAAATCACGCCTGGAAATGGGGGATACGGGTCCCAGCCAACGATCTTTTGTGACCGGCAATGTCCGTGAAGATCCCATTATTATGCCAGCCTACCGAGGGTTACTCGATTTCCTTGGATTACAGTCAATCATCTACGTCCCCTTGATCGTCAGGGAGCGCGGGGTAGGCGAGATCATTCTCGGTAGTCGGAAAGGAAATTTCTTCGATAAGGGTGATGTTACCATCATCGATACCGCCGCCGGACAATTGGCTGGCGCTATTGAACAGACATCGCTTTCTTCACAGACCGATGAAACCCTCCGCAGGCGGGTCGACCAATTAACAGCATTAACGCGCATTAGTCGCGAGCTCAATTCTTCCCTGGAGATCCATCATCTGCTGCAACGTGTTTATGATGAGGTTGTTCATACCACACGGGCTCAATGTGGATCAATTACCCTCTTCGAGCTTAGTGATATCACTATCGATACGTCCCACCCGCCAAAAATTACCCTGCATCTTGGCGATCAGGATAATGAAGAACTCTCACCCCTCGAATTCAATGTGTTGAAACAGGGAGAGTCGTTGATCATCAGGGATTTTCAACAATATAAAGAAACGGGTAAAGAGAGTTTATTCCAGCCTCCTCATAAAGATTGTCGTTCTGCATTAATCGTCCCGATTGCGTATCAACAGAATGTGGCTGGCTTGATTTATCTACATTCTAAGCATCCTGATCGTTTCGATAAGACCTCCCTGGAGATTGCTCAAACGCTGGCGATCCAGGCGGCAATTGCCCTTGGGAATGCCCAACGATACCAGGAACAGATTGAACGGACCGAGCTTCTCAGCCGGCGAGTGGAGACTCTGGCGAAGTTGTTAGAGACTTCCCAAACTTTACAACTGGACCAGCCGTTGGAAGTTTCCTTAGAGTCAATCTCCTATGGCATCCAGGAATCTACCCCATTTAATGTGGTAATGATCAGTGTGTATGAGCCGCAAACGGGTCAATTACAGCGATTAGCATCAGCTGGAATGACCCTTACTCAGCAGCGAGAAGCGCGTTCCAGATCTCAACCGTGGTCGAGTGTTGAACAACTCCTGGAACCCAAATTCCGGATCAGTAGGGCATATTTCATCCCGGCGGATAAGATACCCGCTATTCCTTCGGGTGTGCACTTCATCTACTCCAATCTCATTGGATCTCGGCAGGCTGAAGGTTCTGCCTGGCATAAAGAAGATTTCCTGGTGTTGCCTCTTAAGAGTGCCGATGGGAGCCCGCTAGGGGTCATCAATGTCGATCAGCCACGCGATGGATTACGACCAGACCGTCCAACAATTGATACTCTGGAAATATTTGCCACCCAGGCAGCCCTGGTAATCGAAAGTTTCCAAAAATTACAAGAACTCAGGCGCGCTTCCGATGAGATCCAGCAAAACCTGGAACGTTCCCACCAGGCAACCGAGGCTGCTCAAAGCCATCTACCGGTATTACTGCACAAAGATATTGAGCATACGATTGCCCTCCAGCGTTTGAGCGGGAGAGCCAGGCGTATTCGAGCGGGATTGGATATTGCTGCTCTCGTTAACCGTCAAAAAGACCAGTCGAGTGTTTTATTAGAGGTGGGACGAGGTATGCTCACGCGCATGGACTTTGATGTGGTTTTGATAGCTCAACCAACCTCACGTGGGCCACGCCTGGTGCATGTTTTAGGAACTATTCCCTCCGGGGTTAACCCAGAAGCTTTCTTAGGGCAGAGGAACCCCCTTCGGCAATGCTTAGAAACTGGGGAAACTATTCTGGTATCCAGTGTTAATGAGAAACCCGAATGGAAAAGCTCACCCTTATTACTCACCCTTGAGGCGCGTGGCTTTATATGTTTACCTGTCACCCAGGATATTGGAGAGAAGGATAGCCTGGTCGGTATCACAAAGCAGGAAGAGGGAACGCTCCCGGGTCTTAATGCAGTGTTATTGGCTATCAGCTTAAGACCATTGCCCGTTTTTACAGATGAGGATGAGCAGCTTTATGGATTGTTAACCAGGCAGGTTGCGACAGCCTTGCAGAATTTGCAGTTGATTTCGGAGACGAATCGTCGTCTGCGCGAAGTTGATCTATTGCTTGAGTTCAGCCGGCGCCTTGGAAGCCTGGATCCGGTTAGCATCCTCGATACGTTGTTAGAGAGTACCTTCCGGGTGGTTCCTGCTGCCCAGGCGGGGATGGTGGCGTTGTGGGACGCTGACGTGCAGGCTCTGGTACCTAAAGTTGCCACGGGTTATTCGAATAGTGAAGAGATCCTGAAGATCCGTTATAAAGCCGGAGAGGCGCTTCCCGGGCAAGTATTCCAACAAGGGCAGGCAGTGCTCCTGGATGAAATCGATTTTGCCCGACAATATAACCTCCCCCCAGAATATTTATTAATTTACCGAAATGCTACCCAGGGTCGCCTTCCGATCGCCACGTTAATCGTCCCGATCGGGGGTTCCTATTCATCTTCATCCCCCCCCTCCAAGGAGATTGTTGGCGCGGAAGGGCAGATTTATGCAGCGCCTCTAGGGGTGATTGTGCTGGATAATTTCCAAACCCCGGTGGTGTTTACAGAGGATGACCAGGCTCTGGTTACCTCGCTGGCTCAACAAACCGCCCTGGCTCTGGAAAATGCCCGTTTATTCCAGGCCTCCGAACAACGTGCCTTACAATTGCAATCCCTCACGACGGTGGCGGCGACCATTACCTCCTCGCTCCAGACTGATGACTTGATCGGATCGTTACTCGATCAAGCTCGGACGGTGATCCCACATGATACCGGCACATTGTGGCTACGTCAGGAAAATCGGTTAACCATCCGGGCAGCGCGTGGTTTTGCCGATAGCGAAGAACGGGTTGGTCTTTCGGTAGCTGTTGAGGATAGCCTTTTGCTTAAGGAAATGATCAATACTGGTAGACCTATTTTGGTCAATGATGTACGCCAGGACACACGCTTCCCATCCTTGATCGAGCCTCAATACCTCTCCTGGCTAGGTGTTCCATTGATCTCAAAAGGCGAGGTGGTTGGGGTAATTGCCCTGGAAAAGACGGAAGCCAGTTATTACACCTCGGAGCATATCCAGGCTGTGACGACATTTGCAGGGCAGGCTGCCGTAGCGCTTGAGAACGCGAACCTATACGAGGAATCGGTGCATAGGGCTGTTGAAATGGACCGCCGGTCTCAACGCCTGGCTGTGCTTAACCGTCTCTCTACTGAGCTGAGCGGGACATTAGATCAGGGGCACATCCTGACTATGACCATCCAGGAACTCCTCTCGGCGGTCAGTTGCCAGGCAGTGTCAGCGCTCTTGTTTACTGGAGCTAATGAAGTGTCTGTGCTGGCTGAATCACCCCGCACTTCACCTGACCTACCCCTGGTCCTACCGGATGCACCTTTATTTGGGAGATTACGAGAAACCCTGGGGGTATTTAACTCCGAAGATATTTTAGATAATCAAGGCAAGATAAACTCACCCCTCTTGGATCCGTTGGCCGATTACCTCTCTCTACGGTCCACTCGGGCGTTGTTGGTATTACCGTTAGTGACTGGCACAGATTTGCATGGACTGCTGTTCATCCATAACCAGCAATCTTACCGTTTCAGTTCCGATGAGGTGGAACTGGCGCGCACGATTAGCAACCAGGCTGCTTTTGCGGTTCAAAACGCTAACTTGTTTGCGGAGACTCAACGTCTGTTTGCTGAAACACGCCAAAATAGCGCTGAATTAGCGACATTATTTGCCCTGGGTGTTAACGTCTCTCAGGTATTGGATCAACAGCAATTAGTAAATCTGGCTTTTGAGAATATCTTGAATCTGTTGCAGGTCAACTCTGTGATGCTGGTAATACAGAATGAGAATAATGAGTTAATTGCTCAAACGATTGACCATGGTAAGCGGATTGGTTTGGTGCAACTTCCCAGCACAGGAGAAAGTCTGAGCCAGCATGTGATGAACACGGGGCAACCTGTGTTGATCGGGGATGTGGTGCGCGACAAAGAGAAATTACCTGTACCCGGGTATATCGTAGGTGATCCTTCACGGTCGTGGTTGGGTGTTCCGTTAATTGTCAGAGGCAGCGCTATCGGGTCGCTCTCTATCCAGGACGATGAACCTGACCGGTTTGGCGAATCGCAACTACGTCTCCTGATCCAAATTGGTAACCAGCTAGCGGTTGCCTTTGATAATGCCCGGTTGTTTGCTACCGTCCAGAACTATGCTGCCAGTCTGGAGCAGAGGGTTGAAGAACGTACCGCTCAACTGGCACGCGAGCACAAGCGTATTGAGACTCTGTTGGGAATCATGACCGAGTTATCCACCAGTCTAGATATGGATATGGTGTTGAACCGTACCCTGGGGCTTATTAATGGAAGTATAGGCGGTGAGCACAGCCTGATTATGTTGGTGGATCCAGATACTTACAAGTTATTCCTGCGCTCTTCAGTGGGTTATACAGCCCCGGTATACAACGAAAAACAAACGCCATCTTTCCTGCCGGATGATGGTTTTGTAAAATGGATCATTTTACACCGTCAATCAGTCTTGGTAGATGATCTACTGGAGGATGCGCGTTGGACCAAGCGCGATCTCGGGGAGGACCAGCCACGAAGTTGTCTGGCAGTTCCATTGATGATGGGTGAGGATACCCTTGGGTCGTTGTTGATCTTCCACCGCCAGCCCAGCAGGTTCTCTACTGATCAGTTAGAGTTGATCCAGGCGACGGCCAAGCAGATCGCGGTCGCAATTAATAATTCGCAACTCTTCTTGCTAATCCGTGATCAAGCCGAACGTTTGGGTGATATGTTGCGGACGCAGCATATAGAGACCAGCCGGTCGCAAGCCATTCTGGAGGCTGTGGCAGATGGTGTGTTGGTGACCGACGCCAACCGGGTGATAACTCTATTTAATGCCTCTGCCGAGAGCATCCTGGGTATGGAAAGGCAGCAGGTATTAGGTCGAACATTGGAGCATTTCTCCGGGCTGTTTGGTAAGGTTGCCCAATCCTGGATGGAAACAATCCGGCTCTGGTCAGAAGATCCATCATCAAGTGAAGAGGCAGGTCGCGCATATATCGAGCAGCTTGTCCTGGAAGATAAGCGGGTCGTCTCAGTGCACCTGGCGCCAGTCATTTTACGCACCGATTTCTTGGGTACGGTTTCAATATTCCAGGATATAACTCACCAGGTAGAAGTGGATCGCCTGAAGTCCGAATTTGTTGCCACGGTCAGTCACGAGCTGCGCACGCCAATGACTTCAATTAAGGGCTACGTGGAGATCCTCCTGATGGGCGCTGCCGGTAGATTGACCGAGCAGCAGACTCATTTCCTGGAGATCGTGAAAGCTAATACAGAACGCCTGGCGATTTTGGTCAACGATCTGCTTGATATCTCCCGTATCGAAGCTGGTCGCATTACTTTATCCTTGCAGTCCCTGGATATGCACGAAATTGCCAGTAAAGCAATTTCTGATATGATCCAACGCAGCCAGGATGATAAGAAAGCCATGGATTTCCAGGTGGACATGCCTCCCGAAATTGTCCCCGTGAATGGAGATCCGGACCGGGTCAGGCAAATCCTGGATAATTTACTGGAAAATGCCTATTACTATACCCCTGAGCATGGCAAGATTCTCCTGAAGCTCCAACAGGTGGATGATGATATCCGGGTTGATGTAATAGATAATGGTATTGGGATCCTTGCGAGTGATAAAGAGCGTATCTTCGAGCGTTTTTATCGAGGAGAGGATCCGCTTGTGCTGTCAACCTCCGGCACAGGCCTGGGTCTTTCAATTGTTCAGCGTTTATTGGATATGCATAATGGACGGATCTGGGTAGAGAGTAGTGGTGTTCCGGGCGAGGGGAGCACATTCTCCTTTACTTTGCCGGTGTATCGAGAACCAGATTCGGAGGTAGTCTAACAAAAAAGAAAACTTATAACCGTGGAATAAGTATATAATCCATGATTATCAATGGAGTGTGAGGTAGCATTATGGCGAAAATATTGATCGCTGAAGACGAAAGAGATATACGAGACCTTATCACCTTTACCCTGCGGTTTGCCGGGCACGACGTCGTCGCGGCAGCCAATGGTGAAGAAGCTGTAGAAAAAGCGTTAAAAGAGAAACCCGATCTGGTTTTAATGGACGTACGCATGCCTCGGATGACCGGTTATGAGGCTTGTAAAAAGATGAAGGCTGATGAGAATATTAAGCATATTCCGGTTGTATTTCTCTCTGCAAAAGGTCAAGAATCTGAAGTGAATGCCGGTTTAGATGCGGGTGCAGTGGAGTATATTTTAAAACCTTTCTCTCCAGACCAATTAACGGAGAGGGTGAGAACCATACTTAAACAACACGAAAAATAGACCGAGACCTTTATGAGCGTTGTCATCCTGCAAGACGAGATTGTTCATTATGAAGTATTGGGGCGCGGTCGACCATTGATCTTACTCCATGGTTGGGTGGGATCATGGAGGTACTGGATTCCCACTATGCAGGCGGTATCGATTACTTTTCGTGCTTATTCGATTGATTTATGGGGATTTGGTGATACTGCCAAAGAACCATCCCGTTATTCAATTAACCAGCAAACCAGTTTATTAGTCGATTTCATGGATAAGATGGGGATCGCCAAAGTCGCCTTGGTGGGACATGGTCTGGGTGCATTGGTTGCTTTGAATTTTACCGTTCAACATCCTGAGGTTGTGGACCGTCTGATGGCTATCAGCTCGCCATTGGGGATTGAAATGGTAAATACCCGTATGCGTACCGCCAATCCGACCGAATTAGCTGATTGGTTGTTGGGTCGTGGGCCTGCTGCGGAATCAGCGCGTATGGAAGTGCCCAAGACCGACCTTCAATCGGTAACGATCTCCCTCAGTGAACTGCAGGAGCTGGACATGCTAAAATTATCTATGCAATTGAATACAGCCTGCCTATTTGTATATGGGCAGAATGATCCTGCTATCACTGTGCCCCAGTATGAAGTATTTACCTCTCTACCGGAACGCACTCATCAGATCGTTTTGGAACAGTCGGGACATTTCCCGATGTTAGATGAAAGCAGTAAATTTAATAGGCTTCTGGCTGACTTTTTATCATTACCTTCGGGTGAAAGTCCACGCCAATTGCAGTTAAAGGAAGAGTGGAAACGACGAGTACGTTAGGCTGAGCTTTAACAATTAATATTCTGCACGGGGAGCCTGTGTAATCAGGCTGAGAGGAGAGCCGTAAGCTCTCGACCCGCCAACCTGATCCGGATAATGCCGGCGGAGGGATTGCGCACATCAAAGACATCCCTCCCCTGGTTCCGGGGGAGGGATGTCTTATTGAGAATCATCATCGTCGCTAATGGTAATATTGATCCAAATGATGTGCCCAATATGAATGGGGCTGCTAACGTGGATACTCCTGCTTCGCGTCTCTTACATTCGGGCGATCTGCTGATCGCCGCAGATGGAGGAACCCGATACTGCCAGACATTCGGTGTAATCCCCCAGGTGGTCATCGGGGATTTCGATTCACTTGATCAAGATATTATGATAACCCTGCAAGCGCATGGGGTGACATTTATTCGATATCCTGTCGAGAAAGACTATACTGACCTGGAGCTGGCTATCCAATATGCAGTTTCCCGGGGAGCCAGTGAAATCGTGGTATTGGGCGCCCTTGGAAATCGCTGGGACCAGACCCTGGCGAATCTTTTGCTGCCTGTTCTGGCAGAATTTACCGGGGTTAATATCATGCTGATCGATGGCTCTCAGGAGATCCGCCTGGTGCGGAGTGGGCAGACCCTGGACCTGCTCGGTCAGCCAGGCGATACCGTCTCATTGATCCCGTTAGCTGAGGATGTGAATGGGATCACCACCCAGGGATTGAAGTATCCACTCCTGGGAGAGGCGCTCCGGTTTGGCTCCACGCGCGGCATCAGTAATGTACTTCTGGAGGTAAAAGCTACCATCTATGTAGATGAGGGGATGTTATTGTGCGTCCTGATTCATCAGGTATGATTCGAGGAAATTGGAGGTCTCTATGATTAACCTGCTTGTTTTACAAAGTTTTTTTGATAATAACCGCGGCGCAAATTTTCCTATAAAAGCACGAAAGTCGTTGCGACACGGGAGTCCCTTTA
>Ga0153916_10002342_pt1 | contig 13877 bp, 8 predicted proteins | sample Opewatmetagenome_FD_109642 | JGI IMG/M metagenome (GOLD analysis project Ga0153916, IMG submission 109642) | Freshwater wetland microbial communities from Ohio, USA - Open water 3 Core 3 Depth 4 metaG | ecosystem: Environmental > Aquatic > Freshwater > Wetlands | place: USA: Ohio, Lake Erie, Old...
AGTAGCCGTCCGCACCAGGTCCGCGAGCTCATTGGCAGAGATCAGCACCCCCATGAATTTACAGCCACCAAGTGCATCCAGCACGCTCAAGGCATTTTCCATGTCGATCAAGACACGCGCATCCCGGGGATCGACAGCAAACGGATCGCGAATCGTGCTGTCATCCACGATCAGGAAAGGCATGTCGATGAATGTAGGCGCCTGGATATAGCCATTCATATGGTCACCCCCGCGGCTGGCAGTTACGTATCCCAAGCCGGTGATCTTGGCCGCGCGTGGGTCATAGGCGGGCAGCTCCAGCCCCTTTACCTGCATAGCAAAGTGCTCACTCCCGCCTCCCAGCTGCTCAGCCATGCGCCGCGTGCCTTCGGCCAGTAAATCACCGATTCCTTCCCGCTTACCAATAAGCTCCACGAGATTTACCACCAGGTCGGCATCACCGAATTGCAGCGCCAGGCCCCCAGTTTGTTCTTGTGTCAGAATGCCACGCTGGTAGCATTCCATCCCAAAGGCGATCGTGGCACCCGCGCTGATGGTGTCCAGGCCATACTCGTTACAGCGGTAATTCGCCATGGTGATGGCATTCATGTCATCCACCCCGCACATGGCGCCCAAAGTATCCACCGTTTCGTACTCAGGCCCTTCGCCATGCGCTCCTTTCCACTTCCCCTGGCGGATCTCCGTCCCCCGCCCGCATGCCACCGGGCAGGCGAAACAACGCACACCCTCCACCAGCACCTGGTCGGTCATGGCCTGGGAATTCACGTTCTCAATCTGCTCAAATGTCCCTTCCTGCCAGTTATGGGTGGGATATCCGCCCCGGACATTGACCATATCGGCGATCATATTGGTGCCGAAAGTGTCGAAGGCAATTTTCATGATCGACTCATCCATGAACTCACGCTGGCGCTGCGTGACTTGCATGAATTCCCCCCCATTATGCAGCTCGATATGCCGGTTGCCGCTGCAGGCAATGGCCTTTAAACGCTTCGAGCCCATCACGGCCCCCATGCCCGTCCGGCCGGCAGCGCGATTTTTGTTGTTCATGATGGCCGCATAACGCACCAGCTTCTCGCCAGCCGGCCCAATACAAGCCACCGTCACGGGGTGCCCGATCTCAGCTTGCAACCGGTCATCGCACTCCGGCACAGTGAGGCCCCATAAATGTTTGGCTTCACGCAGCTCTGCTTTCCCATCTTGGAGCGATAAATATACTGGCTCTGGTGAGATGCCCTCGAAGATCACCCCATCGAAACCGGCCCATTTCATTGCCGGGCCGAAGAAACCTCCCGAATTCGATTGGCCCCACAGGTTTGTCTGAGGTGATTTTGCCACCACCGAGTATCGGCTGGCACTGGCGGAAGGTGTCCCCGTCAGGGCTCCCGTCATGAAGATCAACACATTATCTGCCCCTAAAGGGTCGATCCCGGGTGAGGTGAGCTCGAAGAGATAGCGCGTCGCCAGCCCGGCGCCTCCCAGGGTCTGCCTGGCCCATTGTGGGTCCAAGTCTTCGGTTCTGATCGTCCCTGAGGTGAGATTTACACGCAGTATTTGGCCGACAAATGCATTACTCATACGGAAGCCTCCTTGGTTCGAGCACCAGGCAACTTTATCGGATCAGTTAATCGATAAGACTGTGTTGGAGGCAGAAAAATAAGCCCCAGCTAAGCCTTGCAACACATCTATGCGGCTTAATTGAATGCAGTATTGTTGAGCCATTCAACCATCTGACCGCTTGCAATGTTCTTCTAGGTGGATTATTTAGTTATTATATCAATTTTCTCTGGAAAAACGTTTATACCGGAGATGTCTAATCAGATATGTTTCGGAACACGGGATCGCCAGATGTAGGGGCGAGGCAGTATTCCGAACACTATTTATGGCGTCCATGACTTGCTTGGCCCTGCTTTTTAGAACGCCCCCGGCATGATGCATTCAATCAGGGGAGATGAACCTCAGGGTACACTGGTCTGTGTGGGTGGGGGTGTCACACCCACATCCAACGTCAGCACCCAGCCATTGATCGCCCCGCCGTCACGGGTCAGGTACTCCACCAGCACACACTCACGGCTGAATTCGTCGAAGCGGCGTTCCGTGGGCAGGAAACGCACACTCACACCGGATGGTATCCTGCCTACAGCCGTAAATTTCTCATAACAGCCATTCCGGGCGTATACATCCCTTTGCATGTAGGCGACGATCGGGGTCGGGGTGAGGCTGGGCGTTAAGCTGGGTGTCAGAGTGGGGGTAATGGTGGGTGTCAGGGTGGGCAGAGGGGTGGTGGTAGCCGTGGGAGTGGCGGTCGGTGTGATTGAAGGGGTCTGGGCAAGCAGATAGGCGTTATACCTGTTCTTTCCCCACGAGGCCAACCCAACCAGGACGAGGATGCCTATCACCACCAGGCCAGCCTGGATTCCCAGCACTTTCAGGCGGAAACTGCGTAATTTTCGCTTCAGCTCTTTCACGCCCGGATCGACTGGAAAACGCTTGATCAGGTCGACACTCAGGCGAGAGGCTTCGGCCGGCCAGGCAGTGTTTTTCTCATAGGCCTGGTTGGCTGTTTTTAAATCGTTGTCGAATTTCTGGTATGCGCGCTGCTGGTGTTCGATCTCACTTTGCAGGCGATCCAGGCTTTCGTCCACACCCTCCAAATTGCGGATTTGCACCAGGCTCTGGCGGGCTTGCTTATTAAGATACAGCCCTTCCTCGAGGGTGGTAGCGTGTTCAGCCTGGTTCTTTAATGCCCGCGTCTGCTCGGTGAGTGGCTCCACCACACGCGGTGTGATGGCTTTGAAACGTTCGACCAGGCGCGAGAAAGCCGGATTTTCTCCGTATTCGACCACTAGGCCATCCAGGTTTGCCTTGGCTTTCGAAACCGTCTGCGGATCAAGCTCAGCCCGGTTCAAGCTCTCGTAGATCGAGCGCAAGCTATCTTTAACCTTGCGGAGACTCTGGGCGCGCTCCGAGTATTTCGGCAATCCGGTCGCCCCAACCGCTGCCTGTATCCTTTCGATCGCATCGTCAATATTCCCCTGCTGGAACAAGCCCAGCCCCTCTTCGAAAGCTTTTTCAGCATCGATATTTTCCTGGAGCTTTTGGGCGAAATCCTGGCCTTCCTGCCAGCGTTGAATTCCGAGCTCACGCAGTGCATTCTGGGCAGTCTCTAACAGCGCCAGCGCATCGGCGAAGCGACCGACACGGGCTGCAGATTGTGCTTTTCCATAAGCCGACGCTGCTTCAGCCGGCAGGGCCACAGCCGGGATGTAGCCGGTGCGCAGGTAGTTTTCAGCCTCCGTACGATGCTGCCGAGCCCGTTCCCAATTGGGCTCCACCTGCAGGATGCGGTCGAAGATCTGCACGGCCTCGGCATACCGACCGCTGTAAAAAAGCTTCTCTGCCATTTCCATCTGCGATTCAGCGGCCGGGTTATGCTCCCGCTCCGGCTCAAGACGATCCGCTGGCAATTCGGATATATCTCCTAGACCAGCGCCGGGGCCCTGGGTTTGATCATTACCCTTATCCGCCTCGACTGCGCTCCCATTTTCCTGCTCCTGGAGGCGCTGGATCAATTCCTTCCTCTCTGCCTGCAGGGTCTTGCGCTGGTCGAGCGTCAGGTTCTGGTAATCTGGGGAGCTGACCAGCTCTTCAAGGTCGAGCAGGAGATGGCGTAAATCGACCGGGCTGGCAGAAGGACTATCACGGAGCTCCTGATACTTTTTTTCTATTGAATCGAATAAATGCACGTAACTATGGTCGTCCATATATTGCCATGCTTTACTAATTCTTCTCTGTTCCGGGAAGTTGTTGATAGATAGCCATCAGGTCCCGCCGGATATCGCTGACCTGAGTATACCCTTGATTCAGGGTCTGTTCCAGGATGGTTCTCAGCTGGTTCGGCAGGCGTTCGTCATCATACGTCCAGCTGACCGGGTAATGGGTCGAGGCTTGCTCGATATCCTCCGGCCGGTTAGGACCCAGCGGAAGGCTGCCCTGGGCGGGCCGCCCGGTGAAAATATGGTGCAGTCCGCGCGCCCCAAACTGGACCAGGTCGAACTGCTTTTCGGTATCAGATAATCCTTGGGGCTGGCGTTTGGCAATATTCCAGTCGATCACCGTCACACCGTGGGCAGCAGGGTCCCAATAGTAATGTAAGATCTTATGGTCGCGATACACGATATTGCGGTCATGGGCGAACTGCAAGATGTCGCATAACTGGATGGAAAGGATCAGGCTTTCGCGCAAGGTTAAGAACCAGCCATGCGTGTAGCTGGAGTCGCAATAGCGGAGCAAATTGTATTCCGGGTTGCGCCGCACCAGCGCCAGGTAAGGCAGCCAGCCGAGTGCTAACTGCCTGTCCATGGCGGCCAGGAAATTTTGTACCTGTTCGACCCCAAAATGAACGACCTGCCCCGATAGCGGCTCAGCTGAGGCGTGGCTTTCATCGCTGGGTAGTGCCTGCCCTTCGTCAATCTTTATAAATCCGCACTCCACGAAGGGCGTGATGCCAGGTATGTCGTGCACCAGGGTCAGGATTTGGACTTCTTCGATGAATAGGGGCAGGGCATAATCCAATTGGTCTGGACGCATGATCTTGAAGGCGTACAGCTGTTGCTTTTTACTTTGTGTGCGCAGACTGCCAGCGAAAACCCGCGCGGAGGAGCCACGCGCTTCTGGCATCCAGGTGTCCAACGGTTCTAACAGGGCCATGCCCTGGCCTGTGCCAAATTTACCTTCCACGACTCCTGCAGGGATATTAACCTGGGATTGCCTGGCATCATCGCGCTCCAGGGTAAGGGCACGCGTGTGTGGCAGGGCTAAAATCTCCCGTGATTGATATTCGTTCAGCCAGGGCAGCTCATGCATGATCTCAGGATATTCGATCATCAAATCGACCGATCGTGTGCCCTTGCGCAAGCGCTTGAAAGCCTCCAGGGTCTCATCCAGCCATCTCGCCGGCCCAACCTGGTTGCGTAACGTGCGTCCGGCCAGCTCGACTGAGGTCAAATAATCGTAGAATGGCTCATCTTTCCCTGCACCCCGGCGGACGCGCGCCAGCCACTGTGGTGCCATCCCGATCGCTCTCTCGGCCGTGAACAGACGGCTGCGGTCAGGGTCCCATACCAGCACGGAGCGCAGTCCACGGCGAGCCAGCTCAAAATCCTTCTGCTCCCAGGCATTCAACACAAGCTCGACCTGGGCTTTCGGTTGCGATAAGCTCCTCTCAAGCTTCTCACGCCAGCCGGGTAAAAGGTCTTCAATCCGGTCGATCAGGCTGTCCACCGCTGCATATTCAATGCTGGAATTTGGCGGGGAAGGCTCGATTTCTTTCCACTTCTTGATAATTTCTTCATTGACAGTGGCAATCAGGTCTTCACTGGCCTGCCAGTGAAAAGCCTCCAATTCTTGATCTTTATTGCCTTTCCGTTCGCCATTTGCTCGCAGTCGTTGCTCACCTTTGCGGGTCACCTCTGACCGCAGGGTGTAATAAAGGCGCGCAAACATGGTGTACGGAGCGATGGCCTCGGGTTCAAGTCCCAGGTAGACCTTACGTACCTCCTGGCTGATTTTCTCCCACCAGTCAGGCCGCGGGCCAAAACCCAGGTGGGTAAATAACTCCCATAACGCCGCAGGCCAATCGCCAGCTACCCCCGCGGTCAAGGCATTCGTGTAGGCCGTCCAGGAAAGCTCATCCGCATTTTCAATTCGCCCGGTAACGTCAGCAATTTCATCCAGCAGCCTCCACTGTTCAGCAGAATTAAGCGCCAGCCTGGCAGCGCTTTTACACACCTGTTGAAACTCATCCAGCCTGCGCTCTGATGCCATTTGGTAGGCTGCTTTGACCATAAAATTGCTGGCACCGAAATTATCCGGCATTTCCCCGTGAGCCAGCAACTGTCGCTGCAGCGCTTCAAATTGGCCGATCTGCTCCAGTCCCAGCTGGGATTGACCATAAAGGTCCATTTCTTGTTGCCGCAACGCTTTCAGCCGTTCTGAATCAGCCTCACACATGGCTGCTAGATGAGCTTTCAACGGCAGGATAAGGCGCTCATAAATATCGTCATCGGTTGAGCTTTGTGGCCATTCCAGGTGGGTGTACAGGTCTGGGTTGGCTTCCGCCAAAAAACTGCCCATTTCCTGGATAAACTGCCGGAAGTCTTCCAGGGCAGAATATTGCCGGTCTTTAGTTACACCGTTGCCCTCCAGGTATTGGCTGTTACCCCAATCGATGACCGTCAGGCTGGTGCTGGATGGGTCCCAGTAGAGATGCTCCGGTTTGACATCGTTCCAGATCACGCCCGATTGCTTGCCCTGATCATTATAGATTTCGGCGCTGTGGATCGTCTCAAGCAGGATTAGGACATCACGCAAGACGCGCGCTAATAACTGCTCAGGGAATTCTGGCAACAGAGACCAGCGTTGGATTAAAGATAAGGAGGGTGGATCGGTGGGCAAAGCCTCCATGCTTTCCTGGCCGAAGTGGATGATCTGGCTCAGTAGCTTCAGGTCCAGCCCTTTTGCCTGGTCAATGACGATAAAAGTCTGCTCACCGAGCTCGTATTCGGCCACATTTTGATCAATAAGTGTGGGCAGGCTCAGGCGGAGATTCTGGTTTTTCAAGGCGGCTCTTGGCAACCCACGCAAGATGCTGCCCTCTGTTTTTATCTGGCTGGCCTGGCGCAGGAGATCGCTGAAAAAGGAACCCCTGCAGGCGCGCTTTAAGATCGCAGGCTGCTTTTCCAGTAAAGACTCGGCCAGGTAAACCTCGCCGGCATCCCCTTCCCCCAATTTCCTTATCAGGCTCCAGCTCTGCCGCTGCCCCTGGAGGGTTTCGTTTGTTTCAGGTAGCATTCTCCATCAACTTAACCGCATAGGAATTCCTGGATTGTACCCGGTTTCCTACCAGTCCGTGCCAGTAACGAAGTATACAGGAAATAAGTACCGCAATCATTAGCAAAAAATTAGGGTCTTGAATGTATGATTATCCTTTCGATTTTCCCAAATATTCAGAATAATTCACCCAACCCCCTTTATCCACCTGATGTAGGGGCGAAGCAATGTTCCGAATACTACCTGTGGTGTCTATGGATGTGCTTCGCCCCGCTTTTTAGACCACCCCACAATATCGAATAATTGGTGTATATAAAGCAATTACGCCTTCCCCGCTAGTGGAAGAAAGGGTTCATGACCTGGTATACAACTGCAGATAGAACGGCGGCGATAGGGATGGTCACCAGCCAGGCTGTGCCGATGTCCTGGGCGATGCTCCAGCGCACTTTATTCGCCCGTTCGGCCGCGCCGACTCCCATCACAGATGAGCTGAGCACATGCGTGGCACTCACCGGCCCCCCCAGGATTGAGCTGGTGATGATGACCAGGGCAGAGGAGAGCTGGGAGCTAAAGGCATCCACCGGCTCGATCTTATAGAACTTACCGCCCACCGTCCTTACTAGCCGTTCCCTTCCCACGGCTGTGCCAGCTGCGATCGCCAGCGCAGAGATGAGCATCACCCAGGTTGGCACGGTAAAGGATGTCAGTTGTTTTTCAGTGATGAGCGCCAGGGTGATGACGCCCATCGTTTTAGGGGCATCATTGCTGCCATGGCTGAGTCCCAAGGCAATCACGGTCAGAATCTGGCTATTTTTGAAGAACTGGTTAATGCGGGGGGAGGCTTCCCAGCTTAGAAGCATGGTTACCTTGAGGATGATGAAGCCAATGGCGAATCCGACCAGAGGAGAGAGGAACAGGGAGAGCAATATTTTCGCCAGCCCCTCTGGGCGAATGGCATGTATCCCGGCGGCGATGACCACCGCCCCCACCAGCCCTCCCACCAGGGCATGCGAGGAGCTGCTCGGCAATCCCAGGATAGATGTCAGCAAATTCCACAAGATCGCTCCCAATATGGCCGCCAGGATCACGTGTGAGCTGATGTTTTCAGGATCAACCACTATATTGCCGATGGTCTTCGCCACGGCAATCCCCAGGATGAGAGGACCCAGGAACTCAGCCACGGCAGTGATATTCCTTGCCTCCCGCATCGGAAGGGCACGCGAAGAGATCATCGTTGCCACGATGCCACTCGAATCATTGACCCCATTGATAAATGCATATAGGAGGGCAAGAATGATGGTTGATATTAATGTGGGCGACACGAAGACTTACCAGGCTCAGGCTAGCTTCACCACGATGTCAGCGATGACGTTGGCAGCCTCGTCCCCACGGTCGGCGGCATTGCTTAAGTGGCGGTATACCTCGCGCAGCTTCATCATCTTGATCACATGCTTGACGTCCTCTGCGCCTTTGAACAAATCAGCCAGTGCCTCGCGATACACGCTTTCCACCCGGTTCTCCAGCGCCTTGGCCCGCTGGGCATGGTCGTTGGCTACCGCCGGATGCTCATTCAAGCAATTGACCGCCGAAGATAGCTCAAAGGCTGCGTCTCTCAGCAAGGCAGCCATGCTCTGCATATAAGGTGTGGGCTGCACTTTCAAGATCTCCAATTCACTCACCGTGCTGTAAGCATAATCCAGGACGTCATCGATGGTCCGAGATAGAGCGAAGATGTCTTCACGGTCGAACGGGGTGACAAAAGTCCGGTTCAGGTCGTCAATCAAGATGCGCCGGGCTTCATCGGCCGCCTTTTCTTTGGCTTCCAGCAGGGCGGAAGCGGCTGAGTCTTGACTGGCTAAATAGATCTTGAGGGCATCCAGGCCTTCCAGGGTGAGCTGGGCCTGATCTTTGATATGCTGGATGAAGATATTCTGGCGTTTCTTAAAAATCCTCTTCATGCGTACGGTTCCTTTGGGCGAAAGTAATTCTGCCAAGACACAAGGGCTTCATTGCACCTGACCTGAGAAATATCACGCGAGTATATCACAGGAGGGAATATTCGCATGCGCTATTTGCCTGATCTCATCCCGGCAGGAAGTGCCAGTATCCCGGCTTGCGAGACTGGACTCTAATTTCTACCTGGCCTCCAATCTTCCCTCCGGAGCGCAGGCTCGTAACGAAAACGATCCACCTTACTGGATCGTCTTCGTAATATATCCCAAGCATAGGTTGGGTATACCCAGAATGGCTTTACACCTCGCCGAAAGTAGCCTCGATGAAGTCCAGCATGCCTTCGCGCAGGATCTCCTGCCCGCCTGAAGCGCTTGCCAGGCCATATAAGGCTCCACTGGTTGGAAAAGGCTGGGCGGGGTGCCTGGCATACTCTACTGCGGCGCGTAAATCCCGGATGTAGGCTTCAGCCACGCCAGGCAGTGTGTTGCGTAAGGTGATGCAGAAGTGGAAGCCTGGGGGATTCTGGCAGCCGTTCATACGCCAGCCTTTCGTGATCAGGTAATCGTTGACGTGATACATGTCAACCACATCGGAGACGACACCGATCACAAAGCTGGATTTCCCGGCAATTTTCAGCTCCGGGATACCCGCAATCCCCTGGCGGATTCTATCCGCCGTATCCATGATCCGTTGAGCCGCTTCCATGTACCCCTCTTCCCCGATGAAGACCATGGCTGCCCAGGTGGCGGCGCTCAGGCCGGCTGAACGGCTGCCTTGTATCGTGGGTGAGACGTAAAGCCCACCCGGGAAATCGCCCATGGAGAAGAACTGGTAGCGCAACAGCTTGTGGTTGCGCGCCAGCAGGGTGGAGGTACCTTTCAGGGCATAGCCGTATTTATGCGTGTCACAAGACATCGTGGTGACACCCGGCAAGCGGAAATCGAAAGGTGGGATTTCATAACCCAGCTTCTCGATCCACGGCAGGATGAAACCACCCAGGCAGCCATCCACGTGCAGGCCAACCTTATGTTCGAGGGCCAGGTCTGAGAGCTTATCCAAAGGGTCGATCACGCCATAAGGGTAATTGCCCGCCGACCCGGCCAGGGCAATGGTATTAGGGGTGATCTTCGCCCGCATGGCCTCCACATCGGCTTCAAAATCACCATTTACCGGCACCGGTATCACCCTGACGCCCAGGTAATGTCCCGCCTTGTGGAACGCCGGATGGATGGTGGCTGGCACCACCATTTCGGGCTCCACGATGCCTTTCTCCTCTCTAGCCCATTCACGATGAATAAATACGCCGTTAAAGATGCTCTCTGTGCCCCCGGAGGTGATCGTGCCACACACATCGTCTCCTGGATTGAAATCTTTCACCGCCTCCCCGTGCAGCAAGTGAGCCACCATGGCGATGATCTCCGACTCGAATTTCGTCCCGCTCGGGCACAAGTCGCGCTGCAGCAGGTTGATGTAGGAGAACAGGCTGAAGACCTGGTTCAGGAAAGCATAGTGCTCCATGCCACCATGGTACATGGTGCCGGAGACCAAGCCGGTCTCCCAGGCTTTATTTTCCTCATCCGCGATCGTTTTGAGCTCCTTGAGGATATCTTCTGGCGTGCGCCCCCTGGGTGGGATTTGCGAGTAAGCCTCGAAACGGCCTTTGTAGGGGTACAGGTTCCCAAAAATACTTTCCAGTGGCGATGAATCAGTCATGTTTATCCTTTCGATGGGTATGGTTTAGATGGATTTATTCAATGTGTGGAAGATGGGCTTAAGCTGCCTGGTGCACTTCCTGAATTGTGTGTACATGTGGTCATATATTTCTTTGTTAGCTGGGTTTGGTTCATATACGCGCTTAATTCTAACTTTACTGGGAATATCATTCAGTGACATAAATCCCAACCGATTGAATGCCAGAAAAGCTACACCTAATAAGGTATTATGGCCCGGATTTTCCTGTTGGTGCATCGGGATTCCGATTACATCAGCCATCATCTGAGCCCATACATCAGAGTGTGCACCACCACCCGTTAAATGCCAATACGGGAATGTACGTTTAGTAAAGACTTCCGTAGCTTCCTTCAGCCACCGCCAGTTGTATGTGATGCCTTCCAACGTAGCTCTGGCTAAATGGTTGCGAGTTGTGCGGGTGGATAGGTTGACGAAACCACCTCGGAGGAGTGCATCGACGGGTGGTGCCATATTCCCCCCGGTGAACCACGGCAAAAACAGTATACCTTCACTCCCAGCAGGTACTTGAGCTGCAGCCTCATTTAATTTTACATAGAGATCCTCTGGGATGTCACCGGTACGAAAGGCGTCTTGGCCATATACGAGATTCTTTAGGAAGGAATCGACTACTTTACCCGTATTGAGGGTGTCACTCCAAAAAATATGCTTGTTGTTCAAAGCACCGGGTATTGTTGCCAACAAATGTACCATATCAGTCTTTTTGTAGGGGATGTGAAAGACCAGCATACCGGAGGTGCCAAGGACAGCGACTGCTTCGAAATCAGCAATGGCACCGGAGCCAATGACTGCCACACCATTATCGTTTGCGGAAGCAATCACAACAGTATCTGTAGACAGACCCCACTCACCCGCAATAGTACCCTGCAGTTGACCAACGATCCCTTCCACCGGAATTAGATCCGGGAGTTTGTCGCGATCGATGCCAGATATCTTGAGCGCCCAAGGATCGTAATCTCGGCAGCCATTTATTCGGTTATCAATCAAAAACGTGGCCACATTGCTGCTTTGTGTAGCATTAGCCTTACCGGTCAGGCGCATGTTGATGAAATCCATCGGTTCCAGGAACTTATATGTCTGGCGATAAATATCTGGTCGTTCATTCTTGATAAACAAGATATGTCCAGTATCATCGATACCTTCTATACTTGGTGGAGAGCCAACAATATCAACCCAATGTATTAATTTACGTACTGAATAACCCTGCAAACTTGGGAAACCGCGTAAAAACCGGGCGTTGTACTTACCCCCACGTGTATCCATCCAGGTAAGGGCGTTCATCAATGCTTCGCCGTGCTCGCCCACTGCTACAGTGACACACCACATACCCGTAGTGCCAATGGCAACAATATCAGCTGGAACCACGCCCGATTCTTTTATCACCTGTTTTGCCCCATTGGTTACCACCTGCCACCATTCCTCTGGGACTTGCTCTACCCCGCCATCAGGCAAATAGCGGAACTCGTATCGCCCGCTGGCACTTGCTACTACTTCACCATTAAGGTTGACCAATCCAACCTTCGCCCCGCTATTCCCTGCATCAATAGCCAGGACGTATTTCTGATTGGACGTTTTTCCTGTCGGCTGCATAGTAGGTTATCCTTTCTCTGTATTCCGCGCCCTGATTATCCCCGCAGGTGAAAGCTGATCGCTTGATCCAGGGCCTTCAACTGGTTGAATAATATATGACTATACGCATCATTCCTGGCTAAAAAACTGGGAGATATCGAAGAAGATCGAGTGAAGAGCCATCGCCTCCTCCATACAAATAATTATCGGGATCCGGTGCCATTTTCCCCATCCATCCATGTCAATCCTTTGTGATAAATAATACTATGGATTATACTGTCGAACCTTGGCTTTATTCGAATATCTTCTCGCCCTCCACATCCGAATTCAGGGCATCCGTCTCCACATTGCGGGCAACTTGTGGAGCAGCCAGTAATTCCTTGTAGTATTCGTGCTGGATCACCAGGTTCATGATCTCGTTCGTGCCCGTCCAGATCGTCATCAAGCGTGCATCCCTCAGCAGCCTCTCGATAGGGTAGACGTTGGTATAACCGATCCCGCCCATCACCTGCATGGCATCGTTGACCACCGCCCAGGCCGTCTCGGTGGCAAACTTCTTGGATTCAGACACCCTGCGCCTGATGTAACTCGAGTTGCCAATGGCATCGATCATGCGTCCCGTCTCATGCACCAGGGCGCGTGCGGCATCCAGCCGGGTGAGGCTCTCGGCGATCTTGAAGCTCACACCTTCAAACTCGCGGATCTTCTGCCCGAAAGCTTTGCGCCGGTTGGCATAATGGGCCGCGATCTCCAGGGCGGCGCGCCCCAGCCCGAGCGCCCCTGCCGCGCTGGTCATGCGCTCGGGGATCATCATCTGGTTGAACACCTCATAAGCCCCGTGTTCCTCGCCGATCAGGTTCTCGACCGGCACGCGCACATTGCGGAAGTAAACCCTGCCGGTGCCCCCGCCGCGCGTTCCCAGCAGCCCGTATACGTGCTGCACTTCCACCCCCTCACTCCTCTCCACCAGCAAAGCACTGATCGCCTTGTGGCTGGAAACATCCGGGTTGGAGCGCGCGTACACCAGGAACAGATCCGCCCCCTCAGCACCTACGATGAAGCGCTTCTGACCGTTTAATAAGTAAACCTCCCCCTCACGTTTTACGGTCGCGGTGGCGCCAAAGAAATCCGAGCCGCCGCGTGGCTCGGTCAGCGCCTCCGCCACGGTCAGCTTGCCTTCCATAATTGGCTTGAGGTAGCTGGCCTTTTGTTTGCCGGTCCCGAAGACGTGGAGCGCCTCACCCACGATGGACGGCAGCGAAAATAAACAAGCCAGGCTGGCCCCCAGCACGCCAATTTCCTCCAGCGCCAGCACCTCATGCGCCCAGTCAAGGCCCCTGCCTCCCCATTCTGGGGGGAAGCGCAGCCCGAGCAGGTGGTGGGCAGCAAGCTTTTGTATGTACTCGCGGGGATAGTGGACTTTCTCCGCATCCATGTCCAGCAATAGCTGGCGGGAGACACCTTCCCGGGCGAATGCACGCGCTTCATCGCGTATCTGCTTTTGCGTAGGTATCAACAAGATATCGGACATGCACTCCCTCCTGCATAGCAGGCTCGATCAACCCGCTTCTTCTCACTCTCGACTGCCGAAAGATGGCTGACCCAAACCCATGTCAAGCGGCAATTGGGTCACAAGGTATTGTATTCAAATCCATTGGCTGAGGTTTCCAGTCAATATTCAATCAACCCGGCGACGCTCGCCATAAAGCTAAAGCTGGGATTGCTGCAGCGTTATAAAGCTGGTCCTCTATTTGATACTATAAGTATAAATCAATAAG
>Ga0153916_10002343_pt1 | contig 13875 bp, 8 predicted proteins | sample Opewatmetagenome_FD_109642 | JGI IMG/M metagenome (GOLD analysis project Ga0153916, IMG submission 109642) | Freshwater wetland microbial communities from Ohio, USA - Open water 3 Core 3 Depth 4 metaG | ecosystem: Environmental > Aquatic > Freshwater > Wetlands | place: USA: Ohio, Lake Erie, Old...
CATGCATTTCTCGTGTATTGGTTTCCCTAGAAAGAGCATCTGCCTTTTAAGCAGGTGGCCCGGGGTTCGAATGACTATGCCACACAGACTAGTCTCGGAAATCCCCGCGGGCCCGCCAGGCGTTTTCCAGGGCGAGTCGGGGGAGATGGTTTGGATGAAACGCTTTGCAGCGTGTGACCCGGGGCTTGCGGGGTGATTCGAGATGGCCGAAGAATTCAACGTCTTGGAGCATGAGCTTGTTCCCGAGCATCATCTCCTGTCGGAAAAGGAGGCCGAGAAGGTCCTTAAGGATCTGAAGCTAACGAAGGACCAGCTTCCGAAGATGAGACTGGCAGATCCGTGCATCCTAGCGCTGGATGCGATGGCAGGTCCGGTCGAAGAGGGTATGGTTGTCAAGATCGTGAGGCGCAGCTCGACAAGCGGTGTCTCGGTGTGCTACAGACTTGTGGTTCGGGGGTGAACCCTTGAGGGAACTTGTTGAAACCTATTTCAGAGAGAGAAGCATCGTCAACCATCATACAGCCTCGTACAACGATTTTCTGCCAACCATCGACCACCCAAACAGCAGGATGCAGAAGATCGTGGACAATGTGAGAGCATCCCCAGATGAGACCGAGCGCGGCATCATCAAGCTCGATCCTGACCGCACTGAGGGCAAGATAATTGAGATACACATCGGCAGGAAGAGGGATGAGAAGACCGGGCAAGTGGATTCCAACGCTCGCCCGACAATCATGGTCGGCCGCCCGGTCATCAAGGAGGCCAACGGCGCTACGCACGACCTCTACCCGATGGAAGCCAGGCTTAGGAATCTGAACTATTCCGCGCCGATATTCCTCGAATTCACTGTCATTGAGGACGGGATTGAACGCGAGCCGGAGAAGGTTCACATCGGCGACTTGCCGGTAATGATCAAGTCGAAGAAGTGCAACCTTCACAAGGACAACGTCGAAATGGATCGTGAACCGTCTCCTGAGGAGCTCGACAAGTTCCTCGTTGACATGGGCGAGGATCTCTGCGACCCTGGTGGATACTTCATCATCGGAGGTACTGAGAGGGCACTCATATCGCTCGAGGACCTCGCACCAAACAGGGTCATGGTCGAGCTCAATGAGCGCTACGGCACGAGCTTGCATGTGGCAAAGGTCTTCTCGCAGAAGGAAGGGTATAGAGCGCTCACCCTGATGGAGAAGAAGAAGGATGGCATACTGGTCGTATCCGTACCCGCAGCGTCCGGCCAAATCCCGCTGATAGTCCTCATGAAGGCTCTGGGCATGGAGAGCGATGAGGCGATCTTCAAGGCAATCGTCTCGGACCCGCAGATGGCCAACATCGTATACGCGAACATCGAGGAGTGCCAGAACAAGAAGATCTACCCGCCGAACGGGATCTTCACGACGGAGGACGCCATTCTCTTCCTCGAGCGGAAGTTCGCGACTGGCCAGGCAAAGGAGTACAGGGCTAAGAAGGTCGAGAGCATCATCGACCGATCTCTGCTGCCACATCTGGGCGACACATCAGATGTCCGACTGAAGAAGGCCATATTCCTGGGCAGAGTCGCGAGGACGATCCTGGAACTCGAGCTGGGCCACAGGAAAGAGGACGACAAGGACCACTACGCGAACAAGAGGCTGAAGCTCGCAGGCGACCTCATGGAGGATCTCTTCAGAGTCGCCTTCACGAACCTGATCAAGGATTTGAAGTATCAGCTTGAGCGAGGGTACACCCGCAAGAAGGGGCTCAAGATTTCTTCCGCGATAAGGCCTGACCTTCTCACGCACAGGTTGTTGCATGCGTTCGCGACTGGCAACTGGGTCGGCGGCCGCGCAGGTGTATCCCAGCTGCTCGACAGGACGTCGAACATGAGCGCGCTTTCCCACCTGAGAAGGATCACTTCTCCGCTCACGAGGAGTCAACCTCACTTCGAGGCGAGAGACCTGCATCCCACCCAATGGGGCAGACTCTGCCCTAACGAGACTCCTGAAGGACAGAACTGCGGTCTGGTGAAGAACGCTGCTCTGATCGTCGATGTCTCAGAGGGATACGACGAGAAAGAGGTCATCTGGCTCCTCAGGGATCTCGGAGTCAAGGAAGTCGGAGAACAGTACACCACGGAGACGAGGGTGTACGTGAACGGAGACCTGATCGGACTGCACGACAAGCCCAAGGAACTGGTCGAGGAGATAAGGCAGAGGAGGCGGTCCGGTCTTCTGTCGCACGAGGTCAACGTCCGCTTCGACGACAACATGAACGAAATCATAATCAACTGCGACGAAGGACGGCTGAGGAGGCCGTTGCTCGTCGTCCGTCATGGCAAGACAATGCTCACCCACAAGCATGTCGACGAGATGCGCTCTTCGAAGGTCAAATGGTCGGACCTTATTCGCGAGGGCGTTGTCGAATGGATCGATGCCGAGGAAGAAGAGGACACGTACATCGCGGTGTTCTCTTACAAGGCGCCTCAGAAGTGCGAGCACTGTGGCAAGTTCCTCAGCGAGATCGATGTGGAATGGAAGAACCCGGGCGATGAGGGCAAGGTCACACTTGAATGCAAGTTCTGCGGCGGCGCGATGCATGTTCAGTCGTTGCTCACAGACGAGCACACGCACATGGAAATTGACCCGATGGTCATCCTTGGTGTCTGCTCAGCGCTCGTCCCGTACCCCGAGCACAACTCGAGCCCGAGGGTCACAATGGGGTCAGGCATGGCGAAGCAGTCGCTTGGCCTGAGCTCATCGAACTACAGGATACGGCCAGATACCAGGAGCCACCTGCTGCACTATCCCGAGAAGCCCTTGACCACGACGAAGTCGATGGATTTCGTCTACTTCAACCAAAGGCCAGGCGGGCAGAACTTCGTTGTCGCGATCGTGTCCCACCACGGGTACAACATGGAAGATGCAGTCATCATGAACAAGTCCTCCGTCGAGAGGGGCCTTGGAAGATCCACCTTCATGAGGACTTACAGGGCCGAAGAGCGCAGATACCCGGGCGGACAAGAAGATCACTTCGAGATTCCCAGCCCAGATGTCAGGGGTGCGAGGGCAGATCTCTCGTACAGCAACCTGGGCGAGGACGGCCTGATCAGTCCCGAGACCGCTGTCCAGGGCGGGGACGTGTTGATCGGCAAGACCTCGCCTCCGAGATTCTTGGAGGAGGAGGCAGACTTCCTCACTCCGCAGAAGCGGAGGGAGACTTCCGTCACGGTGAGGCCTGGCGAGAGCGGCTGGGTCGACAATGTCATGCTAACAGAATCCGAGAACGGCTCGCGGCTCGTGAAGGTCAAGGTCAGGGATGAGAGGGTCCCGGAGCTGGGCGACAAGTTCGCTTCGAGACATGGCCAAAAAGGAGTCGTGGGTCAGCTCGTTCCGCAGGAGGACATGCCTTTCACGGAGGACGGGCTGGTCCCAGACCTGCTGATCAACCCGCACGCGATCCCGTCTCGTATGACCGTCGCACATGTGCTGGAGATGATCGGTGGCAAGGTCGGCTCGATGGAGGGCAGGTTCATAGACGGCACTCCGTTCAGCGGCGAGAGAGAGGAGGCGTTGAGGGACGGTCTCGTGCGAAACGGTTTCAAGCACAACGGCAAGGAGGTCATGTACGACGGCGTGACCGGCAGAAAGATCGAGGCCGAGATCTTCATCGGAGTCATCTACTATCAGAAGCTGCACCACATGGTTTCCGGAAAGCTCCACGTCAGGAGCAGGGGCCCCGTCCAGATACTCACAAGACAGCCTACTGAGGGACGCTCGAGACAGGGTGGTCTCAGGTTCGGCGAGATGGAGCGCGACTGTCTCATCGGCCACGGTGCTGCGATGGTCATCAAGGACAGGCTATTGGACGAATCTGACGGGACGCTGCAATACGTCTGCGGCAACCCGAGCTGCGGCCATATCGCGATTCTCGACAGACGAGGCACGCTGAGATGCCCGGTCTGTGGAAACAACTCGAAGATATACCAGGTGCAGACCTCTTATGCGTTCAAGCTCTTGCTGGATGAGCTGCTTTCGCTTGGAGTCGCGATGCGCCTGCAACTGGAGGATTTGAAATGAACGTCACCGGCGTAACGAAGCGCATCTCATCGATCAAGTTCGCTCACCTTTCTCCTGACGAGATCAGGAAGATGAGCGCCACCAAGATCATCACGGCCGACACGTACGACGACGACGGATTCCCGATAGACATGGGCTTGATGGACCCGCACCTGGGAGTCATAGAGCCAGGGCTGAGGTGCAAGACCTGTGGAAAGAAGGTCGACGAGTGCCCGGGCCATTTCGGCCACATCGACCTCGCGATGCCGGTCATCCATGTGGGCTATGTGAAGGAGATCAAGAAACTGCTCCAGTCCACATGTCGGTCATGCGGCAGGTTGCTGCTCACGGGCGAGCAGGCTGAGGAGTACCGGAAGCAGCGGGACCGAATGGAAGAGCTCGGTGGCGACACCCTCGACGCAGGCGCTATCTCGAAGGAGACCGCGAAGGACGCGGCATCGAGGACCACTTGCCCACACTGCACCACGGTCCAGCTCAAGATCACGCTTGACAAGCCTACGACCTTCAGAGAGGAAGGCCACAAGCTCACGCCGAAGGAGGTTCGCGAGAGGCTCGAACGGATTCCCGACGGGGACCTCGTCTCGCTGGGCATTGACCCTACGGTCTCGAGACCGGAGTGGATGGTCCTGACAGCGCTGCCGGTTCCTCCGGTCACGGTCAGACCTTCGATCACCCTGGATTCAGGTGATAGGTCTGAAGACGATGTCACTCACAAGCTCGTCGATGTGCTCAGGATCAACCAGAGACTGCGCGAGAACAGAGACGCGGGCGCACCTCAGTTGATCGTTGAGGATCTCTGGGAGCTGTTGCAGTACCATATCACGACCTATTTTGACAACCAGACCTCGGGCATACCGCCAGCGAGACACAGATCGGGCAGGCCGTTGAAGACACTCGTACAGAGGTTGAAGGGCAAGGAGGGCAGATTCAGATCGAACCTCTCAGGCAAGAGAGTCAACTTCTCCGCGAGGACGGTCATATCTCCGGACCCCATGTTGTCCATCAACGAGGTCGGAGTGCCGGTAGAGGCTGCGCGTGAGCTCACGGTGCCAATACATGTCACAGAGCGCAACCTCGCAAAGGCGAAGGAGATGTGTTCGCGCGGGCCGGCGCCTCCGGGACCGGACTACAAGCCAGGCGTCAACTACGTCATCAGGGCCGACGGCCGGAGGATCAAGGTCACGGATAAGAACGCGGAGACCGTCGCGGAGACAATCGAACCGGGTTACGTCGTCGAAAGGCATCTGCTCGACGGCGACATCGTGCTGTTCAACAGACAGCCGTCGCTTCACAGGATGTCCATCATGGCGCACGAGGTGCGAGTGATGCCTTACAAGACATTCAGATTCAACCTGTGCGTGTGCCCGCCCTACAACGCGGACTTCGACGGGGACGAGATGAATCTCCATGTGCTGCAGAGTGAGGAGGCCAGGGCCGAAGCGAAGGTGCTCATGCGGGTGCAGGAGCACATACTTTCACCGAGGTTCGGTGGACCAGTCATAGGTGGCATACATGACCACATAACTGGGTCGTTCCTGCTGACGCACAAGGACTCAAAGTTCTCCAAGGAAGAGACGCTCAGGATTCTCGAGAAGATCGGTGCAGTCAGTCTGCCGAAGCCGAAGGTCATCAGCGGCAAGGAGTATTGGACCGGGAAGCAGCTCTTCAGCCTGATCCTGCCGAACGACCTTCACATGACGTTCAAATCGTCCATCTGTCAACGCTGCGAGCCGTGCAGGAAAGAGAAGTGTGAGCACGATGCGTTCGTAATAATAAGGCACGGCAAGCTGTACGTCGGCACGATAGACGAGAAGGCCGTCGGAGCGTTCAAGGGACGGATCGGGGATAAGCTCGCCAGGGACTACGGCCCTGACAGGGCGAGGCACTTCATCGACAGCGTCACGAAGCTCGCAATCGGCGCGATAATGGTCCGTGGGTTCACGACAGGCATAGACGATGAGGACATCCCGGATCAGGCCAAGCGGGAAATCGACGACGCGATGACCCAGGCGAGGATTAAGGTCGAGGAGCACGTGACTGCATACAGGCGCGGCGAGCTCGAACAGATGCCCGGCAGATCGCTCGAGGAGACCCTCGAGGTTGAGATAATGAAGGTGCTGGGCAAGGCGAGAGACACCGCGGGTCAAATCGCAGGCAGGCACCTGGGTCTCGAGAACTCGGCAGTCATAATGGCGAAATGCGGCGCGAGAGGGTCGATGCTGAACCTGTCCCAGATGGCGGGTGCGATCGGCCAGCAAGCTGTGAGAGGGGAGCGCCTTTCCAGAGGATACTGGAACCGCACTCTTCCGCACTTCAAGAAAGGCGATCTGGGCTCAGAGGCCAGAGGTTTCATCAAGAACTGCTACAAGAGCGGCCTCACGCCGACCGAGTACTTCTTCCACTCGATGGGCGGCCGAGAAGGACTCGTGGACACTGCCGTCAGGACTTCGAGATCGGGGTACATGCAGAGGAGACTCATCAACGCGCTCGAGGACCTGAAGGTCATGCAGGATGGGTCCGTGAGGAACACGGCGGGCACGATCATCCAGTTCAGCTACGGCGAGGACGGGATCGATCCATGCAGGAGCGTGCAGGGAGACCCGGTGGATGTCGACGACATAATACTCACGGTGCTAGGCGACCAGGGAGAGCTCATCGCCCAAGTGCAGGAGAAGGGCGTGGTCAGCTACGGCATACAGGACAGGGATCTGCTCGAGACTCCGTCTGAGGAAGCCGAGGCGGAGACCGAGGAGCCTGACTTCGAGAGCGGTGGCGGCGGAGAGGAGATGTGATCTTCATGACGGCAAAGGGTGCAGTAGAGGTGTTTGTCAGGAAGGGCATCGACGAGAAGACCGCCGAGAAACTGGTCGAGAATGGTTACACTTTCACCAAGGTCGCTCGTGCGAGCGACAAGGCAAAGCGCGAGTTGGAAAGACTGCTCGGCGAGAAGAAGCTCAAGCAGGTCCTCGAGGCGGTCAAGTCAAAGGAACGCGCTCCTAAGAAGAAGAAGGAGAAACCGCTCAAGAAGCCAGTTCTCACGAAGAAAGTGCTTCTTCCCAAGGCCGCTCCTCCGACTCCGATGGAGTCGAGGCTGTTCAAGATCCTGGAGAAGACCAAGAGGAAGCTCCCACAGGCAGTGGTCGCGGAGATTGCGGGTCGCCTCGAAGGCGTCAACATCCCGGAGAAGTTGCTGGAGAAGATGATAGACCTCACTTGCGAGCGGTTCCAGATTCACTCGGTCGACCCGAACGAGTCGGTCGGGATAGTTGCCGCTCAGAGCATAGGTGAGCCTGGAACTCAGATGACCATGAGGACTTTCCACTACGCGGGTGTCGCTGAGATGAACGTCACGCTCGGCCTTCCGCGGCTTATCGAAATCGTAGACGCGAGGCGCGTGCCGAGCACGCCCATAATGGAGATACACCTCGAGGAGTCCGCACGGGATGATCTCGACAAGGTGAGGGAGATCGCATCGAACATCGAGCGAACGAACCTCATAGACATCGCTGATGTTCAGACGGACATCAACAACATGGAAGTCGTTGTGAAGCTGGACAGGAAGAAGATGGAGAGGAAGAGCATCACTCCAGAGGATGTGCTCAGAAAGCTCAACAAGTCGAAGGGAGTGAAGGGTCTGGCAGACATGCGAGAGAGTGACATAGTAATAAGATGCGACGAACCCTCCTACAAGAAGCTCCAGCGACTATCGGAGGACACAAAACTCTCGCCAATAAAGGGTGTCGAAGGCATCCAAAGAGCGGTCATACGGAAAGTTGGCGGGCACTACGTCGTCTATACGGAAGGCTCGAACCTGCAGAAGGTGCTCGAGATCGCTCATGTGGACAAGAAGAGCACGAGCACGAATAGCATACTGGAGATTTACGAAGTCCTCGGCGTCGAGGCGGCAAGGAACTCGATCATAAACGAAGCCTCACGCACCCTTGAGGAGCAGGGTCTCACGGTCGACATCAGGCATATCATGCTCGTCGCCGACTTGATGACCAACGACGGAGATGTCAAAGCCATCGGCAGGCACGGAATATCGGGCCGGAAATCCAGCGTGCTGGCCAGAGCCGCGTTCGAGATAACATCGACCCACCTGCTGCGCGCTGGTATAACTGGCGAGGTAGACACGCTCGAAGGCGTTGTGGAAAATATTATAGTAGGTCAGCCAGTTACTGTCGGTACTGGCGCGGTCAATCTCGTCTGGGCGCCTGCACAGAAGAAGGAGAGTGAATCATGATAGACATGGCGCGCGCTCTGAAGACTGCCGCCACAACGGGCGATGTCAGATTCGGCCTCGCTGAGACCAAGAAATCGGTCAAGAAAGGAGAGGCCAAGATGATTGTCATCTCTAACAACTGCCCTGAGAAGTCGCTTCTGCCGGAGGAATCAAACCTCAGGCTGATAGTGTTCGAAGGCACGAATGTCGAGCTCGGAAACGCCTGTGGGAAACCCTTCCCGATTTCTGCGTTAGCTGTCGTGAGCCCAGGGGAGTCAAACATACTCTCCGCGTGATGAGTGATGGCATGGGAGACATAACATTCACTGAAGACACACTGAGATACATCACTCTCTTCGAGAAGGTCACCGGCACTCAGGTCAAGGACTGCATGGAGACTGAAGAGAAACTCGTGTTCGTAGTCGAGAAGGGCCAGGGTAGCCGAGCCGTTGGGAAGAAGGGAGAGAATGTCATCCGGCTGAAGAACCTCACAGGCAAGAACATCCACGTCATCGAGTATTCCGAGGATCCCGAGACCTTCATCAAGAACGTATTCCACACCTACTCGGTCCAAAGCGTCGCGCTCGAGGACCGCGGAAACATCATCCACGCCACGGTGACCGTGGACCCGAAGCTGAAAGGCAAGGCTATCGGCAAGAACGGAAAGAACCTGAGGATTGCCAGGGATGTCGTCAGCAGACATCACAACGTTCAGAGCATCAGCGTCGCCTGAGCGGGGTCCTCTCCACTTCGAGCCCGTCCGCAGTAGGATATTCTTCGACAATGTACGAGGGCACGTCTAAGTCACCCGCGATCTCCTCAAGCACCCATGGGGCTATCTCGAGTCTCTTCTTCGACGGATTGCTCCAAATCAGGTTGCCGGGAATGCCGAACCTCCTCATGAGCCACGCACTGGTCGCCGACAAGTAGTCCGTTTCGATTACTCCCTTGAGGAAGGTCCCGTCCTTTGTAAGAATCTCATGCGGCCTTCTGACGTTTCTGGCGCGTCTCATGATTCTACGTCTGAGCTGAACTCCGTCTTTGAAGGCCGCTGAGCAGTAGTGAAGCGGGACGTCCGTTTCCAGCTTGAGCAGGTCGAGTCCAAGCCTCTCGCTGCCTTTCACACCTGCCGACACGTCGTCCCGCACTTCAAGGCTGAGTGCCCTCAGGGATTTCCAGTTAGTTTCAGAGAACTCAAGCTCATTCAGATTCACGAAATCGAGCTCAGCGTCATCCGCAAACTTGATTGCCGCCACGAGATCATTTTCTCGGCCAGGGATGACTGGGAGTTCGAGGCCGACGCTCATTCCGACCTTCCTCGCTCGCGCGACCGCATCCGCATACGGTGTCTTCTCGAGTGTGGACCATTGCGAGATTGGCGGATGGAATCTGATTTCATCGAGGCCAGCCCTCGCGACCTTCTCGATCTTGCGCCTGTCGGTCTGTGATGTGTACAGATGGATCTGGTGGGACTTCCCAAATCGACCTTTGAGAGCCTTGATCGCGTCCACCGTTCGTGCAACTTCAAGCAACGGGTCGCCGCCCGTGACCCCAGTTCCAAGCGCGTCCATCAGTTGCGCTTCTTCCAGCGCTTGTCCGGTGGTACTGATCCTTCTCTCGTTCGCGAAGAACGCGTCCGTACCCTTCTTCTCGGCCGACAGGGGACAATAGAAACATCTCCTGTCACACCTGCCTGTGACTAGAAGGACCATCTTCGCCCCCTTCTCGCACAGTACACACCCATCTGGCAGACGGCCCGAATGTGCGGATCCTTTCTGCATTCTCGCAATTCTCTTCATCGCGGGCACATCTTGTTTCAGGTAGTTCAAGTGAGTGCTCAGGTGCCGGGTCTCCAAAAGACTAACCTAGAGGTCGTGCATATCTCGACGGGGGACCGGATGCAGAAGAAGAACAGGATCATTGTAGCGCTGGACGTCACTGCTCGAGCGGATGCACTTCGCGTAGTGGAGGCCGTGAAGGACTATGTAGATGCAGTGAAGATTGGCTGGCCATTGATACTTGCCGTGGGCCCAGATATCATCAGCGAGATTGCTAAGAGAAAGGATGTCATCTGCGACTTGAAGATCGCCGACATCCCAAACACGAACCGTCTGATCGTCGAGCAGGCCATGAAGAGGGGTGCGAGCGCCGTCATCGCTCATGGGTTTACGGGAGAGGATTCCGTCAAGGCGTGCATAGATGCCGCGAGGGGACAGGTCTTCGTCCTCACGGAGATGAGTCATCCAGGGGCGAAACAGTTCAATGCGCCTGTTGCCGACAGGCTCGCCGCGCTTGCCAAGTCGGTGGGCGCTCGGGGCATCGTCGCTCCGGCCACCCGTCCCGAACGAATCGCGGAGCTCAGGAAGATCATCGGCAATCTGGAAATCATCAGTCCGGGCGTGGGCGCGCAGGGAGGAAAAGCCTCTGATGCCCTGAAGGCAGGAGCAGACTACATCATTGTGGGAAGGGCGATATACGAAGCTCCCGACCCAAAAGCTGCCGCCAAGGCGTTGTCTGAAGAGGCCAAGAAAGATATTTGAACGAAAGAGCTATAGTTAAGTAGTTCAAAATGCCCTGCCAATTCGTAACGTGCCAGATACGCCGAATCTCGTGCCATTTTCAAGCCCGCCTCACCGACAACGTATATATAGCACCCTCGGTATCGGTGGGCTACTATCGTTAGGTGGCAACATCTTTGGCTGAGGGCAGCGAGAACCCTAACAGGTCGTTTCTGTCCAAGATGAGAAGGGGGGACGGAAGGCCCTTGGGGAGTTTCAGAAAATGGCTCAATCTCAACTGGGCGACAATGGTCATGCTCATCTTCATCTTCCTGCTCGCTCTCTTCGTCAGGTCGTACTTCGCCTTCGAGACATCCGCTGACAACGGGTATATCGTATCTGGTGGCTCGGACTCGTACTACTGGCGCCACCTCATCGATTATTCTGTCGACACAGGGAAGCAGTTATTCTGGGACCCACTGACGGCTTATCCTGACGGCATCAGGAATCCGAGGCCTCCACTCTACAGTATGTCGGTCGCTGTGCCTGGCGTCCTAGCTCAGGAACTGTTCGGTTCATTGGACGACTCGGTCGGTTTCATGTTCGTGTGGTCGACCGCTTTCTGGGGTGCGCTCACTGTGGTCCCGGTATACTTCCTGGGAAAGGAGACATTCGGAAAACGTGCGGGCCTAGTGGCAGCCTTCTTCTTGGCGCTGATGCCTTCGCACGTCCAAAGGAGCGTGCTGTCCAACGCAGACCACGATGCGATCATATTATTCTTCATCGTCCTGACCTTCTACTTCCTGCTGAGGGCGGTCAAAACCCAGCATCAGCAGAAATGGGTAGAGAGCTACCTGAGCCCTGCAAGCATCAGGAAGGGCCTTGCAGAGTGGTTCCGTAATAGTCGAAAATCGATACTGTACTCTCTGATGGCCGGCACCGCATTCGCTGCCGTCATCATGACTTGGGTGGGTTTCGGCTATGCCGCGGTACTCATCCTCGCTTACTATGTCATCCAAGTATTCCTTAACAAGTTCAAAGGGCTCGACTCGCTCAGCGTGACCATGACCGTCTTCATAGTCATGGGGTTCGGATTCCTCCTGTCATTTCCAGTGTATTATGAGCAAGCCCTTATTGTCGTCAGGTTCGACGTCCCCGTGTACCTGTTCCTTGCGGCAATGTTCTTCGGCTCTCTGTTTGTCTTCACCAGGGATCTTCCATGGACGATTGCGTTGCCATCGATAATCTTGGTTGTCATGGTTGGCGTCGCGGTCATATCAGCGTTCAACCCCGCCCTCGGAGACGCCATCCTGAGCGGTCAGGGGTATTTCGTGAAGAGCAAGCTGTATTCCACGATTGCCGAGGCACGGGCACCTCAATTCAGCGAGCTGGCGATGTCATTCGGCATGGTATCGTTCTTCTTGTCTCTGATCGGACTCATTTGGGCGATCATCAAGATCCCGAAGCAGGTGACCGCGGAGTACATCTTCATCGTCGTCTGGCTGGCCGCAGCGATATTCATGGCGATATCGGCCGGCAGATTCATGTTCAACGCAGCACCGGCGTTCGCGATAGCCGCTGCATGGGTCCTTGTCATGATCGTCGAGAAGCTCGATTTCAACAGCGTGCGTCGATCAATCACTGGAGCCAGCGGCTCGTATTGGCAGATTATCAAGAAGAGCATCAAGATACGGCACATCGTAGGCGCGCTGTTCCTCGGCTTCATGATCGTCTTGCCGAACGTGTGGTACAGCGTGGATGCTGGCATTCCTTCGGAGACCAAGCACGATTACGACAAGCAGATCTATCTCAGCATGCCGAGCTTCATGCGCCCGGGTGGCTACGACATAAATGAGACGAACTGGTATCTCGGTGCGTTCGGGTACTCACTCCCGATCCCTAGCTACTACTTCCCTGCAGTGTGGGACTGGTTTTCCCAGCAAGACGTCGATTTAGCGCCGGTGGACAGACCTGCCTTCGTCGCTTGGTGGGACTACGGGTTTGAGGCGATTCAGGAGGGAAAGCACCCGACCGTGGCAGACAACTTCCAGAACGGCTATCAATTGACTGGTAATGCTCTCATGGCCCAGACCGAGTACGATACGATCGCGGTATTCGCATACAAGCTGATCGAAGCGGCCTACCAGCACGACGACCTCAGGGCGAAGATGCACGCGATTTTCGAGAAGTACAATGTCTCCGTCGAGCGGATGGACGCGATAGTCCAGGGCCCAGCTCAGGACATCATCGACGATGTGCTGTCCGATTCTCTGGTCTATGGTCCGATGGCATCGGACCTGAGCGCCGCGAACGCGAGGATTGTGGCGGGCAGAGTTGAGCTCGTCAATGCGGGCGAGGAGGGCCTCGTCTCGCTGTATGGTGACATATGCGATGAGACCGGTTGGAGCATCAGATACTTCATGTCCGATTCCAGGATGATGCCACTGACTGGTCAGAGCACTGGCATTTTCTACGCTCCCGCGAAACTATCCGATAGGAGGATGGAGGACTCTACCCCCATCGACTTTTACGAGATACGCGCGGTGCTTGACAACGGAGCCGAGGTCGAGCTCAAGAACCTGGAGTCGACTGATACGATTGTCGAGTACAAGCTGGTCTACAACGATATGTTCTGGGACAGCATGTTCTATAGGGCGTTCATCGGGTACAGTCCCTCCGATGTCGGCCTGTCGGATGGCGATGGTGTCACCGGATGGCGATATTCATCCTCCACGACTATTGCCAACCTTGACTCGATGCCAGGCTGGAACTTGACTCACTTCAAGATGGTCTATCGCACGGCCTACTACAACCCGTACCCTGTGGCAGAGCTTGCCGAGCACAGAGATGCTTGGACGGCCGTAGGTATCGATGAAGCGATGGAACTCAAGGCGAGGATAGCGGCAGACGAGATCGAAGGGTATGTAGACGACAGCCCCAGCTCGTACTACACAGCCGGCGCTGTCATCCTGAAGTACTATCCAGGCGCGTTCGTGAACGGCACTCTGACGACAGAAGAAGGGTATCCGGTCGGAGGTGTGCACGTGACCGTGCTTGACGAATATGGCATTCCCCACCAGAGAGTGAACACCGATGTCGA
>Ga0153916_10002344_pt1 | contig 13873 bp, 12 predicted proteins | sample Opewatmetagenome_FD_109642 | JGI IMG/M metagenome (GOLD analysis project Ga0153916, IMG submission 109642) | Freshwater wetland microbial communities from Ohio, USA - Open water 3 Core 3 Depth 4 metaG | ecosystem: Environmental > Aquatic > Freshwater > Wetlands | place: USA: Ohio, Lake Erie...
CCTCGCCCGGCCTCGCCGCCATGCCGCCGTCGCCCTCCGGGATCTCGATCTGGATCGGCGATCCGGACTCGAAGCACTCGCCGTGGGCGGCGCGGAAGTCCTCGAGCTTCATGCCGAGGGCGATGGCGGGGCGCTGCTCCCCCGGTGGAGCGCCCCCACCCGCCGGGACGCCGGCGGACGGAGTCCACTGCGCCGGCCCGGCGGTCGCGATGCGCCGCTCCCGTTCCTCCTGCTCGGCCGCGAGGCGCCTGCGCCCCTCGGCGATGCGGTCCGCCAGCTCGCGGGCCGCCGGGGCGTCGACGCTGTCCGCGGGCACGCGCCCGAGGAGTGTCAGCACCGCGTCCATCTCCGGCCGCCCGTCGGCGTCGTCGGCGAACCTGGCCACAAGGGCCAGGTGCCGTGACCGGGCCTCGGCGTACTCCGGCGACGGCGGGCCCGGGGCCTTCTGGCAGGCGATCGCGGCGGCCAGGGCCAGCGGCAGGGCGAGGCGCTTGCGCATGGCAGCGCAGTGTACCAGGGAAATCCCCGAAGGGGCCGTGGCGCGCGGGCCCGTTGACGGACGCGCGAGCGCGTGGGCAACCTGCGCCCATCTTCGAGGGAGCCCGCATGGAGACCATCCGCGCGCCGCGAGGAAGGGCCCTCTCCTGCAAGGGGTGGGTGCAGGAGGCGGCGCTCCGCATGCTCATGAACAACCTCGATCCCGAGGTCGCGGAGCGGCCGCAGGACCTGGTGGTCTACGGGGGCACCGGCAAGGCGGCGCGCGACTGGGAGAGCTACCGTCGCATCGCCGCGGCGCTGCGCCGGCTCGGCGACGACGAGACCCTGCTCGTCCAGAGCGGCAAGCCGGTGGGGATCCTCGGCACCCACCCCGACGCTCCCCGCGTCCTCATCGCCAACTCCAACCTGGTAGGGCGCTGGGCGACCTGGGAGCACTTCTGGGACCTGGAGCGGCGCGGCCTCATCATGTACGGGCAGATGACGGCGGGGTCCTGGATCTACATCGGGACCCAGGGGATCCTGCAGGGCACCTACGAGACCTTCGCCCAGGCCGGACGGACGCATTTCGGCTCGGACGACCTCGCCGGCCGCCTGGTGCTCTCCGGAGGGCTGGGGGGCATGGGCGGGGCGCAGCCGCTGGCCGCCACCATGCTGGGCGCGGCCTTCCTGGGAGTGGAGATCGATCCGGCGCGCATCGCCCGGCGCCTGGAGACCGGCTACCTCGACGAGCGCAGCGACTCCCTCGATGACGCGCTGGCCCGCCTCGACGCCGCCCGGCGGGACCGCCGGCCACTCTCGGTGGGGCCCCTGGGCAACGCCGCCGACGTCTACCGCGAGCTGGCCCGCCGCGGGGTGGCTCCCGACCTGGTCACCGACCAGACCTCGGCCCACGACCCACTCAATGGATACGTCCCCATCGACGTGCCGCTCGCCGACCTGCCGACGCTCCGGGCGCGCGACCCCCAGGGCGTCGTCCGGCGGGCGCGGGAGTCGATGGCCGTGCAGGTGGCCGCCATGCTGGAGATGCGGCGGCTCGGGAGCCATGTCTTCGACTACGGCAACAACCTGCGCGCCGGGGCCCGCGAGGCGGGCTGCGAGCGGGCCTTCGACTATCCCGGCTTCGTCTTGGCCTACATCCGCCCCATGTTCTGCGAGGGGATGGGACCGTTCCGGTGGGTGGCCCTCTCCGGCGACCCGGCCGACATCCTCCGGACCGACGAGGCGGTGGCCCGGCTCTTCCCCGAGAAGAAGGGGCTGCTGCGCTGGCTGGAGCTGGCGCGTGCCAGGGTGCGCTTCCAGGGGCTCCCGGCCCGCATCTGCTGGCTCGGCTACGGAGAGCGCGACCGGGCTGGCCTGGCCTTCAACGACATGGTCCGCCGCGGCGAGCTCGCCGCCCCCATCGTCATCGGCCGCGACCACCTCGACTGCGGCTCGGTGGCATCCCCCAACCGCGAGACCGAGGCCATGAAGGACGGCTCGGATGCCGTGGCCGACTGGCCCATCCTCAACGCCCTGATCAACGCCGTGAACGGCGCCTCCTGGGTGAGCTTCCACCACGGCGGCGGCGTGGGGATGGGGTACTCGCTCCACGCCGGGCAGGTGATCGTGGCCGACGGCACCGAGGCCGCCGCCCGCCGCCTCTCCCGCGTGCTCCGCAGCGACCCCGCCATGGGGGTGCTGCGGCACGCCGACGCCGGCTACGACGAGGCGCGCCGGGTCGCCCGTGAGCGGAGCATCGACATCCCTTGAGGATCGTACACTGAATGGAGCGTCTTCAATCCACGCTGGTCGTCCGCCGTGCCCTCCTCGCCACCTGCGACCGGGGCCCCTCCGATCCCGGCCTCCTCCCCGAGGCCGCGGTGGCGGTCGACGACCGGCTGGTGGGCTGGATCGGCCCCGACGCCGCCGTCGAGGATGCGGTGGACCTCTCGGAGGCGCGCCAGATCGACGCCGGCGGCCGCCTGGTCACGCCGGGCCTGGTCGACGCGCACACCCACCTCCTCTTCGGCGACGCCGGCGAGCGGGAGAAGGAGTTCGCCGAGCGCTGCCGGGGGCGGAGCTACCTCGAGACGGCGCGGGCCGGGGGCGGCATCGCCGCCACCGTGCAGGCCACCCGCGCTTCCAGCGACGGGGCGCTGCTGGCGGCGGCGCTGACCCGGGCCCGCCGCCTGCTGGCGCAGGGCGTGACCACGGTGGAGGTGAAGAGCGGCTACGGCCTCTCGGTGGCCCAGGAGCTCCGGCTCCTGCGGATCGTGCAGGAGCTGGCCAGCTCCCTCTTCGGCCAGATGACGGTGGCGCCGACGCTGCTCGCCGCCCATGCCATCCCGACCGAGTTCGCCGGGGACCGCGAGGGGTGGGTGCGCGCCATCTGCCAGGAGATCGTCCCGGCGGTCGCCCGCGAGCGCCTGGCCTTCTTCTGCGACGCCTTCGCCGAGGAGGGGGCCTTCACCCTCGACGAGGCCCGCCGCGTCCTCCGGGCCGGGGCCACCCACGGTCTCGTCCCCCGGCTCCACGCGGACCAGCTCACCGCCGGCGGTGGCGCCCGCCTGGCGGCGGAGCTGGGGTGTGCCTCGGCCGACCACCTGGAACACGTGGACGATCAGGGGATCGCGGCCCTGGCACGGGCCGGGGTCACCGCCTGTCTCCTCCCCATCTCCACCCTCTTCGCCGGCGGCGAGCGCCAGGCGCCCGGCCGCAGGCTCCTCGACGCCGGCGTGCCGGTGGCGCTCGCCACCAACGTCAACCCCGGCACCGCCATGAGCGAGAACGCGGCGCTGGCGATCTCCCTCGCCTGCCTGAAGCTGGGGCTGACGCCGGGTGAGGCGCTGGTGGCCTTCACCGCCGGCGGCGCCCGGGCGCTCCGCCTCGCCGACGCCGGGCGCGTCGCGCGCGGGCTCGAGGCCGACCTGGTGGTGTGGGGCTGCCGCTCGGTGGAGCACCTGGCCTGGCACATGGCCGTGCCCCACGCCCTGCTGGTGGTGAAGCGCGGGCGGGTCGTCCACCAGGCGGATCCCCGGACCGCCGCCGACTGCGCCGCCCTCTGATCATGCGCGTCGGCCTGGTATCGGATAGCCACGGTCTCTTCGACCCCAAGCTCGAGATCCTGTTCGCCGGCTGCGACCTCATCCTCCACGCCGGCGACGTCACCAGGCCGGCCGTGCTCGAGTCCCTCCGCCGCATCGCCCCGGTCCGGGCCGTCCGCGGCAACAACGACCTGGGGCCGCTGGCCGAGCTGCCGGAGACGCTCCGCGTCTCCCTCGGCGACCTGCAGGCGCTGCTCCTCCACGAGCTGGGGCGCCCGGCCAGCCCGTCGCGGGCGGCGCGCCGCGCCCTGGCCCGGGCGCCGTGCCATCTGGTCGTCTACGGCCACTCCCACCAGGCCGCCGTCGAGCGCCTCGACGGCGTCCTCTACGTCAACCCCGGCAGCGCCGGCCCGCGCCGCTTCCGCCTGCCGCGCACCGCCGGGGTCCTCGCCGTCTCCGGGCGCAGGGCGAGCGTCTCGCTCTTCGACCTGGCCGCGCAGCCGCCGACCCCGTTCGGCGAGCCCGTCGAGACGCTGTTCTGACGGCGGGCCACCCCGGGCCGCTTTTCGCGCTCGCGCCGGCGCCGGCCGTGGCAGGCTGGCGGCGTGCTCCTCCCGCCCCCCGGACGCCTGCTGCGCGCCATCGGCTTCGACGACGCTCCCTTCTCGCGCCGGCGCGGGAGCCGGGTGCACCTCGCCGGCGTGGTCTGCGCCGGCACGCGCTTCGAGGGGCTGGTCTGGGGTGACGTCCGGCAGGACGGGTGGGACGCGACCGAGCGGATCGCGCGCCTGCTCCTGGGCGGGAAGTTCCTTCCGCAGCTCCACCTGGTCCTCCTCGACGGGCTCTCCTTCGGCGGCTTCAACCTGGTGGACCTGGAGGCCCTGGCCGCCCGTCTGGGGATCCCGTGCCTGGCGGTGATGCGCCGCCCGCCCGATCTGGCCGCGGTGGAGCGGGCCATCCGCAGGCTGCCGCGCCCGGAGCGGCGCCTGGCCCTGCTGCGGCGCGCCGGCCCGGTGCACGTGCGTCCGCCCTTCGCCTTCCAGGTTCGCGGCGCCGACCCGGGGGCAGCGGCGGCGGCCCTGGCCAGGCTCACCGACCGTGGCAACGTCCCCGAGCCCCTTCGCCTGGCCCACCTCGTCGCCGCGGCGGTGGTCCGCGGCGAGAGCGGCCGGCGCGCCTGACGGCACCCGCGCTTGAGGGACCCGGGCGCGACCGCTACACTTGGAGCGCACGATGTGCCGCCTCTTCGGCCAGCGCGCCGACCCCCACTTCGACATCTGCGAGCCGCTCTGCGGCGCGGCCAACGCCCTGCGGATGCAGTCCCACCGCCACCCGCACGGCTGGGGGATCGGCTGGTACCAGGGGGGCCGTCCGCGGCTGCGCCGCGGGCTGATGCCGGCGCATGCCGACGAGGCCTTCGTCCGGGCCGCGCGCGCGGCCCGCTCGGAGATCGTGGTGGCGCACGTGCGCGACGCCAGCATCGGGCCGGTGTCGCCGGAGAACACCCATCCCTTCGACCACGGCCGCTGGCTCTTCGCCCACAACGGGACGGTGGCCCGGTGGCGTCGCTCCCCGCCGGTCCGGGCCGCCATCGAGGCCGAGATCGACCCGTGGCTGCGGACCCTCGTCGCCGGCGACACCGACAGCGAGCGCTGCTTCTACCTGTTCCTGACCCGGCTGCGCACCCGCGTCGCCCTCGACGGGCCGGCGCGGCTGGAGGAGGTGAGGGCCGCCCTGTGGGAGACGGCCCGGATCGTGTCGCGGATCGCCGATCCCGGCGCCGCCACCCGGTCGTCCCTCAACTTCCTGGTCTCGGACGGCCGGCTCCTCGCCGCCTGCCGACGGGGACGCACCCTGCACTTCGCCCGCCACGCCCGGGGCGGCCACCTCTTCGCGGTGGCCAGCGAACGCATCGGCCAGGGGGACTGGGAGACGGTCCCGGAGGGCGGCTTCGTGGGGATCGACGCCGACCTCCGGGTGCTGGCCGGGCCGCTGCGGCCCTACTCCAGGCCGCTCACCGCCGTTCCCCGCGGGAAGCGCACCTCGTAGCGCAGCTCGACGACCCTCTCCTCCCTCGGCTGCAGCGGGAGGACCCAGGCGCGCACCCCCGGCTTCATGGGGTCCTCCGGCTCGGTGGGCGGGGTCGATCCGTCGAGGACCTTCACCCGGATCTCCTCGTCGCGGCTCACCGGCACCAGATCGAGGAGGCGCACCGCCGCGGGAGCGGGGGTGAGGTTCTTCACGGCGACCCGGACGCGGTAGCGATAGACGTCGTCCTTGGAGAGGAGCCCGGAGGTCTCGTGGCGCCGCTCCACCACCTTGCGCTCGACCTTGATGCGCTCGTCCGCTCCGAAGGCCAGCTTCAGCTCGCCGCCGGGTGGCGTCGCGGGCAGGGCGGCGCGCCCCACGAACTCCTCGCCCAGGAAGACGCTGGCGGCCCCGGGGAGGAGGGGCGCGCCGGTCTCGTTCACCGCCTTGGCGGTGAGGTAGGCCGCCGGGTCGAGGCGCGGGGCGGCGGTGCGGGAGACCTCCGCCGCCATGGGGAAGCGGGCCAGGAACACCTTGCGGGCGCGCCCGGCACCGTCCACCGACTCGCGGCGCGGCGCGGCGAAGGACGCCGAGAGCAGCCCCTGCGCCATCTCGGCGGCGGGTTCCTCCATCCCCCGCTCCATCGGCGCCTCGGCTTCCTCCTTCTGCCTGGCCTCGTCGGCGGCGGACGCGGCCTTCATGGCCGCGCCGCGGGGCGCCGGGGCCGCCATGGGCCGGGGGGCCGGCGCGCGGTATCTGTCGATCCAGTGGGGCTCCAGCTCTGGAACCCGCAGCCCCCGCCCCGGCTCGGCGGTCGAGGCCGCGAGCCGGACGCCGCTCCAGTCCTCGCCGGACGATTGCGCCACCGAGGCGTACAGGGCCAGCTCGACGACGTTCTTCTCGGGCAGGAGCCGCGCGTCCCAGATGGGGCGCCAGCCCGCCGCGGAGACGAGGTAGCTCACCTCGACCTCGAAGCTCCCCTCCTTCTCGGCGCGCAGCTCGACGGCGATGGTCTTGCGAGCGGTGCCGCGCTTGGCCTGGAGCTTCTGCAGCTCGGCCCGCGCCGCCTCGATGCGCCTTCCCAGATCCCTCCGCGCCACCTCCGCCTGGCGCGCCGCCGCGGCGGCGGCGGCCTGCTCGCGCCCGGCGAAGGCCGCGAGGTCGCCCCATTCCCGGGAGGAGACGCCCCGCACTGCCAGGTTCTTGGCGCGCTCCTCCGAGTAGGTGGACCGGAGCGAGTCGACGAACTGCTGGCGCGCCTTCGCCGCCTCGAGGTCGTCCCGCAGCGCTCTATCCTGGTCGAGGAGCCGGTCGAGGCGGTCCTGGGCCACCCGGGCCTCCACCGCCACCACTTCCGCGCCGACGACGCGCTCCACCGACACGCCGAAGACCTTGGCGTCGGCCGTCCCCCTCCCACGCACGCGGATGGAGTCGTCGACGAGGCGGTCGCTCGCCCCTTCGAGGAGCAGCCGGACGTCGCCAGGGGGCAGCGTGACCCTGGCGACACGGGTCACCCGCGCCACCGACGGGTAGACGGTCACGGCGTCGATGCGCGAGGGGGCCTGGAGGTCGGCGGCGGCGGCGAGACCGGGAACCACGAGCAGGATGGCGAGAAGCGAGCGCATGCGGGCACCTCCCTGGATGCTTGAACGAACGACGCCGGCGCGGGATCTACCCCCTGCCGATCGTGACCCCTCGACCGCGACTGCGATCTCGGCCGCGACCCCGACCCTGACCGCGACGGAGACCGCGTCTCCGACCGCGACCTCCCGATTGCCGCCCCCTCACCCCGTGCGGGGGAGAGGGAGCTTGCCGACTACGACCGCGATCCCCCGATCGCCGCCCCTTCACGCCCTGCGAGAGAGGGAGAGAGGTTCGCGACCTCGCCCGCCGCGGTCGGCGCCCCGCGAGGGCCCGCGCCAGCTCGGCATGGCGCGTCCCCGTCCCCGCGATCTCGATGCTGCGCACCGCCGGAGCGCGCGCGACGTGGCTCATGCGGATCTCGAGCCGGTCGGCCGGCAGGGCCCCGGGGATGCGGTCGGCCCATTCCACCAGCAGCGCGCCATCCGCCCCCAGGAGATCGAAGAACCCGGTGGCGTGGAGCTCGTCGCCGTCGGCGATGCGGTAGAAGTCGGCGTGGTGCACGGGAATGCGGCCACGGTAGGTGGCCACGATGGCGAAGCTGGGGCTCGCCACCTGCTCCGGCGGGACGGCCGCCCCGTGGCACGCCCCCCGGGCCAGCTGCGTCTTCCCGGCCCCCAGGTCGCCGACGAGCGCCACCACGTCCCCCGGTCGGAGGAGCCGCCCCAGCCTCGCCCCGAGCGCGAAGGTGGATCGCGCCGAGCGGGTGCGAAGGCGCGCCGCGAAGGTCGGCGGCGCCACTACCGCCCCCATTCCACCCAGACGGCCCCGAGCGCGTCGGCCAGGTCGCCGGCGAGGAGGCCCCGCTCGCCCCAGCGCCTGGCGGCGAGATCGCCGGCGCGGCCGTGAACCCAGGCGCCGACGCGCGCCGCCGCGAAGGGCGGAAGGCCGCCGGCCAGCAGCGCGCCCACCAGCCCCGCCAGCACGTCCCCCGTGCCGCCCGAGGCCATGCCGGCGTTGCCGGTGGGGATGACCGCCGGAGGCCCGGAGCGGTCGGCGACCACCGTGCGCGCACCCTTCAGAACCACCGTCGCGCCCCACCGGGCAGCGCCGGCGGCGGCCACCCCGATGCGGTCGCGCTGCACGTCGTCGACGCCCTGGCCGCAGAGCCGGGCCATCTCGCCCGGATGCGGCGTCAACACCAGCCCGGCGGGGAGCTCGCCGGAAAGTGCGCCCTCCCCGGCGATGGCGTTGAGGGCGTCGGCGTCGAGCACCGCCGGGATTCCCGCTCCGGCGAGGAAGCCGCGCAGGAGCACGGCCGTCTCCGGTCCGCGCGGGATGCCCGGTCCGATCACCGCGGCATCCGCCTGCCGGGCGGCCGCCAGGAGCGGCTCCAGGTCCGCTCTCGCCAGCGGGCCGGCGCCGATGAGCGGCAGGCTCATGGCCTCCGGCCGCCCGGCCAGGGCGAAGGGGAGCACCTCCTCTCGCGTCGCCAGCGTCACCAGCCCCGCTCCGCCCCGCAGCGCCCCCAGCAGCGCCAGGTGGGCCGCGCCGGTCTTCCCGAGCGAGCCGGCCACCACCAGGAGCCGTCCGGCATCGCCCTTGTGGGCGTCGGGAGGGCGCGGCGGCAGCAGGGCCCGGGCCTCGGCCTCGGTCAGGATCTCGCATCTCACCGGGACGCGCTCGGCCGCGCCGGGGGGGATGCCGATGTCCACCACCTCCACCTCGCCGGCGTAGGCGGCGCCGGGGTGGATGAAGAGCCCGCGCTTCATGAAGCCGAAGGTCACCGTCCGATCGGCGCGGATGCAGGCGCCGAGCGGTCGCCCGGTGTCGGCGGAGAGCCCGGAGGGGATGTCGACCGCCAGCACCCTGGCACCCCGTTCCCGAAGCCGGTTGACGCGGTCGATGGCCTCGGCGAAGGCTCCGTCGGGCGCCCGCGAGAGGCCGGTGCCGAAGAGGGCGTCCACCAGCACGTCGCCGGGGCCGGCCTCGAAGGCGGAGAGCTCGCCCTGCTCGTCGATGGGGACTCCGGCGCGCTCCGCCTGCTCGCGGACCACCCTGGCGTCGGCGCCCAGCTGGCTGCCCGGAACCAGTGTCACCACGTGGGCGTCGCGCCCGGCGCCGCGGAGCAGCCTGGCCGCCACGTAGCCGTCGCCGCCGTTGTTCCCGCCGCCGCAGAGGACCACGATGCGCCCGGCGGCGCCCGCCATGGCCGCGGCCGTCTCGGCCACGGCCCGGCCGGCCCGATCCATCAGGGTGAGGCCGGGGATGCCGAACCCCTCGATGGCCGCCCTGTCGATCTCTCGCATCTCCGCGGAGCCGACCAGCCTCATGGCGCCGCCATCAGGGCTTTCTCCGCTCCAGCACCACGGCGGCCGCGGCGATGCCTCCGTCGTGGGTGAGCGACAGGTGGACGTCCCCGACGTCGAGCCCGCGAGCGGCGCGGTCGGCCGCTCCCGAGAGCATGAGCCGGGGCCTTCCCTCCTCGCGCGCCACCTCGATCTCGGTCCAACGCAGGCCCCGGGGCGCCCCCAGCGCCTTCACCATCGCCTCCTTGGCGGCGAAGCGGACGGCGTAGCGGCTGGCCCGGTCCTTGCGCGCGTCGCAGTAGGCCCGCTCGCGGCGGGTGAAGCAGCGCGCCAGGAACCGTTCCGCGCGCGCTCCTCCGGCCACCAGCCGCGCCATCCGCGCCACCTCGACGACGTCGATGCCGATCCCGACGATCACCCTACCCCCGTGCTCCCTGGGCGATGAGATCCTTCATCTCCCGCACCGCCCGCTCCATCCCCACCAGCAGGGCGCGCGCCACGATGGAGTGGCCGATGTTGAACTCCTCGATCTCGTGGATGACCGCCACCGGCAGGATGTTCTGGTAGTTGAGGCCGTGGCCGGCGGCCACCTTGAGGCCGAGCTTGGACCCGGCCTTGGCCGCGTCCACGATCCGCGCCAGTTCCCGCCGGCGGTCGGAGGCCAGCCGGGCGTCGCAGTAGCGGCCGGTGTGGATCTCGAGCACCTCCGCCTCGACCCGGTGTGCCGCCTTCACCTGGTCGAGATCGGGGTCGATGAAGAGGGAGACCTGGATCTCCGCGTCGCGCAAGGTCTTCACCACCTTCCGAACCGCGTCCCGGTTCCCCACCACGTCGAGCCCCCCCTCGGTGGTCAGCTCCTCGCGGCGCTCCGGTACCAGCGTACACTCGTCCGGCCGCACCTCGTAGGCGATCTTGACCATCTCCTGGGTGGCCGCCATCTCCAGGTTGAGCCGCGTGTTGACGGTGCGCCGCATCACCTGCAGGTCGCGCTCCTGGACGTGGCGGCGATCCTCCCGCAGGTGGATCGTGATCTGGTCGGCGCCGGCCAGCTCCGCCAGCATGGCCGCGGCCACCGGGTCGGGGTAGGCGGTGCGCCGCGACTGCCGCAGGGTGGCGACGTGATCGACGTTGACGCCGAGGCGCGCGGGGAACATCGGCGCAGTCTACCTCCGGACCCGCCGCGACGCGATCTCGCGGAGACCGTCCCCCGCTACCCCAGCGCCTTCTTCAGCTCCTCCGCGATCCGCTCGGCCTGCGCGCGGATCCCCTCGGCGTCCGGCCCCTCCACCAGCACCCGCGCCTTGTTCTCCGTCCCGGAGAAGCGCACGAAGACCCGCCCCTCGCCGCCGAGGGCCCCCTCCACCTCGTGGATGGCGCTGGTCACCCCGGGGAGGGACTCCAGCGGGCGCTTCTCCCGCACCGGCACGTTCACCAGCGCCTGCGGCACCGGCTGGAAGCAGCGCACCAGCTCGGAGAGCGGCTTCTGCTCGCGCTGCATCACCGCCAGGAGGTTGAGGGCGGCGCAGACGCCGTCACCGGTGGTCACGTGATCGAGGAAGATCAGGTGGCCCGACTGCTCGCCGCCGAAGTTGAACCCGGAGCGGCGCATCTCCTCGACGACGTAGCGGTCTCCGACCTGGGTCCGGACCACCCGGGCGCCCACCTCGGCCAGCGCCCGATCGAGCCCCACGTTGCTCATCACCGTGGCCACCACCGTCTTCCTGGCGAGCGCCTGGCGCGCCACCAGATCGCGGGCCACCACCGCCATGATGGCGTCCCCGTCCACGATGCGGCCCTTCTCGTCGGCGAGGATGACGCGGTCGGCGTCTCCATCGAGCGCCAGGCCGAGCTGCGCCTTGTGCCTCTCCACCTCCCTCGCCATGGCCTCGGGGTGCACGGCGCCGCAGCCGTCGTTGATGTTCTTGCCGTTCGGCCTGACGTTGAGCGCCACCACGTTGGCGCCCAGCTCCTCGAACACGGCCGGGGCGACCTTGTAGGCGGCGCCGTGGGCGCAATCCACCACCACCGTCAGGTCGTCGAGGGTGAGGTCCTTGGGGAAGAGCGACTTCAGGAAGACGACGTACCGTCCCACGGCGTCGCCGATGCGCTTGGCCTTCCCGATGAGCCTGGCGGTCGGCCGCAGGGCGCGGAAGTCGTCGGCGGCGGCGTCGCCCTCCCCGCCGCCCATCACCAGGCGCTCGATCTCCGCCTCGCGCTCGTCCGGGAGCTTGAACCCGTCGCGGGTGAAGAACTTGATGCCGTTGTCCTGGTAGGGATTGTGGCTGGCGCTGATCACCACCCCGGCATCGGCGCGCATCGACTGGGTGATGAAGGCGATCCCCGGCGTGGGAAGCGGCCCGCAGAGCATGACGTCGACGCCCATGGAGCAGATGCCCGAGGCGATGGCCTGCTCCAGGAGGTACCCGGAGAGGCGCGTGTCCTTGCCAATGACGATGCGGTGGCGGTGCGGTCCGCTCCGCACCAGGAAGGCGAGCGCCCGCCCGAGCTGCAGCGCCATCTCGGCGGTCATGGGGTGCACGTTGGCGACCCCGCGGACGCCGTCGGTGCCGAAGAGGTGCCGGCCGGGCGCTCCGGCGGGCGCGGGCGTCGCCTCCGCTGCGAGAGGGCGGGGCCGGGCGGCGTCGCGGGTCGTCATGGGGTGGCAGTGTACCCCGGGTGCCGCCAGCCGGCTGCGTCCCTGATGGCGGCGGCGAGGCGCGCCGCCTGCCGGGCCTCGGCGACGTCGTGCGCCCGCACCATCTCGGCGCCGGCCAGGACCGCCGCCGCCACCGCGGCCAGGGTCCCCGGGAGGCGCTCCTCCACCGGGGCGCCGGTGACGTGGCCGATGAAGCTCTTGCGCGAAGGTCCCACCAGCAGCGGCCGCCCCAGCGCCCTCAGCTCGCCGAGGCGGGCCAGGATCTCGAGACTGTGCTCCGCCTTCTTGGCGAAGCCGATGCCGGGGTCGAGGATGGTGCGCTCGGCGGGGATCCCCGCGGCCGCGGCGCGCGCCAGCGCCTGGCCCAGCTCGTCCGCCACCTCGGCCACCACGTCGCCGTAGACCGCCCGGGACTGCATGTCGGCCGGCGTCCCCCGCATGTGCATGAGAACCACCGGCACGCCCGCCGCGGCCACCACCTCCGCCAGCCGCGGGTCGGCGAGCCCCCGCACGTCGTTCACCAGCGCCGCCCCGGCGCGGAGCGCCTCCCGCGCCACCTCGGCCTTGGAGGTGTCGATGGAGACGGGGAGGGCGTAGCCGCACGCGGCGAGCCGCTCCAGCACCGGCACCACGCGGCGGATCTCCTCCTCCGCGGGTACCGCCGGGGATCCCGGGCGGGTCGACTCCCCGCCCAGGTCGAGGAGATCGGCCCCCTCCTCCGCCATCCGCAGCGCCCGATCGACGGCGGCCCCGGGATCGACGTAGCGGCCGCCGTCGGAGAACGAGTCGGGCGTCACGTTGAGGACGCCCATGACGAACGGGCCCGGCCCCTCGAAGACGCGCCTTCCGATCTGGAGTGGCGTCATGGCGTTCCGCCCCCACCTCCGATCCACCCGCGCCCGCCACGCCGCGCGGGGCGAACGGGGAGGCACCCGTTACGCCTTGCCCGGCTCCGCCTTGGGCAACCCGCCGAGGGCCCCGAGCAGGCCCGGCTTCCGGGCCTCCTTCTCGGTCGGGGCCGCGGGAGGTGGAGGTGACTTCACCGGAGGCGGGCGCGACAGGGTCCCTCCGCTCATGAGCCGGTCGATGTCGGCGGTGTCGAGGGTCTCGTACTCGATGAGGGCGTCGGCGATCTTGTCGAGGAACGCCCGGCTCTCGGTCAGGATCTTCTTGGCGCGCTCGTACTGATCGGTGACGATGCGGCGCACCTCGGCGTCGATCTCCCGGGCCGTCTGCTCGGAGTAGGTCTGCACCGTGCCCATCTCGCGGCCCAGGAAGACCTCGCCCTCCTTCTTCCCGAAGGCGAGCGGCCCCATCTTCTCGCTCATGCCCCACTCGCACACCATGCTGCGGGCGAGATGGGTGGCCTGCTCGATGTCGTTGCCGGCACCGGTGGTCTTGTGGCCGAAGGTGATCTCCTCGGCGATCCGGCCGCCCATGAGGATGGCGATCTGGTTGAGGGCGAACTCCTGGCTGATGTTGAGGCGGTCCTCCTGCGGCAGCTGCTGGGTGAGCCCCAGCGCCCGACCGCGCGGGATGATGGTCACCTTGTGCACCGGGTCGGTTCCCGGGATCACCCGGGCCACCAGGGCGTGCCCGGCCTCGTGGATGGCGGTGGTCCGCTTCTCCTTGTCGCTGATGATCATCGAGCGCCTCTCGGTGCCCATGAGCACCTTGTCCTTGGCGAACTCGAAGTCGTCGTTGGCCAGCCTCTCCTTGTTCTTCCGGGCGGCGTAGAGGGCCGCCTCGTTCACCAGGTTCTCGATGTCGGCGCCGGA
>Ga0153916_10002345_pt1 | contig 13867 bp, 9 predicted proteins | sample Opewatmetagenome_FD_109642 | JGI IMG/M metagenome (GOLD analysis project Ga0153916, IMG submission 109642) | Freshwater wetland microbial communities from Ohio, USA - Open water 3 Core 3 Depth 4 metaG | ecosystem: Environmental > Aquatic > Freshwater > Wetlands | place: USA: Ohio, Lake Erie, Old...
ATTGCTCCTCTATACACCTTCTTAACGTCAAGCATGTGTTCGAGCTCACGGTCGTTATACAAATGGCTACAATCCGTCATAAATTGACAAGAAGGCTGCGGTGTTTGCTGGCCAGGTGGAAAACGCAAATCGCTTAAAAATGATATGTCGGCTGAATTTATTATGTATTCAAATGTGAGTTTTGCAAATTTTAAACGGTCTTGCTTGCTAAAACCATAGGAATCTGCTGGAAATCCTGGTGTTTGATACTCAAATTGCGGATACCAAGGATTGATTATCACTTTGACAACCGATAAGACGATGACTACCGGGAGGATTAATGCGATTAGCCAGGATAAGATTCTATTTAGGTTTTTCATTTCCAGACCTTTTATATTACCAGAATACTTAAAGAAGATTAATGACCAATTTCTTCCAAATCTCCAAACAAAACATAACTCAAAATCATTTTATTTGTAACCCATTCGATAGGCGACCAATCATCAGTATACACAACGCTGACAGGGGGTGTGAATTGCACGTTATCTATCGCAACTTGCATTGAGTCCAACAACAGGATTGGTGTATTTGCCTGTGCTCCAAGAAGATCTAAATTGGCTTGGAGATTGGTGAATCGGGTAGGTTGGATTGTGGCATAGATCATGGAATTAAACGATCCTGGCACATCCGTGATAAAAACTGATGGGAAAACCGTCTGAATCGTGCTGGCAATCTGGTCGACTAAAGTTCGATCCGTTGGCGAACGACCGACATTGACCACCAGCACACCATCAGAAGAGAGATGATCCCTCGTTTCCTGAAAGAATTCCTGGGTGGTCAGGTGTGGGGGAATATATGGCGGTCGGTATGCATCTACCGCGATGATCGTATACGATGTAGAACTGTGTTCCAATCCCACCCGACCATCCTGTGGGATAGCGTTCAGGTTTGGCATATTCATTCCGAAATATTCACGCCCGACCTGGATGATTGTTGGATCGATCTCGAATCCATCGATGGGAATGGCTCCAAATACCGCACTAGCTTGCCGGGCAACCGTTCCAGCAGCCAAACCAAGGATCGCCATGTTTTTTACCTGTCCAAGCTGGTAAGGGGGAGAATTAAAAAATGGGGCAATTAAAAATTCCTGCCAAGGACCCCCATAATTCAAGTCAGTGGGGTGCCATTCCGAATGAATTCCCTGCCCCTCATTCAATCGCAAGTAGCGGTAACCTTTATTCTCAATTACCTGAATATAGTTATAGGCAGATTCCTTTTCGAAGATCTCACCAGCTGTTTTCTTGATCGGACCCTTCCCCCATAAAATCCCTAATCCACATAGCACGATTGGCATCCATATCCATAAGAGTGTTCGTCGCCAGCCTGCTGCTTTTTGTAAGCCAATCAGTGCTACGACCGTCAGAAACAAACTGAAAGCCAGGAATGTGAAGGTCGTCCCTATCAATGGGATAAATACTAACACCGGTAAAAATGTTCCTAAGAAAGAACCAAGCGTTGAGATGGCGTAGATTTGTCCTGAAATGCGACCAGCCTGACGTGAGTCAATGATTGCCAGTCGGATGGCAAAAGGTGAAATCGTCCCGAGTAAGCTCACCGGAACAATGAACAAGATAAGCACCGCGGTGAATGAACCAAATAAGATGCCCACCTGTAGCTGATCGAATGCATCGGCGGCCATGCGTAGCACAGGACGTGCTACAAAAGGAACCAAGCCCGCTGTGAACCCTCCCCAAGCCAGGACAGTGTACAAGGTTTGAAATTTAGGTGAGCGATCTGCCCATCGACCACCGACGAAATACCCCACGGTCAGATAGATCAGGATTAAACCAATAATGCTTGCCCAAACCAGATTACTGGTGCCGAAAGTGTTACCCAATAAACGTGAAGCACCAAACTCGATAGCCAGACTGGTCATCCCGGAGCAAAACACGGTAAAGTAGAGGTAACTTTTTCTACTTCCAGCAGTTAAGGTGGATTTCATCCAATATTCCATGAATCCTAAGAATATAAATAATCAAAGGATTATATCTCACAGAAGAATTTAGGACAAACCTGATTGGCTGGTTTATCATGGATGGTATAGAGATTGACGTAAACGACATCATTTCCCGTCAATTGATTTCTTTTGAGTAATCATTAATTTGCATTCTTGCGTATAATTGGCACATAAAATCCATTGAATAGGAGGAATATACAATGTTAAAGGAATTTAAAGAATTTGCTATCAAGGGAAATATGATTGATCTAGCTATTGCGGTGATCCTCGGTGGTGCGTTTGGTAAAATCATTACTTCACTGGTGAATGACATAATTATGCCTCCCCTTGGTCTTCTCTTGGGTAATGTAAATTTCACCGACCTGTTCGTCTCGCTAAATGGAACCAAATATGCCTCACTCGCAGACGCCCAAGCTGCTGGAGCTGCCACCCTCAATTATGGTTTATTCATCAACACTATTATTGACTTCTTAATCGTAGCGTTTATCATTTTCCTGATCGTGAAGCAGATCAATCGCATGAAGCGTGCACCAGTTCCTGCAGGACCGACTACCAAAGATTGTCCATACTGCTATACCCAAATCCCAATCCCAGCCACTCGCTGCCCGAATTGCACGTCTGAGCTCAAGTGAAATAGGAAATTTGATGGAATCTAAAAAACCATCTGGCGCGCAAATCCGCCAGACATTTATTGATTTCTTTGTGGAACACGGTCACACCTTTGTCCCTTCGGCTCCCCTCGTTCCCGGTGGTGATCAAACCCTGCTGTTTACCAATGCAGGCATGGTGCAATTCAAGGATGTGTTTTTAGGAATCGACAAAAGACCCTATAAACGCGCCACCGATTCTCAAAAGTGCATGCGGGTAGCTGGAAAACATAATGATCTAGAAGATGTTGGCCGGGATAATATCCACCATACCTTCTTCGAGATGCTTGGGAACTGGTCTTTTGGCGATTATTATAAGAAAGAAGCCATCACCTGGGCATGGCAGTTGCTGACAGACGTCTGGGAATTACCTAAAGAAAACCTGTGGTCAACCGTATTCCGTGATGAACAAGGGGACATTCCTCAGGATGATGAAGCTGCTGAAGCTTGGAAGCAGATGCCTGGATTTAAACCAGAGCATGTGCTTTACTTTGGGCGTAAAGATAATTTTTGGGAAATGGCTGAGACTGGTCCATGTGGACCGTGCAGTGAAATCCACCTGGATCGTGGGATCAAATACTGTGACAAGCAGGATGTTCCTGGTCATGTCTGCCGGGTTAATGGAGACTGTCTGCGGTTTCTTGAGCTGTGGAACTTAGTTTTTATCCAATATAACCGCCTCAGCCCTACCCAGCTTGAGCCACTACCCGCTAAACATGTAGATACAGGCATGGGTTTTGAACGTATCGTATCTGTGCTTCAAGATGTTGATTCCAATTATCGTACTGACCTGCTCTGGTCATTGATATTGGAAATTCAAAAGCTCACTGGGCATACCGATGAGCAACGTGAGGCATATTTCACTCCCTATCGTGTGATCGCTGACCACGCCAGATCGGCTACATTTCTTATCGGTGATGGTGTTGTGCCGGGCAACCTGGGACGGAATTACATCACACGCATGATCATTCGCCGGGCATACCGGTTTGGCGGCAAGATTGGTTTGGCTGAGCCTTTCCTGGCAAAAGTAGCTGAAATTGTGATCCAGAATTATGGTGATTTTTATCCGGAGCTAAAAAGTAATCGCAGATCAATTCTCGATTCCATAACTCACGAAGAAGAACAATTCCGACGAACTTTGGACCGGGCAACCATGCAACTTGATGCCTTACTCGATGCGCTAGGAAAATCTGGGCAGAAGATCCTATCGGGTTCACAGGCTGCGGATCTATACACCACCTATGGCATGCCATTCGAGATCACCCGTGATATTGCCAAGGAACGCAGCCTGGATGTTGATGAAGCTGGATTCAACCTGGCTATGAACGAACATCGTCTCGCGTCTGGTGCGGGCAAAGCCTGGGGAGAACGAGGCAGTGAAGATGTCGGGGGTTATCGTCAGCTGGTCGAAGCACTTCAAAATCAGGGGAAGCTGGCAGAGAATGGCGTCATTTATGACCCTTATAACAGACTAGAAGTATCAGGTCAGATTCTGGCTTTAATCCGTAATGGGATTCCCGTCCAAACTGCTATACCCGAGGATGAAATTGAAGTTATTCTACCTGAGACTTGCTTTTATGTAGAATCAGGTGGGCAAGTCTCCGACACAGGAATAATCCAGTCAACAGATAATGCATGGGTAATCGAGATCCATGAGATGCGTAAGCCCGCAGCTGGCTTGATAGTCCATGTGGGGAAAGTCACCAAAGGTGAACCGAAAGTAGGTGATAAAGCGATTGCCTCGGTCGATGCGCTACGGCGTAGAGATATCATGCGCAACCATACCGCTACCCACCTACTCCATGCTGAGTTGCGTCGTGTGCTTGGGGAACATGCACGTCAAGCCGGCTCGTTAGTCGCGCCAGACCGGTTGAGGTTCGACTTTACCCACCCAGAAGCAGTCACCCCAAAGCAACTCATCGAGATTGAAGCGGGGGTCAACCAACATATCCTGGGGGATTACCCGCTCAAAATAACTTACAAACCCTTGCAGCAAGCTATCTCTGAAGGGGCAATGGCATTATTCGGTGAGAAATACAGTGAGACAGTCCGGACGATCACAATCGGAGGAGATAAACCATTTTCCTATGAGCTGTGTGGAGGTACACACGTCAGTGAAACAGGGGATATCGGTGTTTGCATAATTACCAGCGAGGGTAGCGTCGCGGCAGGTATTCGCCGGATTGAGGCAGTTTCCGGAAGAAAGGCTTACGAGCTTATTAAGAAGCGCTTCGATATACTTAATCAGACATCGAGCTTGCTTGACAGCCCTCCAGATTTATTGACGGAAAAAGTAACCAGTTTATTGGATGAAATAAGTGCTTCACGAAAACAAATAGCAACCCTTCGACAAGATCAGGTTTTGATAGAATTTACCCAAAAGTTGCACCTAATAAAGGTAGTCAAGGGAATAAATGTTCTATCTTCAAAGCTGAATGAGGCTGACACTGAAACCTTGAGGCAGATGGTCGATCGGTTTCGCCAACAATACACCTCCAAGGGGGTGGTTGTGCTTGGCAGTGTCAGAGATGGTCGACCAGTCATTGTCGCTTCGATCACAGAAGATTTGGTCACTCAAGGCGTAAATGCGATTGACCTGGTCAAATTCGTCGCAGCTCCTCTTGGAGGTGGTGGTGGAGGGAAGCCAACCCTCGCCCAAGCAGGGGGAAAAGATGCCACCAAGCTTTCTCAAGCATTAGATGGAGTTGAAGGTTGGGTGAGGGAACACCTGTCAGGATGACCCATATCTTACACAATCCTGATAATTTACAATTTACAATAATGAAGAATCCACATATTTTTTAAAATAAGCCTCCTGACGAAATGTATATTAGAAAGATGGTAATTTAGCGTGTTGTATCAGGCGATTTGAAGGTTGTTGTGAAGACCCAAATTATCCAACTCAATCGGAACGATGATACCCTTTCAGTTCGAGATAAGATGAGCTTGAGCCAAACTGGACGTATTCTGCTGGTATGGCCAGATCAAGGACGTGTGCTGAATCGACAGCTTGACCTTAACCTGGTAAAACGCCATGCTGCCTCGATGGGAGCTCAATTGGCATTGGTCACCCATGATTCTGAGGTGCGATTTTATGCCCAGCAAATTGGTATTCCTTTGTTTACTAGCCCTCGCTGCGCCCAGGATTCAAATTGGAGAGACTTGCAACCTCGAAAAATCAACCTTGAGCGTAAATACCAGCTCCCTAACCTTGTCAAATTACGGCAAATCACCCATGTACAATCTACTACATGGTTGGAGCATCCCGCAACTAAGATCGTTTGTTTTGGCTTAAGTGTGCTGGCGCTGTTTGCCTTAGCGATTTATCTCCTGCCGAGTGCAAAGATTGTACTTTTCCCACAGGTCGAAATGCAATCGATGAGATTCGATCTCTTTGCAGACCCATCCACTAGCTCCATTAATTATTCCACCGGCGGTCTACCCACCTATACTCAGGAAGTGATTGTTGAAGGGCTCGACATGATAACCTCAACTGGTTCCATAGTCATACCAGACGCGACTGCAACGGGTAGCCTTCAATTTACGAATATCTCTACCCAAAAGATCAGCATTCCTTCAGGAATCATAGTATCTACACTTGGGAATAATCCAATACGTTTTATCACTTCATCATTTAACGATGTAACCCTGGATCCTCATCGATCCATCCTCCTAGATGCACGTGCGATAAAACCTGGGTCATCAGGAAACTTACCACCAGATCATTTAGTAGCTATTGAGAGCGATCTCGGTCTAAACCTGACAGTAACAAATCCATTCGCAACACTTGGAGGTACAGATACCCCGGTTCCATCTCCATCCACACAGGACTTACAATTAATACGCGACCGACTACGCAGCAAATTGAAGCAAATAGCGTTGACGCAGATTCAATCTGTCCTACCTGACGAAGATACTCTGATATCTCCCACCCTGACGATCAAAGAAACTTTAGGGGAAACTTCCACCCCTTCGATAGGAGAACCAGGGGATCAGCTTGAGCTGTCATTGCATCTCAGTGTCCAATCTCAAGTGGTTTCAAGTGAAGTAATACGCAGTCTGGTGATGCCCATCATGGATTCATACACCCCCAACGGCTATTTGCCTTTTGCAAATACATTGGATATTACGCGGATTAGCAGCCCTACCCTAGGGGAAGATGGTAATTCACATTGGACAATCAGTGCAACGCGCAGACTCAGGGTCGATATCCCGGTAACAAGAGTGGTCGATATAGTTAAGGGGGTAAATGTGGCTCAAGCTTTGGAACGTCTTTCTGCATCCTTGCCTCTTGCGGAACAGGCACAAATCAATTTACTTCCTAATTGGTGGCCCAGACTACCATTTCTGGCTATGCGCATCGATGTTGCCCAATCAGAAATAAGATGAGAATATTGGCCGTCGACCCCGGTGAAAAACGTATCGGCATCGCGATAAGCGATCCGACAAGCACGATTGCCACCCCACTTAGCGTGATAGAGCATATTACACGCCGATTGGATGCAGCTTCGATCGCAAATCTTGCTATTCAATACGAGGTAAGTTTGATTGTTATAGGGAAATCTCTCGATGAAGAAGGATTACCTACTCCACAAAGTCGCCGGGCTGACCGCCTGGCAGAAGCTATCCGCCAGCAATGCGATATCCCCCTGGTAATGTGGGATGAAAGCTTTAGTACGCAGGTTGCCCGTCAGGCGCGCCTTGAGATGGGCACCATTCGCCGTAAACGTCGTGGTCACCTGGATGAACTCGCCGCAACCGTAATCCTGCAATCCTACCTGGATTTAAGTGTGAACAAATAAGATGTTGAAACCCCCTCCACGCTCCCGTACCGGTGCTTGCCTCCTTTTCCTTATTATCGTTTTCATCTTGATTATTACATCAGTAATTGTGATTCCCAGGCTCATCACGTCCAAAGCTGAACAAATCTTCGGTGCGCCTTCGATGCAACTTAGTTATGCACAACACCTGTATCTTTCAGCTTTGATCCTGATTCAATCCAACGATCTAACCCAACCATCCAATCCTGCCGGATCTGAGATAAGCCTGACAATCAACCCGGGAGAGTCAGTGCCTTCAATCATTGGGCATCTATGGGAAGCTGGATTAATCTCGAATCCTGGTGTTTTCCGCAGCTACCTTCAATACACTGGTCTGGATACCAGCCTGAAAGCGGGGGAATATGAACTCAGCCCCTCAATGTCAGCCATCGAGATTGCTAAAGCAATCCAATCCTCAATCTCAGCTGAAATCACCCTCACTATCTTGCCAGGCTGGCGTCTTGAAGAAATCGCCAACTCCTTATCAACCTCCGGGTTTACTATTACGCTGGAAGAATTTCTCACGGCGGTACGCATACACCCAGAAGGATATAGTTTTTCCAGCTGTCTGTCCGGTGATTCACTTGAGGGTTTCCTATTTCCTGCCAGCTACACATTTCCACGGGAAACAACAATGCTGGAATTACTGCCCCCCGTATTGATGAATTTCGAAGCCCAAATTAATTCTGAGTTGCGCAGCGGTTTCACCGCTCAAGGTTTCGATCTTTGCCAGGCAGTTACCCTAGCTTCCATTGTCCAACGTGAAGCTGTGTTGGATGAGGAGATGCCGATCATAGCATCAGTATTCTACAATCGGCTAAATTCCGGAGCAGTGCTAGCTTCCGACCCGACTGTCCAATATGCCTTGGGATTTAATCAGAGTCAGGGCACCTGGTGGACCAATCCACTTTCCGGACAAGATTTGCAGGTAAATTCACCCTATAATACGTATGTTTTTCAAGGGCTTCCACCCGGTCCAATTTCCAACCCAGGATTGGCAGCCCTAAGAGCGGTTGCATTCCCAGCAAAAACACCCTACTACTACTTTCGCGCGGCATGTGATGGATCGGGGCGTCATTTATTCGCGGAAACTTATGATGAACATCTGGCGAACGAGTGTCCATAGCCGATGTATCTGGCAATCAAATACTTTCTTCAGACTCCTAAATAGTCCTAGAGTTTATACTCTTTTCAATATATAATAGGTCGCTTTCTTATCCCCTACTTTGATGACAATCCCTCTGGCAACCAGATCAGCCAGGTCACGTCGAAGCGTCTCTGCATGTACTTCAGGGCAAAGTGTCTGGTATTCATGACTACTGATTCGTTGGTTTTGAGCTAATTGAGCCAACGCCATCTGTTGTCGAGGATTTAGATCCAGGATTAAATAACTGGTGAGGTCTGGCACCTTTCTGTCAGAATTAACACCTGGCTGGTTGGCAAATAAGGTCACGCGAAACATACCTACAGCCTCTTCAAATTGAGGCGGCACCAACCCTGCCTGACGCGTAACTTCTACCACACGATCCAATCCATACCCGAGACGTTCCACAAATCCAAGATCCGACAGCACCTGTGAAATCACCGCGTTACGGGCGAAGCGCGCTTCTAATAAGTTTTTCAACGTCACCGGACCAGGTAACGTACCTGGAGAAGATATCTCCAACCGGTTGACAAAGATATTCAAGTGGATATTATCACCCTGGAGGTTGTAATCACGGTGGGCAACAGCATTCACCAACAGCTCTCGCACGGCCTCAAAAGGATATTCGAGGCTTTCCTGGTGCTGCAACCCCACTAATCTGACCACTGTTTTCAGGTTAGTGCGGATAAATTCCTCTGCCTGTCTAAGCTGGTCAGGCAGATTGCCTGTAATATCTCGTTTAATATACATGCCTGAAAGAGCCATACCAGGAAAGCGTCCAGCCAAGATCGTTGCATTGGGTAGCCATTGTTGGGGAAAACGCCCGAAAAGTAATAACGCTGCATAAGTAAGCTGTAATTCATTACCAACAAGCTTCAGACAGCCACGTCTGACCAGAAATTCGTAAGATTTTCCCAAATCGTCTGGGGGCACATTCCCTGCGATTTGAGCGTATGACATTACTTTTTCATCATCCAGGTCAGTTAAGCTTGCTTCGGGTATCACGCGAGATTCAAACTGGAATGTACCTCGCTGATGGAACAGCTTATACAGCTGACGAGCCGGCAATGGGTTGGTTTGCTTTCCATCTCTCCCGAAGTACCTGCCATCAAGGCTGTATACATGCGGTAAACCAGAAGGTACATTGATTAAGACAAGATTTACTGGTTTCCCCGTACCAGGTCTCTGCACCGTAACCTGACGTGGAATCGGCAATACCAGAGTTGGGTCTGCAAGAATTGCCGACTGGAAGACACGTTCACGCGCAGCTTCCGGGTCATTTACCCCTACTATCTCACCGACTCGGGGAGAAATCCCTAAAATTACTGCGCCACCGTCTGAATTAGCCATCCCAACTAGTGTGGTAGCTAAGGTTGACAATGGAACATCTTCTGGGAACCATTGTAAGGAAGGTCCCATCCCTCCAGAGAGTAAAGTTAGGATTTCAGATGAATTATCCACCATATTCAACTACAGGAATTTCGCCCGAACCAGAATCCCAAATAAAACCTGACACAAGTAGAACGGATCTGTGTACCCGCCCAGGTAATTGTATATTATTTTCTGATTACGCATGGCTAATGGCTGGTTGGGTTTATGTGGAGCTGGATTCGGTAATTACCTCCACCACAACCTCTTCTGCTTTGGCTTTTGATTTCCTTGAAACACGTTTATGGTGCACACTATTGGGTTTAGGCGGCTTCAGCGCCACCTCCAAAACCTTATCGATGTGATCTACCAGGACTAGCTGCAATTCGCTCCTTGCCCGCTTAGGTACGTCGATCAAATCCTTTGCGTTCCGTTTCGGTAGAATTACCGTCTTGAGACCAGAGCGGTGTGCAGAAAGGACTTTCTCCCGAATGCCACCCACTGGTAATACATGACCGCGCAAAGTGATCTCACCAGTCATACCCACATCCTTACGTACCTCCCGGCCTGTGTATGCCGATACCAATGCTGTACAAATAGTAATTCCAGCACTCGGTCCATCTTTCGGAATGGCTCCTTCAGGTATATGGATATGAATATCCAAATTCTCATATACCTCTGGGTCAATATCAAATTGACGGGAGCGCGATTTTAGATAAGAAAGGGCTGCTTGGGCTGACTCTTGCATCACATTGCCAATCTGCCCTGTGATCTGCATATTACCCTTCCCGTCCATCAACAGAACTTCCACAGGCATGATCTCGCCGCCATTTTCTGTCCAGGCAATGGCAGTGGCAACTCCCACTTCATCATGCCGTTCAGCTTCCAGGTTGAAGAATTGGGGCGGTCCGAGGAACTTTTCCATCGCGGCTGGAGTGACACGCCGTGGATGTGTTTTTCCCTCAGCTTTAATCCGGGCAATTTTCCTACATATCATACCTATCTCACGCTCAAAATTACGCACCCCAGCCTCATAGGTATATTCCCTGACGATTCGCTGGAGCGCCTGATCCTGGAAAATCACTTTATCCTCATCCAAGCCAGCTTCCTCCAGTTGTCGGGGGAGTAAAAACCGATGGGCGATTTCCAACTTTTCCTCTTCAATATAGCCTGGAAATTCAATCACTTCCATCCGATCAAGCAGCGCCGATGGGACCGGTCCAATATAATTGGCTGTAGTGATGAACATCACTTTGGAGAGATCGTATGCCAGCTCGAGATAATGATCCGAGAAAGCGTGGTTTTGCTCCGGATCCAAGACTTCCAATAAGGCGGAAGAAGGGTCTCCACGAAAATCCTGCCCAAGTTTATCCACCTCATCCAGCATGAATAGTGGGTTGATCGTGCCTGCCCGTCGCATGGTCTGTAATATTCTCCCGGGTAATGCACCGATATATGTCCGCCTGTGCCCGCGAATCTCAGCCTCATCCCTCACCCCACCTAGAGACAAGCGTACAAATTTGCGCCCCAGGGCTTCCGCGATTGAACGTCCGAGGGAAGTCTTTCCCGTCCCAGGAGGTCCAACAAAGCATAGGATGGGCTGCTTGGAGCGTTTAGGTTTTAAACTCCTGACAGCAATATATTCCAGGATGCGGTCTTTAGCGCGCGGTAGCCCATAATGATACTGCTCGAGGATCTCCGCTGCATGCGGAACATCAAGATTATCCTCAGTAGTGGTCGTCCATGGCAGGTCTAGAATCCAATCGATATAGGTTCGGATAATACCAACCTCAGGAGACATAGCTGGCATCTGGTTCAAACGGTCAATCTCTTTCAAAGCACGCAGCATGATCTCTTCAGGCAGACTGGTTCCTTCAATGCGCTTGCGTAAATCTGAAATCTCCCGCACCCATGGATCAGTATCTCCCAGCTCGGTTTGGATAACTCGCATCTGCTCTCGCAGATAAAACTCCCGCTGGGTACGGTCGACTTCACTTTGAGCCCGGGTGTGGATTTGGTCTTCCAGCTCGAGCACATCAGCTTCCTGAGCTAACAATGCAACCACATGTTTAAGCCGTTCGGATGGATTAAGCATCAGCAAGAGTTTCTGGCGCTCATCCATAGCTGGTGATATGGTAGATACAATCATATCTGCCAGCCAGCCAGGCTCATCGATGTTCAGTGCATATAAATAAGCTTCATCCGGTAAGCTGCGATTTAATTGCACACACTTTTGAAACAACTCCAACGCAGTCCGCATAGTTGCATCGATCTCGCGATCCAGACGGGTTGTCTCATATAACGGGCGTGCCCTCACGACCATAAAAGGCTCGTGCTGAACAAATTCGACCACCTCTACCCGTCGACGTCCTTGTGCGAGGGCAGAGCTTGATCCATCCGGCATGCTCACCAACCGCCCCACCGCCACTTCCACACCGATGGATAAGAAGTCGCTCACTTTGGGGTTATCAATAGTCGAATCGCGTTGAGTCAGGGAGATCATCGTATGGTTATCCATTTGGGCTTCCTCAATCGCAAGTAAGGACGCCTCTCTCCCGACAAAAACTGGTGCAACCATGTGCGGATATATCACCAGGTCACGTAATGGTAAAACCGGACACTCGATCATCCCTTCAGGATCGGAGGCTGCATCCGGCACTTTATAAAGTTCTTCTGTACGACGATGGACTGCTTCTCCAAAATCATCATCCTCATCGTGATAATACCAATCACTATCTTTCATCAATATCTCCTGATATTAGCTTTCTTCTCCCAATATTTTCGTGATTCTGCCACAACAAATATACTACCTGTGACCAGCACCATTCCATCCTTACCCACCAGCTGCAAGGCTTCTTCCATAGCTTCCGGGACATGTTCAACGCAGTGAGAAGGAAGTCCAAAAATCTGAGCCATCTCCACTAATTTATCCGGCTCGATAGCACGTGGGTGAAAAGACTTTACCGCGATCAGATCCTTTACCAATGGCATCAGTTCGATAAACATCCCCTGGATATCCTTATCCTCTGAGGCGCCAAAGACCAAGATAACTTGCATATCGGGATAATATTCATTCAGAGTGAGGCGCAACTTTCGTGCCGAATCACGATTATGGGCGCAATCGAGGATTACGGGGGGCGAATTTTGGACGATTTCGAAGCGCCCAGGCCAAAATGCTTTGGCAAATCCACGCTTGATTGCCTCTTTGCTGGTGATTAAACCCTGCTTATTGAAGATTTCCAGGGTAGCATAGGCAGTCGCTGCGTTAACCATCTGATGTGTTCCCAGTAGCGGGATAAATAATATCGCTTTGTTATTTGGATTACCTGCAGGTGACCATACCCTGAAGGTTTGACCTTCCAGGGAATGGGTAATCTTCTCATACAAAACCTCCCGTCCCACCTGTATAAGTGTCGAAGCACGCTCATGGGTCACATGTTCAATTACCAGGCGCGCTTCCTCTTCCTGTGGGGAGGCAACCACAGGTACTCCAGGTTTAATAATACCCGCTTTTTCCCCAGCGATCTGGGTGAGGGTATTTCCCAGCAGTAAAGTATGGTCGAAGGATATCGATGTGATGACACTCACTTTGGGGTCCACCACATTCGTGGCATCCAGGCGACCCCCTAATCCCACTTCGATAACTGCTGCGTCTACTTTCTGCTTTGCAAAATACATAAATGCCAATGCAGTGGTGATCTCAAAGGTGGTCAGCTCTGGTATCGCAGCCACATAAGGTTTGATCTCGGCCACCAATTCCGCCAGTTCGCCGTGTGGGATGAATTCACCATCAATCTGGATCCGTTCAGCATAATCATCTAAATGTGGGGATGTATACAACCCCACTTTGTATCCGGCTTCATGCAAGGCACTTGCACATAGGATGCATACC
>Ga0153916_10002346_pt1 | contig 13866 bp, 15 predicted proteins | sample Opewatmetagenome_FD_109642 | JGI IMG/M metagenome (GOLD analysis project Ga0153916, IMG submission 109642) | Freshwater wetland microbial communities from Ohio, USA - Open water 3 Core 3 Depth 4 metaG | ecosystem: Environmental > Aquatic > Freshwater > Wetlands | place: USA: Ohio, Lake Erie...
AAAGCGGATTATTGCTCCTTTACGTGATGCACCATCAATGGACTCGCCAACCGTAGCACAGGAAAAGTCCAGATTTTTGAGCAAGGCAGAGGAAATACGCCTGGAACTCACCTCAAGATTCACTGCTACACAACAAGGGCGGAGATGGAATGTTATTAGCTTTTTCCAACTTAGACCAACCGGTGCTCTGGTTAAAGCCATGGTAGCTACACTGATCGTACTGGTGATCCTGATTGGGAGCAGTTTCACGGTATATGCTGCTCAAAGTAGCTTGCCTGGTGAACCACTTTATACGGTCAAAGCCTGGAGCGAAGATATCCGTCTTTCAATGACCACCACCACTCAAGGTAAGCTCGATTTGATCCTGACATACACCAGCCGGAGAGCAGATGAGATCAACCAGCTGGCGGAGATTGGCAAAACCTTACCGGAACAAACCTCAGTACGTTACCAGGGTGAGCTGGACAGCGTCTTGCTGCTGGCTGCTGAAATGAACGATGACCAGATGCAAAATGCCCTTGGAAAAATCAAACGACAAGCTGAAAAACAAGGGATGACTCTAGAAGAGTTAATCACGATCCTGCCCCCACAGGCTGAGCCTGCCATAGTTCATCTGCAGGAACGTCTGCAGGAACAAATAAATTTAAGCACATTTGGAGAAGAGGATCCTCAAGCATTTCGGTTGCAGGTACGTGCGCGCCAGCATGGGCATCCTGGAACATCCAAGAAAACCCCTGAATCTAGCAGTTCTACCCTCCCAAAGACAAAAGGCTCGGGAACCCTTATTCCTGGCAATGATGTAAATGATAATGGCAAACCAAAGACGACCCAAGTTCCTGGACATGGTAACCAAGGATCTGGAGAGGGCAATCCATCGCAAGGTAATGGGAAACACGAACCAAAGACAACACCGTGAAGGTAGCTTTTACCATTAGTTATAAGCGACCAGCAAAATAAGGCTATCTGACTCGAAAAGCAGAGAAACCCCAAAGAAATCCTTTGGGGTTCCTTTACGCCTGCAATTGGTGATCTTCACCTGCTTGAAGAGTAGCAGCAAGGTATCGATATAATCTATCCATATATCGTTCGGCAAAAAACTCCATTATTATACAGTTAGTCTGTGATAACGCTTTCTAATTACTCTCGATGGCAGGAGTTTCATCGCCAGTTTAATATGTATCCAATATGTAGTTCTAGTGGCCACCATTGAGGAACTTACTACGGTAATACATTACTCCGAACAGCAGCACGAATTGGAATCCCACTGTCGTGACGGTTGAAAATTGCTCGAAGTAAAACAGCAACATATCGAGCACCGATAACGCGAGCAACAGGCTGAAATATCCAAGGTTGAGAGCAAGGCGTTTCTTTCCTGCAATCAGGAACCCGACCGCCAATAACAACAGAATACCCACCAACACTTCCAAGATAAGCCGTGTGTTGAATAGGACGGGTGCTTCTGCAGGAGCAATCTGCCTACCAGCGTGTGACTGGAGAAATACCACCACTGGTGAGCCAGGAGCGGCCTTCTCCAGCCAGATCTGAAATGGATTTTTTATAGTGATCAATCCAAGGATACCCATCCCCACACCCAAAATCCAGGTGAGACGCGGTGCGGTGAGCAAATTTTTAACCCGATTGCCTATGCGCAACACCCAACCAGGAGATCGCTCTGGAAACGTCCGAGGATCGGAATGTACCAGCTCCAATAGATGCTGTGCCATATCCTGGTGAAGCTTATCCGGGTCACTCTGCATGACTTGATTCATATCCTTCTCAATGCGTAACCTTTCTGCCGGTTCCAAGGGACGATAGAGCTGCTCCCGTACGATCTCCAACGCCTGCACAAGCTCTGCCCGACCATCTACAGTTTCAGGGCGGCGGATCATCACCACCAATATCACTAATAGCAGGAAGAAAACATACATGATGGGAGCAGCTGCAGGGAAAAAGTAATCGTACTGGCGAGTGATGAACTTGCCGACTTCGTCTATGAACAACCCCACACCCACACCTGAAAGAACTGCCCCGAGAATGTGTAAGCGTGGATTGAGGTAGATCAATGGCAGGATGGCAGCAATATAAAGGATCAGACCTCCCCACAAGACGTGTGCAATATGCAAGGTCGAATTCCCGATCTGCGGATAACCGGTAATTGCCAGAAAAGTCCGCACGATGCTGACCGTGGCCACAAAACTCAAAAGCGAGATCAGCATGTACCTGACTGCGTTCTCCCGCTCGACTAATTTCCACAACTTAAGGAAACCAAACTTTGAACACATGTACTACCTCCGCGACACTTTCCCCAATCAAATATCGTGTGACGCATTATACATCTTGCTTATAAAGAAACAACGCCAGTCGTCTCTGATGGAGCTAAAAACCAGATTGTTGGGGAGTGAAAAAACTGATTGGAATGCAATTTAAACTGAATCATCAATATTACTTATAAGAAATAATACGCAATTTCGCTGGCATAAATTCCCTGTCGGATCCATACATATAATTTGATAATGCTTACGTACCTAATCAGCTAAAGTTCCGCATCTGAGCAGCTAAAATAATATTGGTGAAACACCTTCGAAATAATTCAAATCCACTATAATTCGCATGGACGGAACAAGGCATCTTCCCTATGCGTCTTATGACTAAACACCGGTCAGATCTATAAAAGGAGAATGATAATGTTCAAGAAATCCTTCCTTGCACTTATCACAATCATGCTGATATTTTCATTGACAAGTTGTAGCCCAGGCAAACGAACGAGCTCGGGATCTAACACTGTAAATCCACAAGAGAGCTCTTCGGGTACGTCAACCGAGGCAGTGCCGACTGATTTTGAGATGCTGCCATACATTTCAGGTAGTGTGGCTGTATTGAAGCTCGACGCTGCTGCGGATGGCAGCACACAACAGCTTAAAGCTGGCCAGGTAATGTCGATCAGCCTTGGTTCCAATCCATCCACCGGATACAGTTGGTATGCTACGTCATCCAACCCAGCAATTTTAGTGCAGATGGGTGAGCCTGAATTCCAAGAGCCAACCGCTAGCGCCACTACCATCGTCGGAGCACCCGGGACAGCAATCCTCTTTTTCCAGGCAGTCAAAGCTGGCAGTGCCACCATCAGACTCGAATACAAGCGAGGCTGGGAGAAAGACGTAGCCGCTGAAAAAACTATAACTATCACAGTAGAAGTGAAATAACAATATTAGAGAGTAATTAGCATTGAGTTACCTGTTATTCAGTGACAAAAATTACCCGTGAAAGAAATCGATCAAGGGTAATTTTTTATTAGACGACGAATATTAATGGATTGATGGAATTATTGTGATGCTGATCAAAACTCTGTAAATCTCCTTGTGGTTCTCTAAATCCTTGTCCTCACCTTCTCCCACGACTTCGTGATCAGGAAGCTTTCATCCATATAACCCACCAATTGTTCAAAGCGCTGGATGGGCATGGAAAAAGTCAGCTCATCCCGTCCCAGATGAAGTCGAGCCGAGATGTCAAACATGCCCAGAACGCAACGAGATTTTTCGGACCTGGCTTGCTCGAGGGGATAAGCAACAATTGAGGCACATCCTGAACCCATCGGAGTGATCACTCCATCGGGTTCTGCCATGTCATAGTTCGCCAGGGCAAACAAGCCACTCAGAACATCACCCGTTGCAAAGAAAATCACTGCCAGCGGATCATCCTCCGGCTGGAGCTTATCCCAACGCTTGAACACCAGATATTTAGCGGGTGCAATGACAGGCGGATGCAGTTGTAGATAATGACCAACCAGGGCGGGATTACGCTTATAACGCTCACCTTCCAGCTCACCTGGAAGGCCACACGAAAGGAAATATTCAAAGTTTGGACGTAAAGTTTGGCTGAAGCCAGTATAACGCTTACCACCTGAACAGCCGGGTGTTTGCACATCGTACACAAAGGGGGAACCTTGCCTGACTTGCTTCAGGTTTCCGATCAGGCAGCGATCTTCATTTCGACTCGTAGAGATTTCTTCCGGGCAGGGTGTATCAGTATAGTAATATGCGATCGGTAGATCAGTCGGCCCAAAATATTTAGCCCATTGGTCAATAAAATGCTGATGAAACTGTTCTTCCATGGGTAAAGATCCTTTCCTGTATTATTCTACCTAATTGTATATCCAAATTAACCATCGTGAGCAAGAAGAACTTCAGGATAAAAGGCAATCATCGGTTTCCGATTTTATTCCATCGCATCTTTCTTATACTCAGAAACGAGTGTCACCCATCTTCAAGAATTTAACCTGGGTGTGACGATGGAGAATATTTCTAGGATATCTGGCTCTTTGCCGGCGCCTGCTGCATCAATGCTCTTGATAGGGGTATAATCCTTTGACAAGCCTTGCTACTGGGTTGGTCATCCATTCTAGAGAAAGGGAGATAAGGATGACCTGCTACAATACCGATCATGAAACCTATTAGCCATTCCCACAACCGCCTGGTTACATTGATCATCCTCGTTATAACTGGATTGGGGGTGGTAGTAGTTGCTTCTGATTGGCAGGATATGAAGCAGGTGCTGGTTCAAGCTGATTGGCATTTCCTGCCGTTAGTTTTGCTGTTTACCTTTTTCTCCTATGCTTGCTATAGTTATGGTTATGCTTATGTGTGCGACCTGTTGGGTATCCAGATGGGGAAGCGTGAGCTGGCAGAAGTATGCTTCATCTCCACCGTGGTTAACCACGTCTTAACCACAGGTGGAGTGGCGGGATATTCCGTTCGCTACCTACTCTTGAAGATGTACAGGGTGACTTTCAAAGATTTGATCGCTTCTTCTTTCCTCCATTATTATCTGACCAGCCTGGATATGCTTACCTTCCTCCCGTTGTCATTCATCTACTTGTTGATGAATGCTGCGGTGCCGCGTGGAATAGCTATCGCCCTGGGATTGATGACCTTACTCTTTGGATTCATGTTGATCTTGACTACTATATTCGTGGTATTCCCATCCAGCCGTTATCCGATCATCCAACTTATCGGACGATTAGGCGTAAAAATCTTACACCGTGACTATTTCAATTGGTTAACAGAACTCGATGAAACCATAACACGTGCCACACGTGCCATCCGCCAACGTCCATTGCTACTGGGATGGATCATGTTGCTCACCCTGGTTGATTTCGTTTGCAGCATTGCAGCGATGGGCGTTGTCTTTGAAGCCCTCGGACCACCCATTAGTGCTCCATCCCTAGTAACAGGATATGTCATAGGTATCATGGCAGGGTTATTATCCATGGTACCTGGTGGCATTGGAGTCCAGGAAGGGTCGATGGCTGGTATTTATGCATTACTCGGGGTCAAATTCGAGCAAGCAGTTTTAGCAGCCATTCTCTTCCGGATCATCTACTACCTGGTGCCATATTTTCTCATTTGGCCCTTTTATAACCGCCTGTCACGTAAGGCGAACCAACAACCTGCCATTCTACCCTGAGGAGAATCATTTTGCGTATTTTAATGTTCAGCCATGGCTACCTGCCTACATTGAGTGGGGTGACACTAGTCGTACAGAAGATTGCCCGATCGATGGTCGAGCGCGGTCATGAGGTCTTAATTGTCACCGCCAGTGAGAAGCATTTGCCGTACCAATCTGAGGATCAAGGTGTGCGACTTGAACGCGTACTAGGAGTACCTAATCCTTTCTGGTGGGAAGGACCGATGCCGTTTATCAGCCGGAGCGGAATGCGGAAAATAGCTGACCGGTTCCAGCCGGATATCATCCACACACATGAGAATGCGCTCTTAAGCAATTTATTACCTGGTGTGCGTTGGAGCAATTCACCCAGATTGATCTCTTCATGCTATGCACTGCCTGCCTATGTCACATATTACCTCCGTTTTATTGGCCTCGAATCATTGGTCGAAGCGATCACCTGGAAGTACTACGTCGGGGTACTGAACCGTTACGAACATATCGTCTTCTGCACTCACACACATGAGCGAGACTTCAGGGCTCATGGATTGCGTCCACCTGCTACGGTCATTTCCAATGGGGTAAATCTCCATCGTTACTGTCCGGATAAGCTACCAGGTGAGGATTTGTGTACCCGCTATAAATTACCACCCTCACCGCGTATCCTATCTGTTGGGCGCCTGATGAAGGATAAGAAGCTCAACTTGCTGATCAAAGCAATGAGGTATGTATGTGACCACCAGGAAGCTCACCTGTTGGTGGTAGGACGGGGCAGTGAGCGCCCACGGTTGAAAGCTCTGATCGCCCAGCTTAACCTCGAGCCTTATATCCATTTATTGGGGTATGTACCTGAAGAAGACCTGCCTGCCCTGTACCGTGCTTGTGACCTGTTTGCAATACCCTCTCTTGTGGAGGTGCAAAGCCTGCCCGCTTTGCAAGCGGCAGTGACTGGGTTACCAATCGTAGCTGCTAATTCAGCTGCCTTGCCTGAACTTGTCAAGCATGGTGAAAATGGCCTCCTCGTAGTGCCTCTCAATGCCCAGGAATTGGGTAAAGCCATTTTGCATATCCTCATACACCCAGATGAAGCTCGCAGGATGGGTCAAATTTCGCTGGAGATAGGCAGAGCCCATGATGAGCAGCTCACCTTCCAGGCGTATGAAGATTTTTATCGAGGATTAATTAACGGGAGTAATTAGTTATTAGTCATCAGATGCTTAATATTGACAATAATATAGATATGGATATATAAAATAGAGGATACTGATTATGCTCGGTGTTGATATTTAACTAAGGATTGAGGATTCGCTACTTAAGTGAAAGAGTGCGGTATGCATAGACTGGTGTGGCGTAAGATTATCGTCTGCATCTTGATCTTGGTCATCTTGACTGGAGTATCAGGCTGCCGGGCCGGTGGGCAAGCAGAAAAGAGCATTAAAAACTTCATGGACGGTCTTGGAAATGTACCTAACCGTCTCGTTGTGATAATCAACAACCTCCTCGATAGTATAGCGAACATAGGTGGGGCGGTGATAGATCAATTTCAAGACACGATCGGTCGCATGCTCGGACGCTAAAAACTTCCATCGGGGAAAATTCGAGCCGAGGAAACTTCTTACATTGAACGAATCTTCAAACCCGACTTCCTTACATTCATTTATATTACAAGAGAATGTATTAGTAAAATCCTTCCAGCAATCTTGTGGGTCAAGACTTGCTAACTTCGCACTTCCAGATAGCTTGCAGAAAATCCATTATAAACATTCAGCAAATAGGCGGGTGAACTACACTGAGAGATAATCAAGGCTGCTCACAATTCCATAACAGCTCCGCAGAAATAACCACGCCGATGGCAGCTGATTAACTCAATCCTGATCACAAAAGATGTTCTATATAATCTGATGTGAATATTTGTAAAAAGACTAAAATGATAAAGCGAAAATCAGCTATCTTCCGAAATATTGACTATATGGTAGTGGTAATCGGCCTGTTATTGGTATATTTTTCAATCGTCATACCATTCGGCTACTTTCAAAGCTTACACTCGATTATGTTTATAACGCCAGATGCACAATCCTACAGAAGTGTTGGGGATTGGCTCTTGGGTAGCCAAGACATCGTTAATCCATTAATCAGGCCATTCCTATATCCACTGTTGTTAGTGATTGCAAGAGTCATAGCCAATGATTATGGGATCTGGTTCTTTCAATTCGTACTATGGCTGTTTTCAGGTGTGTTAGTGTATCGAGTTATTAAAATGGTCACCCAAAATCCTTACATGCCCGTTATAGGAATATTCCTCTTTGCAAGCAATATCACCCTATTGCTTCTAACGCTTCATGCACTCACAGAAATTACAACCATATTGATAATTACTATTTTAATTACCTCGATTATCAATAGGAAGAATATAGATGAAAATCACTATTGGCTCCTGATTATATTTCTCCTATCATTGTTAGTGCTGTTAAAACCTTTGTTCTTTCCGCTTTGGGTAATTTTGCTTACTTATCGAGTAGTTACATTTATTCATAGTATGTTACTGCAACAACTAAATTGGAAATATCTCAGTTATATTGTGATATCCGTCCTTCCAGTACTACTCCAATTATTACTGATGACAATTAAATTCAACGAATTCACTGTATCCAATATTGGTTCGGAGGCTTTAAAAACTTATTATTTCGCCAGGGTATATGGGGAGGTAAATTCAATCCCTGTTGAACAAGCAAGGATGGTCACAACCAGCTATGGACAGGGGCAAATATTTCGTTACTTACTGAGTCATATAGATACCAGTGCGCAGATATATATTAAGACAATTAGCGAGAATTTATTGGCGAAGTCTAACTTTATCATCTATCCAAAACCCAATATTTATTTATCTACTTATATGAGATTATTGAATATTGTGTACTTCATCATGCACGTAGTGATGATACCAGCTTCGATTATTGCAATGATCAGGTTATATAAGAAAAAGTATTTGGCGGAGACGCAAATCATATTATCCCTGATAGTTCTATTATTGTTCATCTTCTTTACTTCTGGGATCACTTATTGGCAGGGAGACAGGATCATATTGCCCAGTCTCCCAGTATGGTTAACCTTGTACAGCGTAGTAATTTCAAAATTGCGAGGCATTAGAAAAGTACACTCATAGATGGATAAGTATTTGAAGGGACCCGGGTCGGGCGATGTTCTACCACCCAAATCCGCCATTATTAAAAAAAGCACTCGATCAGGTGGGTTAACTCCGTGGATTCGATTATTGGAATGCTGGAAAGGAGTAAATATGACCAACCGGCCACTTTCAGTCACAGCAAATTACGTATTTATCCTGCTTAATATCTTGATTTGGCTTGCCATAGGGATCATCATCGCTGTAGATGTGCATCCTGCTCTACCGGATATACCGGCCATGAAGGGTATCCTAGCGACCCTCTCACTTATTATTGCTGGTATCCTGCTGGTTTTGTTCATATTTATCCTGAAACGCAACCGGATCGCTTTTTTCCTTGCCCTGGCGTTCTTTGCTGCCACCTCCCTTCTGACGATCATCGATGATGTGGGGCTATCTGACATTATCATCCTGGTGATTAATATCATCCCAATCATTTTATTCATCAAAGATCGAGCCTGGTATCTACAGGAAAAACCGAAGATAAATGGCAGTATTTAACCAACCGCGCATATATTTCTGTTCGAAAGGTGATCATGCACATTAAGCCCGATCGGGATCTAACGAGCCTATCTGGATCGTTACTGATTCCACTCTACATCCGTGCCATTGAATCACAACGCACAGATGCCCTGCTTATGGATAAGCAGGCAGTTGAGATCATAAGTAAGCTGGAGTTAGATGATACATTTCTATCCCAATCACAAGTGGAAGCAGAGGTCCAGGTCTCCATCCTCTTGCGTAACCGCCAATTCGATCGTTATGCGAGATATTTTCTCACTCAACACCCAAATGGAGTAGTGATCCACTTAGGCTGCGGTCTGGATGCACGCTTCGAGCGAGTGGATAACGGCAAGGTAGAGTGGTATGACCTGGACCTACCAGAGGTCATTGAATTACGTCGAAAACTTATAGGAGATGAGTCTGACCGATACCATCTGCTGGCTTGCTCCGCGCTTGACCCTACCTGGATGGATGAAGCCAGCTTCTACAAATCCCGCCCTTTCCTCTTTCTAGCGGAGGGTCTCTTCATGTTCTTCGCAGAGAATCAGGTCAGGGAGCTAGTGCTGGCATTGAAGGATAGCTTTCCCAATCCAGAATTGATCTTCGATGCTTTTTCGTCATTTTATGTCTGGGGGAATAATCACCGAGTTGCCAGAACGAAAATTGGAGCCAAGGCCCATTGGGCGTTGAAAAACAGCAAGGAACTTGAAAGCTGGGGGAATGGTATCCACCTTGTAAGCGAGTGGTATCCCTTCCTAGCCCGAGAACCGCGCTTGGCACACATAAGATGGGTAAGATTTATCCCGCTATTAGCTAAAACTACGGGAATCTTTCACTACCGCCTCGAGCAGGCATAGGATGGGTTGTTTCGCGAGCTGGAAAATTAGCGTGTGGGATGACTAACAGATTTTCTGTTGTGAATACCAATGATTCCCTTTGCTTCTCCAGTACGATCAATATAGATGTGTAGTCCATATATCTAGGCGATTTAATCGACATTGATCCCAGAGTGCTTTTCCATGGTATTAATATTGTAAAACCGGGAATGTAGCTAATAAATTTACGAGAGGTGATCCAAGCGACAAATAGCACAAATATTTGTTGTTTAATATGCGGTCATGTATCGCCATTACTATTATTGCATGTGTTCCTTCAATCAGGCATTGAGTGGAGCCAATGTCTGATGAGCAGAGTAAGGAATATCATCCGATCGCACACTATCTGAGGGGTCATGGTAGATTAAAAATAACCAAATTGGTGCATTTTTCCATCGTCAAATTGGAATCGATATTTATGACTTACTTGATGGAACTAAATCATTCTTCTCAGTGGCTTCAGCACGAGATGATAGATGGATCGAGAATTGACAAGGTCCTTGATCTGGCATTGGTGTTCCTAGGACCTGACACTTATAAAAGCGATTGGGAAGCATGATGGAACCTTCAAACCAAACAAGCCCAAGACAGAGTTTCTCTTATTTTAATATGCAGGCATATTGGGGGGTTACAAAACACATGGGAGGCGTCGAAGCTACAGATGAGTTAGCTGCTTTATGTCAAATAGATAAAGACAAACAAATTCTAGAGGTAGGTTGTGGCACCGGTGGTACAGGTTGCCATCTCATCAAACGATATGGCTGCCAGGTGACTGGTGTAGACATCTCAGACAAAATGATCGAATGGGCCAGGAAAAGAGCACAAAGAAAATCCATTGAACCTCAAGTCCAATTCAGGACTGTCGACGCTCAGGAGCTGCCATTCGAAGATAACCTGTTTGATGCAGTAATGTGTGAATCAGTCACCGTATTTCCAAAAGATAATCAACGAGCGGTCAATGATTATATTCGGGTGACTAAAGCAGGTGGATATATCGGCATGAACGAAGGCACATGGATAAAACCATCTGTACCACCAGAATTAATAGATTATATCTACCGGACAATGGCAGGAGCAAATTTTTTTATGAAGAGGAATGGAAGGAACTTTTGGAGAATGGCAATCTTACGGATATCATTACAAAATCCTACAAGATAAATGCTTTCAGCCAACGACTCAATGAGATGAAAGGATTAGATTTTCAAGACCGGCTTGACAGAATGCGAGGGATAAAGGATTTTATTATCCTGGATGCGAAAAACTCCGACTTCAGACGCTATGCAAAAGAGATCACACCTTCAACCAAGATCATCAAGGATTTATTCAGCTACTTGGGATATGGTATTAACGTAGGCAAAAAAAGAAAACCCGGATAAAAAATAAAAACGATGGCAAAGGGACACATCAATTGTGAATTAATTTGGCAAGCTGCGGGAGGTGTATTTGCTTTGTTAACCGTAACTGCTGCTGGTTACATCTGGCATCTGCCACAATCGATAAGTCCGCAAGCCGTATTTGTCACCTATATCATTTCAATTAGCTTAATGGGCGTTTGTTCATTCGTAATTTTTCGAATAGCTGTCCGGCAAGGATATGCTAGCGAACAACACCTCTCTCCAGTCCCTTTTTTCCTACAAATGCTTATTTGGGGTTTATTTTTCGCTTTTCCATGCATCTACAATCCGATCAAATGGGCCTGGTCGCGATCACAAGCCAGTAGTGGATTTACGGTGTTGAATATTGCAGGATGGACTTGTGTTGTAGTAGGATTGGCTTTATTACTTGTGGCCCTCGGCAGACTGGGTTTACCACGGTCTTTAGGAGTAAAAAGCAGACAGCTTGAAACATCTGGATTGTACAGGGTTTCAAGAAATCCTCAGATATTGGGTGGTGCATTGCTTATTGTTGGATATTTTTTCCTTTGGCCATCCTGGTATGCAGTCGGATGGCTCGTTCTTTTTTCCTTCACGGGGCATATGATGATCAGTACCGAGGAAGAGTATTTGCGCTGCGCTTATAGGAAGGATTATGAAGAATATTGTAAACAGGCTCCACGATACCTTAGGTTCAGATGAAGAAGATTGAAAAATCATAAGATAATCAAGCGTTGCTGGAAAATAGACAGTCACAAACAATTATTAATCGCGAGAGGGAATATGAACGACTCTGATCTGTCAATTCAAATATGCAAGAATCCTAAAGAAATCCAGGCTGCAGAAGGTGCTGAGATGGCAGTTTTGGAAGGATTGGGCAACAATATCCTTGAACATCTCGGGAATGTGGAATTGGGTAGATCCATTAAGATTTTTCTACGAGACAGAACAAATAAAGTTGTGGGTGGGGTAATCACAAACTGCTTTGGAGGATGGATGTATATCTCCCTCCTGTGGGTTGATAAATCGCTGCGTAACCGCGGATATGGTAACCAATTGATGCATCTGGTCGAAGAAGAGGCGATCCAATCAGGGTGTCGCAATGCCCACCTGGACACCTACAGTTTTGAAGCTCGACCATTTTATGAGAAGCTGGGGTATGAGCTATTTGCCACATTGGAAGAATATCCGCAAGGGTATTGTAAATATTTCTTAAAGAAACGATTGATACCATAAGTATCACCGGGGGATTATCGGCTAACATACGCTATATATATCGATAAACGAATTAGTCTTTATGGTGCATTTACTAGTGGTTAGTGGATAGCTATTAATAAGCTGCTCGCCACACACAGTGTAGAGTAAATATAAAACCCGAAGTGAAATGGGGAGGAATATGGACTTACTCTGGAGAATCATCTACATCATCTTAATCAGCGCTTTTGTTTGGTTCCTGCATGTTGGGATAGGACAATATCCCGTACCACTGTCGAAGAGCAAGAAACCTTACCGAGAAACACAACAGGTGCTCATTTTATGGGGAGTCGCCGTAATCCTTCCCGCACTACGTATTTTCGTGGTTTCTCCCTGGCTCAACACCCTAGTAACTGATAGAACGTTTCAAGAGTTGTTTTTTTCCCTTGCTCACTATTTTCCATTTAATAATCCCGTTATTTGTTGTGCTGCATCTGAACCGGTGGAATTATAAAGATTTCGGTCTTAGCTGGCACATTCAATCTCCAATTGGAGCAATAATTGCCGTCCTTTTTGGGCTGGTTGGTGGCGTTGTCGCCTATGTGACCAACCAGGCAGTAATCGGTATACGACCTCTCCCCATGGGAGCTTTAATACTACTGCTGTACAATAACAACTTCCTGGAGGAGTTCTACCACCGGGGAGTGATCCAATCAAAGTTGGAGAGAATTTTGGGGCAGAAAAAAGCGATATTGTATGGCGGAATCCTTTTTGGGATGACGCATATAGTGTTTGATATCACTCAGCTCATGGGTACACAGGGGATCCTGTTTGTTTTATTCGCTTTCATTCTGCAAATATTATCAGGATGGCTGTTGGGGATAGTGTAGATGAAAACCCGAAGCCTGTGGCCAGGTGTCGCCTGCCACTATCTTGCGAATTGGTTGCCATCGATCCTTAATGGTATTATTGGCTGACCGGGACCAGATAAGGTATTTATGATATTATCCAATATTCCTATACTACGCCTTGCCAGCCAACAGCTGATCAATGCTAAACTCAACACCCCTCAGGAAATCGTTTCCTGGATGGGTGCCATGCAAGCCCAGGATTTCCCCATGGCCAGGTGGGCAATCGGCACGCGGCAGCCAGGCTTGACTGACCCGGATATCGTAGCTGCGATCGACAACGCGCAAATCATCCGCACCCACCTGCTCAGGCCAACCTGGCACTTTGTGGCTGCAGATGATGTATATTGGCTGCTAGAACTTACCGCGCCTCAAATCAAGGCGAGCCA
>Ga0153916_10002347_pt1 | contig 13864 bp, 12 predicted proteins | sample Opewatmetagenome_FD_109642 | JGI IMG/M metagenome (GOLD analysis project Ga0153916, IMG submission 109642) | Freshwater wetland microbial communities from Ohio, USA - Open water 3 Core 3 Depth 4 metaG | ecosystem: Environmental > Aquatic > Freshwater > Wetlands | place: USA: Ohio, Lake Erie...
GAGACCCAAAGCAAATAGAGCAAGACCTCATGGATGAGATACCTAGAAACAAATGGATGCGGATCACGGATTTAATGATCTTCTTAGGCAGGGATGTCTGCACAGCGGGCATACCTAGATGTGAGGATTGCATCTTGAACCAAATCTGCCCCTCAGCATTCACGTTCGGCGCAAAGAAGTCAAGAGTTTATAAGAGTGAAAAAGCTTCAGCATAAGTGAGACTGCTTTGTTATGGAACACAAAATCAAAACAGGCGACAAGGCCCCTGACTTCATTCTCCCGGATACCGATCTGAAACCGAGAAAACTGAGTGACTTCTACAATGAAGGCAAAGTTGTCCTAGCCTTCTATGTGGGAGCTTTCACTTCTGTCTGCACAAAGGAAATGTGCACGTTCAGAGACTCCATGTCACGACTGAGCTCACTGAAAGCACAAGTCGTGGGCATAAGTGTCAACGACCCGTTCTCGAACAAAGCCTTCGCAGAAGCAAACTCCCTGAAGTTTCCTCTACTGAGCGATTACAATCGGGAAGTCATAAGGAAATACGGCATAGAGTCCCCAGACTTCGCCGGACTGAAAGGGTACACAGTGGCAAAACGTTCAGCTTTCGTCATCGACAAAACCGGCACCGTACGCTTTGCATGGGTTTCTGACGATCCACGCGTTGAGCCGCCCTATGCTGAAATCGAGAAAACAGTGGACAGCCTTGGTTGAAACATAATCGTCGGTGAAGAAATTGGCGAGAACAACATCATTTGCATCAGGACGAGCATATTCCGAGCGATGATCCTTCTTGTCCAAAAAACCAACCCCCACGAAAGTTGCCATAATCGGGGCCGGTTTTGTAGGAACGACCTTTGCCTACTCTCTAGTTCTCCATGGACTCGTGTCGGACATCGTGCTAATTGACGCTGACAAGAGTCGAGCCGAAGGCGAGGCGATGGATCTGAGCCATGGAATCCCTTATGCATATCCAACGAGAATTTCGATAGGGGACTTCGACGAATGCAGAAATGCCGGTATAGTCACAATCGCCGTCGATGTGGGAAAGAGAATTCACCGCTCCCGTTTAGAATTAGCTGGAGACAACTACCAGATTCTGAAAGAGATAGTTCCAAAAATCGTCGAGTACAACAAAGAATGCATCCTTCTCGTTGTGACCAATCCACTCGATGTTATGACCTACGCCGCCCTGAAGATCTCGGGTTTCCCAAAGAACAGGGTCATTGGTTCAGGCACAATCCTCGACAGTGCAAGACTTCGCTTCTTGCTCAGCGAACGTTTACAGGTTGATCCGCGAAACGTGCATGCCTATATCATAGGCGAACACGGCGATAGCGAAGTACCAGTCTGGAGCCTCGCCAACGTGGCAGGCATCAACCTGAAAGAGTACTGCCCGATCTGCGGAATCCCCTGCAGTGCCATAGACCTAGACGACATCTTCGTCAAAGTGAGGGATGCTGCATATGAAGTTATCAAGCGCAAGGGCAGAACAAACTACGCAGTAGCGCTGGGGCTGACGAGAATCGTTCAAGCCATCGTTCGAGACGAGAACGCCGTGCTAACCGTATCAAGCCTTCTCGAAGACTACCACGGGATTAACGACATCTGCCTAAGTGTCCCCGCCATAGTGAACCGAAACGGAATAAGAGAACTGATAAAGCTGCCATTAAATGATAAGGAAATGAACGAATTCCGCAAGTCTGCATTAATTGTCAAAGAAGTGACAAAGTCACTCGGACTATAGAGATGGCATCAAAAGATTAAATAGCCTACCGCAGAATAGCAAATGATTGTTTTAGGATGTCAAACAAAATGGGTGCGGATTATTTCAAGAGACTGCTGGTTCCTATAGACGGATCAAGGGCAAGTCTTATGGCTGAAGAAACAGCCATAAACATAGCAAAGAAAACGGGAGCAAGAGTCACAGTTTTGCATGTACTACCATACAGGCGACCCTACAAGGAGCTAGCGGAGGAATATCACATACCAAGCGACGTGGGAGAAACAATTCTCAGCAGCCTCGAACAACGAGCCGAAACAATAATCGACGCCGCACGAGCCTTATTCTTCGAAGAAGGAGTCAAAACAGAAACAGAGATCGCAACTGCTGAAGGCGATATCGCTGAAAGTATCCTCCGGTTCGAAAACAACAAATTCGACTTGATCCTAGTAGGTGCTCACGGCGAAAACGAAAAAGATCCTTACGCACTGGGTAGCGTCGCGAAAAAGCTCATTATGCATACAACCCGACCGCTCCTCATTACGAAACAGCAGAGCAGCCTTTCAAAAATCCTTGTCTGCGTTGACGGCTCCCGCAACTCAACCGATGCCTCAAAGTGCGCCTCCATAATCGCAGACAAAATGGGTTCGAAAATCACATTCCTGAATATTCAAGAGCGACAGCTCAGGGAAGCATCGCTGAAGACAGCAAAGGAAGTAGGACAGCAAATCCTTTCCCGAGTGATGGCTTCCATAGGAAAAACCAAGGTCAAAGTCGATCAAGCACTTGAGTTCGGCGTGCCGTCCAATGAGATAACAGAAAAAGCTGAACACGGAAACTACGACCTTATCGTCCTCGGAAAGAAAGGATACGGTGCAGTGGAAAGGTTCCTGCTCGGAAGCGTCGCCGACGACGTCGCCCAGAAAAGCAAACGTTCCGTCCTGATAGTGCCAAGATGCCCTTGACCACGCAGATGGAGACAGGCACTATGGAAAAGGAGAGACCGATCACCATTCTAGGGTTCGCCGGAAGCTTGCGGAAACAGTCATACAACAAGGCTCTACTGCGCTTGGCGGTGGAACTTGCACCAGGCGACGCGAGTATCGAAGTCTTCGATCTGGAAGGTATACCCCCGTTTAACCAGGACCTCGAAACGCGGCCGCCGCCAAGAGTCAAGGAATTCAAAGCAAAGGTGAAGGCGGCAGACGCGATCCTCATCGCGACGCCAGAATACAATTATTCTATACCCGGTGTCTTGAAGAACGCCATCGATTGGGGTTCAAGGCCGTATGCGGACAACGTGTTCGACGGCAAACCGGTGGCGGTGATGGGTGCCTCGATCGGGATGCTTGGGACAGGGCGCGCTCAGTACCATCTGCGACAGTGCTTTGTGTTCCTTAACATGTACCCGCTGAACAGGCCAGAGGTGTTTGTAACGTTTGCGCCCGAGAAAATCGATGAGAACGGCGTGGTCAAGAATGAGAAGACGCGAAAACAGGTGGGCGAACTCCTCAAAGCACTTGTCGCTTGGACTAGAAAGCTGAGCCAGTAGTTTTCTCACTTCTTCTTCAGCAGGTTTATCGCTTGTTTGCAGAACTTGGGCAAGTCAGCAGGTTGCCTAGAAGTCACAATGTTGTCGTCAACGACCACTGACTTGTCGACGTAATGCGCCCCAGCATTCTTGAGGTCTGTTGCCACCGATTTCCAGCATGTTGCCTTCCTGCCGCGGACTATGTCGGCTTCTATTAACATCTGCGGCCCATGACAGACTGCCGCTATCAGCTTGCGCTCTTTCTGCGCTTGTTTAACGATGTCCACGAGGCCCTCGTTGATGCGCATCCTGTCAGGTGCTCTGCCGCCCGGAATCACAATGGCACCGTATTCCCGCAGCCTGACTTCTTTTGGAGAAAGCTCAGCCCTGAACGACACACCATGTTTTCCAGAGTAGGTTTCTCCGCGTTTGGGTCCAACTATGTCTACAGTATACCCTTCTTCCTGAAATCGGTAGTATGGGTAGATGAATTCTGCGTCTTCGAAGCCGTTCTCTATGAATATCAAGACTTTTTTCATTATCTCTCGAACCTCCTTTTAGTTTGAAGAAAACTGTTTATACGATGTAGGCAGGCCTGAGCTGCGTGCTTTGCATGAGACACTGTTTGTGCCTTGCGAGCATGTCATCGAACACTTTTTCAAGGTCTTCTTCAGTCATTGCGCCTATTATCTGTCCGACGGATCTTCCTTGACAGAAAAACATCAGTGTCGGCGTGCTCAGAACACCGAACGTGGAGGCGATTTCCTGATTGGCTTCGTTCTCCAAGATATTGAGTCTCACGAACTTGATTTTTTCCCTGTACTTGGTGGTAGCGTCGCTGAGTATCGGACTGAACCTCAAGCACCAAGGGCACTGTTCATGCCAGAAATAGACAACTGTCAGAACCTTCGACTCAGCTACCTCTTGTTGCCAGCTAAGCACGTTGGCGTCAGAAAAACCGTCCATGACCCGTCCCAGAATTATCTTCTGCGAACACACTTTAAAACACTTCTGAACCGGAAAATGCTCCTTTCAGTGTTTGCGCCTTGCGACTTGAACGAGATATCCCAATATCAAAGCGAGAGAAACAATGACCGTGACCTCTGAGACGGTTTCGACGATGAAATTATCAGATTCTAGGATGAACGCTGCGGAAACCACCATCAAGAAGACTCCGACATAAATGCTCGCATTTCTGCTCAGGAATTCGGCGAATTCAGCAGCAATCGCATTCCTGTACCGGTTGAGGAGGCTCAAGATGGATACGACACCCAGAAACACGATGATGACAGTGTAGGTGACTTCGCTCCAATACTCCCCGAAAGTGAGCAGAAGCCCGACTTCGTCACCGATCAGTCCTCCGCCTGCACCGAAGAGGATGGCGGCAATTCTGTTGATGCGTTCATTTTCGATGGTGATTCCCAACCACCCGCCTACTGCAAGTATCAGGATTCCAAACCAGAAATGATGAATATGGTATCCCCCACCTATGAGAACGGTGCCAGGGCTAAGCGTTGTCAAGGCTCGAGCGATCGCGAAGGAAAGCACAAAGCTGGACAGGGCTGTCATTGAAAGATTTGGTTTTGTTGTTATCTGCTGTTTGTGAGCCATAGTTGCTTGCGTTCCTAGGCAAAGTTGGGTTTCTTAGCAGACGCACCGCGTAATAGGAGAGACTCGAAACTCTATTAAAACCATTCTAGGAAGAGTTTATATCCTTTCACCATTCTGAGTCCCCTCGCAAAAGGTTCGATCGAACGTGTCTGGACCACTCGACTCAAAACTCGCGACGCCGTGCGGTTCATACTGTGGAGAATGCCAGTACCATCAGAAGGGCGTATGTAAAGGCTGTGGCGACGTTAAAGGGAAACCGTTCTGGGGCGAATGCCGATTCTACCCATGTGCGGCTGAAAAGAAAATCGAACACTGTGGATTGTGCGGCGAGTTTCCATGCGAATATTTCCTGACCACTTACGATCCGAATGAGGGGGCATGGCGGGTATTCTACAGAGCTGGGCAACTTGCATATCGAAAGCGGATTGGCACTGAGGCGTGGATTCAGCAGAAGATTGACGGAAAAATCGGAGATCCAAAACAGAAGAAATAGCTCTTCTGTCCAGAAGTCTGAAGGTTAAAGGTAACTGTGGTATCAAGCTAGGGCATTTTGCTCAGAGTGATTTCGAATGTGTGTTCCTTTCCTCTTCGAAGAATAGCGAGTTTTATTCCTGCTCCGACCTTTCTGTTGTGGATTTCTCCCTGCAGATCCTCAATGCTGTAAATGGGTGCCTGGTCCATTCGCAAGATTATGTCTCCCGATGCAATTCCTGCGCGATCAGCTGGACTACGCTCTACCACCTTCGTTATCAAGACGCCAGTGTCGACGGGTAGGTCATAGTATCGTGCGATGTCTTCGGTGATGCTTATTCCTATTATTCCAAGCCAAGGTCTTGCGGAGACTTCCCCGCTGATGATTTGTCCAGTGCAGCTTTTGGCAGAATTGATGGGAATGGCGAATCCTATTCCCTGAGCATACGGGATGATTGCAGTGTTTATAGCGACGACTTTTCCTTCAAGATCTACTAATGGGCCTCCACTGTTTCCGGGATTAATTGCAGCATCGGTTTGCACCAAGTTTTCAAGCAATCCTCGTTCAGATTCTATGGTCCTATTCAGTGCGCTTATCACCCCAGACGTCACGGTGGGTCCGCCAGTCAGCCCAAAGGGGTTTCCAATGGCGTAAACGTGCTGTCCGACCCGTAGTTTGCTTGAATCGCCGAGTTCAGCCACCGAAAGATCCTCTTTCTTCACCTTGACTACGGCAGTGTCATGTGTTGCGCACACGCCTGCGATCTTGCCAGGGACCACTTCGCCGTTGTACAAAGTAACATCTATTTTCTCAGCTCCGCCTGCAACGTGGTTGTTTGTGAGAATGTACCCCTCAACACCGATTATCGTTCCTGAACCCATACCTGCAACTGGGACTACCCGGTAAAACATGGTTTGAACGAGCTTGACGGTACTGATGTTTACGACGCTTTTGCTCACTTTCTCGAGAATGTCAAGCACCGCTTTCTCGTCGTATGAAGACATAGCATCACCTTGCACTGATCTTCAGATCTGATCTAATAAATGTTTGATCCAAATTAGCCAAGCCACGCAGGACGGTTGCTGATGCATTCAGGTGATGCAATGATCGCATCGCTTGACTTTGATATCACTCTTGTCCTGGCAGTATGGACACATTAGACGCGATTTTCTCACACTTATGCATATCCGGCAGAAGGCTTCAATGAACGTGGATCTTTGATATTCTCCTTGGGAGACAAGTTCTCTCACGTTCTCTATCAGCGGGTGCAGTCCTTCAACCTTGTCCAAAGGGATTACCCATCCTCTGACTCCTCGATTGTATTTGCTGACGGCTGACTGAGATATTCCGAGGATTTCTGCTACTTGCGTTTGATTCAGTTTCTTCGTCTTCAGAAGTTCATTTGCAAGGAGCGCTTTGACTGCCGGCACAACAGATTTTACTGCGACCTCGCATGGAATTATCAAGTGTGGTACCACTGCAAGGTAATGCGTTTCGAAATGTATATATGAATGCCGTACGTCATAATAGTTATGACGTATGTCATGAAAAGAGAAGGAGCAACTTCAACTCCTTTCTCCTCCATTTCCCCTTATCCCCCTTCATGACATACGTTAGAAGTGTCCGGCGGCATGGAAGAGCAACGAGTATCAGAAGCGCCCCAGCGAGTAGACGGGAAGATTACGTTGACTGAAGTCGTCAGAAAACTTCAAGAAACCTGCGGAAACTGCAAACCTCTGACCGCAATCATGTGCCTTACAAGCTGCAACGTGTGGAGGCTCAAGAACCAGCTAAGGAACGCCCATGAGCGCATGAAAAACCCCAACTACATGAGAAATCTTTTGAATGCCCTTAAGAACGGCAGGCGTCTAAAGATACTCGCGGTTACTGCAGAAGAGAGAGCTGGCATAGAAAGGCTTCAATACAGACTCAGGGAAGAAGGATACAATCACAGCCGAGAAACAGTGACTAAAGAATACATGGTTCCAATGGTGGATGCAGGGCTTATCGAGGAAAATCAGGACCATTACCGCGCAACGATTCTTGGACGAAAAATAAGCGAACTGACAGGAAACTTCAGAAATTTCGGAGAGCTGTTCCCCCCTCATTCGGAATGCTACGAAGAGACGAGTCTCAACGCCCTCCTTGAAACGTCAAGGACGTTCGACGGCTTCGAAGGAATAATGCCTCCTAAGAGTGTTGCGCGTGTTCTGAAAAGGCTTGAGCAGGCAAATCTTGTTGAGACAAAGGAGGAAAACGACTACATTTTCTATTTCAAGACGAAGAGAGACCGCCGAGAATCTAAACTCTCCCCTACAGAGGAGAAGATATACGAGAATATTCCTGATGAGGGAATCCCCGCCAGGAAAATCGCGTCTGCAGCCAGAATTTCGCTCAGAAGAACATACAAATACTTGCGGAAACTGCGTGGGAAAAAACTGGTTTTCACAAGAAGAATCCCCAAAGTCTATAAGTTGACCGACAGAGGCGTCGAAGTTGCTGTCATGCTGAAGAGGATGCACAACCTGGCAATTGAAACATTGGCAGCGACGACACGACTCTTGGAAGACGAGGAGAAAGGAGAACTGCCGCCAGACACTCGCGGAATCAAAAGAAACAGAGAGGAAAGAGAGAACATCCCTCTGACAGCATTAAGAATGGCTGAATCCAACTGACCGAGTCATTGTGCGGCTGCCTTGGACTCGTTGACAGCAGCCGTCTTTACCACTCTGACTGTCTCGCAAAAGACTTAAGGAATACATTAACCTACTTCATTTTCGCGTCTTCACCCAAGGAGTGTCAATTTCTTTGAAAGTAAGTGTCATTTCCCTAACGTGCTGCGCAGGATGCGTGTCTTCGCTGATGAATTCGGGCCAGGCATTGGAAGACATGCTTTCAGGCGATTTCGAGATAGTCTACTCACCAAATTTTGTGGACCTCAAAGAAATCCCAAACGTTGACTTGGCGATTGTGGAAGGCGGCGTCAGAACCAAGGAAGATGAAAGGCTGATCAGAGAAGTCAGGGCAAAATCACGGATCATAGTAGCCATAGGAATATGCGCAACTCACGGCGGCATAACAAGCCTCGGAAATGTCTTGTCCTTAAAGAAACTTCTTGAGGAAGACTACTCCATGATCGAAACAGGTAGACTGCCAGAACTTGAAAACCTCATGTACCCGATATGCAGCTTTGTTGACATCGACTATTACATTCCAGGATGCCCTCCGATGCCGATGCTCCTTGCTCACAGCCTCAAGAGCATCGTCACTGGCAAGAGTCCGATTCGTCATGAATCGGTCGTGTGCATAGAATGTAAACGGAAGATAATCGCAGCAAGACTTGACCACCTGTATGGAGTCTATGAGAAGGAGGCTGACCCCCAGCTATGTCTGGTCAGCCAAGGATTCGTTTGTCTCGGCTCGCTTACTCGGGAAGGATGCGGAGCTCCTTGCCCTAGGGCGGGCTTCCCATGTTTTGGCTGTCGGGGACCCCCGGACTCGATGATGTATAGAACCAGAGATATGTACGCTTTTCTGATTAACGTGATATCGAGGCGAACCAGCATCTCCGCGGAAACAATTCGCGCTGAACTTTACCGTAACCCGTTCATCTTTCACACCTTCATTTTTTCAAGGTTTGAACGTGCAAAAACACGGGAGAGGGTTATTTGAGCCGAAGAGAAATCACAATCTCTCCGACAACAAGGATTGAAGGCCACGCAAAAGTCACAATAATGCTGGATGAAGAAGGAAATGTAGCAGACGCTTACTTCCACGCTACTGAGATTAGAGGGTTTGAGTATTTTTTGCGCGGGATGGAAGCTGAAAGAATACCATTTATCGTTTCGCGCATTTGTGGGGTCTGTTCAACAGCTCATATTTTGGCTGCTGTCAAGGCAATCGAAGGCATCTACGGTACTGAAATAACGGAAACCGCAGACAAGCTGCGCGAGCTTCTGATGATGGGACAGATAATTAGCAACCACTCACTGGTTTCTTTCTTTCTAACCCTGCCGGATTTCTGGTTCTCCTCGGATGAAGATTCGTCCAAAAGAAACATGTTCCAAATCATAAAGGAGCAACCCGACCTAGGCAGAAAAGCAATGGCCTTGAGAACTTTCGGAGCAAACATCCTAGAAGTCGTCGGCAAGCGTGATGTGCATGTTTTCTCGGTAATCCCAGGTGGAACGATCAATCCCCTCAGAGAAGCAGAACGAGCTGCATTGCTTAAGAAAGCACGAGAAACATTGCAGATAGCCCAAGAAGCTCTCCGTCTAGGCAAGGAACTTTTCGACAAGAACTGGCCAGACTTCAAGAAGGCAGGAGATTATAGGACTCATTATTTAGCAATGACCAAAACAGGAACGATGAGCTTTTCTGAGGGAAATGTTCGTGCGATAGACCCACAAGGAAACCAAGTGGCGGAATTCGCTCCTCAAGGTTATCTTGACCACATACAAGAGGCGACACACAGTTGGACGTTTGCAAAGTTTGCGTATCTGAGGACGAAAGGAGAGAATCAAACGGTCCAAGTGGGTCCCACGGCAAGAATGAACATCAACAGCAAAATCCCGACAGACCTGGCAGACATCGAAATGCAGGAGTTCAAGAGAAAATTCGGAAGCCCAACACACGCCACTCTCTTGTTCGACTACGCACGTCTAATAGAACTGCTGTATGCATGTGAAAGAGCAAAGGAGCTTCTTTCGGACGAGAATCTGACGAGGACTGACACGCGGATCAAAATCACACCTAAGGCAGGCAACGGTATCGGAATCGTCGAAGCGCCGAGAGGAACACTGGCTCACGAATACAGTCTAGACGAAGTGGGTCGACTGACAAGGCTAAGACTCGTTATTCCGACTCAGGTAAACAATGCGCCCATAAACCTTAACGTCAAGGACGCCGCCCAAGAATTCATCAAGAACGGAGATGTGAAACCAGGATTACTGAATAGGATCGAGATGATAATCCGGGCGTACGATCCGTGCATAAAATGCGCAACAAGACTGGCTAATCAAAGCTTCAGTATCGAAATACGTAGAGACACTGGAGCGATCTTGACAATTCTGGAAAAGGTTAAGGCACAATCTCGATAGCTTGACCTGGACAGTTGAACTGACAGCTTCTGCACAATATGCATTTCTCTTCATTCACAATTTTGGGCTTTGCTGATCCTTGCTTGCGAAAAACATTCACAGGACAAATGTCCACGCAGATTTCTTCATGGTCAGCTACACATTTATTATAGTCAACCATGACTTTGACCATTGCAACGACCTTTTGAGAAAAAGATACTCGAACCGTATTAAACATTTCTCACTATGAATGTTGAACTGAATCCTGCAAGAGATCTGAACGCTCATACCTTCCATCGTGACAGTGAGTCTTTCAAAGGTTTTTCTCTATCGAAATCCCTGTGTTTGCTCAAGACTGGTGGCGTGTTTCCTGTAGAAGACAATCTTTACAACTTCCACCAAAGCCAAGTAGGATGCCACAAACACCGCCAAGATTGCCAAGAAAACTAGTGGAGGTTCGATGAACTCGAATGCATCTCCGATCAGCGTGAATGGAAGCAGGAGTGCTAGGACGACGACGGTCAGACTGCTCAGGAACAGCCACTTGCTGGGTTTGCTCTTGAAGAATGGTATTCTTCTCGTTCTTATGACGAATATCACGAGTGTCTGTGTGCAGAGGGATTCAATGAACCAAGCAGTCTGAAAGACGGGTTCAGTGGCATGGAAAAAGTTGAGCATCACGAAGAAGGTCAAGAAATCGAATACTGAACTTATCGGCCCGAAGTACAGCATGTAGTTTCTTACAAAATTGACATTGAGTCTCTTGGGTTTTTGCACATATTCAGGGTCAACGTTGTCTGTTGGAATAGTCAATTCTGAAATGTCGTATAGAAGGTTGTTTAGAAGTATCTGCGTGGGAAGCATCGGCAGAAAAGGCAAGAAAAGTGATGCGCCTGCAGCGCTAAACATGTTGCCGAAGTTTGAGCTCACACCCATCATTATGTACTTCATCGTGTTGCCGAACGTTTTTCTGCCTTCCAGAACCCCCTCTTCAAGAACCGTCAAGTCTTTCTGCAAAAGAATGATATCTGCCGACTCTTTCGCCACGTCAACAGCATTTTCCACCGATATGCTGACATCTGCAACCTTCATTGATGGTGCATCATTGATGCCGTCTCCAAGATATCCAACGACATGACCATTGTTTTTCAAGGCATGCATGATTCTGTCCTTCTGACCTGGCGTGACCCTGGCGAAGATGTTCACCTCTTCGACGATCTTGGCAAGCGCGTCGTCGTGCATTCCTGCCAAGTCAGCTCCAACAACAATGCCCTTGATTTCGAAACCTAGCTGTTCACAGACCTTGCGAGTCACCAATTCGTTGTCTCCGGTGAGAATCTTCAGCTCTATTCCGCTTTTCCTCAGCAAGAGCAAAGATTCTTTTGCCGTTTCTTTCGGTGGGTCCAGAAAAGCAACAAAACCCAGAAACACCATGTCAGTCTCGTCACTGATTGAATAGACGGATTTTTCATGCTTCACTTTCTTGTAAGCTATGGCGAGGACTCTGAATCCGTCAGCGCTCAACCTGAAGTATTCTTGCTCCATCTGTTTATGCGAAGTTTCAGTCGTGTCAAATAGGTTCCCAGCATGTTCATAATATGAGCAGACGCGAATGACTTCTTCAGGCGCTCCTTTAGTTATGAAGAATCTCTGCCTCTCGGTTTCCACTACAACCGACACGCGCCTTCTGGTGAAATCAAACGGAACTTCATCCACTTTCTGATATCCGCTCACGTCGATTTCTTCATGTCTCAGGATTGCATCATCTAGTGGACTCTTGAGTCCTGTCTGGTGATGGCTGTTCAGAAACGAATACAACAATACTTTTTCGTCATCATTTCCTTCCAAATCCACATGCAACATGAGCGTTACTCTGTTCTGAGTCAGTGTTCCCGTCTTGTCGGTGCAGAGAATATCCATGTTCCCAAAATTCTGTATTGACGCCAAACGCTTCACAATGACCCCGCGGTTCGACATTGCAAGAGCACCTTTCGAAAGGTTAATCGAAAGAATCATGGGCAGTAGTTCAGGTGTCAGGCCGACAGCAAGCGCCACCGCAAAAAGCAACGACGCCAAGACGCCTCGGAAGTACAATGCATTTATGAAGAAGACAAACACGACTAAGAGAAACGTCACTTCCATTATCAAATAACCGAAACGCCGCAAACCTCTTTCAAACTCAGTTTCAGGCCTTCTTTCAATGATTCTCTTCGCGATTTTCCCGTATTCTGTGAAACCGTTGGTTTTCACCACAACAGCATTTGCAGAGCCACTGACGACGGAAGTGCCCATGAAAAGATAATCATTCCATTCAGCAACATTGGCAACGCAATCTGCCGTAATAGGAGCGGATGTTTTCTCAACAGGGAAAGACTCACCCGTAAGTGCGGACTGGTCGATGAAGAAGTCTTTGCTGGCGATCAATCTTGCATCAGCAGGAACGATATCGCCCGCAGACAAGTTGACAATGTCACCTGGAACTACCTCCGACAGTTTGATTTCCTGTTTGGTTCCATCTCTGACGACTGTTACGGTTGTTGCCACTCTTTCTCTCAGTTCGTCGGCCGCCTTTTCGGCTCTTGATTCTTGCACAAACGTCAAAACGATGCTTATGATGACTATTACGACGATAATTGCCGCGTTGAGTATTTCGCCGACTGATACTGATATGACGCTTGCAAGCAATAGGATTATCACCAGGGGATTCTTGAATTGCGAGAACAAGCGGACTAAGCCTGTAGCTCTCTTTTTTCGAGCAACGACGTTGCGACCGTAAAGCTTGAGAAACCTCTCTGCTTGGTCTCCTGTAAGTCCAGAAGGGGAAGAACCTAAGGAAGCCAGAACATTATCTACAGAAAGGCACAGAATGTCCTCATTGCTTATCGCTTGAACTCCAACTTCAGCATTTTGTGAATTTCTGTTTGCCGTCAATTCTCACCCGTAAACATGATAGCCATGATGACTCGGATTCCTATCGGAAAGCAGGAGACTGTATTTAGGGGGTGAGTGCCCATTGTCTTATATCTATTTCGACGGACACAAACACTCGTATTTGAATGCAATTCCACACTTGCAGCAACCGGACAAAGTCCAGACTGCGCAGAAACAACATGAACAAGACCTGGGCAAAGGTTCAAGACATGAATGATGGGTCAAAACTCATCCGGGACCCAGCTCAGACCAGCAGTTCCACCACTATCAGAGGAATTTAGTCCGAAACGTTTAAACCCATTCTCTCCAGCATCTTTCTGCAAACCGGAGGCAAACATTCTGACCCAGAAAGATAGCCTAGTACAATTTCTTAGAGACCAGATGAAAATCGAAAGAAAAATCGTCACGTCTCTGAACAAATCCCTGCTGGACATTGGAAACCCAGCCGTCAAAGCAGTCCTTAAAGGAATATCATTGGACTCAGTCAAACATGAACAAATGTATGACTCTGCCGCGAC